>Ga0008835_101311_pt1 | contig 13354 bp, 8 predicted proteins | sample HotLakConsoUCCRE_FD_62215 | JGI IMG/M metagenome (GOLD analysis project Ga0008835, IMG submission 62215) | Hypersaline microbial mat communities from Hot Lake, Washington, USA - Hot Lake Consortium UCC-RE (Hybrid Assembly) ...
GAGGTCGCGGCGGGCGAACGCGCCGTCACCGCAGCCATGCGTGAGGCCGGGACCGGGTTGAAGACCGCGTGGAGGCTGCAGATCACCGGCGCGGGGCTCGGCCCACGGCTCGCCAATTCGATCCGAAGCCAGAACTTCCCGAGATCGGGCGAGAGCCTGGACGCGGCAGCTCTCGTCTGGTCCAAGGCTCCGGTCATCGTGGGCGCGCATGACACGGGGCCGCTGATCCGCTCGAAAAACGGGTTCTGGCTGGCGATCCCGCTGCCCGCCGCAGGCAAGTCGCTGCGCGGCGGCAGGATCACGCCCGGCGAATGGGAACGGCGACGCGGGCTGCGCCTACGCTTCGTCTATCGGCGGACGGGGCCGAGCCTGCTGGTGGCAGAGGGCAGGCTGAACACCAAGGGCCAGGCGGTGGTGTCGCGCTCGAAGACCGGGCGCGGCAAGGTCACCGCGCCGATCTTCCTGCTGGTGCCGCAGGTGAAGCTGCCGAAGCGGCTGGACCTGGCGCGGGACGCGGACAGGGCGTTGGACGGTGTGCCGGGGCTGATCGTGGCGAATTGGGTGGACGGGCGGATCTAACCGCCCGTCTCAGCAAGTTTCACTGCCACTTCAGTGAATACGTGCAGCTGGGGTTGCAGCTATCTCTCCCCCGGCGTCAATGATGGCTTCCTGTAGAAGTTCGTGAAGGCGGTTCAAGAAAAGGCGAGCATCGGCACTCATTGCAGCACTGATCCTCGGCGCTGCGTTCTCGTGGATAGTCTCAATGGTACGGGCACGCAGCGTCGCGGAGCCCGGCCCGCTGTGATCGAATGCATCCCGCCAACCTGCAACTTGGTCGTCAGTGAGGCGACTTTTAGTGAGGTCGTAGAGCCTTCCGAAGACAGCCCGCCTGATCCGGTCCAGTGCCAGTTCGCGCTCTTCTTCGTCAGAGGGTAGTCGCGTCCATCCAGACGGGCGGTCTAACCACTTCGAAGCCTCCTCCTGCAGCCGCGCGAGGAGGTCTGCGACAGGGGTGAGATTATCGTATTCATCTGCCCAACGAGAAGCGAGCCTGCGACTGAGTGCCTTAATGCGTGTCCAGTGCTCCTTCGAGATGCCGTCGTGATAGGCGAGACCTAGCCTTGCCCGCCAAGGATCTCTGAACGCATCGATTGCGTCGTGCATCGCGATTTCGAGCCCCTTGAGGTCGTAGACCGGGCTGCAATCTGTTTCTTCCGCGGGAGAGGACGCTGCCTGCATCATCTCGATCAACTGCACCAATTGGCGCTTGAAGCCGCCGGGAAGCCTCAAGGTGGGTTTGTCCAGCCCGCCCAAGAAGACGGAGTTCGCGTCCACCTGACGTTCGATGGCACCGGCTACGCCAGCACCGACGATGTCTCTCAGGCTGGCCACTGCGTTCCCGACTGAACCGAGAACGTGGTCCCGCTTCTGATCGAATGAGCCCAGATTGGCACCCTTGACCTGATCGAAATGCGTGAACGCGATGGCCAGCTTGTCGGCGAAGCCCGAACTTCCGACGGCGCGCAGCAGTGCCAAGGGCGCCGCCTGCATTGGCTGCTGCGCGTTGTCGACCAGCAAGATCATGTCCACCTTCGCAAACTTGTTGGTGACGCGCGTCGAGACCGACGAAACGCTACTGGCCGTGTGCCCAAGACCCTGACCATCTAGGAGGACAAGCTTCAACTCGGCGGTATCGTCGCCCAGATCAGGGTAAAGGGGGCCCTGAACCCTGATCCCGTCGACAAGTGGTGTCAGCAATCGACCAAACTGCTTGTGATGGTTGCTCGAAAACCAGCGAACAGCGGCGAGGAATTCGTCACGGTCGGGACAGCTGAATGTCCAGATTATCGGCCAGTCGGTTGCCGAGCGCTCGGTGTTTCCGGCGTCAATTTTGGCAAAGCGATCTGCCACCTCATCCATGATGTCGAGGGCAAGGCTTGAGAATTTGGGGTTTCGGAAGGCCTCGACCCCGAAAAGCTCAAGCCAAGTCGCGCGGTCGTCCGCGGTCTTCTGGTCCTTGAGCTTCCCGAGAGACGCTTCGAACGTTGCCCCTGTTTCCTTGCTCAACTCCTTGATGGCGGACACGAAGCCAGCAAGCCGCTCCCGATGTTGCGCGACTTCTTCCGACGATACGGCCTCCTCGTCATCAACCGCAGCTTCTGCAATCACGTCGTCTTCAAAGGAGAAATCATCATCGTCGCTTTCGACAGAAGTCCTCCAGGCACCGAGAATGTAGGATAGACGAAAGCGTTGCTCGCGATGCTCCAGCAGGGCAGCAGCGATCTTTGCGTCTGGCTTTCCCTGAATCGCTTCTAGGCATGCTTCCTCCAGGCACTCATCTATGTGTGCTCGAACTTCGTGCTCCGGCATGAAGGTGACGGCAGCCGAGAAATCGCCAGGAGAGGCAACAATCTCGATGTCGGCAGTTGTGGTCTTGGCTGTCGAAGTCGATGGAAAGCGGTCTTTCTCTGGATCCGAGCCAATGATGTGCCGCAAGAGAGTCGTCTTTCCCGCCCCGGTCGTACCCAAGAAGAGAATGGTGCCGTAGCCGTCATCCCGAGTCGGCAAAGGGATCACGTCGGAGCGTCTTTCCTCAGCATCGTGCGCCACCACCTCTATGCCGTCGAAAAACGCCGATACCACGACTGGGTCGAAACGAAGTTCTGCGTCGTTGCGGCGATCGCCACTCCACCACGATTCATCGTGGAGAAGTTCGTTAAGTTGTCCCACCAAGAGATCGGCGGCAGCATCATCTGAGGTGCCAAGGCCCTTCCGGACCTTGAGGCCCCACTCACCACGACTGTCGGTGCGAACCGGGTGTCGGAAAGTGACGCTCCAACCGGGACGGTTCGATCTTGACTTGGATGCCGTAAATCTGCGCTCTGACATGATGTTGTTCTCCGTTGTTCTAGACCCTTCTAGGGGCTGGCACGAGGCGCGTCAATCCGATTCGGAACAACGCAGAACAACGAAAGCCCGTCTCGCCTATGCCCACCTTCCGCGAAACCATCCTCGCCGCGCTGCATGCGCGGCTCTCGGCGCTGCCCGCCACGGCCCTGCGCGGCGAGGTGCTGCCCGAGCGCGTATCAGCGGAGGGCCTGCTGATCTTGCGCGATGGCGAACCGGGCGAGCCCGAGGTGACGCTGTCGCCGCTGGCCTATCACTACCAGCACCGCGCCGAGATCGAGGCTGTCGTGCAGGGCGCCAACCGTGACGCCGCCTTCGACACGTTGACCGCCAGCATCGGTGCGGCGCTCGCCGCCGACCGCACGCTGGGCGGGCTCTGCGACTGGGTCGAGGCGGAAGCGCCACGGCCCGTCGATCTGCCCGTCGAGGGCGCGGCCAGCCTGAAGGCCGCAGTGATCCCGGTGGTGCTGCACTATTCCACGGCCGACCAGCTGGCCTGACCCCGACAACCCGAGGAGAACACCATGGCACGAGCCCAGGGGGCGCGGGCGCTGATGGCGCTTGCGTTCGAGACGACCTATGGAACGCCGCCCGTGAGCGGCTTCACCCGCATGCCCTTCGCCAGCACGTCGCTCGGCGCGGAGCAGCCGCTGCTGAACTCGGAACTGCTGGGCTACGGCCGCGATCCGCTGGCGCCGATCAAGGACGCGGTGACGGCGGACGGCGACGTCGTCGTGCCGCTCGACGCCGAGGCTTTCGGCTTCTGGCTGAAGGCGGCCTTCGGGGCGCCTGCGACGACCGGCGCGGTGGCCCCGTACAGTCATGAGTTCCAGTCGGGGTCGTGGACGCTGCCCAGCATGTCGATCGAGACCGGCATGCCAGAGGTGCCGCGCTATGCGATGTATTCCGGCTGTGTGCTCGACCAGATCACCTGGCAGATGCAGCGGTCAGGGTTGTTGACCGCGACGGCGCGGCTGGTGGCGCAGGGCGAGACGGTGGGCACGACCACGAGCGCCGGAACGCCCGCCCCGTTGGAACTGAAGCGTTTCGGCCATTTCAACGGGGCGATCACGCGCAACGGCTCCGCGCTCGGCAACGTCGTCTCGGCCGAGATCACCTATGCCAACAACCTCGACCGGATCGAGACCATCCGCTCGGACGGGCGCATCGACGGGGCGGACCCGTCCATCGCGGCGCTGACCGGCCGGATCGAGGTGCGCTTCGCCGACCAGACGCTGGTGACGCAGGCCATCAACGGCGAGGCCTGCGAGATGGTGTTCGCCTACGTCCTGCCGTCCGGCGAAAGCTTCACCTTCACCGTGCATGCCGTCTACTTGCCGCGACCCCGCATCGAGATTTCCGGGCCGCAGGGCGTGCAGGCGACCTTTGACTGGCAGGCCGCGCGCGACAGCACCGTCGGCCGGATGTGCACCGCCACCCTGATCAACGACATCGAGGAATACTGATGCTCACGCTCGACCTGACGAACGCGCCGCGCTGGCACGACCTTGCGCCCGGCGTCCGGGTGCAGCTGCGCCCGCTGACCACCGCCTTGATGGTCTCAACCCGCAGCGACCCCGCAGTCGAGGCGGTGCCCGAGGAGGCCTCCGACGAGGAGCGTGCCGTCGCCTTCGCCAAGGCGCTGGCGCGCCGCGCGGTGCTCGCCTGGGAGGGCATCGGCGATGCCGACGGCAAACCCATCGACCCGAGCCCCGAGGCCATCGACGCGCTCCTCGACGTCTGGCCGATCTTCGAGGCCTTCCAGCTTAGCTACGTCTCCAAGGGCCTGCTGCTGGAGCAGGAAAAAAACGCCTCCGCGCTCTCGCCGAATGGTCCTTCGGCGGGGGCGAGCGCTACTGCGAAGCCTGCACGCAAGCCTGCCCGGACTGCCCGGCGCGGCTGAACCGGCCCCTGACGCATGAGGGCTGGCAGGTCTGGGACCTCGTCGGCCGTCTCGGCGGCCAGCTGCGTGTCCTGCCCGGCGCGGTGATCGGCTGGGACATGGCGGCAGCGCTGGCGCTGGGTGACGCGCTCGGGGTTCCGCCCTTGGCCATGGCCGAACTGCTGCCCGTCATCGAAGCCGTAATGGTCACCAAGCTCAACGAACAGATGGATCACTCCCATGGCTGAGAAGAGGGTCAGCGTCCGCCTAGCGGCCGTGGGCGGACGGCAGGTGCGCGCCGAACTCGAAGGCGTGGGCGAAGCCGGATCGCGCGGCTTCGGACGGCTGAGCCGCGAGATGGAAGCGGCGAACGCCCGGCTCGCGGCGTTCTCGCGACGTGTCGCTGTGGCTGCCGCTGCTGCCGTGGCAGCCGCTGCCGCCGCTGGCGTGGCGATGATCCGCTCCGGCCTGCAGACGGTCGATGCGCAAGCGAAGCTCGCGCAGTCGCTCGGGACTACTGTCGCCTCGATCCAGACGCTCGAGCGGGCGGGCGAGCTGGCGGGCGTGTCGATGTCCGGCATCGAGCAGGCCACCAAGGATCTGACGCGCCGACTCAGCCAGGCGGCCGCCGGGACTGGTCCCGCCGCCGACGCACTGGACCGGCTGGGGCTTTCGGCCAACGAGCTGATCGCTCTGCCGCTGGACCAGCGCGTCGGCGCGATCAACGCCGCCATCGAGAGCTTCGTGCCCGCTGCCGAACGCGCCGCTGTCGCGGGCCAGCTCTTCGGCGAGGAAGGCTCCATCGCCATGTCGCGGATCGACACCGCGACGCTGCGCCAGGCGACCGAGGACGTCCTCGCGTTCGGAGTGGTCGTCTCCGAACAGGACGCCGACCAGATCGAGCGGACGAACGATGCGATCTCTCGGCTCGGTCTCATCTGGCGCGGGCTGTCGAACCAGCTCGCGGTCGCTGCAGCCCCGGCCCTGGAAGCGGTCGCGGATGCCATGGCTGCGGTCGCCAGTCGCACCGGCCCGCTCGGTATCGTGATCCGGGGGCTTTTCGACAACATCGGCCGCCTGACCACCTATGCCGCCACCTTCGCCGCCTTCCTCGCGGGACGCTGGGTGGCTCGCATGGCCGCGGCGGCGCTTTCCGTCCGGGGTCTCGCCACCGCGCTAGTGCTCCTGCGCGGCGCGCTGATCCGCACCGGCATCGGGGCGCTGATCGTCGGCGCCGGCGAGCTCGTCTACCAGTTCACGCGCCTCGTCTCGGGTGCGGGCGGGTTCGGCGAGGCCATGTCGCTCCTGAAGGACCTCACGGTCGAAGTGTGGGAGCGGGTCCGCATGGGCGCGGCTGCGGCGGGCGCGGCCGCCACGGCGATGTTCTTCGACCTGAAGGCCGACGCCGCGTCGGGCATGCAGAGCGCCATCGAGAGCGTCGTCGGTTTCGGCAACACCGCCGCGAACACGTTCGAGGGCGCCTACGAGGCGATCAAGGCGATCTGGGGCCTGCTGCCCGCCGCCATCGGCGATCTGGCGTTCCAGGCGGCCAACAGCCTGGTCGACGGTGTCGAGGCGATGCTGAACGGTGTGGTCTCGCGCATCAACGGCTTCATCGGCGGCATCAATCAGGGGCTGGAAGCGCTCGGGTCGGAGCGGCGCATCTCGCTGGTGCCCGACCTCGACCTCGGCGAGATCGAGAACCGTTTCGAGGGCGCGGCGACCGCCGCAACCACCGCAGCGCAAGCGGCCTTCGACCGGGCTTTCGAGGACAACCCGCTCGCCGCGCCCGATCTCGGTCTGACCGAGGCGGCGAACCGCGCGCTCGAGTCCGCGGACCTCTATCGCGGCGCGGCCCGCGATCTGGCCGAAGGGGCGCGCGCCCCGCTGGAAAGCTGGCAGGCCCTGCGCGACGCGGTGCGCGGCACCGACGAGGCGAGCGCGGACGCGCTGACCGGGGCCACCGGCGCGGCGGAGCGGCTGGAGACGGCGCTCGGCGATGCAGGTCGCGCCGCCACCGGTACGGGTGCGGCAGCCGGGGCTGCTGCCGCAGCCGCGGAGCCCGCGACCGAGGCCGCCGTCACCGGGTGGCAAGCGGTCACGGCGGCGCTGTCGGACTACGCCAGCAAGGCGCGCGAGATCGGCGGCGATATCGGCCAGAGCCTCGTCGGCGCTTTCCAGTCTGCCGAGAGCGCCGTCGGCGACTTCGTTCGGACTGGCAAGCTGAACTTCCGCGACTTGGTCACCTCGCTGCTGGCCGATCTCGCGCAGCTGGCGGCGCGGCGGTTCATCCTCGGCCCCATCGCCAACGCGCTCTCCGGCGTGTTCTCCGGCGCGGGCGGCATCTTCGCCAGCGTCCTGCACACCGGCGGCATGGTCGGCTCGGCCGGACCCTCGCGGATGGTCCCGGCCATGGCCTTCGCCGCCGCGCCCCGGATGCATGGCGGCGGCATGGCCGGACTTCGTCATGACGAGGTGCCCGCGATCCTGCAGCGGGGCGAGCGCGTGCTGTCGCGGCGTGAGGCGCAGAGCTACGGCACAGGCGGCGGCGTCAACGTCACCATCATGGCGCGTGACGCCGAGAGTTTCCGGCAGTCGAGGACGCAGGTCGCTGCCGACATCGCCCGCGCGGTTTCGCTCGGGCGGAGGGGCATGTGATGGCGTTCCACGAGGTCCGGTTTCCGGATGACATCAGCCGGCGCGCGCGCGGCGGGCCCGAGCGGCGGACGCAGATCGTCGAGCTTGCCTCGGGCGACGAGGAGCGCAATGCCAGCTGGGCAAACTCGCGGCGGCGCTATGATGTGGCCTATGGCATCCGCCGCGCCGACGATCTGGCGGCGGTGGTCGCCTTCTTCGAGGCGCGCAACGGGCGGCTCCACGGGTTTCGCTACAAGGACTGGGGCGATCACAAGTCCTGCCTGCCCTCGGGCACGCCGTCGCCGACCGATCAGGCCATCGGCACCGGGGATGGCACGACCACCGCTTTCCAGCTGGCGAAGCGCTACGCCTCTGGTGCGCAATCCTGGACGCGGGCCATCGCCAAGCCGGTGACCGGAACCGTGCGCATCGCGCTCGCCGGGGTCGAGCAGCCCTCCGGCTGGTCGGTCGACACCGCCACCGGCGTCGTCACCTTCAGCGCCGCGCCGGGCGCCGGCGTCGCGATCACCGGGGGCTTTGAGTTCGACGTGCCCGTCCGCTTCGACACCGATATGCTTGACGTGACGCTCGACCTCGAGCGGCTCGGCTCGATCACCTCCATTCCGCTTCTGGAACTGCGCCGATGAAATCTCTCGATCCCGCCCTGCAGGCCCATCTCGACGACGGCGCGACCACGCTGGCCTGGTGCTGGCGGATCACCCGCGCCGATGGTGTGGCCTTCGGCTTCACCGACCACGACCGGACGCTCGCCTTCGATGGCACCGACTTCGAGCCCGAGAGCGGGCTCACCGCGTCCGAGGTCCGTTCCGGCTCGGACCTGTCGGTCGATGCGCAGGACGCAGAGGGGGTGCTGACCTCCGACCGGATCACCGAGACCGACATCCTCGACGGCCGCTGGGACAACGCCGAAGTCGAGGTCTGGCGCGTGAATTGGACCGACAGCGGCCAGCGCGTGCTGATGCGGCGCGGCGCCATTGGCCAGATCCGGCGTGGGCGGCTGGCCTTCGTCGCCGAGGTGCGCTCGCTCGCTCATGTGCTCGGCCAGACGGTCGGGCGGACCTTCCAGGCGACCTGTGACGCCGCGCTCGGCGATGCGCGGTGCGGCGTCGATCTTGAGGATCCGGCCTTCAAGGGCACCGGTGCCGTGATCGATCTCCTGCGCGACCGGGCCTTCACCTCCTCGGGCCTCGACGGCTTCGCCTCCGGCTGGTTCACCTTCGGCACGCTGGACTGGACGAGCGGAGCGAACGCGGGGCGGCGCACCGAGGTTTTGGGCCACGACGTCACGGATGGCATCGCCGTGCTGACCCTGCTCGAAGCGCCGGTCCGAGCCATCGCCGAGAGCGACGCCTTCACCATCCGCGCGGGCTGCGACAAACGGATGGAGACCTGCGGGGCGAAGTTCGCGAATACCCTCAACTTTCGCGGTTTCCCGCACATCCCCGGTCAGGACGCCGTGCTGCGCTACGCCACCAAGGATGGCGGGCACGAGGGCGGTGTGCTGTGACCAACGTCGTTTCCATCGGAAACGACGGGCGGCAGTGCATCGCATCGCGATGCACGAGAGCCACCGCCGATCCCAACCGCGTTGTCGCCATTGCGCGCTCCTGGCTCGGCACGCCCTATCACGACCAGGCGAGCCTGAGGGGCGTCGGCTGCGACTGCCTTGGGTTGGCGCGCGGCGTCTGGCGCGAGGTGGTGGGCCCCGAGCCGTTCCCGATCCCGCCTTACAGCCGCGACTGGGGCGAGACCGGACCGCGCGAGGTGCTGGTCGATGGCGCGCGGCGCATGATGATCGAGGTGCCTCCCGTAGAGGCCGGTCCCGGCGCGCTGGTCCTCTTCCGCATGAAGCCCCGCGCCATCGCCAAGCATGTCGGGATCCTCACCGGCCCCGACACCTTTCTGCATGCCTACGAGCGGCTCGGCGTGATCGAGGAACCGCTCACCTCATCCTGGCGGCGGCGTATCGCCTTCGCTTTCCTGTTTCCGCAACGCTGAGACCCCGACATGGCCACCCTCGTTCTCGGTGCCGCTGGCGCCGCCATTGGCGGCAGCATCGGCGGGGCCATCCTCGGCGTGAGCGCCGCCACCATCGGCGGCTTCATCGGCTCCACCATCGGCTCGGTCGTCGACAGCTGGATCATCTCGTCGCTGGCGCCGACGCAGCGCATCGAGGGCGCACGCCTCGACAGCTTGCGCATCACCTCGGCCACCGAGGGCGCGGTCATCCCGCGACTCTATGGCCGGATGCGCATGGGCGGCAACATCATCTGGGCGACCGATTTCCGCGAGGAGACCAGGACCACCACGCAGGGCGGCGGCAAGGGCGGCGGAGGCGGCAAGGTCAAGACCACCGAGTATCTTTACTACGCCTCCTTCGCCGTGGCGCTCTGCGAGGGACCGATCACCGGCATCGGCCGCATCTGGGCGGACGGCAAGCCGATGGATCTCTCCGGCGTCACCTGGCGCTGGTATCCAGGCGACGAAGCACAGTCTGCCGATGCTTTCATCGCCGTGAAGATGGGCGCGGCCAGCACCCCCGCCTATCGGGGCACGGCCTATGTGGTCTTCGAGGAACTGGCCCTCTCGACCTACGGCAACCGCCTGCCGCAGCTGTCCTTCGAGGTGTTCCGTCCGCTCGCCGATCCCGACACCGCCGAGGGGCTGATCCGCGCCGTCACCATGATCCCGGCCTCGGGCGAGTTCACCTATGCGACGCAGGCCATCCGCAAGACCGATGGCGGCGCGACGGTGCCCGAGAACCTGAACGCGCTCGCCGGCTCCACCGACATGGTGGAGGCGCTGGACCGGCTGCAGGCCATGGCGCCCGCGGTCGAGAGCGTCAGTCTGGTCGTCGCCTGGTTCGGCGACGATCTGCGCGCGGGATCGTGCAAGGTGCGGCCCGGCGTCGAGGTGTCGGCCAAGTCGACCACGCCGGCCAGCTGGTCGGTGAATGGCGTCAGCCGCGCCAATGCTTTCCTCGTCAGCCGCGACGACCAGGACCGCCCCGTCTATGGCGGCACGCCATCCGACTTTGCCGTGGTGCAGGCGATCCAGGAGATGAACGCGCGCGGGCTGCGCGTCACCTTCTATCCCTTCATCCTGATGGACGTGCCGCTCGGCAACACGCTGCCGAACCCGTATTCCGACAACGTCGCCGAGACGGGGCAGCCCGCGTTTCCCTGGCGGGGGCGGATCACCTGTTCGCCTGCGGCAGGTTTCGCGGGGACGGTGGACAAGACCGCCACGGCCGCAAGCCAGGTTGCGGCGCTGTTCGGTGCGGCGACGCCTGCGAGCTTCAGCGTGGCGGGTCAGTCGGTTTCGTGGACCGGCCCGTCCGGCGACTGGGGCCTGCGCCGCATGGTGCTGCACTACGCCCATCTCTGCGCGGCCGCAGGCGGGGTCGAAGCCTTCCTGATCGGCACAGAGATGCCGGGGCTGACCACCATCCGCTCGGGCGCGTCCACCTATCCGGCGGTGCAGTCGTATCGGGATCTGCTCGCCGATGTGCGCTCGATCCTCGGGTTCGGGACGAAGATCGGCTATGCGGCCGACTGGTCAGAGTATTTCGGGCACCAGCCGGGCGATGGCAGCGGCGACGTGTTCTTTCATCTCGATCCGCTGTGGGCCGATCCGGAAATCGATTTCGTTGGAATCGACAATTACATGCCGCTGTCGGACTGGCGGGATGGCTTCGAACATGCCGACGCGGCCGAGGGCTGGCCCGCGATCTACGACCGGGCCTATCTGCAGGCCAACATCGCGGGCGGCGAAGGCTTCGACTGGTTCTATGCCAGCGCCGCTAATCGCTCCGCGCAGGTGCGCACTCCGATCACCGACGGCAGCGCAGGCAAGCCGTGGGTCTTCCGCTACAAGGATCTGTGTGCCTGGTGGTCCAACCCGCATTACGACCGCCCGGGCGGGGTGGAGAGCGGCACGCCGACGGCATGGGCGCCGGAGTCGAAGCCGATCTGGTTCACCGAGCTGGGCTGCCCCGCCATCGACCGGGGCACCAACCAGCCGAACGTCTTCTTCGACCCGAAGTCGTCCGAGAGCTTCACGCCGCATTTCTCGCGGGGCTGGCGGGACGACGCAATCCAGCGGGCCTATCTCGAGGCGACGTATCTCTGGTGGGGCGACGCCGCGAACAACCCGACGTCGATCGTCTACGGTGGCCGGATGGTGCATGTCCCCGAATGTGCCGCCTGGACCTGGGACGCGCGGCCCTATCCGTTCTTCCCGGCGCTGACCGACGTCTGGACGGATGGCGCGAACTGGCGGCTCGGGCACTGGCTGACCGGGCGGCTGGGAGCGGTGTCGCTGGCGGCGCTCGTGCGGCACCTCTGCCGGCGCGCCGGGCTGCCCGAGTCCCGCATCAACGTCACCGGTCTCTGGGGCGCGGTGGAGGGCTACGCCATCACCGCGCTGGAAAGCCCGCGCGCCTCGATCACCACGCTGTCGCGCCACTTCGGCTTCGACGCGGTCGAGACCGAGGGCGTGATCCGCTTCGTCATGCGCGGCCGGGCCTCCGTCGCCACGCTGGCGCCCGACGATCTGGTGGCCGCCCGTGAGGGCGACCTGCTGGAACTGACCCGCGGCCAGGAGACCGAACTGCCGCAGGCCCTGAAATGGCAGGTCGCCCGCGCCGACGAGGACTACGACGCGGCCCTCGTCGAGGCTCGGCGCATCACCGTGGACACGACCCGCATCGCCTCGGAAAGCTTCCCGATGGCGGTGCCGCCCGAGGAGGCCGAGCGCCGCTGCCGCCGCGCGTTGATGGAGGCGTGGGTGGGGCGCGAGACGGCGGCATTCCGTCTGCCGCCGTCGCGGCTCGCGCTGGATCCGGCCGACGCGATCCGGCTCGCGCATGACGGGCGGCTGGTCGATCTTCGGCTCGTCTCCATCGCCGATGCCGAGGCGCGCGGCATCGAGGCGGTGCGCCAGGACCGCGCGACCTACGATCTGCCGCCCGGCGATCCCCGCGCGGCCTCGCTGACGCGCGCCGTGGTGTTCGGCGCGCCCGATGCGGTGCTGATGGACCTGCCGCATTTGACCGAAGACCAGCCCGCGCACCGGCCGCTGGTCGCCGCGCATGCCGTGCCGTGGCCGGGCGAAATGGCGGTGTTTCGCAGCCCATCGACCGATGGCTTCGAGTTGTTGACCACGTTCGGCAGTCGCGCCCGGATTGGCACGCTGGTCTCGGACTTCTATGCGGGCCCCACCTCGCGCTTCGACCTCGGCAATGCGCTGGTGGTCGATCTGCTGACCGGCACGCTGGAGAGCGTCACGGACCTGACCCTCTTCGGCGGTGCCAACGCGCTGGCAGTGGAAAGTGCCACTGGCCAGTGGGAGATCGTGCAGGCGGGCGCGGCCGAGCTTCTGGCGTCGGGCCGGTATCGGCTCACTCGGCTGCTCCGCGGCCAGCGCGGCACGGAAGGCGCCATGGGCAATCCCGCGCCCGCCGGTGCGAGGGTGGTGGTGCTCGACGATAGCCTCGCCTCGCTGCCGATCGCCGAAGCCGATCTCGGCATCCCGTGGAACTGGCGCATCGGCCCCGCGAGCCGCCCGGTGACCGACGAGACCTATGTCGCGCAGGCCTTCACGCCAGCGGGCGTCGGGCTGCGGCCGTTCTCGGTCGCCCATGTCGAGCAGCCATGGCGCACGCCCCGGAGCCTCGGCGATCTCACCATCCGCTGGACGCGCCGGTCCCGCGCGCTCGCAGCCGACAGCTGGGGCGGGCTGGAGGTGCCGCTGATCGAGGAACTGGAAGCCTACGAGGTCGAGATACTCGACGGCCCTACTGTGAAGCGGGTGCTGAGCACGACCACGACCAGCGCGGTCTACACGGGCGCCCAGCAGACCGCCGACTGGGGCGGGCTGATCGGCCCCGGTGACACGCTCGACATC
>Ga0008835_101315_pt1 | contig 13328 bp, 9 predicted proteins | sample HotLakConsoUCCRE_FD_62215 | JGI IMG/M metagenome (GOLD analysis project Ga0008835, IMG submission 62215) | Hypersaline microbial mat communities from Hot Lake, Washington, USA - Hot Lake Consortium UCC-RE (Hybrid Assembly) ...
GTCCGCCGAAAAACAGAAACGGAGTGGCCGATCACTGAACCCGGCTGATCGCCGAACCCGAACAAGTGGGGAATTTTACTTCGGCACTTTTGGGGAAAGTTCACGCGGCGTTGACAGCCGCTCCGGCACCTGCGGCGCGACGCGGTCCCGGCGCGGCAGCTTCCGCCGCTTCTTCGTGCGGACCTGAAGACCCTCGGCGGTGTAGAGCCGGTATGTCCGCTTGGGATTCAGCACCAGGCCCTCCCGGCGGAGCATGGCGTGCAGCCGCAGGTAGCCGTAGCGCCGGTTCTCCGACGCCAGCGCCTTCATCCGGGCGACCACGGTCTCGTCGTTCTTCGCCACCGGCTGGTACTGCTGCACCGACCGCGCCAGCCCCACAATCCGGCAGGCCCGACGTTCGGGGAGCCCCTTCTCGGTCATCAGAAAGCCCACGGCTTTGCGCTTCGCCATGGGCCTACCAATGTTTTTCCAGGAGTTCCTTCATCGCGGACATGTCGAGCACCTGGTCCGCCACGATCCGCTTCAGCCGGGCGTTCTCAGCCTCCAGCTCGCGAAGCCGTTTGGCCTCGGACGCGTCCATGCCGCCGTACTTCTTCCGCCAAGTGTAGAATGTCGCCGTGCTGATCCCGTGGCGCCGGCACAGCTCGTCGACCTTTGCACCGGCCTCGCTCTCCTTCAGCACACCGATGATCTGCTCTTCTGTGAAACGCTTCCGCTTCATGGGTCTTCCTCCTTCGTCCAGTCAAAGGTGGAAAATTCCAGTTCGCAATGGCCCGGATCTTGGGGAGAAGGTCACCAGGGCGCGGAGAACGGAAAAAAATAGGGGCCACGTTTGGTGGCTATCGAGGACCGGCATGCCGCGTTTTATGTGTCTGTTTCTTGCGGGTAGGACGACTCATCGATTTACAGCAGCTATCATTTGCTCATGCCGTGGCGAACGCGGATTCGGAGCGCGAAGTGGCGCACGATCTACTGGCGGTGTCTCCATGGCATATTCATGTAGACGTTGTCTGCTTTCAGTTCGTCCAGCATCTGCTCGAGCCGCTTCAGCCTGGTCTCTTGGCGCTTGGCCCGGTCGATCCAGCCGAGATAGTCGTTCCGCTGATACCAAGGGCGTGTTTCATAGTGTTCTCGCAAACCGTGAGTTTCGAAAGCCACCTAAACAAACTCCGGCATTGGGTTTGCTGGCCGTTTCATCTCACCTTTCAACTTTTATGAGGAGCCTATTACAGTTCTCGGCTGCAAGCTGTTTTCAGAGCGGATTAGTGAACCCGGGGCGGTTCAAGTCGAGTGAGCGATGGCGCAGTCGGTTGACTGCGTAGGAAGGCAGGTCACTGGGCAAACCGCCGTCGTGAAAACGCCATCAACTAGGATTCCGGGATTTCGATGCGGGCAAGCGTCTGACGCTCTTCGTGCGCTGGCAATAGTGCCTGGGTCTCATCCACGTCGGGGACACAGGGTGCGGCGCAAGCCGTTTCGACTTGAAGCGCGATCGGCGTGCCCGCTGTCGCCGAGAATGGTGCGGCGCTTTCGGCGGCGTTTGCATAAACCACCCAGTCGCCCGGGGCGGGGCCAAGGATTCGAAAGCCGATAAGCTGCTCTGTGCCACTATCGGCCATACTCTTGTTTGTGATCAAAACGTCTTGGTATGCGGGTGAGGCCGCGAGGTTGGCCGCCCCGGTTCTGGGATCAAAGGTGAAGCTTGGCTCGAGCGTTCGCAGGATCATTTTGCCATCAAACTCAAGCTGGACCTCTATCACGGCCGTGCCCGTATAGCTGACATGAACGTCGATATACGTCTCCGCACCAGCACCGCCCGCCCGGTCGAGCGGTAGGGTGGCAAAGACAAATAACAGAAAGATAGCTGCGCCAAAGGCCGCGGTCACGATGTCGAGGTAGCTGAGCGCGCTGTTGGGCTCTTTTTCGGCGTCTTCCAAAAGCTCTGTGGGGATCGGTTTGCCCATCACGGACGCTCCGGGAATGTGATGGGGCGAAGGTTGGCTAGGCCTATCCGGAAGACAAAGCTGTCGGCCACGTGAAACCGGCGCACCGCTGGCAATTCGGTCAAGGGCGTGCCACCGACAAGAACCGACAGATAGTACTCGGTCCCGATGCCGGCGACACCGCTGTCCAACAGGAACGTGTGCTGGCCTTGTCCGCCGATGGCGTGAAAGGTCTTAACGGTATAGCCGCTGCCCTCGGGCTGGACCTGACGGATGATCCAATCTTGGTCATTGGGCGGTCTCAAGGCGCTGATGAAGGCATGGTCGCGGCTGGCCACGCGGACGAATAGCGAGGCGCGCTGCGCCTCTGCGTCGGGATCGGTGGCGTAGCCGCGGCGCATTTCGACCGTGTCAGATGCAGTGGCCCGGCCAGAGGGTACGTCCTCGAAGATCACCAGCACCGCGAACACGAAAAACAACAGAAGAGACGCACCGAACCCGCATGTCAGCGTGTCGTTGAGGCTGGTCAGGAAGTCCGGTTCGTCGTCGTTCATCTGTCAGGCTCGGGTGTTGGGTTTGTGCCGCGGTTGAAAGAGGTGTTGCGGTCCAGGGGCGGGGCCAAAGGCATCTGTGGCGTGCCGTCTGACAGGGTCCGCAACAGCCCGCCTTCCAACCGGCTGGCCAGCAACAGCACAAAGCTAAGCGCCAGGCTTGCCAATAGAGCAAAGAGCGTGGTCGAAAACGACAGACCAAGCTCGCCCGCAAGCGCGCCAATCGCGTCCGCGCGTCCGAGTTTCGAGGAAGCGAACACGACCTCGCGGGCCTCTGGCAGGGCGTTCAAGATGCCACGCACAGTCCCGATAAACCCGATCGCGGGTATGCTGGCCACCGCCCAACGCTGATACCGCCGCCCGTTTTCCAGGGTCCGCTGCGCCACCAAAGCATCGGCGCCGTTGGAATAAAGCTGTGAAGCAAAGTGGTTCACGCGGCGCATCATATGCTTGCCGTCAAGCATCTGGGTGAACGCGATGAGCGTGAGCGACAAAAGCCGCGCAGCAAGCATCAAGATCACAAAAAAGCTTAGCCAAATGATCCCGATATGCTCGGGCCCGCGCCACATCTGCATCTGTTTGAGCGCCGTCTTCACCTCTGGCGTGGCGCTGGTTTGGGACAAGAGAAACTCGCTGAGCGCAGTAATGTGGTCCTGGACCTTAAGATATTCTGATTCCGTTAAGGGGGGCTCGACACTGGTAAACTGGTCCTCGCCCAAGCACTGAGCGCCAGCGCTACCGGTGTCGTAACCCATCACAAACCCGTCCTTGAGGGACTGGAACGTCGCCACCGCCTGCGAGTTGACGGCAAGTTCGCGGATCACATCTGTTGCGCCAAGACAGGTTCGCGCCGAAAGGCGCAGACCCTCGATGGGGACGTCGTCGGTTGCGGGGGTGTTGAGCATCGCGTCTGCCGCCGCTTGCCGCGCCAGACCGCATTGCCGACCCAGGGTATAGATATCGTCTGGTCCGCCAGGAATGTCAGCCAGCATGATCGCCGCGATCCGCGCGCGATCTTGGGCAAGCGCAAAGGGGTCTTCTGTGCTGCTGCTGGAGTTGTTGCAGCGGTGGCCGGAAAGCTCTGCCAGCATGCCAAGCCCGGTCTGCGATCCGGCGCCTAGTTCTTGCGAGAAACGCCGAGCCAGGATCTCGTCCAGCTCGTCCTTGACCACCTGGACATCGCGCGGGACGCCGGCTTTGAAGTCGGTCGCTGTCGAGAAGTCATCGACCGTAATGACCTCGGCCTCCAACAAGATCGCAAAGACAAGCTGGTCCAGATTTGGCGTCTTCCGGTATTCGGATCCGCAAAGCTCAGCAGAAAACTGCGGTAGGCCTTTGCAGAACTGCGGGATTGGGTCCGCGGTTTGCCATGCGTCGCGCAGGCTCACCTGATTTTCAACTTGTTGATCCTTGTAGATATCAAACGCGAACACAAGGGACAGACCCAAGAGGCCCCAGGACAATAGGCTACCGGGGGCGAAGTGGTTTTGAAAGAACCAGTCGGTCCAGTGCTTGTCCGGGCGAGGTTGATCACTCATGGGCACGTCTCCGCGTTTGGCGCAAAGAGCGCTGCAATCGGATCATGGCTGAGGCCGTAGCGGGCGCGGGCGCCCTCGGGGACCATCACCAGATTGCCGATGTCTTCGATGCTAAAGCGCGTTCCGTCGTCGGCGCCGCCAAGGCTGTTGCGGTGGCTTAGCTCGATTTGGCACGCAAGCCGTTTGAGGGTGGTCTGCACCAGCGGGGTCACCGGCGCTGCGGTCAGCGCGGTCACATCGCCAGAGCCGTTCAGGCTTGTGTCTTTCAGAACGCCTGCGGTCCAGACGTCTGCGTCTTCTGTCAGCTCTTTGTCGCCGTAGAGCAGGAAGGCGCGGTCGTAGAACGCGCTGAACGGGCTTAGGCGCAGCAGACGCTCGGTGCCTAGGGTATTGGGTTGGTCGAACAGATGGGACGTCAACTGCAGCAGGCGGGTCCAGATGCTGCCGCTGTTGGTCGAGATCGTCTGGACGTTAGGGTCGGTCAGTAGGTCGATACGCAGGGGCGGGCCCTCCAAGCCGGGGTCAAACCAATAAAGATCGCCCAGCGATGGCGTGGCCTTATAGGTGACCACATAGCGGCTGAGCACCAGCGGCGCGCCGTTCGCCGGCCCTGCGATGAGGCGCGGTCGGGAGCGCACGTTCTGGCCGAACCGCAGCTCGTACCAATGCTCCAGCAGGGTGGTGCCAAGCGCCACGTCCTGCATTGAATACAGCAGGTTGCTGAGCGTGCCGTCGAACAGAAACACCGTCTGCTTTTGCCCAGTAGTGCGCCGGACGAAAGACACCCGCAGGCCTTTATCCGGTTCGGACGCGATCAGTGGGCGCAGCCGTACATCGGCGTGGGTCAGGCTGTAAGTCCGAGTTTCCGCTAAGCCTCTTCGGTTGAGGACATCGTCGCGGAGGTCATCGATGATCCGCGCTTCTGCAGAAGCGGTTATGATCGTGTAGGGCCTGTCGTCTCGGGTGATGTCGGTGATGTCGCCGGGGGCGAGTGCAACACCTCGCGCCATCCGAGCGGTCGCGCCGCAGACAGCTTCGAAATCGGCGAGCCGGGTGATCGAGGAGGGAATGTCGCCGACACCAGGGCAGAAAAACAAGACCTCGGCTTTTGCCCGGTCGGACTTTTGGTACAGGATTTGCGCCCAGGCGTAGAACGTCCTTTGGCCATCACTCCAACACATGAAGGGAGATCTTGCGTGCACCAGGCTGGGTTCGACCCCGGCGGCGGCCGCGGCCGCGTCGTCGCGGCTGGTCCATTCATCAATCTCAGGTGGTTCGGGCGTGCGGCTGGCGTGGTGGCAGCTGTCGGGGCGCCCGGCAAATCGCCGCTTGGTTAGGATCGTGGTCCAGACGTTGCCAGCCGTCAAAGCCTGCCCGCCTTGTCGGATGCAGAATCCCGGCAGTTGGCCTTCACTCGACAAGCGGAACGTCAGGTTGTGCCAGGACCGCGCGTGCTCTTCCGTGGTATGCGGGTGACCCGAAAAGATATTGCGGCCGGGAACGTTCTGATCGGTTTCCCAGAACTCATAGCGCGCGATCTTGTTGGCATCGATGTAGACGTTTTCGCAGTAGCGCACGCCTTGGTAGGTGCCGCCCTCGTTGGCGGGGTTCGTGTTCTCGGGCGCGGGTTCGTCATCGGTCCCGTCCGAGGCGCCGCCTTGGCCTGGGGGCGGGCCGCCGTCGTCGCCGTCGGCGGAGCCTTCACCCCCGTCGGCGCCGTCTTCGCCGTCGTTGCCGCTGTCGCCACCGCCACCATCGGACCCGGTGCTGCCGTCGGACCCGATCCGGCCAAGCTTGATCTCGATGTTCTCCGGGTCGATGTTCAACAAATCTTCTAACCGGATGTCGAACAAGGCCAGCAGCATGTCGATGATCACTTGCGGATCAAAAAGATCGGCGTGCCGCACGGTGATGCCCACATCTAGGAACAGCGCGCGCACGTCGGCTCGGGCGCGCCGCAGGTCCAGATCGATGTGCACACCGCCGGGGCTCCATCCAAAGAGGTCCAGATCCATGCCGCCGCGCAGTCGCGGATTGGAAAAGTCGAGCGGGCTTGTGAGCTGTAACTGCCCCTTTGCAATCAAGAGGTTGGTTAAGGATGCGTAGTCGATATGGCCCGGGCCACCGCTGGGCAGTACGATCTCGAGCTCATCGCGGCTGAGCTTGACCCGAAGGATCGACAACTCTGTCTCGGAGGTGAATTTCGCCGGGTTGTCCTTGCCGCGCAGCGAGGCAATGCCCCTTGCGGAGACGATGTCTTCGATTTGCGGGACCGTGCCTGCTTCGAAATCGAAGGCGGCGTCTTTTAGCCGAACCTCCCCGCGGGAGTACATTAGCGGGATTGAATCGAGCACGATCAAATCCCCGTCGAGCCGAAAGGCCAGCTGGTCGATGTCACGCATATCAAGGCGCGCTTCGATCTTGGCAAGCTTGGCCAAGGCTGCCGTCACCGCCGTGATATCCGTAGTCAGGTTAAGACCGGACTTACCGCCATCTTCCCCAGTGTAAATCTGCACCCCAATCGATGACAACGACACGACACCGGTTTCAACTGGGAATGGGATCGACCCGCCGATGACCGGGCCAACGCGAAAGCCCTGTTCGCTCAGCATGAGGTTGTTGGCGGTCAGCGAAAATAGCGTTTCGATCGTAATAGAGGCATCAAAGAAAATGGCGTAGCGGTTTGGCTGCCCGGGGACCGTGCCGAACCGCGGGTTGGTTATTTTGACCGGGCCGAAATCGATCCCTTCTTTGAGCGGGCCCAAGCTTTGAAGCTGGCCCAGGACCTCTTCGACATCTGCCTCTACGTCTATGGCACCAGTCTCTAGGTTAAAGCGCAGGGTCGCAGTCGGGGCGATCCCGGCAAAGATCTCTAGTTTGCCGGTCACCCCAAGCTCTTTGGTGTTGCCCAGAGTAATCGCGATCCCGTTGTCTTCCCGGGTGAACTTGCCCACAAACGGGATCTCAAGCTCGGATGGGATTGCTTCTTTCAAAAGCTCCAGCGCCTTGTTCGTGGCCGCGTCCACCAGCGCTTGTTGCAGTTGGTCTCCATCGGGATGCGCCAGATCAATGCGAGGCAGGGTCAGATCGCCCACGTAAGGAAGGTCCTTGATGACCAGATCCCCGAACGCCGAGATGCCGCCGGCGGCGCGACGTTCGATTTTTAGCCCGCCGATCGCAGCCTTGCTACCCAAGACGCGGTTCACCTGCGAAATGGCAGCCGCTTCTACGATCGCGTTCAATCCCGCTTTGTCGGCCTCTGACCGCGGTTCGATGAGAACCAGGCGTTGTGTCGCGACCTCGAACCCCAGACCGCCCACATCTTCGGTCGCGCCGTAGCTGACGCGGATAGGAACAACGGGCTGGTTGTATTCTTCGGGATTGGCGCTGAGTTTCAGCCGCTCACCCCCGATTTGAAACCCCTGATCAACCCATTGTTCAATTGTTTCGAAGGCCTGCGCTAAGGCGCAGGAAGCCGCGGTATCCGCAAGCCCAGCTAGCAGCGTTTCGAAGGGGTCCGCGAAGACGGTTTCCAGCGACAAGTTGCTGTCGATATCAAACACGAACGAGAAGGGCGCGGGGCAGGAGACACCGATGTCGGCCACGCCGCGCACCTCTAGCTGAAGCCCGCCCATATCGCCGCGTCGGATATGGGTTGTCACATCACCGACAATGTCCTGGTCGACCCATAGGGGGGCGATGGCCCTGTCGAGCTCTTCTTCAAAGACGCGCATCGCCTCAGCGTTCAAGGCCTCGCCCAAATCGGAGCCGATTAGCTTTGGGGCCTCCCCGTCCCACAAAAGGGTCAGGACCGGCGTGATCGTGGCTATAGTTTCGCCCGCGCGGCGCAGCGCAAGCTCAAATTGGGCGTGGATCGATAACTCCAATCCTTGACCAGGTTTAGTTTCGGTTGCGTCGCATCCCTGGCTTTGACCCAATCGGACGCAACTGTCGTCAAGCAGAGGTTCGAAAGCGAGTGTCACGTCGTCGCCCAAATCGATGCTGAACGCCAGCGGCGAAAGGATATCCCGAAGCGTGTCCGACCCACGCGCCTCGAAAGTCTCTTGCAGGCTCACTCGATAGGCGGCGAGCACGCGGGCTGGGAAGTCTTCAACCGACGTGCCGTTTGTCCAAACCGGTACCGTAAACGGCTCAAGTGCGATCCCGAAAACCTGCGGACTGGCGCTGAGCGCTATCGTGAGCCCGCCCGTCTCGTTATTGTTTTCCGCAGTCATAACAAACTCGCCGGTGCCGAAGAGCTCTGGCAGGCCCAGACTGGCCAGGGCGGCCCGCGTTTCTTCGCGCCGGAGCGAGAGGTTGCTGCGTTGGCCGATTTCCAGGATCTCGAAGCCATTGGGGCCGCGGGTAAGATCCTTGGCCGTGATCCCAAAGGGGATGTCGACCACAGGCGGGGTGATACTGTTGGTGGCAAAAGAAGCGGCAGCGTCGTTGCCCACGGCAGAGGCGGCCAGCGGGCCCAGCGGCACTACGGCGCGGTAAAAGAGCGTCCCGCTGAGCGTGTCTACCTCGTCCCCTTGCGGCGTCCGGGCGGTGCCTGTGCGTTCCGTCACTAGGACAAAGCCGACCTTTTGGCCGGACGCTGCGACCGGCGTTTCAAGGTCGCGCCCGGTGTGCGCCAATGGGGTGACCGGGTAGGGCCAGGGCCGGGTGCCTTGCGGCGACTGGCCGTTGAGATAGGCCTCCACGTCTCCGCGGCTGTCGATCAGCCGCTTGAGGCGGGGCCCCATGCCCATTCGTTGCAGCAAGATGTCGAAGTCGGCGGACGGCGCGCCGTCGCTAAGGTCGATATCGGCATCGGCTGGCATCATCGGCCCGTCCAAGTCGATCAACAGCGCGCTGGGCGTTGGTCGATCCGGAAAGCCAAGCCGCGCCGGAACGCCATCGGCTTCGACCGCGGCTAGGACCTTGAGCTTGGCACGCATGCGGGCGGTGCCGTCGGCGGCGGCGATCACAGCACGCGCCAGTTGAACCGGTGCATTTCGCGCCGTGGGCGCAGGGGTTTCGGAAGTGCGGTTGATGTAGGCGAGGTGCAACCAAAGCGTGCGAGATTGCGACCGAAAGGTGGTGGCTGCGGCGCTGTCGATGGCGACAAAAGTCGGCGCGCCGGCGCCAAGCGGGACCTGCACCCCGCTTGAATTCGGACCGGTGGGGCGCGGCAGGCCGGACATTAACGCCACGACCGCCTGGTACCGCGCCTCGATCCCCTCGCAAATCTCTTTGTCATGGGTGCCGCCTTCGCCAAGCCGCGGCGGGCCTGTCAGCGCGCCGCCTACCAGGATGTCAAAGAGGTCGGGTAAGGTCCGCCAGTGTTCGCCGCTTGGGTCACTGAGCGTGGCCATCACCGCGATCGCATCGGCCTTGGGCATCGGGGCCGCCGTGATACCCGCCGCAAGCGACACGCAACGGTAGATCTGGTGTGTGGCTTCTTCGCGTAAAAGCGCCGCCAGGGTCAGAGCCAGCTGATCGTGCGTGGAACCAAAAGAGCTGACCTGCGCGGTGTCCAGCGCGTCCAGTTCTGCTTGCGTTGGGTCGCCTTGCCCCTTGGGGGCCTGCCGCACGCGCTTGAGCATATAGAGCTCCATCAGCACTCGGAGCGGCGCCACATGCGGTGGAAGTTCGTCGGTGTGGCTATAATCGAGCTTGCCCTCGGCATCGGTGGGGATGCGCGCGGCTTTCAGATCCTCGACGGCTGCGTTACAGGTGGCCCGGTCGGCATCATCGATCCCAGGGTCGCGACACAAAAGGGCAAGGCGCGCGGGGTCGGCAAGCGCATGCAGCAGCATCGCGTAGGTCGAGCCGATGGAGATGCGGTACCAGTAATTGTCGAAGGTCGGCGCAAACATGGCATAGCGTCTGTCGGCGTTCGGGCGGGGGCCGAGGTGGTGCTGGAAACCCATGAACCGGGGAGAGGTCGTCAAATGTCCGACAACGCTATAGGTCACGCGGTCGAGCCAAGCAGCGCGGTGCGGTGCCCCGCCAGCCTCGAGCGCGGTGCCCATCTTGGCCACCACATCAAGCTTGTCGACAAGCGCAAAGTAACCTGGCTCATCGCGCCGTTGCGCGAGGTCTTGTTCCACCAACCCCTGCTCGAATAGCACCATACGCAGGTCGAACCAGAAGCCTTCGGACAGTTTGCGATCCTCGGTCCCAATCGGTGCCGGGTCCGGCAGGCCTAACCCCACGGACGCCTGGGAATGGCCGTCGAGCGCGCGGTAGACGTTGCGAAGCATCTGCCGGTTATTGACGTATAGCAATAGGTTGATGTCACGCAGCAATGCCCGTGCGTCTGCGTCGGGCACGCGCACGCCGCCCCAGTCGATAGGTCGATCATCATCAGCAACTAGATTGATGACGGTCGTGGCTCCTGTCTCGAAGGCGAGGTCCGCGATCCCGGCGACGAGCAGTGTGTTGATATCGCCGGTCCGCTTCGCCATCCATGCCAGCAGCGATTCATTCAAAATCTTTTCAAAGGTTTCGCCGGTGGCGGGGTAGATCTCAAAGACATCCGCCATGCCCACGGCCATGGCACGGGTCACGTGGGAGGCCGCATCAAAGAAGAGGATTTCCTTGCCTCCGCGACCCTCGAGCGTCTGGGTGAGGTCCCCCAAGAAGCGGTGGGCCCGGTCGTAATAGCGCGACCTCAAGAGGATGTTGGGCAGGCCGTGGGTCTCTCCGGCGACGATCTCGCGCCGCGCCGCGCAGTCGACCACCCAAAGCGCGGCCGGGTCGAAGACCCCGCCAAGCGCCAACTCGATCAGGTCCGGCGTTTTGCGCATGATGTCCCGGATCGAGTCGTCAGGGTCGACGCCTTCGATCTGAGTGGACGTCATCAGCCACAGGGCGAAAGAGGAGAAATAGGACTGCAGAAACTCGAGGTCTGTGCCGGTGCCGGTGATGTCTTCGGGAAAGACAGGCCCACAGGCCGCCGCGCCTCCATCGCTGAGACTGGTCGCGCCATAGGTCCGCCCAAGGTCTAGAGCGTAGACAAGCGGAGATGCGCTGTCGATCGATAGCGGCAGGGCGTTTGCACCGTAGGCCGCCGCGATCAACGGCGCGATGACCGTCTGGGGGGTGCAGGGCTGGGGGTTGCTGGACTGGCAGTCGGTCTGCAACCCGCTGCCGTTCGAGGCAACGAGACGCGACCGAGCCTCGAGAACATCGAACAGGGCACCGCCGCTGAGCGGTACGCGCAGTTCCAGAAGTGTCGGTGTTTCCCAATCGGCGTCGTCGAAAAAGCTGCGCTGCAAAAGCGACTCATAGGGGTCGCCCACTTCAGGAGGCATCATGGCCAGGGCTTGCGAATAGGCAAACATGGAATAGCCTGTGCCCCCCGTTGGCGAGCCAGTGACAAAAAGTGCTGCATCATTGGCTGAGACCGGCGTGGGGACCAACGCCAGATGCGTCATCTGTGTCTTGGTCCCGTCTGGGAAGACGACGGTGGCCGTGCTCCAAAGCGAGCCCGCCTTGATGATCAGCATCCCGGGATGCTTCTGTGCATGCTTTGGCAAGCCAGCAAGCATCTTCCGGAACGCGGCAGAGCGGTCCTCTACCCCGAACTGCTGCAGAATTGCGTTGATCCGGTCCTCAGCGGGGCCTGGGGCGTCCTCTGCTGGTACAGGCCGGTGGGCGGGGGTCAGGTTAATGGTGAGATGGGCAAACGCTTCGGTTGCAAGCGCAAGACCCAGCAAAGCTCCAATGAAAAACGGCCGCAAAGATTAAATCCTAAAAAGACTAATTGGCAAACAGAATAGTTTCAGGCAATCCTTTCCTATGTCCAGATTTTTCTGTTGGGATGAACTTTCTTCCCGCCCATCTGCTGCTATGTTTGCGGGCATAGGTTTAGAGATGAGCATCTGGTGAATATCAAGGTTCTGGGCATTGATCTGGGCAAGACCGTTTGCAGTCGCACCGGCCTGGACGATGCAGGAACGGTCGTGTTTGGGAAGTGCCTCAAGCGACATCGTCTGCTGGACTTTCTGCTTGGGTTCCCGCCCTGCTGTTGCGATGGAGGCCTGCAGCGGCACGGATCGCATCGGAGGCTTTTGTCTAAAGGATTGTCATGAGCCTCGGCTGATGTCATTTCTTTAGTCTAGCCCTAGGTGAATTTTCACAAGAACGAGGACCGTGACGCGAAGGCCATTGCCGAAGCTGCGACGCGCCGGACGATGTCATTTGTTGCTGTCGAATCGGGAGATCAGCTCGATCTTCAGGCCCTGCACCAAGTGCCACAGCGACAGCATCATACCCAGGCTGTTTTGATCAAGCGATTCCAAACCCAATAGGCTATGAGCCACGGATGCCCGACTGCTTCCAACCCAAAACGGACCTTCGCGCAAACGCTGCGAAGGGCCGCTCAGTACCCATTGTGTGAGTTCACTCGCAGCGCGGCGAACGGCGGCAATTCTGCGGACGCGCTTTGGACCCTGCGGCGCAAGTCGAACGGGGAACGGGCTGAGCTACAACACGGCGATTCGGTCACAACAATCGTTGTGACCTGACCGAGAACGGGCCCGAATGGGCGGCAAACGGGCTGGAAACTTGGTATGGCGGGACTGCCCGCGCTGCGGTAATTGTCGACCATGGAAAGAAAATCGCAGAATATCGCACCATGGCGTATGTCTTGCGCACCTATGATGGATGGTAGCGATTTTCAAGTTAATTCAGGTATTTGCAGTGCGTCGTGTGCAGCATATGTTCATGTGTCAATCGCGTGATTTCGTGCCCTAGCGTATATCTGGGTCCTTCCTCTCTTGAGGCTGGAGCGACTGGCATTCCAGATTGGCGAGGCGCGCAGACACGAATCTTCGGACCACAGATTGGTTGCCAACTCGCGAAGGCGTGAAGCCAGTGGGAGGGCAAGGCCCCTCGCGCAGGAAGGCAAATATTGCTTCCGTCACGAACCATTTCAACCAGGAACGCAGCCTCTCCAGCAGACCCCTATTCAAAGCCAACCGCGCCGCTGCTCTTGCCGAGTGGCGCGGTCTCTGTGCGGCATAAAGGACAGCGTCGATGTCCTTGTTGAGACGAGTTCGAAATGGTCTGACACCACCCCGCTACGAGCTCCTCAACGGAGAGATCTTCTATAGCCTGGCCGAGGCGAAGATCGTGATCGAGAGCTGGCGCCGCCATTACAACACCAAGCGCCCGCACTCATCGCTGGGCTATCGGCCCCCGGCACCGGAGGTCATCTCGTGGCCGGCTTCGCCATCCGGAGCCGCTTCGCCGGCCACGCCCGCCGTAGCGCCCAGACCCGTCATGCACTAAGACTGAAACCG
>Ga0008835_101326_pt1 | contig 13222 bp, 8 predicted proteins | sample HotLakConsoUCCRE_FD_62215 | JGI IMG/M metagenome (GOLD analysis project Ga0008835, IMG submission 62215) | Hypersaline microbial mat communities from Hot Lake, Washington, USA - Hot Lake Consortium UCC-RE (Hybrid Assembly) ...
GCGCAGGTGACCGACGAGGTCGTCTACATGTCCGCCACCGAGGAGATGCGCCACACCGTGGCGCAGGCGAACGCAAACCTGTCCGACGACGGCCAGTTCCTCAACGAGATGGTCAACACCCGCCAGTCGGGTGAATACACGCTCGCGCCCCGCGAGGCGGTCGACCTGATCGACGTCTCGCCCAAGCAGCTGGTCTCGGTCGCGGCTTCGCTGATCCCGTTCCTCGAGAACGACGACGCGAACCGCGCGCTGATGGGCTCGAACATGCAGCGCCAGGCGCTGCCGCTGCTGCAGGCCGAAGCGCCCTTCGTCGGCACGGGCATGGAAAGCAAGGTCGCCATCGACAGCGGCGCCGCCATCCAGGCGCGTCGCACCGGCATCATCGACCAGGTCGACGCGCAGCGGATCGTGATCCGGGCGACCGAGGATCTGGAGCTTGGCGATGCCGGCGTCGACATCTACCGCCTGCGCAAGTTCCAGCGCTCGAACCAGAACAGCTGCATCAACCAGCGACCGCTGGTGAAGGTGGGCGACAAGGTCACCAAGGGCGAGGTCATCGCCGATGGCCCCTGCACCGACATGGGCGAACTGGCCGTCGGCCGGAACGTCGTCGTCGCCTTCATGCCGTGGAACGGCTACAACTACGAGGACTCGATCCTGATCTCGGAGCGGATCGTGCGCGACGACGTGTTCACCTCGATCCACATCGAGGAATTCGAGGTCGCGGCGCGGGACACAAAGCTCGGGCCCGAGGAGATCACCCGCGACATCCCCAACGTGGGTGAAGAGGCGCTGCGCAATCTCGACGAGGCCGGCATCGTCTACATCGGCGCCGAGGTCGGACCGGGCGACATCCTTGTGGGCAAGATCACCCCCAAGGGCGAAAGCCCGATGACGCCCGAAGAAAAGCTGCTGCGCGCGATCTTCGGCGAAAAGGCATCTGACGTGCGCGACACGTCGCTGCGCCTGCCGCCGGGCGATTTCGGCACGGTCGTCGAGGTGCGCGTCTTCAACCGCCACGGCGTGGAAAAGGACGAGCGCGCGCTGCAGATCGAGCGCGAGGAAGTGGAACGTCTGGCCCGTGACCGGGACGACGAACTGCACATCCTGGAGCGCAACATCTACGCCCGCCTCAAGTCCATGATCCTCGGCAAGACCGCGGTGAAGGGGCCGAAGGGCATCAAGTCCGGCTCCGAGATCACCGAGGAGCTGCTGGAAACGCTGAGCCGTGGCCAGTACTGGCAGCTTGCCCTGGGCGACGAGAAGGACGCGGCCGAGGTCGAGGCCCTGAACCAGCAGTTCGAGATGCAGAAGCGTGCGCTCGACCACCGGTTCGAGGACAAGGTCGAAAAGGTGCGTCGCGGCGACGATCTGCCTCCGGGCGTGATGAAGATGGTCAAGGTCTTCATCGCGGTGAAGCGCAAGCTCCAGCCGGGCGACAAGATGGCCGGCCGTCACGGCAACAAGGGCGTGATTTCGAAAGTGGTGCCGATGGAGGACATGCCGTTCCTCGCCGATGGCACCCCGGTCGATTTCGTGCTGAACCCGCTGGGCGTGCCGTCGCGGATGAACGTCGGCCAGATCCTCGAGACGCACATGGGCTGGGCCGCGCGTGGCCTCGGCATCAAGATCGACGAGGCGCTGGACGAGTATCGCCGCTCGGGCGACATGACGCCGGTGCGCGATGCGCTCAAGATCGCCTATGGCGACGAGACCTACCAGGACGCCTTCGGCGGCATGGACGAGAACGAGGTGCTGGAAGCGGCCGGCAACGTCACCCGTGGCGTTCCGATCGCGACCCCGGTCTTCGACGGCGCGAAAGAGGCCGATGTCAACGACGCGCTGACGCGGGCGGGCTTCGACACCTCGGGCCAGTCCGACCTGTTCGACGGGCGCACGGGCGAGAAATTCGCGCGGCAGGTGACGGTGGGGGTGAAATACCTGCTCAAGCTGCACCACCTTGTCGACGACAAGATCCATGCGCGTTCGACCGGGCCGTACAGCCTCGTCACCCAGCAGCCGCTGGGCGGCAAGGCGCAGTTCGGCGGCCAGCGCTTCGGCGAGATGGAGGTCTGGGCGCTCGAAGCCTACGGCGCCGCCTACACCCTGCAGGAGATGCTGACGGTGAAGTCGGACGACGTGGCGGGCCGGACCAAGGTCTACGAGAGCATCGTCAAGGGCGAGGACAACTTCGAGGCCGGCGTGCCGGAATCGTTCAACGTTCTCGTCAAGGAGGTCCGCGGCCTGGGCCTCAACATGGAACTCCTGGATGCGGAGGATGAGGAATAAGGGCGAATATTCGTACGAATATTCGCGATTGCGATCCTTCGTACGAAGGATCGCGCCTCCCCCGCCCCAAGCTTAGGAATTGGTCATGAACCAGGAAATCACCAACAACCCGTTCAACCCGCTGACGCCCCCCAAGGCGTTCGACGAGATCAAGGTCTCGCTCGCATCGCCGGAGCGGATTCTCAGCTGGTCCTTCGGCGAGATCAAGAAGCCCGAGACGATCAACTACCGCACGTTCAAGCCCGAGCGTGACGGTCTGTTCTGCGCGCGCATCTTTGGCCCGATCAAGGATTACGAGTGCCTGTGCGGCAAGTACAAGCGGATGAAGTATCGCGGCGTCGTCTGCGAGAAATGCGGCGTGGAAGTGACCCTGCAAAAGGTCCGCCGCGAGCGCATGGGCCATATCGAACTTGCCTCGCCGGTCGCGCATATCTGGTTCCTGAAATCGCTGCCCTCGCGCATCGGCCTGATGCTCGACATGACGCTGCGCGATCTGGAGCGGATTCTCTACTTCGAGAACTACGTCGTGATCGAGCCGGGTCTGACCGACCTGAGCTATGGTCAGCTGATGACCGAGGAGGAATTCCTCGATGCGCAGGATGCCTATGGCTCCGACGCATTCAGCGCCAACATCGGCGCCGAGGCCATCCGCGAGATGCTGGCCAACATCGACCTCGAGGCCGAGGCGGCGACGCTGCGCGAGGAGTTGAAGGAGGCCACCGGCGAGCTGAAGCCCAAGAAGATCATCAAGCGGCTGAAGATCGTCGAGAACTTCCTCGAATCCGGCAACCGCCCGGAATGGATGGTGCTGACGGTGATCCCCGTGATCCCGCCGGAACTGCGCCCGCTGGTGCCGCTGGATGGCGGCCGGTTCGCCACGTCCGACCTCAACGATCTCTACCGCCGGGTCATCAACCGCAACAACCGCCTCAAGCGGCTGATCGAACTGCGTGCGCCCGACATCATCATCCGCAACGAAAAGCGGATGCTGCAGGAATCGGTCGATGCGCTGTTCGACAACGGCCGTCGCGGCCGCGTGATCACGGGCGCCAACAAGCGCCCGCTGAAATCGCTGTCGGACATGCTCAAGGGCAAGCAGGGCCGCTTCCGCCAGAACCTTCTGGGCAAGCGCGTCGACTTCTCCGGCCGTTCGGTCATCGTCACCGGCCCGGAGCTGAAGCTGCACCAGTGCGGGCTGCCCAAGAAGATGGCGCTCGAGCTGTTCAAGCCGTTCATCTACTCGCGGCTGGAGGCCAAGGGCCTGTCCTCGACCGTGAAGCAGGCGAAGAAGCTCGTGGAAAAGGAACGCCCCGAGGTGTGGGACATCCTCGACGAGGTGATCCGCGAACACCCGGTGCTCTTGAACCGGGCGCCGACGCTGCACCGTCTGGGCATCCAGGCGTTCGAGCCGATCCTGATCGAAGGCAAGGCGATCCAGCTGCACCCGCTGGTCTGCTCGGCCTTCAATGCCGACTTCGACGGCGACCAGATGGCCGTGCACGTTCCGCTGAGCCTCGAGGCCCAGCTGGAAGCGCGCGTGCTGATGATGTCGACGAACAACGTTCTGTCGCCCGCCAACGGCGCGCCGATCATCGTTCCGTCGCAGGATATGGTCCTCGGCCTCTACTATGTCACGCTGGAACGCGAGGGCATGAAGGGTGAAGGCATGGTCTTCTCCAACGTCGACGAGGTGCGCCATGCGCTCGACGCCGGCGAGGTGCATCTGCACGCCCGCGTCAAGTCGCGGGTCAAGCAGATCGACGAGGAAGGCAACGAGGTCTGGCTCCGCTACGACACGACGCCCGGCCGCGTGCTGCTGGGCGATCTGTTGCCGCTGAACGCCAAGGCGCCGTTCGACCTGGTGAACCGGCTCCTGCGCAAGAAAGAGGTGCAGCAGGTCATCGACAACGTCTACCGCTACTGCGGCCAGAAGGAATCGGTGATCTTCTGCGACCAGATCATGACCATGGGCTTCCGCGAGGCGTTCAAGGCCGGGATCTCGTTCGGCAAGGACGATATGGTGATCCCCGACACCAAGTGGAAGCTGGTCGAACAGACCCGCGACCAGGTGAAGGAGTTCGAACAGCAGTACATGGACGGCCTGATCACCCAGGGCGAAAAGTACAACAAGGTGATCGACGCCTGGTCCAAGGCCAACGACAAGGTCACGGACGCCATGATGGCCACGATCTCGGCCAAGAAGTTCACCGATACCGGCGCCGAGGAAGAGCCGAACTCGGTCTACATGATGGCCCACTCGGGTGCGCGGGGTTCGGTCACCCAGATGAAGCAGCTGGGCGGCATGCGCGGCCTGATGGCCAAGCCGTCGGGTGAGATCATCGAGACGCCGATCATCTCGAACTTCAAGGAAGGCCTGACCGTTCTCGAATACTTCAACTCCACCCACGGCGCCCGCAAGGGCCTGTCGGACACGGCGCTCAAGACGGCGAACTCGGGCTACCTGACCCGTCGTCTGGTCGACGTGGCGCAGGACTGCATCGTCCGTCTGGATGATTGCGGCACCGAGAACACGATCACCGCCGAGGCGGCCGTCAACGACGGCGAAGTCGTGGCGTCGCTGGCCGAGCGCATCCTCGGCCGGACCGCGGGCGAAGACATCTTCGTTCCCGGCACCGACGAGGTGATCGTCGCCAAGGGGGAGCTGATCGACGAACGCAAGGCCGACGCGGTCGAAGCGGCCGGTGTCCTGTCGACGCTCATCCGCAGCCCGCTGACCTGCGAGGCCGAGGAGGGCGTCTGCGCCACCTGCTATGGCCGCGACCTGGCCCGCGGGACCAAGGTGAACCTCGGCGAGGCTGTCGGCATCATCGCCGCCCAGTCGATCGGCGAGCCCGGCACGCAGCTGACGATGCGGACCTTCCACATCGGCGGCGTCGCGCAGGGTGGCCAGCAGTCCTTCCAGGAGGCGAACGTCGAGGGCAAGGTGTCCTTTGCCAATCCCAACCTGCTGAAGAACCCGGCGGGCGAACTGATCGTCATGGGCCGCAACATGCAGATGGTCCTCGCCGACGAGCAGGGCGTGGAACGGGCCAGCTTCAAGCTGGGCTACGGCACCAAGGTCCATGTCGAGGAAGGCGCGAGGGTCGGCCGCGGCGACCGCCTGTTCGAGTGGGACCCCTACACCCTGCCGATCATCGCGGAGAAGGCCGGTACGGTGAAATTCGTCGATCTCGTCAGCGGCATCGCCGTGCGCGAGGACACCGACGATGCCACCGGCATGACCCAGAAGATCGTCGCGGACTGGCGGTCGGCGCCCAAGGGCAACGACCTCAAGCCCGAGATCCTGATCGTGGGTCCGGATGGCGAGCCGATGCGCAATGACGTGGGCAACCCGGTCACCTATCCGATGTCCGTGGACGCGATCCTTTCGGTCGAGGATGGCCAGACCATCCAGGCCGGCGAGGTTGTGGCCCGTATCCCGCGCGAAGGCGCCAAGACCAAGGACATCACCGGCGGTCTGCCGCGGGTGGCGGAATTGTTCGAGGCACGTCGTCCCAAGGACCACGCGATCATCGCCGAAATCGACGGCTACGTGAAATTCGGGCGCGACTTCAAGAACAAGCGCCGGATCACCATCGTGCCCGCCGACGAAAGCCTGGAGCCGACGGAATACATGGTGCCCAAGGGCAAGCACATCCCGGTGGCCGAAGGCGATTTCGTCCAGAAGGGCGACTACATCATGGACGGCAACCCGGCGCCGCACGACATCCTCGCGATCATGGGGATCGAGGCGCTGGCGGTCTACATGATCAACGAGGTGCAGGAGGTCTATCGCCTGCAGGGTGTGAAGATCAACGACAAGCACATCGAGGTGATCGTGCGCCAGATGCTCCAGAAGTGGGAGATCCTCGACAGCGGGGAAACCACGCTTCTGAAAGGCGAGCATGTGGACAAGGCCGAACTGGAGGCGATGAACGCCAAGACGGAGGCCGATGGCCGCCGTCCGGCACAGGCGCAGCCGATCCTGCTGGGCATCACCAAGGCGTCGCTGCAGACCCGGTCGTTCATCTCGGCCGCGTCCTTCCAGGAAACCACCCGCGTGCTGACCGAGGCTTCGGTCCAGGGCAAGCGCGACAAGCTGGTGGGCCTGAAGGAGAACGTCATCGTCGGCCGGTTGATCCCGGCAGGCACCGGTGGCGCGACCATGAACGTGGAGCGGATCGCCAAGGCCCGCGACATGACCGTGATCGAGGCCGCCCGTGCCGAGGCCGAAGCCGCCGCGGCGCTGGCCGCCCCCTCGGTCGAGGAGATGGCAGACGCCCCGATGGAAACCGAGGACAACCCGGCGGAATGATTCCCGCCGCGATTGGCCACTGATCTGACTGCGCCCCGCCCTCATCGGCGGGGCGTTTTCGCATCCTCGTTTTGCCTCGGGCGCCTGGCGGTCTAGCCTTGGTCCGACGGAGAAGTGCTACCGGAGGAGACATGACCGAAGATCCGATTTCCATGATGGTGGTCGTCACCGGCCGCGTGCAGGGCGTGGGCTACCGGGCCTGGGTGCAGCGCCGGGCCGAGGCGGGCGGGCTGGCGGGCTGGGTCCGCAACGAGCCGGACGGCTCGGTCGCGGCGCAGATCGAAGGCCCCGAGACCGCCGTGGACGACATGCTGACCGAGATGAAATCGGGCCCGCCGCTGGCCCGTGTCGACCGGCTGACCGCGCTGCCCGGTGCGCTGACCGACGCGCCGGGCTTCGAGATCCTCGCCTGACCGGGGCGTCGGCGATGGCCCTTTCCCCCGCCCCCCGGTTTCGCCTACCCTGTGCCGAAATCGGGCAGTAGAACGGCGCCATGACCTCTCGCGCAGACAATCAGATCATCGGCGTCTGCCGCTTCTCCTATTTGGGCGAAGGCGGGTTCGTGACCCAGAAGCATGATTTCGACAAAGCCGCCGAGATCCTCTATGCCGTGCCGCGGATGCTGCGCCGCTTCGCCTATTTCGAGAACATCTGCCTGCCGTCGCTGGCCGCGCAGACCGACCCGGATTTCCGGCTGGTGGCCCTGATCGGCGACACGATGCCGTTTCGCTGGCGCAAGCGGCTGAAGGAGCTGATGGAGAAATACCCGTTCCTCGAGGTCTGCACGCTCGAGGCGGCGGGGCCGCTCAACTCCACGAGGCGGGCCTATCGCCGCGCGTGGGACGGCAGCGCGACCTACATCACCGGCTTCCGGATCGACGATGACGATGCGGTGGCGATCGACTACATCGAAAAGACCCGGGCGATCGCCGACCAGCTTCTGAGCCTTGGCTGGGCGGATGCGGACACGCCCGCCGCGATCTGCTTTCACCGCGGCATCTACTGGGACATGGCCCGCCCGGAGGAAGACCAGTTCTGGGACTACTCCGAGAAGGAGCCGCTGGGCCTTGCCTCGGCCATGATCACCACGCCCGAGGGCATGACCAACATCTACCGCTGGAACCACCGCAAGCTCGCCTCGCAGGCGCGGTGCTGGATAGACCCGACCGACTACATGTTCGTGCGCACCCTGCATGGCTACAACGACAGCGACCGCTCGATCCCGCCCGATGCGCGGGCGATCCCGGCGTGGCAGGCGCGCAAGCAGTTCCGCGACCGGTTCGGCCTGTCGCCGCGCAAGCTCCTGCCCCTGATGCAGCAGTTGATGGAAGAGGAGACGTGAGCGGCCCGCTCAGCCCCAATCTCAAGGGGGCGCTCTACATGACGCTGGCGATGGCGGCCTTCACGGTGAACGACGTCTGCGTCAAGCTGCTGGCCGACACCGTGCCGCTGTTCCAGATCGTGTTCCTGCGCGGCATCGCCACGACCGCCATGCTGGCGGTCACGGTGCACCTGACCACCGGGTTGCGCTTTTCCATGCCCCGGCGCGACAAGCCGCTGGTCGCGCTGCGCACCGTGGCCGAGGTGGCGTCGATGGTGGCGTTCCTGCTGGCCCTGACCAACATGGCGATCGCCAACGCCTCCGCGATCCTCGCCGCGCTGCCGCTGGCGGTGACGCTGGGGGCGGCGCTGGTGTTCCGCGACCCGGTGGGCTGGCGGCGCTGGACGGCGATCTGCATCGGCTTCGTCGGCGTCTTGCTGATCGTGCAGCCGGGGACGGAGGGGTTCAACCGCTGGTCGCTGCTGGCGCTTCTGGCGGTGGTCATCATCACCGGGCGCGACCTTGCCACCCGCGCCTTCAGCCCGGCGGTGCCGTCGATGACGGTCGCGGTGCTGACGGCGGCGGCGGTCTGCGCCTTCGGCGGCATCGCATCAGCCTTCACGCCCTGGGTGGCGCTGGGGCTGCGGGAGGTGGCGCTGCTTCTGGCGGCATCGGTGCTGATCATCGGCGGCTACGTCTTTTCCATCATGGTGATGCGGGTGGGCGACGTCAGCGCGGTGTCGCCGTTCCGCTACACCTCGCTGATCTTCGCGCTGGTCCTGGGGCTGATCGTGTTCGGCGAATTTCCCAACACGCTGGCGCTGATCGGCGCGGCGATCGTGGTGGCCACCGGGATCTTCACTCTGGTGCGGGAACGCATGGTGGCGCGCGCGGCGGCGCGGGCCGCGGCGCGGGCGACGACCCATCCCGGGGCGCCACCCCATGGCTGAGGGGGTTCAGATCCAGGGCCTGTGCCGCTTCTCTCTGCCCTGCACCGGCGGGTTCAAGAAATATCACGACAGCCTGACGGAACGGCGCGTCGCGCTCTATGCGCCCGCCCGGCTCGACGCGCGCTGCCTGTGGTTCGAGGAGGTCGGCCTTCCCGGTCTGGCGCTGCAGACCGACCCGGATTTCGCCCTGCACATGCTCTTGGGCGAGGATTTCCCCGAGCCCTGGCGCAGCCGGATCGAGGCGGTGATGGCCGAGGTGCCGCAGATCGTGCCGCATTGGCGCGCCCCCGACGATCACCGCGCCATCTGCCGCGACGTGCTGTTGTCGCACCGCGACCCGTCGCGCGCAGTGGTGGCAGAGTTCCGGCTCGACGATGACGACGCGGTCGCCATCGACTATGTCGCGCAGCTGCGCCGAAGCTGGCCGAAGCTGGCGCGGCTGGCGGGGCCGAACGGGCGCGTGGCGCTGGACCACGGCAAGGGCCTGGTGCTGCAGGCCCACCCGGACGGGCGGATCGAGACCCATGCGCTGCTGACCCAGTGCTGGTCGGCGGGGCTGGCGCTGTACCTGCGCCCCGACGATCCCGGCATCGTCATGGATTTCCCGCACCACAAGATCTGGCAGCGCGTACCCTTCGTGAACCTGACCGACGCCGTGATGTTCATCCGCGGCGATCACGCCACCAACGACGCCCGCACGCCCTTTGCCGCCGCCGCCGCGCTGCCGATCCCCGAGGCGGAGATTCCCGAGATCCTGAACCGGCGCTTCGGCATCGACATCGACGGGTTTCGCGCCGCCTGGGCGCAGCTGACGCAGCGGTGACGCCGTTGCCTTCGCCGGCCCGAGGCGCGGTTGACACCCCCTGCGACTCCCCCTATACGCGCCTGCACTTGGCATGCGGTCCCGTCGGATTGCGCCAGGCCCGAAATAGAATTGTAGTGGTCATGATCCGGGCCATTTGAGTGCCCCGATCCTCTGGAACTTCCACCGCAGCGTCCTCCAGGTAGGGAAGGGATGCGTGCGGTTTTGGTGTTTTCGTGCATCGCACGGCCGCACCCTGACATGAGAGAGCAAGACGGGGAACCGAATGCCGACGATCCAACAGCTGATCCGCAAGCCGCGGCAGCCCAAAGTGAAACGCTCCAAGTCTCAGCACCTGGAGTCCTGCCCGCAGAAACGCGGCGTGTGCACGCGCGTCTACACCACCACGCCGAAGAAGCCGAACTCGGCCATGCGGAAAGTGGCCAAGGTGCGCCTGACCAACGGCTACGAGGTCATCAGCTATATCCCGGGTGAAAGCCACAACCTTCAGGAACACTCCGTTGTCCTGATCCGGGGCGGTCGCGTGAAAGACCTTCCCGGCGTGCGCTATCACATCCTTCGCGGTGTTCTCGACACGCAGGGCGTCAAGGATCGCCGCCAGCGTCGTTCGAAATACGGCGCGAAGCGCCCCAAGTAAGAGGATCGAGAGATGTCCCGTCGTCACGCCGCTGAAAAGCGCCAGGTCCTGCCCGATGCCAAGTATGGCGATACGGTGCTGACCAAATTCATGAACAACCTGATGATCGACGGCAAGAAGTCGGTCGCGGAACGTATTGTCTACAACGCGTTCGAACGCGTCGAGGGCAAGCTCAAGCGCGCCCCCGTCGAAGTCTTCCACGAGGCGCTCGACAACGTGAAGCCCGCCGTCGAGGTGCGCTCGCGCCGCGTGGGTGGTGCCACCTACCAGGTCCCCGTCGAGGTCCGCCCCGAGCGTCGCGAGGCGCTGGCGATCCGCTGGCTGATCAACGCCAGCCGCGCCCGCAACGAGCACACGATGGAAGAGCGCCTGGCCGGCGAACTGATCGACGCCGCCAACTCCCGCGGGTCTGCCGTGAAGAAGCGCGAAGACACACACAAGATGGCCGACGCGAACCGCGCGTTCAGCCACTACCGCTGGTAACCGATCCGGCGGCCCTGTGTCGGGGCCGCCGTTTGACCGTCACAATCCAAGCCTGAGGACCTCCCCCATGGCACGCGACTATCCGCTCACGCGCTACCGCAACTTCGGCATCATGGCGCATATCGACGCCGGCAAGACGACGACGACCGAGCGCATCCTGTTCTACACCGGCCGGTCCCACAAGATCGGCGAAGTCCATGACGGCGCCGCCACCATGGACTGGATGGAGCAGGAGCAGGAGCGCGGGATCACCATCACCTCCGCCGCCACCACGACCTTCTGGCAGTGGCAGGAAGACCCGACGCCGGAAGGCACCTCGGACACCAAGGTGCGCTTCAACATCATCGACACCCCCGGTCACGTCGACTTCACCATCGAAGTCGAGCGTTCCCTGGCCGTTCTCGACGGCGCGGTCGCGCTGCTCGATGCGAACGCCGGTGTCGAGCCGCAGACCGAAACCGTGTGGCGCCAGGCAGACCGCTACAAGGTTCCGCGGATGGTCTTCGTCAACAAGATGGACAAGATCGGCGCCGACTATTTCAACTGCGTCAAGATGATCAAGGACCGCACCGGCGCGATCCCGATCCCGATCAACTTTCCGATCGGGGCCGAGGATCAGCTGGAAGGCATCGTCGATCTGGTGACCATGGAAGAATGGGTCTGGCTCGGGGAAGATCTGGGCGCCTCCTGGGTGCGCCAGCCGATCCGCGACAGCCTCAAGGACATGGCCGACGAATGGCGCTCCACCCTGGTGGAAGCCGCCGTCGAGCTGGACGACACCGCCATGGAAGCCTACCTGGACGGCCAGGAGCCCGATGTGCCGACCCTGCGCAAGCTGATCCGCAAGGGCTGCCTGTCGATGACCTTCGTGCCGGTCCTGGGTGGGTCGGCGTTCAAGAACAAGGGCGTGCAGCCGCTGCTGAACGCCGTGGTCGACTACCTGCCCGGCCCGCTGGACGTGCCGGCCTACATGGGCTTCACCCCCGGCGACGAGACGGAAACCCGCAACATCCCGCGGTCTGCCGATGACACGCAGCCCTTTGCCGGGCTGGCGTTCAAGATCATGAACGACCCCTTCATGGGCACGCTCACCTTCACCCGGATCTATTCGGGCATGATGAAGAAGGGCGACGCGCTCCTGAACTCGACCAAGGGCAAGAAGGAACGCATCGGCCGCATGGTGATGATGCACGCCAACAAGCAAGAGGAAATCGCCGAGGCTTTCGCCGGCGACATCATCGCGCTGGCGGGCCTCAAGGACACCACGACCGGCGATACGCTGTGCGATCCGGCACATCCCGTGGTTCTGGAAACGATGACCTTCCCCGATCCGGTGATCGAGATCGCCATCGAGCCCAAGACCAAGGCCGACCAGGAAAAGATGTCCATGGGTCTGCAGCGCCTCGCCGCGGAAGATCCGTCGTTCCGCGTCGAGACAGATCTGGAATCCGGCCAGACCATCATGCGCGGCATGGGTGAATTGCACCTCGATATCCTCGTCGACCGCCTCAAGCGGGAATTCAAGGTCGAGGCCAACATCGGTGCGCCGCAGGTGGCCTACCGCGAGACCATCAGCCGCTCGATCGAACACACCTACACCCACAAGAAGCAGTCGGGTGGGTCGGGCCAGTTCGCCGAGGTCAAGCTCGAGATCTCGCCGACCGAGCCGGGCGAAGGGTACTCGTTCGAAAGCCGCATCGTCGGCGGCACGGTGCCGAAGGAATACATCCCCGGCGTCGAGAAGGGCATCAAGTCGGTGATGGATTCGGGCCCGCTGGCCGGCTTCCCGGTGATCGACTTCAAGGTCGCGCTGGTGGACGGCAAGTATCACGACGTGGACTCGTCCGTCCTGGCCTTCGAGATCGCCGCCCGCATGGGCATGCGCGAAGGCATGAAGAAGGCCGGCGCCAAGCTGCTCGAGCCGATCATGAAGGTCGAGGTGGTGACGCCCGAGGATTACACCGGCGGTGTCATCGGCGACCTGACCTCGCGTCGCGGCCAGGTGACGGGGCAGGAGACCCGCGGCAACGCGATCGTCATCAACGCCTTCGTGCCGCTGGCCAACATGTTCGGCTACATCAACACGCTGCGCTCGATGTCTTCGGGCCGGGCCCAGTTCACGATGCTGTTCGATCACTACGAGCCGGTTCCGCAGAACATCTCGGAAGAGATCCAGTCCAAATACGCATAACGGCGGGGCGGTTCCACCGCCCGCCCCACCCCGCAGGCTGGGCCCGCAAGGCGCAGCGCATCTTTCAAGGAGGCCATCATGGCAAAGGCAAAGTTTGAGCGTAACAAGCCGCATGTGAACATCGGCACGATCGGTCACGTCGACCACGGCAAGACGACGCTGACGGCTGCGATCACGAAGTATTTCGGCGAGTTCCGGGCCTACGACCAGATC
>Ga0008835_101337_pt1 | contig 13110 bp, 15 predicted proteins | sample HotLakConsoUCCRE_FD_62215 | JGI IMG/M metagenome (GOLD analysis project Ga0008835, IMG submission 62215) | Hypersaline microbial mat communities from Hot Lake, Washington, USA - Hot Lake Consortium UCC-RE (Hybrid Assembly) ...
AAGTTCACCGATTTCCTGCGCGTGGGCGTGCCGTTGAACCTGTCGCTCGCGGTGATCGTGTCGGCGGCGATCCCCTTCATCTGGCCGCTCTGACCCCCTCCCCGCGCAAAATCTTGTGAGCGCTTCGGTGGATAACCCACGGGCCTCGTGGACAGGGGCCAGGCGCGGGGCGATAAGGGGACATGTCCCTGCCCCCCGGATTCCTCGACGAGCTGCGCACAAGGCTGAGCCTCGGGCAGGTCGTGGGCCGCAAGGTGATGTGGGACACCCGCAAGTCGAACCAGGCCAAGGGTGATCTCTGGGCGCCCTGCCCGTTCCATCAGGAAAAGAGCGCCTCCTTCCACGTCGACGACCGCAAGGGCTACTACTACTGCTTCGGCTGCCACGCGAAGGGCGACGCCATCTCCTTCGTGCGCGAGACCGAGAATGTCGATTTCATCGAGGCCGTGCGCATCCTCGCGGGCGAAGCCGGGATGCCCATGCCCGAACGCGACCCCGAGGCGGGCCGCCAGGCCGACCGCCGCGCGGGGCTGGCGGAGGTCATGGAGGAGGCGCTCAGGTTCTACCGCCTCCAGCTCAGGACCGCCGCCGCCGCCGAGGCGCGCAGCTATCTCGACCGTCGCGGCCTCTCGCCCGAGGCGCTGGCGCGCTGGGACATCGGTTTCGCCCCCGCGGGCTGGCAGGCCCTTGGCGATCACCTGCGCCAGAAGGGCATCCCCGACGACACGCTGATCGAGGCGGGGCTTGCCAAACGCTCCGACCGGGGCGGCAAGCCCTATGACGTGTTCCGCGACCGCATCCTCTTTCCGATCCGCGACCCCCGGGGCCGCGTCATCGCCTTCGGCGGCCGCGCGATGGACCCGAGCGATGGCGCTAAATACCTCAACTCGCCTGAGACCCCCCTCTTCGACAAGTCGCGCACGCTCTACAACCACGGGCCCGCCCGCACCGCCGCCGGAAAGGGCCAGCCGCTCATCGTCGCCGAAGGCTACATGGACGTGATCGCGCTGGCGGAGCATGGCTTCGAGGCCGCCGTCGCCCCCCTCGGCACGGCCGTCACCGAACACCACCTGATTCAGCTCTGGCGCATCGCCGACGAGCCTGTGATCGCACTCGACGGCGATACGGCGGGCATCCGCGCCGCGCACCGCACTCTCGATCTCGCCCTGCCGATGCTGGCACCCGGCAAGACCCTGCGCTTTGTGCTGCTGCCCGAGGGACAGGACCCCGACGACCTGCTGCGCGCCCGCGGCGCCGCCGCCATGCAGGAGCTGGTCGACACCGCCCGGCCCCTGATCTCGCTCCTGTGGCAGCGAGAGGTGGAGGCCCGTCCGCTGGATACGCCCGAACGCCGCGCCGCGTTCGACAAGGCGCTTGCGACACGCACGGCCACGATCCGCGACGACTCCGTGCGCCGCCATTACGAGGACGAGATCCGCCGCCTGCGCTGGGACCTCTTCCGCAGCGCCCCCGGAAAGGGCGCCCGACGCCGCGCCGCGCCTCCGCCGCCCGCCAAGACCTCCGCCCTCGCCCGGGGCGGCCTGACCGAGGAGGCGCTGCGCGAAACGATGATCCTCGCCATACTCGCCGTCACGCCCGCCGTCATGGACGACTTCGCCGCCGATCTCGAAGGTCTCGCCTTCACCGACCCCGACCGCGCGGCGATGGCGCATGATCTCATGACCGGCGCCGCAACCCCCGACCTGCGCGACCGCCTCGCCGCCCATCCGCAGATCGCCATCTCCCCGGCGATCCGCCGCCCCGGCGACCTCGAGACCGCGCGCCTCTGCCTTGGTGAGGAACTGTCGAAACTCGCCGCCTCCCGCGGTCACGCGGTCGAGATTGCCGAGGCCGAGGCGGACCTTGCGGGCGACGGCGCGGGAGAATATCTCACCCGGCGTCTGGTGCTCTCGGGCCGCGCACGGGACCGCGCGGGCGGCGCCGGATTCGCCGAGGATCGCACAGCCTATGAGCGAGCGGATAACGGGGCTCTTGTCGACCGTGACGAAAGAGCCCGATTCGCCGCGCTTCTGACGGAAATCGGCTTTGAAAAACCGGGCGGTGAGACTACCTGACATCAAGGCACACGGCAGAGAAAAAGCCCGGGGCATCTTGCGAATCATCCTCTGCGCCCCTTGATTCGGAAAAATCGCCTGACGCCGGCCCGCCGGCAGATCGAGGAGCTTACATGGCCGCCAAAGACACCGACGAGAGCAAGGAAGACGATCAGGAAGGCGAAATGTCCCTCGACATGAGCCAGACCGCCGTGAAGAAGATGATCTCGGAAGCCCGGGAACGCGGCTACATCACCTACGATCAGCTGAATTCCGTGCTCCCGCCCGATCAGGTCTCGTCGGACCAGATCGAGGACGTGATGTCGATGCTCTCCGAGATGGGCATTCAGGTCACCGAGGAAGAAGAGAGCGAGGAATCCGAGGACGACGGCAAGTCCCGCGACCTCGTGACCAAGGAAGGCTCGCGCGACATCGCGGTCTCGTCCGGCGACACCGAGAAGCTGGACCGCACCGACGATCCCGTCCGCATGTACCTTCGCGAGATGGGCTCGGTCGAGCTTCTGTCCCGCGAGGGAGAGATCGCCATCGCCAAGCGGATCGAGGCCGGCCGCAACACGATGATCCTCGGGCTCTGCGAAAGCCCGCTGACCTTCCAGGCCATCACGATCTGGCGCGAGGAACTGATGTCCGAGGACATCCTGCTGCGCGACGTGATCGACCTCGAGACGACCTTCGGCAATCAGCTCGGCGACGAGTCCGGCGACGCGCCCGTCGTATCTTCCGGCGCCGACGGGTCCGCGTCCGGCCGCAGGGACGACGGGCCGGAACTCGACGCCGACGGCAACCCGATCCAGAAGGATGACGACGACGACGAGGACGACGGCGCCAACCTGTCGCTCGCCGCGATGGAATCCGCACTGAAGCCGCGGGTCCTCGAGACACTCGACTGCATCGCAGAGGATTTCTCCGAACTGTCGCAAATGCAGGACGCGCGGATGTCCGCGACCCTGAACGAGGACGGATCCTTCACCAAGGCCGACGAGGAGCGCTACCAGAAGCTGCGCGGCGAGATCGTCGAACTCGTGAACTCGCTTCATCTGCACAACAACCGCATCGAGGCGCTGATCGACCAGCTCTACGGCATCAACCGCCGGATCATGGCCATCGACAGCTCCATGGTGAAGCTGGCCGACCAGGCCCGCATCAACCGGCGCGAATTCATCGAAAGCTATCGCGGCTACGAACTAGACCCGACCTGGATGGACCGCATGGCCCAGAACCCGGGCCGCGCCTGGGGAGCATTCATCGAGAAATCCGCCGGCAAGGTCGAGGATCTGCGCGCCGAAATGGCTCAGGTCGGGCAGTATGTCGGGGTCGACATCTCCGAATTCCGCCGCATCGTGCAGCAGGTCCAGAAGGGCGAGAAGGAAGCCCGGCAGGCCAAGAAGGAAATGGTCGAAGCCAACCTCCGCCTCGTTATCTCCATCGCCAAGAAATACACGAACCGCGGGCTGCAGTTCCTTGATCTCATTCAGGAAGGCAACATCGGCCTGATGAAGGCCGTCGACAAGTTCGAATACCGCCGCGGCTACAAGTTCTCGACCTACGCGACCTGGTGGATCCGGCAGGCCATCACCCGCTCCATCGCGGATCAGGCCCGCACGATCCGCATTCCGGTGCACATGATCGAGACGATCAACAAGCTCGTCCGCACCGGCCGCCAGATGCTCCACGAGATCGGCCGCGAACCGACGCCCGAGGAACTGGCCGAGAAGCTCCAGATGCCGCTGGAGAAGGTCCGCAAGGTGATGAAGATCGCCAAGGAGCCGATCTCCCTCGAAACGCCCATCGGCGACGAGGAAGACAGCCAGCTCGGCGATTTCATCGAAGACAAGAACGCCGTCCTGCCCCTCGACAGCGCGATCCAGGAGAACCTCAAGGAGACGACGACCCGCGTCCTCGCCTCCCTCACCCCGCGCGAGGAACGGGTGCTGCGCATGCGCTTCGGCATCGGGATGAACACCGACCACACCCTCGAGGAAGTCGGCCAGCAATTCTCCGTCACCCGCGAACGGATTCGCCAGATCGAGGCCAAGGCCCTGAGAAAGCTCAAGCATCCCAGCCGCTCGCGCAAGCTGCGGTCCTTCCTCGACCAATAAAACCGGAGTCCGGCCCACCCGGGCCGGGCGATGCACCGCACCGCACCGCACCGGACAGACCCCGCGCCCCTGCCCCGGCGCAACAGGAGAGAGAGAACCGCCCATGTCGCTCTGGTCCCGCCTGTTCGGCACCTCAAATGCGCCCCAAGGCCCCGAGCCGACCGAGCATGACGGCTTTCTCATCTACCCGGAACCCGTCCGCGAGGGCACGAAATGGCGCATCGCGGCCCGGATCGAAAAGGCCGTCGGCGACGAGATCAGGCGCCACGACATGGTCCGCGCCGACCTGCTCGACAGTCAGGACGAGGCGGTCGAGGCCACCCTGCGCAAGGCCCGCCAGATGATCGACGAACAGGGCGCGGGTATCTTCTCCTGATCCGTGGCCCCGGTCCCAGCCCCCACACCGAAGGCCGTCCATGCGCCCTCGCTTCACTCTTGTCGTGGTCACGAGCCGTGACGGCTTTATCGGACGCACCTCCGGGGACTCGCCCCACACATGGGCCTCCCCCGAAGAACAGCGCCTCTTCCTGTCGGAGGTCGCCGCTGCCGACTGGGCCGTCATGGGCCGCCGCACCCATGAGGCCGCAGACCGTCCCAACCGGCGGCGCATCGTCTTCTCAGGCACGGCCGGTGCCGGGGACTGGCGCAGGCCTGCCCAACTCTGGCTCGACCCCACGACCCTGACACCCGCCGATCTCGAACCTCTCGTCTCACGGGTGCACCCGCTGAAAGCCGGGCTCATCCTCGGCGGCACACGCGTCCACGACTGGTTCCTCGCCCATGACGCCATCGACGAGGTTCATCTGACGGTCGAACCCCTCACCTTCGGAACCGGCCTGCCGCTCTTCACCGAGCACCGCGGCGATCCCCGCGGCTTTCTGCCGGCGCTTGGTTTCGCCAGCACCGGCGAGACGCCGCTCAACCCCGTCGGCACCGCCTATTCGGTCTGGACCCCGGCACGGCCATGACCGCGCCGGGGCCGCCTTCGCTCAGTCGTCGAGCACGAAAGTAACGGCGAGGTTCACGCGGTAGGCCGCGATCTTGCCGTCCGACACCTCGACAGTGCTCTCTTTGACCCAGGCGCTCTTGATGTTGCGCAGGGTCTTCGAGGCACGCTCGATCCCGTGCGCGACGGCATCGTCGAAACTCGTGCGCGAGGTTGCGGAAATTTCCGTGACGCGTGCAACGGACATGGTCTGTCTCCCTTGGGTTCGCTTGGCGTGACGCCGCGGTTCAGGTCATGCGGCGGGTCGGGTCGCGATCCATCGGCGGCTTCAGCAGCACGAAGCCATGGATCGCCGCGCGGCCGACGAGGATTTGGACGAGGGGTGTCAGCCCGAAGACCGCCGAAACGAGAGCGACATCGAAAGCTCCGACAGGGCCCCGGGTGAGCGCGCCCACGATGATCAGGATCAGGGTGGCGATGCTCAGCGACTTCATGTCCATCTCCTTGCCTGGTCCGCTGCGACGACATCGCGGGAGCGGCGTCGACGTTCCGCTCCCGCACGGGAAATGCGGCATGGCGGACTCACCTCCGGGAAATCTTCGCCCGGATCAGCCGTTCCCTGACCTCGGCGCCGCCAGTCACGGTATGCTCCTCCACAGGGCGGTGAGGTACCGTCCGGCGGCATCGTCACCAAGAGCAGCGCCGCGACCCCACAAGAGGACCAAAGTCCATGGAACCTACCAAGACCCCGCTCACCGAAGAGCAGAAACTGCGGCGCCGGGCCGGCCGCACCCTCGCGCGCGCCATGTTCGTCGAACGCATCAAGGAAACCCGCCCGGAGATGACCGCCGAAGAGCGCAAGGAAGCCTGGAAGGCGGAAGGCAAGGCCGAGACCCGCCGCGCCATGCGCTACCTGCGCAAGCTTCACGGCTCCGGCATCGGCCTCACCTTGGTCGCCGCGGATGCGGCCGAGACGGACACCGAAGAAGCCGCCGCGTAACCGGAGAGGGGCCGGCCCGTCCGGCCCCGCCTTTGCCATGCAGACAACCTTCGACTTCCGGACCGATGGCCCGGGCCTCCGGGACGTCACCGCCGAGATCGCGGCCTGGATCCCGCGCGATGCAGAGGGTCTTCTGACCCTCTTCATCCGCCACACCTCCTGTTCGCTCCTCATTCAGGAGAACGCCGACCCCGACGTGCAGCGCGATCTCCTCGCCTGGCTCGGCCGGTTCATCCCGCCCTCCGACGACCCCGGCATGGCCTATCTGCGCCATACCGCCGAGGGCCCCGATGACATGCCGGCCCATCTGAAGGCGGCCGTGCTGCCTGTCAGCTTGCAGATTCCTGTTCAGAATGGCCGGATGCGGTTGGGCGCGTGGCAATCAATTTACCTTTTCGAACATCGGACCCGTCCGCGCAGTCGCGAAGTCGCGGCCCATCTCGCCTGACGCGACGCCCCCGACCCGGGCCCCCTGAGTCCCCCGCGCCACGGCGACGGCCTCAGGATGTTGGGGCGCGTCGTGCCCCCTACCCAAGCGCTGCCACCCTCCCTATAGTTCTCGCCGAGAAGGGCCGAACGCCCCCAAGAGGCGGAATGCCCAGAGGCAGATAAGGGGACCCCGCATGCGCTGTCCGTTTTGCGGCAATGTCGATACACAGGTGAAGGACTCGCGTCCCGCCGAGGACCACGTGGCGATCCGCAGGCGGCGGTTCTGTCCGGCCTGCGGCGGCCGCTTCACGACCTACGAGCGGGTCCAGCTGCGCGACCTCGTCGTCGTCAAGACCAGTGGCCGGCGCGAGGATTTCGACCGCGACAAGCTCGAACGCTCGATCCGCATCGCCCTGCAGAAACGGCCCATCGAGCCCGAGCGCATGGACCAGATGATCTCCGGCATCGTCCGCCGCCTCGAGAGCATGGGAGAGACCGACATTCCCTCCAAGGTCATCGGCGAGATCGTGATGGAAAGTCTCGCACGGATCGACACCGTGGCGTATGTGCGCTTTGCCAGCGTCTACAAGAACTTCCAGGCCGCTGACGATTTCGACAAGTTCGTCAGCGAGTTGCGCCCGAACGCCGCCGACGGGCGCTAGGCGGTGACGCCAGGCGACGACCTGCGCTACATGGGGGCGGCGCTCGCCCTCGGCCGCCGCGGTCTCGGCCGCACCTGGCCCAACCCCTCCGTCGGCTGCCTCCTCGTGCGGGAGGGCCGCGTCATCGCCCGCGCCCGCACCGCCGACGGCGGCCGCCCCCATGCCGAGACCCGGGCTCTCGCCCGGGCCGACGGGCGCGGCGCCACTGCCTATGTGACGCTGGAACCCTGCGCGCACGAGGGCGCCACACCCTCCTGTGCCGCGGAACTGGCCTCGGCCGGACTCGCCCGCGCCGTCATCGCCTGCCGCGATCCCGATCCCCGTACCGCCGGACAGGGCATCGCCCGCCTCCGCGCCGCGGGCGTAGCGGTGACCGAAGGCGTCCGCCGCGAAGAGGCGGAGGGCGATCTCGCGGGCTATCTGCTGTGCCGCACCACGGGCCGCGCGCGCGTGACGCTGAAGCTCGCGGCCTCCCTCGACGGCCGCATCGCCACCGCCTCCGGCGAAAGCCGCTGGATCACGGCGCCCCCCGCCCGCCGCCTCGTGCACGCGCTCCGCGCCCGCCACGACGCGGTGATGGTGGGGGCAGGCACCGCCCGCACCGACGATCCCCTGCTCACCGTCCGCGACATCGGCCATGACCGCCAGCCGGTCCGCGTGGTCCTGTCGCGTCGCCTCGACCTGCCCTTTCCCAGCGCCCTGACCGCCTCGCTCGACGAGGCGCCCCTCTGGCTCTGCCACGGCGCCGCGGCCACGGGCGACGCCCGCGCCCGCTGGTCCTCCGATCCCCGGGTCCGCCTGTTCGAATGCGCCACCGAGGGCCGCCAGCTCTCCCCCTCCGCCGTCCTCCGCGCGCTCGCCGGGGCCGGCCTCACCTCCGTCTTCTGTGAAGGCGGCGGCAGCCTTGCCGCCTCGCTGCTGGAGGCCGGCCTCGTGGACGAGCTCATCTGCGTCACGGCAGGCCTCGCCCTCGGCGCCGAAGGCACGCCGATGATCGGCGCCCTCGGCCTCGACCGCCTCGCCTCGGCCCCCCGCTTCACCTTGCACGAGACCCGCGCCATCGGGCCCGACATTCTCCATGTCTGGCGCCGAACCCCTGATTTTTCTGGCTGAAAATATCCGGGAGGGGGAATCGGCGCCGCAGGCGACAAGGGGGAGGGCAAAGCCCTCCCCGATCCAGACAAAAAAGAGGCCGCCCGAAGGCGGCCCCTACAGGATCACGTGACCCCTGCCCTACTCGCGATTGCCCAGAAGCTGCAGCAGGAACATGAACATGTTGATGAAGTCGAGGTAGAGCGCCAGCGCGCCCATGATCGCGGCCTTGCCCAGCCACTCCTGATCGCCGTGGGCGGCGTGCTGGAGATAGGTGTTCTTGATGTTCTGCGTGTCATAGGCCGTCAGACCCGCGAAGATCAGCACACCGAGGATCGAGATCGCGAAATGAAGCGCGGGCGATCCGAGGAAGATGTTGATGATCGAGGCAACGATCAGGCCGATCACGCCCATGATCAGGAACGCACCCCAGCCGGAGATGTCCTTCTTCGTGGTGTAGCCCCAGAGCGACAGGCCCGCGAACGCGATCGAGGTCACGAGGAACACCTGGGCGATCGAGAAGCCCGTGAAAGCCACGAAGATCCACGACAGCGACAGGCCCATCACCGCCGCGAAGGCGTAGAAGAAGAGCTGTGCGCCGGCCGCCGACAGCCGGTTGATGGCGGCGCTGAACGCGAACACCATGATCAGCGGCGCGAACATGATCACCCAGCCGAGGATGTTCGGCCGGAGCGTCGCAGGATCGCGGAACACGCTCAGAAGCTCCGGCGACGTCCCCACGGCCCAGGCCACGGCAAACGTCAGGAGCATGCCCACGGACATTGTGCCGTAGACCTTGTTCATATGGGCCTTCAGGCCCTCGTCGATCGCCGCGGTACGAACACCCGCAGCCGTGCGCATGGTCTGATATTCAGCCATTGAAACCTCCAGAAGTCCCTCCAGTCGACCGGTTACCCCTCCGGGGCTCCCTCGACTGGTTATATTGGGAAGAGATAACATGGTTTCAAGAAAATCCCGCGTGAGTTCATGCGAATCCGACCGAAACGGGCGGGATTGTCGCGGCCCCGGGCAGAGATTGCACTTCCCCCCGTCCCCGGGCACCTTCCGCCCATGACGGATGACCCCAGACTGACCCCCCTTGCGGCCTCGCTGCCGCCCTCGGTGCCCTTCGTCGGCCCCGAGGAACTCGAGCGCCGCCGCGGCGCGCCCTTCCGCGCCCGTCTCGGCGCCAACGAAAGCACCTTCGGCCCCTCTCCCCGCGCGGTGGCTGCCATGGCCGAGGCCGCCGCCGAGGGCTGGAAATACGGCGATTCGACCTCCCACGACCTGCGCGCCGCCATCGCACGGCACCACGGCATTGCGCCCGGGCACGTGCTCGTCGGCGAGGGGATCGACGGCCTGCTGGGCCTTCTCGTGCGTCTCACCGTCACCCACGGAACCCCGGTCGTCACCTCCGCCGGCGCCTATCCGACGTTCAACTACCATGTCGCGGGCTTCGGCGCCACGCTCCACGCCGTCCCCTTCCGCGCCGACCACGAGAACCCCGAGGCGCTCGCCGCCCAGGCCCGCGCGACCGGCGCGCGGCTCGTCTACATCTCCAACCCCGACAATCCGATGGGAAGCTGGCACGACGCCGCCACCATCGCCGCCCTCGCCGAGGCCCTGCCCGGGGACGCGCTCCTGATCCTCGACGAGGCCTATGCCGATTTCGCCCCGCCCGGGGCGATCCCGCCGATGACGCCCGAGGACCCCCGCGTGATCCGGATGCGCACGTTTTCCAAGGCCCACGGCCTCGCCGGGCTGCGCGTGGGCTATGCCATCGGCCCCGCGCCGCTCATCGCCGCCTTCGACCGGGTGCGGAACCACTTCGGCATGACGCGGCCGGGTCAGGCGGGCGCCCTTGCCGCGCTCGAGGATCGCGACTGGCTCGCCTCCGTTGTGGCGCAGGTGGCGGGGGCCCGCGCCCGCATCGCCGCCATCGCCGCCGCCTCCGGCCTGTCCGTGTTGCCCTCCGCCACCAATTTCGTGGCCGTGGACTGCGGCGGCGACGGAGCCCTCGCCCGCGCGATGCTGACCGAACTCGCGGAGCGCGGCGTCTTCGTGCGGATGCCGGGGGTGGCCCCTCTCGATCGCTGCATCCGCATCAGCTGCGGCCGTCCAGAGGACCTCGACGTGCTCGAGGAGGCTTTCGCAGGCAGCCTCGCCGCTGCAAGAAAACGTTAGTCGACCTTCGGGCCAGCCGGGCTAGACTTTATCCCGCCCAAGTCAGGAGAATCGCAATGGACGAGGGTCCGAAGCGGGCACCGGACTATACCACGGCCTTCCTGGTCACCACCGGGGGTATTCTCTTCATGGGATTCTTCACCCTCGCCGCTCTCGCGGGCACCATCGCCGTGGCCCTCGGCTTCGCTGCCGTGGACCTCGTGATTCGGCTCCTCGACTGGCGCCGCTCCATGGCCGCGCGCGCCGTCACTCCGCCGCGCGACGAAGCGGGCTGACCGCCTCCGCCACCACCCGCGCCGCCGCCCGGCACGCGCCCGCGCCGTGGGGGATGCCCAGCGCCAGCAGCCCGGCCTCGATCACGCCCACGACGCCCAGCGCCATATGGGCGTTCACATGCCCCATGTGGCCAATGCGGAAATAGTCGTCGCGCGGCTCGCGCCCGATGGCGAGACCCAGCGTGACGCCCAGCGTCTCGGAGCACCACCGCCGCAGCCGCTCGCCCTCCCCGCCCGGCAGATGCACCGAGGTGACCGCCCGCGACCGCGCCGCGGGGGAGGGCACGTTGAGCCGCATCGCGCCACCCTGCCCCCAGGCCTCCACCGCCGCCCAGTAAGCGCGCGCGAGCGTGTCGTGCCGGGCCCAGATGCCGTCCAGCCCCTCGGCCTTGAGCATGTCGAGCGCCTGGCGCAGCGCGAAGAGGTGATGCGTCGGCGCCGTGCCGCAGAAATGCTGGTAGTAGAACTCCGGCGCGCTGCGCGGCCGCCAGTCCCAGTAGGAACTCGGCGCCACCCGCGCCCGCGCCTCCGCCGCGCGGGGCCCGAACCAGACGAAGGCCATGCCCGGCGGCGTCATCAGCCCCTTCTGGCTGCCCGACACCATCACGTCGGCGCCCCAGGCATCCATCTCGAACCGGTCCGCCGCCAGCGAGGCGATGCAGTCCATCATCAGGAGCGCCGGATGCCCCGCCGCGTCCCGCGCCGCCGAGAGCGCGGCGGTGTCCGACAGGATCCCCGTCGACGTGTCGACGTGGCAGCACAGAACCGCCCGGATCGCGTGGTCCCGATCCGCCCGCAGCGCCTGTTCCAGCCGCGCAGGGTCCGCGGGCGCGGTCATGCCGAAGTCGATCAGGTCCACCTCGATCCCCAGCCGCCGCGCCATTTCCGCCCAGCCGTGGCCGAACTGTCCCGAGGCCAGAACCAGAACCTTCTCCCCCGGCCTGATCGTATTGGCCAGCGCCGCCTCCCAGGCTCCGTGCCCGTTGGCGGCATACATCACCACCTCATGCGCCGTTCGCGCCACCCACTTCAGGTCCCGCACCAGCGTCGCCGTCATCTCCACGAGATCGCCCTCGTAGATGTTCGGCGCGGGCCGGTGCATCGCCGTCAGCACCTCGTCCGGCATGACGGAGGGGCCGGGAATGGCGAGGTAATGACGACCGTGATGGAGGGACATGCGTGCAGGCTCCGGCTGCGGGGGACCGCGGGAAACTAGACCCGGCCGGAACGGACGACAAGCCGCGTCGACCGGTTCCGCGGCCACGGCACCCGGCTGACAGGAGTTAGCGCTATCACTAAATAATTCAGAGGCTTGCACCCCCGTCCACGTGTGGACGCCCGGAAGTCTAGCTCTTTTCCCCGCCCTCGGGCGGCTCCTTCAGATAGCCCTGCAGCGCCACGATCTGCCACCACAGGAACACCATCAGCGCCGCCGGAAAGGCGAAGGTCTCGAGCTTGACCCACAGATCCGTCGACTGCGTCCGCCAGATCACCTCGTTCGCGACGGCAAGCCCCGCGAGAAAGGCCGCCAGCCGCCGCGTCAGGATCATCCAGCCCTCGTGCGCCATCGGCAGCAATTCCCCGATCACCCACTCCAGCCACGACTGCCCCCGCGCCAGCCCGATCCCCAGAAGGCCGGCCATGATCCCGTAGACGATCGTCGTCTTCATCTTGAAGAACCGCTCGTCGTTGAACCACGCGGTCAGCCCGCCGAAGAAGATCACCATGAAGGCGGTGAAGATCTGCATCCGGCTCAGCTTGCCCGTCAGCGCCCAGAGCACGCCCATGGCCGCGAGCAGGATCGGCACGAAGATCAGCGTGGCGACGATGAAGCCGGAATACTCCGCCCCGCCAAAGCTGAAGCTGTCGTCCCTCAGCCGCAGGTAGACGAGAAAGAACAGGATCGTGGGCCCGAGTTCGAGCACCTGTTTCAGGACGGGATGGATCGGTCGTGCATCAGCCATGCCCCAGACATAACGATGACGCCCGTGGATGCCAGACCAAACCGGTCACCGGAACGTGTCCCGCCCGCCCGGCGTTCCCGGCCCGGAGGTGCGCGCGTGCTGGCAGCCCTGCAGACCGAACTCACGAGCGGCTTCGACGCCGTGTCCCCGATCGTCTCCGCGGCCCGCCTGATCGCCGCCCTCGTGCTCGGCGCCGCGATCGGCCTCGAACGCGAGATCAAGGGAAAGCCAGCGGGTCTCCGGACCCATGTCCTCGTCAGCGCGGGCGCCGCCCTTTTCGTTCTGGTTGGCCTCGAGCTCGGCGATCTCACCTTCGGCGACAACGGCGCGCACAGCATCGACCCCCTTCGCCTGATCCAGGCGGTAACCGCGGGCGTGGCCTTC
>Ga0008835_101350_pt1 | contig 12999 bp, 7 predicted proteins | sample HotLakConsoUCCRE_FD_62215 | JGI IMG/M metagenome (GOLD analysis project Ga0008835, IMG submission 62215) | Hypersaline microbial mat communities from Hot Lake, Washington, USA - Hot Lake Consortium UCC-RE (Hybrid Assembly) ...
CGACAGTCAGGTCCAGCAAGCGAGGGAAACCAACCAAAGGTATGAGCGGATAAAATCTATCTTGCTCAAAACCCAGTCTTCCGGAAGCGGAAAACCGAAGAAGCTACATGCTGCTTTGGATGGAATTTTCATGCATCCCGTTTGGGGTTATGTTACTTTTTTAGCCATCATGCTTCTGATATTTCAGGCGATATTTGCCTGGGCAGAAGCACCTATGGATTTGATTGATGGAGCCTTCGCTGCGCTCAGCGGATGGGTGGCAGAAACCCTACCTCCCGGGGTTTTGACCGACCTGCTTTCAGAGGGCATCATCACCGGCATTGGAGGTGTGGTGATATTTATTCCCCAGATTGCACTATTGTTTGGATTCCTGGCTTTTCTGGAAGATACGGGATACTTTTCGAGGGTGGTTTTTTTAATGGACCGGCTCATGCGGCCGTTTGGATTGCATGGAAAGAGCATTGTGCCACTCATTTCAGGTATGGCCTGCGCCATTCCCGGGATCATGGCCACCAGAAATATCAGCAATACCAAAGAAAGGTTGATTACCATACTCGTGACGCCCTGGATGAGCTGCTCTGCGAGACTTCCGGTTTATATCATTTTGATTGGGCTTACAGTACCTGATGAAGCCTGGCTGGGGGTCAACCTGCAGGCGTTAGCGCTCCTGGTGATGTACCTGATAGGCACCCTGTTTACCCTTTTGGGGGCTTTTGCGTTAAAGTTTGTACTGAAATCAAAGGAAAGGAGTTTCCTGATGACGGAATTGCCCATCTACCGAATGCCCCGCTGGCAGACGGTATTACTGACCATGTTTAACAAATCCAAAATTTTTGTACTGGAGGCCGGAAAGGTAATCCTGGCCATTTCTATCGTGCTTTGGGTACTGGCCAGTTATGGACCTTCAGGAGAAATGGAAGCCATTGAAGCCGAGCAGGAAGCCATGCTGGAAACGGTACTAGAGGAACAAAGGTATGAATTGAACAATGAATTTGCTTCTAAAAAACTCGAAGCTTCTTATATCGGGATTTTAGGTAAAGCAATAGAACCGGCCATCAGGCCGTTGGGATACGACTGGAAAATAGGTATAGCCCTGTTGACATCTTTTGCAGCAAGAGAGGTTTTTGTGGCCACGGTAGCCACCATTTACAGTGTAGGCGGAGATGTGGAGGATGAGTTGACGATCAGGGAAAAACTGGAAAAGCAGGTTCACCCAGATACCGGAGAGAAGGTATTTACCCAGGCCACAGGCTTTTCCCTGATGGTTTTTTATGCACTGGCCATGCAGTGTATGAGTACTGTGGCAGTGGTTTACAGAGAGACCAAAAGTTGGAAGTGGCCGGTATTGCAGACCATTGGTATGACGATTGTGGCCTATCTGGGAGCATTGCTAACCTATCAAATCTGGAGTTAATCATGTGGCAGGAAATCATCGTAGCGGTTTTGTTTGTTGGAGTCATTTCCTTTTGGGTTTACCGGACCTGGTTTAAAAAACCAGCCAAAAGCCAAAATGGATGTGGTTGTGATAAGTGTGGTTAAACTCTTTGTTTATTCCTGTTTGTTTTTCGGGATTTCCGCTTAAATTTGGGTTGGTTAAAATTTTCGAAAAGGATTGCCCGGGAAAAGCTTCGGGTTTTATTTTATGAGGTGGACATACAGTGTAAAGAATAAAATAACAGCTGCAAGCCTGTTATTTGGGGTAATTGTGGTTGTTTTACTGGTCAATATCAATCAGCGAAAGCAGATAGGGAATTTGGAATCTGCCTTTGAGGCCATTTACAGGGACAGACTGATTGCAGAAAGCTATATTTTGGATTTTTCAGAAAAACTCCACGACATGAACGATGCGATCAATGATCCGGAGAAATCCTTTTCGGAAAAACAGGAGATTGCCAACCATATCCTGAATGAAATTGATACCCTGAATCATTTGTATGAAGCCACCCGGCTGACGGATGAAGAAGCCAGGCATTTTGTTCACTTTACCGGGCTCACCGATGAAATGAACCTCCGCTTAAAAGCAGGGGATTTGGAAAGCGAAGCTCCCATGATTCGATCTGCCTTGCTGGACCTGCATTCCCTTTCTCAAATCCAATTGCATGAAGCGGACAAAATTAAGACGGAGACAGATCAGATTTTTTCCCATGGCAGTATCATCTTGCAATTTGAGATGGTGGTGCTGATCATCATCGGTTTATTGATACAAGCCCTGCTTTTTGCCTCAAAAACAAGCAGTGGATGTAAAGTTCCTCAAAATCCCAACCTGAACTAAGTGCTTTTCTCAGGCATGATCCGCCTGCACAGGTCCACTCCAAAAGGATTGGATGGCAGCTGCAGTCAGTTCAAAAGAATGCAATCTCTTTTCATGGTCGTACAGATTCGTGGTAATCATCAACTCGTCAATTTGATGTTGGTGTACAAAACTTTCCAATCCTGACTGGATGGTATCCTTACTTCCAATGAAAGTATATTGCATCATGTGCTGTAAGGCAGCAGCTTCCTGCATGGACCAGATTTGATCCATATCTTCTACAGGTGCCGGAAGGGGATAGGAGCGGCCACGGATAATACCCAATGCCATTTGGTAAAAGGAGGTGGCAAGGTAATGGGCTTCTTCATCGGTATCGGCTGCAATCACGTTGACACAGGCCATCAGGTATGGCCTGGCGCCATGGCCGGAGGCCTGAAAGTGGTTTCGGTAGTAGGATGTTGCCTGCTGAAAATAATTTGGCGCAAAGTGACTGGCAAAAACATAGGGCAGGCCTTTGGATGCTGCCAGGTAAGCACTGTCCATGCTGGATCCCAACAAGTAAATGGGTACGGTTAAGCCCTCTGCCGGAAAGGCCCTGACCGATGCATCCAGGTTTTCGTCAGAAAAAAATTCTTGCAATTCCTCCAGATCCTGAGGAAATTCCTGGACAGATTCCATTCTTCTGCGGCGCAGGACGGCAGCCGTTTTCTGGTCCGTTCCAGGTGCCCTTCCCAAGCCCAGGTCTATCCGTTCGGGATAAAGGGTGGCCAGGGTTCCGATTTGTTCTGCCACCATCAAAGGGCTGTGGTTGGGCAGCATGATACCTCCTGAACCTACCCTGATGCTGCTTGTTCCCTGCGCTATGTATCCCATTAAGACAGTAGGAGAAGAACTCCCCACATGGGGCATGTTGTGGTGCTCTGCGAGCCAGAACCGGTGGTAGCCCCATTTTTCGGCATGCCTGGCCAAATCCAGGCTCCTTTTGTAAGCATCTGCGGCATCATGGCCTTTTCTTAAAATGGCTAAATCAAGTATGGAAAATGGGGTATTTGTCGGCATAGGTACTTAAAACTACAGGTCCCTTTTTTTGGTTCCTGCGAGTGCAGGGGGAACCTTAAAAAGACATTACTATTGGGGCAAGATGGGGAAAAATATAAAAGCCACCCCCGGAATGGGATGGCTCCTTATATTTTTCAAAGCTGAATTTTAACTATTGGCAGCTACTTCCATTGGGGGATAATCAATGTATCCTTTAGGACCTGGGGTGTAAAAGGTGTCCTGATCCCATTCTGCCAGAGGAGCTTCCAGCTTGAACCGCGCTACCAAATCCGGATTGGAAATAAAAGGTTTGCCATAGGCTACTGCATCCGCCAATCCTTCGCTGATAAATTGGTTGCCCTTTTCCTGATCAAATCCCCCATTGATGATGATGGTGCCCTTGTACATGGGCCTGTACCTTTCGGCAATATTTGTTTCTGCGTAAGGAATGTCAGAAACATCAGTGAACGGTTCTGAAAGATGCAGGTATGCCAGATCGTAGTTGTTCAGTTTTTCAATGATATGATCGAAAGTAGGAATGGTCTCCTCATCCATGGTCATGCCAAATAAACCATGAAGGGAGGGATTTAACCTCAACCCGATGCGATTTTCCGGAATTTCCTCCCGGATGGCATCAATGATTTCAAAAAGGATTTTGGTCCGGTTGGCGATGCTGCCTCCGTATTCATCCATTCTCACATTGGAGGTGCGATTAAAGAACTGGTGCAAAAGGTATCCATTGGAGGAATGAATTTCTACACCGTCAAAACCTGCAGTCCAGGCATTTTTTGCAGCCATTCTGAAATCCTGAATGGTTTCCTTGATTTCTTCAAGGCTCATTTCCTTAGGCGTGACCGTCTCTTTAAATCCTTTAGGGGTAAAGGCCTTTGCCTTGGGATTTATCGCTGATGGCGCAAGTGGCAATGCTCCATCATGAAAATCCGGATGGGAAATCCTACCTACATGCCAAAGCTGAATGAAAATTTTACTCCCCTTTTCATGTACGGCTGAGGTTACCTTTTTCCAACCTTCTACCTGGGCAGCGGAATGTATGCCCGGAGTATTGATGTAGCCTACAGCTTTTTTCGATATTTGGGAGCCCTCCGTTATAAGGAGACCTGCCCCCGCCCGCTGGGTATAATAGGTTACCTGCAGTTCGGTTGGTGCATTTTCTGGATTATCTGCCCTGCTTCGGGTCATGGGAGCCATCACTACCCTATTGTTGAGCTCCAGGTCACCCATTTTTAATTTTTCTAATAGTGGTTGATTTTGCATGATTTAGTTGGTTTATACTGTAAACAAATAAACTTAAAAGCTGTTTGTATCCTTTTGCTTTAAATGATCTAAAATTAATGTAATAACAACTAATGTAGAAACATATTAGTTCCGTTAGTGGGATATAAATTCAGCTTTTAGGTTTAAACAGGCTGACCGTACGCCATGGATAATTACTATCTATCAGGATGAAATCGACCCTGCCCAAGGCAGACAGGCATGGCGAAAACGTCATGCCGTGAGATGAATATTATCCAGGGGAGATTCCCTGTTTGCCGACCAGGCAGGCACCTGAGCATAAAAGACAATTATAAACAGATAAAAAATACTGGGTCCAGAGATGATTGCAAGTGTACCCTGGTTGGCTCCACGGCCCTATTCATTCAAAAAAAAGCCGCCAGTAGCGCTATGAATGGGCTGTCCTGGCGGCGGCTAAATAGTTTCGGAAATTAATGCCGGTGTAGTTCCACCCAATTCCTGGCATTGATAAAAACCAAAAGCCAGGGGCTAACCTCTCCGGATAAATATTCTTCCGGATAATAGGGCCAGTTCCAGGGGGCAAGAGACCGCTCGATATGGGGCATGATCGCCAGGTGTCTGCCGTTTTCGGAAACCAATCCCGCTACTGCATGATCAGAGCCATTGGGATTGCCAGGATAGCTGGTGTAGCTGTAGTTCATGCCCATGTGATAGGAAGATTTGTCCTGAGGCAGGTGAAATTTTCCTTCTCCGTGGGCTACCCAGACCCCCAGACGGAGGCCGGATAAGGAGCCCAGCATGACGGATTTATTTTTAGGAATGCTCACATTCACAAAAGCTGACTCAAACTTATAGCTGTCATTATGCAGCATTTTGGTCTTTTGTGCGTGTTCCGGATTCACCAGATCCAATGCCACCATCAGTTGACAGCCATTGCAAACCCCCAGGCTAAGGGTGTCTTTTCGGGCATAAAAATCATCCAATGCTTTTTTGGCTTTTTCATTGTACAGGAATGCACCCGCCCAGCCCTTTGCTGATCCCAGCACGTCAGAATTGGAAAATCCTCCAACAAACACGATCATGTTGACATCCTGCAGGTTTTCTCTTCCGGTTATCAGGTCGGTCATGTGCACATCCTTGACATCAAAGCCGGCCAGCCAGAGGGCATAAGCCATTTCCCGGTCTCCATTCACCCCTTTTTCCCTGATGATGGCTGCCTTGGTGCCGGTTGGGTTTTTTCTAAGCGGGTCCAAGCCCAGAGACTGGTAGGTTCCCTGCCAGTTTTCCGGGAATGTGTACGCAAGGGGTTGCTTTTTGTAATAATCAAATCGCTCTCCAGCCAGTTTCTTTCCTGATTGTTGCTGATCCAGCAAAAAAGAAGAACGGTACCAGGTATCCCGTAGGGTGGGAAGGTCCCAACTTTTCTTTATGGCAGGAATTTCCACCCGAGCGGAAGTTTGAATGCTTGCAATGGCTGTGTAAGCGATACCCTTTTCTTTCAGGTAATTTTCAGCTTCCGATGAGGATGCTACCTGAAGCACCACACCTGGGTTTTCTGCAAACAAAGCTTTTACCGGATCCTTTTCCCTGAGGTTTTCCAGGTGGATGGTCAAGCCGGTATTTTCATTGGGGAAACACATTTCCAAAAGGGTAGTGACCAGCCCTCCGGATGAAATATCATGTCCGGCCAGGACCTTACCCTTTCGGATGAGTTCCTGTACGGTTTCAAAGGCTGAGGCGAAGTAATGTTCATTCTTGATATCAGGCGTTTCATTGCCTATTTTATTCAGGATCTGCGCAAAAGAACTGCCTCCCAATTTGGCTTCATCGCTGGAAAAGTCGATGTAAATCAGCCTGGAACCGGTTTCCGGCTTGATGGTAGGAGACAGGATTTTGCGGATGTCCTCACATTCCCCTACTGTAGAAATAATCACTGTGCCGGGCGAATATACTGTTTTCCCATCCGGGTATTTTTGGGTCATGGAAAGGGAGTCCTTACCGGTTGGAATGTTGATACCCAGTTGGATGGCAAAATCGCTGGCTGCGGCTACTGCCCGGTACAGGCGGTCATTTTCTCCAGGGTTTTTTGCCGGCCACATCCAGTTGGCACTCAGAGATACAGCCTTCAGCCCACCTGTCAGCGGAGCGAAGAGCAGGTTGGTCAGGGATTCAGCAATGGCCAGTCGGGATCCGGCTTCAGGATTAGCCAGGGCAGCCACGGGTGCATGGCCGATGGAAGTGGCGATGCCCTTGTAGCCGGAATAGTCCATGGCCATCACCGCTACATCATTCAGGGGCAATTGCAGGGGGCCGGTACTCTGTTGTTTGGCGACCCGGCCGGTGACCGAGCGGTCTACCTTATTGGTCAGCCAGTCCTTACAGGCGACGGCTTCCAATTGGAGAACTTGATTCAAGTAGTACTCAATCCTACCGGTATCATAACTGAGAGCAGCAAAGGATGCGGTGGATTTTTGGTCTTCCAGAATGGTTTTGGGAGAAGATCCAAACATGTGGTTCAGGCTCCAGTCTATTGGTTTTTCTCCGGTCAGGCTGTTTTCGAAGGTAAAATTTAAATCTCCGGTAGTTTCTCCGATTTCATAAAACGGGGCCCTCTCCCTGAGAGCAATTTTGCGGATTTTCTCCAGTTTATTTTTGTCCAGGACCAGGCCCATTCTTTCCTGGGATTCATTACCCACAATCTCTTTGGCGGAAAGGGTGGGGTCTCCCACCGGAAGCTTGTCCAGGTGAATGGTACCTCCGGTTTCTTCCACCAGTTCGGATAGGCAATTCAGGTGTCCTCCTGCTCCATGATCGTGGATAGAAAGGATGGGGTTGTCATCGCTCTCGGCCATGGCCCGGATCACGTTGGCCACTCTTTTCTGCATTTCAGGATTGGAGCGTTGTATGGCATTCAGTTCCAGGGTATGGCTGAGTTCCCCCGTATTGAGGGAAGATACGGCGCTTCCTCCCATGCCGATCCGGTAATTGTCTCCACCCATTAACACAATACTGTTTCCCTTTTCAGGTGATTTTTTCAGGCTGTAAGGTGCCCTGGTAAAACCCACACCCCCTGCCAGCATGATCACCTTGTCAAAGCCCCAGTTTTTGCCCTGTTCCTGATGCTCAAAAGTCATCAGGCTGCCACAAATCAAGGGTTGGCCAAATTTATTTCCAAAATCGCTGGCCCCATTGGAAGCTTTGATCAGGATATCCATTGGACTTTGGTACAGCCATTTTCTGGCATCAGCATTTTTTTCCCATGCCCGGTCAGGAGCTGTTCTGGGATAGGAAGTCATGTAGACGGCGGTTCCCGCCAAAGGTATGGATGCCGTACCTCCTGCCATCCTATCCCTGATTTCACCACCGGAACCGGTTGCGGCCCCGTTAAAGGGCTCCACTGTAGTAGGGAAATTATGTGTTTCGGCTTTCAGAGAGAGTACGGTATCGATTTCCTTTAGCGCAAAGAAATCAGGTTTATCCTGATTCAGGGGAGCAAATTGCATTGCTTTCGGTCCTTTGACAAAGGCCACATTGTCCTTGTAGGCGGATACAATACCATTTGGGTTGGATGCTGCGGTTTTTTTAATCAACTGGAAAAGTGACAGGTCTTGTTCCTTACCGTCTATAATAAAAGTACCGTTAAAAATCTTGTGCCGGCAATGTTCCGAATTGACCTGGCTGAAGCCAAAGACCTCACTATCTGTGAGGGGCCGGTTCATAGATTGGCTTATTCCTTCGAGGTAAGTAATTTCCTCTGCACTGAGTGCCAGACCTTCATTTTCATTGTAGGCAGCAATATCTTCGATAAAAAGAATGGGGTCCGGCTTTTTATCGATGGAAAACAAGTCCTGGTCCAATTTTTTATACAATCGCTGCAGCATGGGGTCCATAGAATTCCCGGCTGTCCAGGGGTAAAAAGCTTCAACTCTAGGGATTCCCCTGATTCCCATGTTTTCACAAATCTCAACGGCATTGGTAGACCAGGGAGTGACCATTTCTTTTCTTGGCCCCACATACTCGCCGGATAGGTTATTCTGGTCGAGCCAGGTAGCATCGCCGAAAAGCCAGGTTAATTTTTGAAAGTCCTCATGTTCCAAATTTTGGCGGGATTCAAGGGCATAAATTGTTTTTTCAGGAGATTGAAAAAAGAAAATTTTCATAGGAGAATCAATAGCTATTTAGAAAGCACAAAGGTACAAAATTGCTTTTGAAAATTACCGGCCATATTTAGAGTAAACTGTTTGCGGACTACAAGAAAATGTCCGTTTTCGGATAGATTGGAAGAATAGCTGTTCATTTTTGAACAGATTGATAGGAAGGCCATGCCTGGTGGGAGATTTTATTTGAAGATCCTGGCAGCCTTTTTTAGTCAAAATACCAAGTTGTTTTGAGGGATAAGGATAATGTATCCTGCATTTAAGTACTTATTTTGTTGAAGAGGAAAAATAATTCATTTAATTTTGAGAAAACTTTGAACCTTTTGAAAGTTTCCTGAGTTTTTTGGCAAGATGTTTATAGAGGTATAATTTGGAAACGAAAGAGAAAATAATTCAGGTAGCATTGGAGCAATTCATGGTTTACGGTATCAGGGCAGTCACCATGGATGAGATCGCAAAACATGTTGGTATGTCCAAAAAGACCCTTTACGAGGAATTTTCCAGCAAGGAGGAATTGGTAAATGCCTCCTTTGAGGTAGCCCTGAAAGAGGATGAATGTGCTTTTGACAAGATGATGGAAGAGGATGAAGGGGTGATTGACCATTTATTGCGGATGACCAGGTATCTAAGGGAAAGGTTTTCCAGTATGAATCCCTTATTGATGCATGAAATACAACGCTTTTATCCCAAATGTTGGAAGAAACTGGAGGAATTTAAAAGGGAGCACGCCTGGAAAGGGATTGTGGAGGTGCTTGAAAAAGGTAAGCAGTCAGGAGATTTCAGGGGAGAAATCAATTCAGAAATTTTGGCATTTATGCGATTGGAACAGATTACCAGTTCTTTTTCCGGGAATGTTCCCGGTGGAAAATACAGTCTGCTGGAATACCACTTGCAAATAGTAGATCATTTTATTCATGGGATCCTGACGGATCAAGGTAGGAATACTTATTATCACAAACTCAACAAACAGTAAATATAGTTTTATGAATTTAAAAAAGATACTCCTCTTTTCGGTGACTTGTTTTATTGGGGTTGGATTGATTTCTTCCCAGGCTCAGCAAGTGAAGATGACTTTAAGCGAAAGTATCACATACGCCTTGGAAAACAACACTGATGTGAAAAACGCCCAATTGGAAACCTTGATTTCAAGGGCAACGATAGGGGAACAAAGATCTCAGGGACTTCCCCAGATCAACAGCACTCTGGAATTAACTAAAAATGTTCAACCACCTTTAATTATTTTACCTGCAGAAGCTGGTTCGGTTATTGGCGGTGGAGATGGAAATGGTGGTGGAAACGGTGGAGGGGCTCCTCCACCGGATGATTCTCCAAGTGACATTACTGTGATCCCCTTTGCGGTGAACTTTCAATCCAGTTTAACTACTACCATTGAACAGATGATTTTCAATGGAAGTTATTTTGTTGGACTAAAGGCAGCAAAAACCTTAAAGGAGCTTACCGATTATGACAAGGAGAAGGCTGAACTTGACGTGATTGAAGCAGTAAAAAAGGCCTATTTCACAGTTTTGGTCAATGAGGAACGCAGTCGTCTGATAGCAGCAAATCTAGAGAGGTTGGATCAGCTACTTAAAGAGACCACCGCTCTTTTTGAAGAAGGATTTGTTGAAAAATTGGATGTCTCAAGGATTAAGGTGCAGCTGAACAACCTTCAGACTGATTTTGACAAGGCTACAACGGCTACCGAAGTGAGCAAATATTTATTGAAAATTCAAATGGGGATGCCCTTGGAGATGGAATTGGTTTTGGAAGAGTCCCTTCAGGAATACAGTAATGATGAGAATGAATTTTATTCTACACTTGAAGCTGAAATGCTCAACCGAGTAGAAATATTTCAACTTGAAAAAAACATTGAACTGGCGACTTTGGATTTAAAAAACAACCAGGTTCAATACATTCCTAATTTCTCAGCCTTTGGTACCTATCAGCGAGTCACAGGTGCTGAGGATTTCGGAAATGTTTACCAGGCAGATCGCTGGTTTTCCACTTCGTTCGTTGGATTAAGGCTTACTATCCCGATTTTTGACGGGTTAAGGAAGAGCTATGTTATCCAAAGCAACAGATTGCAGATTAGACAATTGGAAAATGCAAAATTTAACACCCTTCAAAATATAAAAATAGAGGAATTCCAGGCTAAGGCTACCCTAAAAAACAGTCTTAAGGCATTGGAGGTACAAAAAGAAAACAGGATACTGGCCAAAGAGGTATTTGATATGACAAATATCAAATATCAGGAAGGAGTAGGTTCGAATTTGGAAGTGGTAGAAGCTGATGCTGCATTGAAGGAGGCGGAAACGAATTATTATGCCGCACTTTATGATGCGTTGATTGCAAAAGTGGATCTGGAAAAGGCATTGGGAATTTTAAAATAATCAAAGGATACCAAATATTTTATGAAAAATACAATCACGTTTTTAACACTTGCCCTGCTGATCGGGGTAGTTTCCTGCTCCGAGCCAAAAGACGAGCTGGCAGAAAAAAAAGACCAACTGGAGGCTTACAAATCAGAAGCCGCTGAATTAAAAACTTCCATTGAGGAATTGGAAGATGAGATTTCCCGATTGGATCCTGAGTTCCGAAAGAACCAGCGTAAATCCGTCTTGATTACCACTGCTAAACCGGAGAAAGGAAATTTTGAACATTATGTAGAGGTGACCGGCTCCGTGCTATCCAAAAAGAACGTCAATATCAGTGCGGAGCTTTCCGGGAGAATTGAGGAAATCGTTACCCGGGAGGGCATGTCTGTGAAAAAAGGGCAAGTGATTGCCAGCATAGATGCAGAATCTGTGGAGAGAAGTATAGCTGAAATTCAAACCCAACTGGACCTGGCGCAGACGGTTTTCGAAAAGCAGGAGCGGCTTTGGAATCAGCAAATAGGGACGGAAATGCAATACCTGGAGGCAAAAAACCGGATGGAAACACTGGAAAAAAACCTGTCATCTCTGGAACTGCAAAGGGACAGGACCACAGTGCGTGCCCCTTTCAATGGCACCGTAGAAGAATTGCTGGTAAGGGTAGGCGAATTGGTACAGCCTGGTTCTCCTATAGTCAATATGATAGGTGAAGATGACTTGTTTATAGAGGGAGACATTTCTGAGCGGTACATCGGTATCCTGGATCAGGGAGATTCGGTAAGTATCCGCTTTCCCTCTATCGACAAATCCCTGAAAACCAAAGTGAGCGCCATAGGTAGCGTGATCAATCCGGATAACCGGACCTTTAAGGTGGAAGTGTTTTTGCCCAAAATGGAAAACGTAAAGCCCAATATGCTTTCGGTGTTGAACATTCAGGATTATGAAAATCCCGAGGCAGTGACAGTACCCACTTACCTGATCCTACAGGACAATAAGGGAAGTTATGTGTTTGTAGTGGAAGAGGGCATGGCCAGGAAAAAATATGTGGAGAGAGGCATGACCTATCAGGGTGAAACCGAAATACTATCAGGACTGGACGGTTCTGAAACACTGGTAGACAAAGGTTTCAGGGAAGTAGGAGATAATTTTAATGTAAACATTGCATCATAAGGCATTTATGGATACAGAAAACACACCAAAAAAAGGCCTGATCAGGGAGTTTGGCATATCTACGCTTTCGGTAAACAACCGCACCAGTGTGGTTATCCTCTCTTTTATCATCACATTTTTAGGCATGTATGCCTACCGGACCATGCCCAAGGAAAGTTTTCCGGAAATCGTGATACCCACCGTCTATGTGGGTACTGCGTATCCGGGTAATTCTCCCGTGGATATGGAAAACCTGATCACCAGGCCCATAGAAAAAGAACTTAAATCGATCAACAATTTGAAAGATGTGAGTTCCACCTCCATTCAGGATTTTTCATCCATTGTGGTAGAATTCAATCCCAATGTGGATATTTCAAAAGCCCTACAGGATGTAAAAGATGCCGTAGACAAGGCCAAAAGTGAATTGCCCTCAGACCTGGACAGGGATCCGGATGTATTGGAAATCAATACCTCGGAGTTTCCCATCATGAACGTGAATATTTCCGGTAACTATACCGAGCAGGAACTGAAAAAATACGGTGAATTTCTGGAGGATGAAATAGAAAAGCTAACGGAAATTTCCAGTGCAGATCTTGGTGGTACGATTGAAAGGGAGATTCAGATCAATGCTGACTTGTATAAAATGGAAGCCAACGGGGTTACCTTTTCGGACATTTCAGGCGCAGTTGCGGATGAGAATGTTACCATCTCCGGCGGCAATATCCTTTCCGGCGATTACCGAAGGACCTTGCGCATCGCAGGCGAATTTACGGATCCC
>Ga0008835_101372_pt1 | contig 12741 bp, 8 predicted proteins | sample HotLakConsoUCCRE_FD_62215 | JGI IMG/M metagenome (GOLD analysis project Ga0008835, IMG submission 62215) | Hypersaline microbial mat communities from Hot Lake, Washington, USA - Hot Lake Consortium UCC-RE (Hybrid Assembly) ...
AAAAGTGGTACAAACCCTGGATAGTTCCATTGAAGCCCTCAATCCTCCCCAAAAATGGTGGTCGCTGAGGATGATGTCCTCAGATCCCAAGGTTATACTTGCGGGGATTTCATCAAACGAGGTGGTACACATATTGGTGGCCAGGGGAGTTTGAATCATTTTTCGCAACCAGGCCATGTGATCCTGTCCCCTTACCGGATCTTCCAGGTACTCCAATATGGGTTCCATGATTTTTCCATATTTTAAGGCAGTTTCAGGCTTCCAAATGGCATTGGGATCAAATCTCAGTGGAACTCCGTCACCAAATGCCTGGTAGAGTGCCTGCATACTGGCCACCTCTACCTCCGGCTCAAAAGCTCCCCCCTTTAATTTAATGGATTGGAAACCATAAGCCTGACACATGGCCCGGGCCTGCGCAACGATTCCTTCCGGATCAATTGCGTTTTCCTGTCTTGCGGCGGCCCATCCATTGGCTGCCGGATCCTTGGAAAAACCTAATTTACCTCCGGCCCCCTCATATTTGAAAAAAAGGTAAGCCGCAAAAGGAACAGCATCCCTCATTTTACCTCCCAAAAGGTCTACTACCGGACGATTGACGATTTTTCCTATGATATCCAGACAGGCGACCTCCAAAGCTGAGAAGACGTGGACCAACTTTCGCTGGTCCCAGGGTGCATCTCCACGATCCTGGCTGGAGTCTTTTCCAAACCAGGCTTCAAGCTCTCGTTGAATTTTACCCAATTGAAAGACATCTTTTCCAATGATAATGTTTGAGGCCTCCCGCAGGGCTTCATCAATTGCCTCATTGCCGGGGATTTCACTTATACCGACAATGCCATCCTCTGTTTCCAATTCAACAATGGTACGCAAGGCATACGGAGCATGTAATCCTGCGGCATTTAGCAGCGGAGGATCTATGATGGCAATAGGCGTGATACGGATCTCCCGGAACAAAGGTCCTTTACCTGATTTTTCTAACTTCATATACTATATCGTATCCTACTGGCTTTATTCTTCAATACCACTGAGTTTTTCCATTAATAAAGCCAGGGCACTGTGGTCTTTTTCATCCAGACCCGATGCCAGCACGGCATCCATATGGCTGGCCACCAAAGCTGATCCGTATAGCGGTACTTTGAATTCCTTACCAGCCATCAATGCGATATTCATATCCTTGCGGTGCAATTTAATTTTAAATCCAGGATCAAAATTACGGTCGATTATTCGCTGTCCATGCAGGTCCAGAATCCTGCTTTGCGCAAAGCCTCCAAGCAATGCTTCTCTCATTTTCTCCAGGTTTACCCCCGCTTTTTTGGCAAGGGTAAAGGACTCCGCCACTGCCTGAATGGTCATTCCTACAATCATTTGGTTACAGGCTTTGGTCATCTGTCCGGCACCGGCATCGCCTATCAAAACAGCACTTTTACCCATCACCTCAAACAAGGGTTTCACCTTTTCGAAGGCATCCTGGCTTCCTCCTACCATAATGGATAGGTTTCCGGACTCAGCACCTACCTGTCCTCCGGAAACCGGAGCATCGAGTGCCTCCACGCCCTTTTTCTTCATGGCATCTGCCACTTCCCTGGCGGTAGATGGGGCAATGGTAGACATGTCTACAAAAATACTTTTGGCTTTTATGCCTTGCAATACTCCCTGATCGCCAAACACAACCTCATTTACTTCCGGAGAATCGGGCAGCATGGTAATGATGATTTCTGAATTTTCAGCTACTTCTTTACAGGTTGAAAATGCAGTTGCCCCTTTGTGGGTCAAATCCCCGGCAGCCTTGTTGGTTTCCAATACCAGCAGTTCATAGCCTGCATCCATCAAATTGATTGCCATGGGTTTTCCCATAATTCCCAAACCTATAAATCCTACTTTCGTCATAACAAATTTTAATTTATATGTACTACATGATTAATCTTTTCGAACAACAGTTTATCAAAAGGCCTCAAGCTTCATCCTTTACCGCCTGCAGGAGACCGATGATATGGCCATATGCAAAAGCAAAGGCTTGTAAACCGGCACCCTCGGCTTCATGTTGCGGTACATGGTCAGGCATGACCATACCATCAAATCCCACATCCCGTAGGGCCCGGATGACATGGAAGAAATTCATCTCTCCGTTATCTGGATAGACCTCCTGAAAATTATTGTAGCTTCCCTTTATATTCCTTAAATGAATGTTGAAAATCTGTTTTCGTTTACCCACCCATTCGATAATCGGGAATATTTCATTTTTAGGATCCCTCAGGCCTTCAGCAATAGAACCTATGCAGAAGTTAAACCCATGATAGGGACTATCATACAATTGGGCAAACCTTTTGATGCCCTCAAAAACCTCGGGACTGTTCCAGCGCATGATACCATTATAGGCAGCCGGAACGGGAGGATCAGCAATGTGATTGCCCAATTTGACCTTGTATTCTTCAGCTACAGGAAGAATCCTGTCCAAAAGATAGGTAATTCTTTCGAAAACTTCATCTGCATCTGCCCTTCCTGCTTTGGTAAGTTGTTGTTCACGATTCAACGCTTCTTCATAATTCCAGGTACTGTAGGAAGCATTCCCCCTGGCCGGATCAATGGTTCTGCCGGTTCGCAAAACGGGCAAAATAGTCGTATTGTAATTCAGCAATTTCACCCCTGTCTTGGCGGCTACTTCAATCATTTGCTGGACCATCTCTATTTCATGGTCTCTTTCAGGGCTTTTTCCCATCATGATATGGGGTATAGTTACCCGGTCAATCCCTGCAGAAGTCAAAGGCAGGTGGTAAGCATCCAGGCTGATGCCATATTTTTCACAGGCATCTCTTTTTCTCAGGGAATCTTCCAGGTCCCAGCCCTTTCCCTCAATGAACTTTGGCATGCCCCCATCCATATTGAATACTCCATGGCGAGCCTTGAAAGCCAGGTTCTCTTCAGATGTACCTCCTGACTGACACCCAACTTTCATCAGCACCTCTTTTTTAGGGACCGAGGGTTTATTTATCTTTTGACCAGGCTGGTGACCGGATCCAAAAGCAGTCGAACCGGCAGCAAAGGCTCCGGCTGTTCCGGAGGCAAATAATTTTACAAATCTTCTTCTGTGTAGCGCTTTCAGGAAATGTTTCATAGTTCAATGGGTTTATCATGTTATTGTTTTAAACCAATGGGAAAAGTTTTGCAGCTACCAAAATGGTGATCAATCCAACTACTCCCATAATTGTCAATAAAGGTGAGAAGGTCTTTAAAGCTTCTTTTTCTGTCAGGTTACTCATTTTGCATACGATCCAGAAACCACTGTCATTCATCCAGGGTATCAGTTTGGATCCACAGGCAATAGAAAGTCCAAGGTATAGGTGATGGTACTCCAATCCTGCTGTAGACATTCCAGATAGTATGCCAGAAGCCGTTATCATGGCTACTGTTGCAGAACCCTGGGCTGTTCTTACCAGAGCTGTAATAAAAAAGGCCAAAGGGATCAAAGCCATCTGAAAACCCTCGGTCAAAGATTCTATCCGGACACTTATTCCAGTCTGCTGTAGCATGGCCCCGAAAGCACCACCGGCTGCTGTGATCAGAATGATCACTCCTCCACTGGTCAGGGCTGCCTGAACAGCTCCCTTCATGCCTGCTCTTTCCTTGTCCTGCTGAAAATACAAGGTCAGCAAAGCGGCCAAAGCCCCCAGTATCAATGCCATATTTTTCTCTCCAAGGAAATGCACCACATCAAAAATCTTCCCTGCTGTCCCCCCTTCAATACTGCCCCAAAAAGTACTGATGGTAGCACTGCCGGTAATCAATATAAGCGGGACCAATATGGGAGATAAAGAAAAACCCAGAGACGGCAAACGAGTGCTATCCATGTCGGCCAGCGATTGAATTTCTTTTAAGGGTGCATCCAAGGAGTCCCTTAAAGGGATTTGGTTTCGTTTATTGGTCCAAACGGCAAAGATATATCCTGCGGCTATGGTAACCAGGCCAACCAAAAATCCGCCGACCATCATCATACCAATAGGGATGTTCATTTCTGCAATCAGAAATAGGGGGCCTGGTGTAGGGGGCACCAGGGAATTGGCCATTGCTGCGCCGGCAGTAATGCAAAGCACCAATAACAAGTAACTTTTCTTCAACCGCATCGCCATGGCTTTGGCCAATGGGATCATGAGGTAAAAAACGGTATCGAAGAAAACAGGGATACCCAGGAAAAAACTGCCACTCAAAAATGCCAGAGGGGCATTTTTTTCTCCTGTCAGGCCCAGGATGGAACGTACAATCCGCTCTGCTGCCCCACTCATTAGCATGGATTTACCGATGATCGCTGCCATGGCTATCAGGATTCCGATTTTCCCTACGGTATTTCCAAATGCTCCGGCTATCCGTTCTCCAATGGAGGTAGATGCCAGGGCATTGGCAGCAGTTTCGGACTGCCCTTTACTGAGAGCAAATTCCACAATTGCCTGACTGGGAGTCATCCAGGCTACCACCAGGGCGGCAAGAAGCAGCGCCATAAAGGGGTTTAACTTGCCTGCTAAAATCCCTCCGACTACCATCAGCATACCTACCAATAAAATGAAAAATGGATCCTGTATCATTTAACTGGATTTTTTGTATTGGCTAAGCTTGCTATGCAGCTCCCTGGCACCAGAAGCAACAAAGGTGGCGTCTGACCCGCAGGCTATCAACTGAATGCCCATCTCCTGGTACTTCTTAAAATCGTCCGGGTCAAAAATTAAAATCCCCACTGCTTTGGACGCTTTTTTAGCAGCGTTGACGATCCGGTCAACAGCTTCAAGAAATAAGGGGTGGTTCAGATCTCCATCAATACCCAATGCGACAGTCAAATCAGCAGGACCAATAAATAAGACATCTACTCCTGAGGTATCAGCTATTTGATCCAGTTCCTCCAGGGCTTCGACGGTTTCTATTTGAATGATACCCAAAAGGCTTTCAAATGTGCCCGATTTATATTGGTCAAATGCTTTTCCAAAGCCGGTAGCCCGAACCATTTTAGCCACTCCCCGAATACCTATTGGCGGGTAATGCATGCCCCTGACTGCTGCATTGGCCTCTTCGGCGGAATAAATCCGGGGACACATGACTCCTTCTGCACCCAGGTCCAGCACCCGGTGAATGCGCTCCTTTTGGTGACTTTCTACCCTCACTATGGCAGCGGCTCGTGTATGTTCCAGGGCCTGGAGTTGGTGCAGCAGGTCTTTGGGTTCTCCTGCACCATGCTCCAGGTCTATCAGCACCCAATCGAAGCCCGAAAGGCCTACAATTTCAGCTGTAATGGAACTGCCTAAATTCAACCAGCAACCAATCAAGGTTTCACCGGATTTCAATCGTTTTTTAATTTGCTTCATGCCATATCTTAGGTTGGTTATTTGGAAGAAAGTATTAAAGTTAGAATTTTATAAATAAAAACCTACTTTACATCCCACCAAACCCGGGTATCCAATACATCCGGACCCATCCGACTGGTTGCCTGGTCTACATTTTCCCTGTTCACAGTCAACTCTGAGTCCGGATAGGTTAACCGTCTGATAAAATCTTCATTTTGCAAGTCACTTCCCGGATAGGGATTGGGGTTTACCAACGGGTAGCCACTTCTCCTGAAGTTTGCCCAGGTTTCAGGTCCAATAAGAAAAGAAGATACCCAATATTGTGTATTGATCAGTTCCAGTTCTTTACTATTTTCCAGCGGATGACTCTCAATGTAGGCATCAATGGCTTCCTGTTCTATTTCTGTGTCATTGGGCCAAAGTGCCATTTGTTCCATATGAGCCCTGATTCCTTCATGATAAAGCTGCGCTGCATCCCCCGGCACCCAGCCCCTTGTTGCTGCTTCAGCATGAAGCAAAAGGGTTTGGGAATAGGTTACCAAAAAATTTGGTGCCTCGGGATTCCCTAGCCGGGTACGGTCCAACTGACTATAACTGAACAAACTGGCCAAACCGGCTGCTTCTGCTATCGGGATAATGGTAGTATTGTCATAGCCCTGAGGCATTCCTATTTGAACCTCAGGAGACCTGTTGGCGTTGGCCTCAACCTGCTCCCCTCCACTCATCGCTCTCTCATACCTGACAGCAATAGACGCTAACCTGGGGTCATTATTGCTTTGAAGGAAATTCACAAAATCTTCATCCAGGTAATAAAAGGGGGCCTGGCCGCCATTTAAGTTGGTACCAACTCCATTCCGGTAATCGGCATTGTGCCGCACCACAGCATTGTCTTCATTGGACTGCATCAAGCCTCCATTGACCGCTTTCAATGCATATTCTTCGGCTGTTGCCGGAGCTACTTTTACCAGCCGCATAGCTGCCCGTAGCATCAAGGAATTCCCTAACCTTCGCCATTGCCCGATATTTCCGCTATAAAGAATTTCCTGGTTGATGGGGTCCTTGTTTTCATCCAGGCCCTGAACTGCCATTTCCAGATCATTCAGGATGCTGGTATAAATGGCTTCCTGGGAATCGTACTTTGGGAATACATTTCCCGAAATATATCCCAACCCTGCTTCAGAATAAGGAATGTCACCATAGGTATCGGTCAGCATCATAAAGGCATGGGCTTTCCAGATACGCATGATATTATACAGATTGGTTCTTTCTGGTGTCTCTCCCAGACTTTCCAGACCATCAATTAAATTCTTCACAATGGTCCGGTATCCGGTTTGCCAGTTTCCCTGCGTGGCAGATCGATTGTCCTGATTAAGGTTTCCTCCCGTACCCACTCCCTGAAATGGAGTAATCATTTGCTTGACAATCGTTGTTTCGTAGGTCAGGTTGTTATACCCTGGCGAACTGGAAATAATGGCTTGATTCAATTGGAAGGTGGGGTCAAGAGAAGTAAGCCGCACCGGATTGGTGTTCATTTCATCAAAACCTTCATCACAGGAGCCAATGCAGAAAACCACAAGCAGCCCTTTAATCAGGTATATTATTTTTAACTTTTTCATTTCAGTTATATTTTTTCGTAGTTATCAAAGATTTAATGAGGCAATTCATCCTTAAAATTTCACATTTAAGTTGAATCCCGTGCTTCTGGTTACAGGTAACCCTGTTGCTTCCAGTCCCGCATTATTGTCTGATATGATGCCATTTTGATCGGGGTGAATGTGGGTTACCCACTTCTTCAGCACCGCCACATTATTGGAAACCAGGTTCAGTCGAAGTCCTCTGATAAATTTGTTTTCCGGGATTAGGGATGTAAAGTCATAACCCAGGGTTAACTGTCTTAACTGCCAGGAACCAGCATTGAAAACAGATTGCTCCGACATCCTGCCGGACCGTATGGTTTCATAATAGGTTTGAACAGGTGATTGGGCTGTATTTATTTCCCCATTTGGGTTTACGCCATCACCCACTACGAAACCCTGGTCCCGACCTACCAGGCTAGCCTTATCCAGTCCATGCCGGTAGGCATTGGTATGCGTACCTGAAATCATTTTATGACCGAGCTTGTAGTCAATCAGAAAGGAAAAATTCAAATTTTTATAGGTGAAACCATTGGTAAAACCACCTACCCAAATGGGGATGGCTGTTCCAAAATTCAATTGTTGGTTTGAACGAAGTGGCCTTCCGTTATTGGGATCAAATATCTGTCGCCCCTGTTCGTCCCTAAGGTATCCCCATCCATATAACTGGGCCATTGGCTTTCCAACCTCCTGCCTTACTTCACCATGAAACTCGGCTGTACCTACCGTTATAAAACTGCCATCCACATCATCTCCCAGGCTCAGCACTTTGGATTGATTGTAAGAGGCATTGGCACTGAAATTCCAATTAAAACTATTGGTAGTCACCGGAGAGATAGCGGCAAACATTTCAACCCCTTGGTTCTGACTTTCACCCACATTAATCAACTGATTCAGGAAACCCGAGCCATCTGAAATCTGAGCCTGAAGGATCTGATCGGATGACAATTTATCATAATAGGAAACTTCAAACCGAAGATTATCAAAAAGGGTCATTTCCAGTCCAATTTCCTTTTCAGTTACCCTCATGGGCCTGAGGTCATCATTGGGAACCACAGAACCACTGATTGCTCCTACCGGCTGGGCAATGCCATTGGAATTGGGAAATTGCTGCTGGTTGATGTTATAAAAAAGGTTATTGGCATAGGGCTGAACATCCGTATCACTACCCACCTCGGCATAAGCTACCCTGATTTTTCCAAAAGAAATCCAATTGGGCAAATTGGCAAATGCCTGAGAAAATACAAAACTACCGGTTATGGAGGGGTAGAGTATGCTTCTGTTGGCCGGGGAGAGGGTAGAAAACCAATCATTTCTGACGGTTCCGTTGAGGTATAAATAACCCCCGTAAGACAATTCTGTACTTGCGTACAAAGAGTTCACCTGCCTTTCCGAAATCGTGTAATTGGTAGTAATCTTACTGGAATTGCCGATGGTGTACAAACCACGGGTATAAAAATTCTCTCCCAAAAGTGTGTTCACATCCAACCTTCTGTACATTTGATTACCTCCCAAATTTACCAGTAGTCCAAAATCACCGAATGTTCGGTCTATTCCAAGCAAGAAATCCGCATTAACTTCCCTGAATCGCCTTAGATCCTGGATATATTGCCCATTCACAAAACCAGGAGGTGGTGATGATTGCCTTTGTGAACCTGTGGGAAGGTTATACTCCGAATCCCGGGAGTAAAAATCCTGACCAAACCTTCCCTGCAAATACAGCCAATCTGTAAATTCATACCTGGCTGTAATGTTGCCATAGACCCTATCTCGTACATTGTTTTCAAATCGGGATAACGCAAAATAGGGATTGGTCCTGTTGGTAAACCGGGAATAGGGAAATTCATCCCCATTTTCATCAAAGGCGTATTGTTCCAAAAGATCCAGCGGCATAGAGGTAGCCAGGGTATAAATGACCACCGGACTAAAGTCCTGCTCAGCAATATTCGGAGGATTGATCCGGTCTTCTTTGGAATAATTTACATTTCCGGAGACGGTTAGATTTTTGATGTTTTGTGTGAATCCCAAATTAATGGTCTTCCTGTTATAGTTGGAACCCGGAAGAATGGCCTTGCTATCCATATTGGCTACTGATAGACTAAACCCACCATTTTCTCCTCCTGAAGAGAGGGTGATGGTATTGGAAAAAGTGGATCCATTCCGGTAGTAATCCCGTACTTTGTTTGGCTGAGGTTCGTAGGGTACCTCGATCCCATCAAATAAAATCTGGGTCATTCCCGGCTCAAATTTTTCTCCGAAACTCCAGACGCCGGAAACTGGTCTGGGAGAATTAGGCCTTACCCCTCCTTCGCCTTGCCCGTATTCGTATTGGTAATCTGTAAAATCAAGCGGGGTATCTGTCGTAAAATTAGAATTGAGTTCTACCTGGATTCCTGACCCGGTAGCCCTGTTTCTGGTGGTTATCATGATGACGCCATCCTTGGCTCTGGCACCATAAAGTGCAGAAGCAGCCGCTCCTTTTAAAACTGACATGGAAGTAATATCGTCCGGATTGATACTGCTCAATCCATCTCCACTATCAGATTTTCGATTGCTGCCCACCTCGGATACATCTCCACTTACCCCAAAATTGGTGTTGTCTATGGGCACCCCATTGACCACTATTAAGGGTGAATTGTTTCCTCCAAAAGAGGACACTCCCCTGATCCGGACCTTACTGCTTCCCTGGGGTCCGGAACCCATAGGCGTGATATTTACACCGGCCACTTTTCCCTGCAGGGAATTCATGAAATTGGGGGTCCTGTTGATGGTCATTTCTTCTGATTCCACGGTAGAAGTGGCATAGCCCAGGCTCTTTGCTTCCCGCTTTATACCCAGTGCCGTCACCACTACCTCTTCCAAACCTGCAATATCTTCCATCAGGGTAATATTGATAACCGACCTGGAATTGATATTGATTTGCTGGGTGGCGAAACCAATATAAGAGACCTGCAATACCCCATCTTCAGGAGCCGTAAGGGTAAACTCTCCATCAATATTGGTAATGGTACCGATGTTGGTACCGGCCACGGAAACGGCCACCCCCGGCAAAGGCTCACCTGTTTCGGCTGTCACCTTGCCCGACACCTCTATATCTGCTACCTGCACGGCTATTTCAATAACATTTTTGTTTGGTTTTTCATTGAGAAAACGAACGCTGATGCTATTGTTCACCTGTTTGAAATGAAGTCGCCTTTCACGAGCCAATTGCTTCAAGATATCGGCAACACTTCCCTTTATCAATTTCAATTTTAAAATTTGCTGATCTCTGAGACCACTATCTGTGTAAAAAAACCGGTATTCGGTTTTACTTTCAATGTGTGTCAATATATCCTGCAGGCTACCTTGCCGGATATCCATTTTAATGATCACATCTTCAATGCTTTTCACGCTGTCCATGGCAAGACCGGTATGAAATACCAGCAGGCCCAGGATTCCTAAAGCCAGTATCCTGACCTTCAGGTTTTCAAGGAATTTTAATAAAACATGCTTCATAGGATTTTGGGTATTGGTTAAATTTCAAAGTATATTATTGGGACTATTTACCCAGATGAAGAAGGATAAATAGCTACATTTTTTCCATTCAGATCATAGTCAAACCGTAAGGAATGAGCCAAAACTTTGAGCACATCACTCAGATAAGCTTTCTTTTGGAAAGTCCCGGAACAAAGTCCATTTGGAATTTCTCCCTTTACAGATATTTTTACCCCATACCAGTTCTCCAGTTTCTTGATCACCAGCTGAAATGGTTCTTTATCAAAATGAAGAATTCCCTCTTTCCACAGCGAAATTTTAATAGGATCAATTTCAATCACCTCCATGGATTGTGTTTCTTTGGATATCTTTCCTGCCTCACCAGGTTTGAGAATTAAATCCTTCCCGGTATGCTCATTCAGGATCCGGATCTTACCTGTTGCCAAAGCCACTTCTATGGATTCCAGGTATGCTGTATTTACATTAAAGGAAGTACCCAACACCGTAGTGGATACAGCCCCTGCCTGCACATAAAATGGCCTTTCCTCCATCTTTTTTACTTCAAAAAATGCTTCACCGGTTAATATCACCTGCCTGTTAGCCATAAAATCTTTTGGAAAACTGATCTGGCTATCGGCATTTAAAAATACCAGGGAGCTGTCGGGTAATAATATCCTGGACTTGATTCCTTTTGGATTTGATTTCACCACCCAGGCCGTTTCTTTTTTAAATTTCTCCTCTCCTTCTGAGAAAGAGTTCAGAAAACCCCATTCTTTCATTAACATGATAATCGCTACCACAGCGGCAGCATAACGGATCCAGGTAAGGACAGGGAAGCTTTTTCCAGGTTCAGTCTTTCTTACTTCCTCCCTTTTTTTTTGCACCTTGTCATTTTGATTCGCTGAAGACTTTTTTGAAGCATCCAAAGGCCTTTGCTCCTTATTTTCTGCCTCCCAGATCATTTTCAGCATCAGTTGAAAATCAATTTTACCTTCAGAACTATTCAGGTGCTCCAAAAATGATTTAGCATCCCTTTTGGAAAGTTTACCTTCGTGAAAATTTTTCCATTTTTGAATAAAGTCCTTCATTTTGACCTTCAGGTTATATCGTATATATCCATAACCCCGGTTATTTACTCATATAGGAATTTATTTTTCCATATAATTTAATGAATTAAATCATTTTTATAAAATATTAAATAAAACAGTCGTTTTATTAAAAAATCACAAACAGGAAAAACAAATCAGCCGTAATCAAATCATTGGATAAAAATTCTTGTTTCAACTTTTTATTCGCCTTGTACAATTGGTTTTCTACAGTTCTTTTTGATAAATGCAATTTTAAGGCGATTTCATCAGCAGTAAGGTTTTCCGTGAATTTCAGCTTAAAAATTTGTTGTTGTCCTTTGGGGAGGGAATTGATGATCCTTTCCGAAAAGCTTCTCAATTCTTCAAATTCCAGTTCTTCCTCCGTACAGCTATCAGTCCGTATACCATAGTTCAGTTGGTAGGTTTTGTAAGCGATTTCCAAAGCTTGTTTACGTGATTTTTTAAAAATAGAAAACCGCATCATGGTAAACAGGTAGGCGTTGAACGATAGGGAACAATCTAAGCCTGCTCTTTTTTCCCAAACCTTTAAAAAGACTTCCTGAACCACCTCTTCTGCATCTTCATGGGTCAAATACATTTTTTTGCAGGTATTAAGAATTTTGGAGGCAAACAGCTCATACAACTGCCGAAAAGCAACCGGATCACCTGCCTTCAATAAGCTTACCAACTCGGGAACCGAAAAAGAATTATCAGTTATCATCGGTATTTATAACTTTTTAGTCCTACAATTAATGTAATTTTGTTTTAAATCACAATTATTTATTGTATTTAATATTTTTTATAAAAGATAATTTTATTGGTACTAAATTTTAAAAATACCCTGAAAATTTTAATTCAATTATTAATAAAATAAATTTTGAAATAATATAATTTTAAAAATTTACTATAGTATAACTTATTTATTCTGATATTTTATAATACTTAAATAATTATTTTAATATTTGATCATTCCACAGTTGTGGAGTTGCTTCGAATCTCCATCATTTTTTTCGATGGGTCTGAAACACAAGAGCCTTTGTAATATCCTTCTCAAATTCGTGGTTAATCTAATCCAATTGTGTAAATTTAACCTTTACAAAACGAGGAATTAAAACCAATTATGGAAGTGCTGCTATTCGGAATATCTAAAGAAATAACCGGCCAACAAACCCTTGATGTATCATCCGACCTAAAAATCAACACTGTGTTGGATTTAAAGAC
>Ga0008835_101376_pt1 | contig 12686 bp, 3 predicted proteins | sample HotLakConsoUCCRE_FD_62215 | JGI IMG/M metagenome (GOLD analysis project Ga0008835, IMG submission 62215) | Hypersaline microbial mat communities from Hot Lake, Washington, USA - Hot Lake Consortium UCC-RE (Hybrid Assembly) ...
TAAGCGAAGGTTCCAGTCATTTAATCTTTTATTAAATAAGGGCCTTTATGGAACAAACGGGATGTAGGGATGCAGTGGCCACCATCCACTGCATTAAATTTAGAATACCCCTTCGTTCAATTGATGCGGATTGTACCGGTAGGTATACCCGTCATTACCCGTCATGTGTGAGGGGTACGTTCCAAACCGCATCGGGGCCTGTAGACAAGGTCCGCTAAGTATATCCCTCCAACCAAGACAAGTCGCGATGTATAAAAGCGCCGCAACCTACGTAAATTCTCACCAATCCCTTAACACCTTCTCTGAGTTTCCGGTCTCTTCTGATTTTTGTACAGATCAGGAATATTCTTGGACGACTTCTACCCGCAAAGGTTCCAGATTACCATAAAGTGCGCCGGAAGGAAAATTGGGACAGCATGATTTTCCGAAATCTCCGCTCCTGTCTTTCGTCTTTTCTCTTCCGACAATCCCACTTTACACCTATCTTCATTCTTCTGCCTGTACCTCCACCACCCAGGTTGGATTTACGCCTCATTGCTTTTTCGCTTCTTTTCATTTACATGCCACAAAGCTGTGATAGTTTTGTGCTAGTCATTTTTTTTGGTTTTGGCCGTTTTGGGCCTACTCTTGCACCGCGTTGGGCTAGCTACGTCCAAGCTTCATAGGTAATTTATCAAACCAAATAGTATGCACAAAATTTTACACAATCATCAAAAACCGGGTCTCGCAGCAGTTCCGCAGCCCGGGGTATCTTCGGATAACGTATCGGATCAGAGGTATCGTTTTTCGCAGCTAGACAAGAGGCCGGTGGCCAGGATATTGGCTGCCTTTCTGGTGTTTTTTAGTTTGCTTTTCGGGAACTTCCCGCTACTGGCTTCCGATCCGGATGAGCGGAACGCAGAGTTTAATCCGATTGTAATTACCACAGCGCAACAGCTGGATGCCATTAGAAATGACCTTGCTGGAGATTACGAGCTTGGAGCAGATATTGATTTATCAGGTTTTTCCAATTGGCAGCCTATAGGTACTTTGAATGCACCGTTTATAGGGACGCTAAATGGGAAAGGATATAAGATCTCAGGTTTAACTATCAATAGACCCTCTGATGATTTCGTAGGTTTGTTTGGATATGTAAGTGGAGGCGATATTTCTTTTTTAGGTCTAGAGGTTAATTCGATTACAGGAAGAAATAGTGTCGGTGGTATCGCAGGGCACATTCAAGGAAGCGTCAACCCATCAACTTTAATTACCACCTTAGGAAAAGTTACCACTGCCTATGTTGCCTCAGGTGAGATAAATGGATCGGAAAAGGTAGGTGGTTTGGTTGGCTCCATGGGGGCTTCAACCGAATTTGGACAAACCTATTCTACTGTCAGAGTCAATGGAGGGAGTACAGGATCCAAGATAGGAGGCTTGGTAGGTGAAATAACCTACGGTACAGGAAGTTCTACTATACAAAACTCCTATTCCGCAGGTCAGGTTATTGGTGCTTCTCAACTAGGTGGTTTTATTGGTCATATCGATGCTACTGATCAGCCTAATTTACTTAGGAATTTTTGGGATACTGAAGCTTCCGGGCAAGCGACTAGTTCCGGTACTTCTGGGGTGGTAGGCAAAACTACCGCTGAAATGAGACAGGCGGGGACATTTTCTGAATGGGGAGATTTTAGTGATCCTAATTTCCCATATACTATTATCGATCGGGAGCGGAGATCATCCTATCCTTATCTTAAATCAGTTAATACAGATCCTTTTCCAGGATTTTTTCTTGATGTCACGTTTGGTGGTGGAGATGGGTCTGTGGGAAACCCATACTTGATCCAAACTCCTGATCACTTGAATGACGTTAAGTATGTATGGGATAAGAATTTCCGTTTGGAAAATGACATCAATCTCAATACAGCTCCTTATAATCAGGGAGCAGGATGGAGTCCAATCGGAGCTGCGAACCCTAACATAGGATTTAGTCAAATTGGCGATGACGTCTATTTCACAGGCGTCTTTGACGGAAATAATTATAAAATCACAGGACTCACTATTGATAATCCAACTGGAAATGATGTTGGTTTGTTTGGAGTTTTAGCTGGTGATGCAGTCGTGAAAAATTTGGGACTAGAGGATTTTTCAGTCACAGGAAATGCACGGGTGGGTTCTTTTGCAGGGGGAATGAGAGGCTCCTCAAAAATTGAAAAATCCTATGCAGCAAATGGTAATGTGAATGGTGGTACAGATTTGGGGGGCTTAGTAGGTAGAGTATTTGATAATACTGTAAGAATATCACAAGCGTATACCCTTGTCGAAGTGGTCGGTGGTACTAATGTCGGTGGTATCATTGGAAATGGTGCTGTAGATAATTTAGATCAGTGTTATTCAGCTAGTCAGCTATCGGGGACTAGTAATATAAGAGGTTTGATCGGTTCTACTAGTTCGACTGTTCCAAATTCCTACTTTGATGTAGATGCTGCAACTGGGGATAGATTTCCAAGAGATAACCGGGTGACAACTGCGGAAATGAAAACGAAATCCACTTTTGTGAATTGGGATTTTGATAATACTTGGCAGATTGAGGAAGGCTTGGTGATTTCTTACCCGTATCTTCGAAATGTAGTACAAGACCCGCCTCCTGGCCTTGAAGAATTATTCGCTGGGGGTAATGGAGATTCAGATAATCCTTATCAAATCACCGATTGGTATCAGCTGAGCAGGGTAAGGGACTTTTTGGATAAGCACTTTATCCTAATAGCTGACTTGGACGAAGACAGTCCCGGCTATGAAGAACTTGCCTCAGCCACGGCTAACGGTGGTAAGGGATGGCAGCCGATTGGGTCAGGCTTAGATAGTGATGATAATTGGACTGGAGATCAATTTACAGGAAGCTTTAATGGTAATAATCATAAGATCAAAAGCTTAAAAATCAATAGACCTGATGATGAATTTGTTGGTTTGTTCGTTACATTTAGTGAGAATACTATTACCAAAAATTTTCAGCTAGAAGGAGAAATTATCGGATGTTCTTCAAATTCAGGAATGCTTGTTGGTGAAAATTTTGGAATAATTGATAATATTCATGTAAGTGTCCAGATTAATTCAAATGCTGGACGTAGATTGGGTGGTCTTGTAGGTTTAAATTGGAATAAAGTAATCAATTCCTCTACTTCTGGGATTATTATTACAAATGATGGGCATACAATAGGTGGTTTGATTGGATTTTTGAAGCCGGGTAACAGTAGCGTCCTTAGTTCTTCGTCTTCAGTTAACATTACTGCAAAGTCACAAGCAGGGGGATTAGTTGGACAGAATGGTGATTGGGACGAATCTGGTGGCAAAATAGAAAAGTCATTTGCTACAGGAAATGTTGTTATCACAAGTATGTCAGCTGGAGGTTTGATTGGAAGTAATTATGGAGAGGTAAAATTATCTTATGCTACTGGTGACATCTCTGTTGGAAGTAACAATGCTGGTGGTTTTGTTGGAGAAAATTATGGGAAAATTAGTAATTCTTACGCCAATGGTGATGTTGGTTCTGGTGAAGGTGGTGAAGGTGGATTTGTAGGGTATAATTTTCCAAAAGATGATGACTTTTCTTTTTTTGGTGATATTTCGTATTCTTATTCAACTGGTTATGTTGAAGTTTCAGATCCAGACGAGGCTGGAGGATTTTTAGGATATGGAGGCGGTGATCCCAAATTCAGTTTCTGGGATATCGAGACTTCTGGTATGACCACTAGCACAGGCGCCACAGGCCTGACCACGGCCGAAATGCAGACGCTTGCCACTTTTACTGTTGCCACTTGGGACTTTGATGATATTTGGACCATGGAGCAGGGCAGCAGGGTGTCCTATCCGTATTTCGGAACATTAGCCCAGGATCCCTTACCTGGGGTAGAAGTGCAGCTTCTCGGTGCCGGGACGGATACCGATCCCTATCAGATTACCGATTGGTATCAATTGGATGAGGTAAGAAATCGTCTGGACAAGTACTTTATCCTGAAGAATGACCTGGACGAAACCAGCGCCGGCTATGCAGAATTGGCCGCCGCTGCCGCCAATGATGGCAAGGGCTGGGAACCGATAGGGGACAATACAAATAGGTTTGTTGGTACTTTTGATGGAGATGGCAAAACTATTTCCGAACTCGTAATCAATAGACCTGAAGAAAGAAGGGTTGGACTCTTTGGCTATATAGGCGAAGGCTCTGTGATCCAAAACTTAGGCTTGGTAAGTCCGGTCGTAACGGGTCAGGAACAGGTGGGTTCCCTAGTCGGACAGGTTTGGCTAGGTTCGGTTTCCAATTGTTATGCCACTGATGTAGAGGTTATTAGTAGTAATTTTGTAGATAAAGGAGAAGAAATAGGTGGCTTGATCGGTGCTTCCAATGGTATTGAGATTTTTAGGTCTTATGCAACAGGTGTAGTGAAAGGGCCTAAGCATATAGGGGGGCTTGTCGGTTCTATTAATAGTGCAAATGATTTTCAAACTCAATCTACCACTATATCTTCAATCAGGGAATCTTATGCCAATGTTTCGGTTGCTTACGATGCGGAAAGCTTCCGAAATAGTTATATGTATTTTGGCGGTCTGGTTGGAGTTCTTTCTGGAACCAATATTTACGATTCCTTTGCAATGGGGAGTGTGAGCGGATCCCTTGCGGGTGGATTGATTGGAGTAGCAGGTGATTCTGATCCTACCCTTATTGCTCGATCTTATAGTATAGGAGAAGTGACAGGAGAAGGGTTCGGTGGATTTATTGGAGAAATCAGTAATGAAGGAGGTCTCACTATTGAGCACAGCTTTTGGGATGTTACGACTTCTGGTACTACTAGAAGTACCGGAAAAATCACCAATAATACCACAGGTCAAGCAGCAGTCGGCAAGACAACTGAGGAGATGCAGGAGCTTCCGACCTTTGGAGGTCCGGATGCGGCAAACAGAATCTGGGATGTGGTAGCTGTTGATGGGCTGGAAAGTGCCTATCCTACGCTGCAGTGGACGACGGAGATTGCTTCTTCCGCTACATGGTTAATGCCTAAAAAGATTGCCATTACTTCTGTTACTGCGGAATATGATAATTTCTTGCAAGATGGAGGGACCATTGGCCAGCAAGCTTGTACGAGTTGTTCGCTGGATTTTAGTAATGGAGAGCTGACCTTTACAGTCGGAGACCCGACAGAACTCAATGCAGGGTCGTCTGGAATCGATATCAACGACTATCCAGGTTACAGAGTGGGTGAAGTAGTAGATGGTGGAACTGAATTAGCTGGTCTGATTATCACGGCAGATCAGCTCGAAGTCACCCAGGATGTGACTTGGGAAGGCTTTGATATCATCTTGCGATCTCAGGGGGATATCCGTATCCTGGCAGAGATGACTGCTCGAGGGGCAGATGATCGCGTGATCCTGGAATACGGACAGGCTGCCGTTGCGGCGGATAATGAATCGAAGTATGAGTTTGGTTTAGGTGAGGAAGGCTTCAGCGGTAAGATCAACCTACAGGCTGGAGATAACTTCAGTACCAAGCTGGGTTCGGATGGTACGGCGGTTGATTGGACTGTGATCACAGCCTTAGGAATTGAAGGTGATGAATACGAAGAAGATGCAGTCAATAGTTTGCAGGGCTTGGCTTACGAAGATCGCCTGACTGGAAACTATGTACTCGGTGCAGATATCGATGCTAGTAGTACCTCAAGCTGGGACAGTGAGCAAGGCTTTGTGTCAATAGGGTTTGATAATGATGAATTTGAGGGGAATTTTGATGGCTTAGGTCATGAAATTACTAATTTGACAATCAACAGGACTAGTACAAATCGTATCGGTTTATTCGGAGATGCTAAAAACAGTTTCTTCAGCAATGTGATGTTGAATCAAGCCAATATAAAAGGATACATTGATGTAGGGATGCTGGTAGGAAGAGCTAAAGATTTTTCACTAAAGAGTGTTCTTGCCACTGGAATGGTAGAAGGGGAAGATTATGTTGGTGGTCTGATTGGAGAGGGTGAAAATTGCTTAGTTTATGATTCACATGCAAAAGGAGACGTGAAAGGAGAAGATACCGTAGGAGGTCTGATTGGCTACCTGACAGGAAATGTGCTTGTAGCGAGATCCTCTGCTATGGTGGACGTGAGCGGAGAAGATTACATTGGCGGTCTAATAGGTGAGATTTCTAATGTTAGTGATAAATCAGAGGTTAAAGAGTCTTTTGCTTCTGGAACTGTAAGAGGAAGGGAAAGAACAGGTGGCTTGATAGGAGAAATTTATACAACTTCACGTATTTCGATCAATAAATCCTATTATGAAGGAGATGGTGTTGACGGTGAAGACTACGTTGGTGGACTAATAGGACAAGGGCAAAATGTTTTGATTGAACATTCCACAGCATCTGGCCCTGTTTCGGGTATTGATGTGTCTGGTAATGAGGTTATCAGATGGGTTGGTGGTTTGATAGGATATTTAGAGGATGGAGATATTCAATCTTCCCATGCTTCCGGTAATGTAACTGCTAATGGAGATTACGTTGGTGGACTGATAGGACTTATGTATGGTGGACAAATTCAATCTTCGCACGCATCCGGTGAGGTAACTGCTGAGGGAGGAGAGTACATTGGTGGTCTGGTAGGAGAGGCAGAGAATTTAACGGTATATGAATCCTATAGTTTAGGTAATGTAAGTGGAGACGAATATGTTGGGGGTCTTTTTGGTCGTAATATTAATGTCGATCTGGAAAAGGTCCGTGCTGAAGGCGATGTTTCTGCAGGTGATGATTATGTTGGTGGTTTGATTGGTGAAAGCTACGGAGGAAGTATTAAGAAGTCTTATGCTACAGGTAATGTGATATCCTCTGGAGATGATGTAGGAGGCCTTATTGGCTATGCAGAATCCTACGAAGGAGAGATTGAAATCTCCCAGTCTTATGCTACAGGTGATGTCAGTGGAGATGTATCGGTTGGAGGATTTATCGGTCGTAGTAACTCTTATACTTATGATTTAATAATCTCAAATAGTTTCACATTTGGGAAAGTGACTGGTGAGGAAGAAATAGGAGGCTTTATTGGAAAAGTCAGAAAGAGAGATGGTCATCATACGATTTCCAATTCCTTCGCTACTGGAGTTGTGACTGGTACTGATAATACTGATAATAAGGGTGGTCTGATAGGATATCTTGATGGAGTAGGAGTAGAGATAGAAAATAGCTTCTGGGACATAGAGACTTCAGGACTTGAAGAAAGTGCCGGTGGGGAAGGTAAGACGACTGCGGAGATGCAGGCGCTTTCGACATACCTTAGTGAAGAGAGTCCGTGGGAAATTGATCCTAGGGATGCGAATGAACTGGATTCACCTTATCCTGTGCTGACTTGGACGACAGATCTTGAATCAGAGGGAATTTGGATAATTGCTAGAAACCAGTGAAATCACTGTAGAGGACATCCCTGATCAGGTTTATACAGGTCTGGATATTGAGCCTACGCTAGTGGTTAAAAATGGGGATCAAACGCTAAGTATAGACTCTGATTTTACCCTTACTTTTGCGGACAATATCAGTTTAGGTACAGCTCAGGTCACAATTAATGCTGTAGAAGGCGGGAGGTACCTGGGTACAGCCACAGCTAGGTTTGAGATTGTGGCCAGACAACTGGAGGTAGCTTCTCAAGAATTGGAGCTGAGCAAGGCTTACGATGGGAAATTAACTGCATTGATTGATTCCATTGCATTGGACGGTGTGGCAGAAGGAGAGGATGTGACGGTGACAGCAGTGGCTACCTATGATGATACGCAAGTAGGAACTGACAAAACCATCACAGTGGTCTATACCCTGGAAGGTGAGGGTAGCGAGAATTACCTGGCTCCTGAAGATTTTGTTACCTCTGCGGGAGAAATCACCAACAGTCAGCTAACCATTGCCTCTCAGAATTTAATTCTTGAGAAAGTATTTGACGGTACGGACGTGGCTGCTATTTCGGATATTGTTTTGGTAGGTGTATTTCAAGAGGATGATCTAGAACTAAGTGCAGTAGCTACTTATGACAATGCCAATGCTGGTGAAGGAAAGCAAATCACGGTGGCGTATAGTATAAGAGGCGATGACAGTGGTAATTATACTGCTCCTAAAGACTTTGTCGTGGAGACAGGTGTGATCAACTCCAAAATCTTGCCTGAGCAGAATTTTGGGATTGCTGATCAGTCGTTTACTGGTTCAGAACTGACCGTAAAGCTCACAGTGAATGATGGGGACATCACATTGAAAGAAGGTGTGGATTATGAAATCACTTACTCGGATAATATCGATACAGGCAAAGCGACTGTGACAGTAACAAGAATCGGTAATTATGGGGGTACATTGAGCGAAAACTTTGCGATTACAGCCAGGTCGTTGGACAATGCGGAAGTAGTAGCAATGGATGCGCAGACCTTCACAGGATCGGCCCTAACACCAGCAGTTACGTTGTTAGACGGGTCGCTGACCCTGGTAGAAGGAACAGACTTCACGGTGAGCTACAGTGATAATACTAATGCAGGAACCGCAACGGTGGCGGTGACAGGTATCGGTAACTATGCGGGTACATTGAGTGCCGGCTTTGAGATTTCCAAAATTCCGGTGAGGGTCAGGGCAGTTGATCAGGAGCGTAACTTTGGAGAGGAAAATCCGGTGCTGGACTTTGTTTATGAAGGGTTACTACCGGGGACAGACCGTGTTGTGGTAGAGCCTGTGGCCAGTACGGAAGCGGCAGCTAATTCTCTTCCGGGCACCTATCCGATTGTATTGAAGGGAGGTTCAGATCCTAACTATTCGCTGACCTTGCTCAATGGGGTGTTGACAGTGGTGGATCCGTATATTTCACCTGTTCAGAATCTGGAGGCACAGGTAGATGACAAGGAGATTTCTATAAGTTGGGAGGTTCCGGCAGAATCAGCTACAGAAATTCTTGGATACAGGATAGAGGTTTCATTAGACGGAATAAGTTATGAATTTCTCACAGAAACCGAAGCACTAGAGTATGTAGCCAAAGATTTAGCTAACTCTCAAAAATATTGGTTCAGGATAAGCGCCTTCACAGCCTTCTCTACAGGAGAGGAGAAAGTGATCGGTCCATTGATTCCGATAGCGCCAGTGACAGATAATAATAATACCATCCCTACGCAAGACCCAGGTACCTTTACCTTAAGCTCTGATGAAAATGAAGAAGAAGTATTCCTGGATATTGTGGATGATGCATTGGTGTTCGAATCAGGATCGCTTGCGATGGAGCTAGCGGCGTCCCGTGCTACGGGGGATCAATTGCCGATTCTTGAAGGACAGTTACTATTGGAGCCGGATGGTTTAGCAGAAGTAAGTGGCGAGGGCTTCCGGGAGAATACAGCGGTTGCTGTATGGTTGATACAGAATGTGGATGGCAATACAGGTGCCAGAGTAAAGGTTGGCGAGACCTATTTGCAGAGTAAGCTGAAGGAATCGGACGCTTTATTGCGGCAGAGTGCCAGGTTAATGGGCACTCAGGCAGGTGCCGTTTATTTCTTGGGCTATGCCGATGTGGATGATCTGGGTAATTTTATTGCTACGATGGATATCCCGGGTGACATCAAACCGGGCAGGTATACACTACAGGCGACGGGTATTACCCAGGGAGGTTCTACCATGGCACTGAATCTGGGTGCTATCCTGATAGAAGATTCGGATCTGGACAGTGATGGAGATGGTGTTCCGGATGTGTACGAATACATGCAAGGCACGAATCCATTCAATAAGGATGAATTTAGAGACAGCAATAGTGACGGGGTTCCAGACTATGTAAGAGACAGGTCTCCGGTGGAATACTATAGTCCGGGAGCGGTGCAGGTTTCATGGGGAAGTCCGGTAGCAGCGGCAGGATTGCCTGAGGAAGTAGTGCTGATGAATGGCGGGGGTGAAGTGGTGATCCTGAAAGTCACCTGGGACATAAGTACGGTGAATGCATTCAGCAGAGGCAATTACATGGTTAATGGTACCTTGGAGCTACCCAAGGGAGTGTTCAATGCCTACGAACTGATACCGGATATCGAAGTGGTTATCCTGCCAAAACCGGTGCCAGCAGATATTCTACTCTCTAACAATAGCTTCGAGGGAGCGAGGACCAGCCAGGAAGTAGCCATCGGTTCATTGAGTGTAGAGGATCCTGTGGATAGTTTCCACGTCCTTGGTGTTCCTTTCGACCTGGAAGACAACCGGTACTTCAGCGTAATCAATGATGTGCTTTACTGGAGTGGGGAGGACCCTGCGGCAGGTCGCACGAGTTTTAAGGTCGTTGTTCGTGTAACGGACAGGGATTTCAATACCCTGGATAGGGTCTTTGAGATTACCAGGCTTAGAAAGCGTGTGGAAGACATTGAGATCTTCAACACATTTACACCAAATGGTGATGGGATAAACGAAACCTGGGGTATACCAGAACTTCGCTACTACCGCGGAGCGAGGATTCAGGTGTTTGAGCGCAGCGGAGAGCGGGTGTTCTATACCGAGGATCCAGACCAGAGATGGGACGGGACCTTCAATGGCAAAGAGCTGCCGGTGGGCACTTACTACTGGGTACTTGAAGTGAGAGAGACCGGAGAGGTGAGAAAAGGAATGTTGAATCTGTTGAGGAAATAATCTCAAAGGCCTTTGGGGTTTTTAACGCCCCGAAGGTCTTTACTTAATTATAAAAAAAGCATAGACATGAAAAAGCTACTTATACTATTGATTGCCCTTGGCCTGAGTACGTCGCTCTTTGCGCAGTCAAGAAAATACATTTCCCAATTCAGCCACCTGCAGGGCTATTACAATCCGGGCTTGACGGGCTATGAGGGTTCGATGCTCCGGGGCTTTGTGCGCAATCAGTGGGTAGGCTGGGAGGGAGCACCGATGACCTACTTTGCTTCGGCGGAGCTGGATTTTGGTCAACTCTCGGGTCAGGCATCGGGCGATATCCTGGGCAAGAATGCGGTGGGGGTCTCGGTTCTGCATGATCAGTACGGCGCCTTTGCCGAGACGGAGCTGATCGGAAGCTATGCCTCGCGTATCCGGCTGGGCGATCGGAGCAACCTGCGCTTGGGCGCGGGCGTAAATTACCGCAGCATCGTATTGGATGGCAACCGGATGACGACCGAACAGGCAGACGATCCGATCGTGGGTCAGTATTTCGGGTCGTTCTCGACGATGGAGGTACTGGATTTCAACCTGGGTCTGGCACTGACACACCCGAACTACTACGTGTCGTATGCGGTGCACCATGTAAACGAGGGGGCGATCAGTTTCGGTGACGTGTTTATGGAACGGATGCCCCGGGTGGGTGTTTTTCAGGCAGGCTATCGAAATAAGGTGAGTGAGCAGCTAAGCCTTGCGACCAATGTGATGTACAGAAGTCAGTCGGATCTTCCGGCCAACGTTGAGCTAAACTTCAAGGTGGTACTCAAAGAAAAGCTGTGGCTGGGCGGGGGCCACCGGATGGATTATGCAAACAACTTCCAGTTTGGGGTTCTCTTTGACCGGATGCGGATGGGCTATATCTATGAGATGCCCATGCTAAAGAGCTACCTGCTGCCGAACGTGACGCATGAGTTTATGCTGACCTATGCGCTGTTTGGAGATAGGAGCGGGATGATTTGGTAATGAACGCAAAGCACTGAATAAAGCCTTTGAGGTTTTCAAAACCTCGTTTCCTCATTACTACACAAAAGATCTCGATAAGTTTACTTGGGTAATCGATTATTTTGTTTGATAGAGGATATTCAGCATTCGTAAAGCGTCCTGTGAGGGTTCAAAGTTCCGCAAAGAGCACCATATCAATCTTAGGGTTTTTGGTCTATCCTGGGGACTTTTAGTGTTTCAATCCCTTTAATTTAGGATAGGTTAAAGGACGTTTCCGGCCTTTAAAGCCCTTTAATCTTTTATTAAACAAGGCACTTTATCAAACAAACGCTGTGTAGGGATACGGTGACTTTACCACCGTCCGCTGGATTAAATTAGGAACATCCGTTCCTTCATTTGATGTCGATTGCACGGGTGGCTATGCTCGTTGATATAGGGGTCATTTTTATCGGGTAAGCGTTGTATTGGATGAAACGCCACTTGACCGTTTCAGCAGGGGTGATTACCGGCTATCAGGGTTGATTGAGCTTCCGTCTTACCTGGAAAACAGCAGTAATCAGCAGGCAGATATCCGGGTGAGGGTGCTAGCAAAGCCGGCACCTATCGATATTCTACTGTCCGGCGATACGTTTGAGACCCCTCACAAAAATCAGCAGGTAGCGATTGGTTCACTGACCGTAGTAGACCCGGTTGACAACAGACATGTACTAAGTCTCCCTGACGGGTTGGATGACAATAGGTACTTCCGATTGATAAACGATGTACTTTACTGGAGTAGCGAAGATCCTGCAGCGGGCCGCAGGGAGTTTACGATTCTGGTACGAGTAATGGACCGGGACGGTAACGTGATTGACAGGGCCTTTACGGTAAACCGCTTGCGGGAACGGGTGGAAGACATCGAGATATACAACACGTTTACGCCGGAAGGGGACGGTCTCAACGACACTTGGGGAATACCGGAAGTCCGCTACTACCAGGGAGCACGTATACAAGTGTTCGAACGTAGCGGTGAGCGGGTGTTCTACACAGAAGATCCGGATATACGCTGGGACGGGACTTTTAACGGCAAAGAGATGCCGGTCGCTACGTA
>Ga0008835_101382_pt1 | contig 12651 bp, 12 predicted proteins | sample HotLakConsoUCCRE_FD_62215 | JGI IMG/M metagenome (GOLD analysis project Ga0008835, IMG submission 62215) | Hypersaline microbial mat communities from Hot Lake, Washington, USA - Hot Lake Consortium UCC-RE (Hybrid Assembly) ...
TCGTCCGTCCAAAGCCGCTTCGTCCGACGCGCCATCACGCACCCACAGTGTCCACTATCTCGTGATGGACACTATCGATCACCCTCCATGCGCGGCAGAGCAGTGACGCCGGACGCTTACAGTTCAGCCGGAACCCTGCAATTTCGAGCCGTGCCATGAAGCCCAGAAAGCCGCCTCCGGAACAGGATGACCTGCTGCGCGCGCGATTGGTCGAGATGATCGACATGCGCCACGAACTGGTGAAGCTCGCCGCCCTGATCGACTGGGAGGTGTTCGAACGGGAATGGGCGGGGTTGGTCCTGTCGCCTGCCGGTCGCCCCGCCACGCCGACCCCGACCGCTTCATCCCCGCCTATGTCATCGACAGCGATGTCGAGGAGCTGATCCGCGGGGCGATCCGCCATTCCTCGGTCGGCAGCTTCCTCGCGCTCGAGGCCGACCAGTCGCGGCGTCTGCTCGACCGGCTCAAGGGCGCGATGGGCGACCTCGGCCGCCACCACTCCCGGCCCGTGGTGCTGGCGACGATGGACATCCGGCGCTTCCTGCGCCGCTTCCTCAGCGACGGCGGCATCGACTGCGCGGTGCTGTCGCACAAGGAGGTCGCGGCGAACTACAAGGTCCAGCCGCTGGCGGTGATCGGCCTTTGATCCGGCGTCTTTAATCGCCCCTTACATTCCCGGGCCATGCTGTCCGGGCTGGCGTCGAGATCATGAGGTGGCCCATGGCCAGTGAAGGTGCATCCGGAGCGGATCGGTCGGAGCGGCAGGACAGGAGTTCGGCGGCCGACGCGGTCGGCAAGGAGACGTCGGACAAGGTCCGCGATGCCGTCTCCGGCGCAGCGAACACGAACGCCGCCCCCGAGGCGACCGCGGCCGAGCGCGCTGCGAGCCAGGACAGGATGGCCGCCACGGGCACTGTGGCGAGGGACGCCGTTCAGGCCGACATCGCGGCACGGCAACCCGCCGTTGCGCCGGCCGCCGCGGCCGTCGAGGCGCAGCCCGCGATCGCCAATGCCGCCGCGCTTCCCGGCGTGACCCTGGCCCAGGCCAGCCCCGCGGTCCCGGCAACCCCCGCCCTGCCCGGCGCGATGGAGCTTGGCCGAGGGCTTCGGGCGATGACGCCGGCCGGGGCCGTCGTCGCCGGCTCGCTTGGGCTGCAACGGCTCACCGACATGGCGGCCGAGCACCGCATCGCATCGGCGGGCCGGACGCTCGGGCTCGACATGACCACGGCCGAAGGGATCCTCGGCGCCAACGCCTATGCCAGCGCGAAGGAGACGATGAGCCACGGCCTTGGCGGCCTGAGGACCGGCCTCGACTATGGCGGTGTCGAGACGCGCGGCCCGACCCGCGAGGCGGCGGCCCGCGCCGTCGCGCAGAACGAGATGGCCAATCCGGGCGACTGGGCGCGGGCCACGCGGGCCGGCGATCCCGAGGCGCGCGCCCGCGTGCAGGGGGCGATCGACGGTGCGCTTGCCGGCGTCGCGGCCGGGCACCCGGTCCCGGCGGCCGATGCCCCGCTCGACCTGTCGGGAATCGCGGTCGAGCGCGCATCGGCCGTCGACCCCGCCCTGTCCGCCAGTTCGCCCCGGGCGCGTGCGATCCTCGCCGACACGGATCTGCAGAACTGGCGCGCCCACCACCTGATTCCCTTTGCCGAGGTCGCGTCCCTGCCCGTCCCGGCGCAGGAGGCCATGGTCCGGGCTGGCTGGCGGATGGATTCGGCCGGCAACCTGATCGCCCTGCCGGGGGACATGCCGACCTACACCGGAGCGCTGAACGATCTTCAGTATCCAATTCACTCAGGCGCGCATCCCACCTACAGTGCCGCCGTGGGCGCGCGGCTTCGGGCAGAGGCGATGAACTATCCGAACATGACACCGGCGGAGGTCCGGGCGTCGCTTGCGGGAATCGAGGCGTGGGCGAGGCTGGAGCTTCGGCTCAACGTGCAGGACTACCACGCGTGGCTGAAATGAGCGGGATCTTGGGGGCAGTGCTGTTCTGGTCGATTTCAATGCCGATGAACTACAGTGAGATGATCGGGCAGGAAATGCGGGCGCAGACGGGCCGGATTGAGGTAGCGAACAGGAACGCGCTCGTGCGACCATTCGAGCATCCGCCTTTCGATGAGGATGGGCGGATCATCTTTCCGCACCACCTCCCCAAGGATCCACCGAATGGCCTCGTCACGCTGCATATCGCCAGACCGGGCTTCACGCCCGACTTCCTGCATGACGGGCTCTACCTCGTCTCGGCCGCCTGGCGCGAGGCCGCTCGGCTGACCGAAGACGAAGCACGTTACTTCGATGTGGACGCTTCCACCTCGCTGCCCGAGGTGCAGGCCAAGGACTACAAGGTGCTCTGGCCCATCGCCATGCGCGACTGGATCGACCTCGAGCGCGCCGGTATACGGGAGTATCCGGCCGGCTCGGGCCTTCGAAGCGCGGAACGACCGTTCTTCCGCACCGACATCGAGGTGGACGTGGACATCTTCTACACACCGCATTTCGGAGACCCCTTCGTGACCGAGGCGCTGGCCGCCCGGCTGACCGCGGCGGGCCTGTCGGTGGAATTCCGCGACCGGACCTGGGGCGGCTACACGGGTGACCTGATGGACCTTCCGCCCGGCACGATGCCGCCGCTGCGGGGCAACTGAACCCGCGCGTCGGGCGCGCGGCTTCGGGCAGAGGCGGATGACCTGTGCCAGCATGACGCCGGCCGGGGCGGTTGTTGCCGCCTCTGTCGGGCTGCAACGGCTCACCGACATGGCGGCCGACGGCCGGGTCCGCGCCCGCCGGCGCCTATGCCGCGGCGGCCGCCATGACCGAGACCGCCATCGGAGCGTCGGCGTTCCGCGACATCGCCGGTCTGCCGATCGCAGAGTTATGTCCGCACGCCGGTATCGTGCTCACTCGTTGTATTCGAGGTCCCCGATCGGCCACACCGGGTGTGCGCCATCATGGCCCGCCGTGGACGGGTCGCCTCACGTCCCGATCCGGGCTAGGGGAACCTGCGGACCAGAATCTCTTCCGCGCCGATCGCAAGCCCTCCTCCTGCCGACCAGAAGTCGAAGACCGGCGCAAGGTCGGGGCTGGGCATGTCCGTCAGGGGCTGGCTGCAATACCACTGGATCTCGAACAGTCCGCGCAGGCCGAAGAACGCATTGACCAGCGCATAGGCCGCGGGGCGCGTGTCGGCCCGTCGCGCCCGCATGAGATCGCTGACCGTTTCGACGATCCACCCGTGCGGGGCATCGCCCGTCAGGATCGCCTCGTGCCTGCCGCGGTCATCATCGCGTCGGACGGGCAGGCTTGCCAGAAGTCCGGCAAGCTCATCGTCGCCTGCGATCTCGCACAGCGCCTGCCTTACGGCGATATCCGCCTTCGCAAGGGACAGAAGGGCAGCATCGTCCGCGGCCGACGGAACGGTCCTGCCGGTTGCGGAAATGTGGCGCCGGACGTTCCGGATGCGGTGACCGATCTCGCCCGCTTCGGCGAAGGGCGCCAGGATCTTGTCCAGTTCGGCGTCGCTCCAGTCCTCGGTCAGGAGGGTCTGGAAATCGCCCGAATCGAATGCATCCGGCGTTGCCAGAAAGTGGCGCCACTTATCGAGCATATCGTCCTTGGTCATCGATTTCCAAGATCGGGCAATACGTTAGGGTCTATCTGCCACCTTTCCACGATCCGATCAATGGCCCGATTGACCTCGCTCAGAGAGCTGGCTTCCTCGATGGCCTCGGAAAGCTCACCATGGAATGTCGTGCTTCCGTGCCCGCCATGTCCCCCGGGAATTCCCGTGTGGGGATTGGTCCATTTCAGATCCTCGATCCTTGATCAGAAGTCCTTTATGTCATTCATGGACAGGCCCCAGTCTTTGAACTCCGGCGTATGCTTGACCATGTACCACTCGTGCAGCCCGCCCGGATGCCGGATGCGGTCGGATATGGTTTCCCGAATCTGCGGGTCCTTCCAGAGCTCCCTGAACTCCGCTGCGGACAGATCGTCGAACCAGGTGTTGAATGCGCCGCCGCGCGTGGAGGGCACCCGGCCTCCGGGCAGAAGCTCCTCCATCGACCGCATGCGGGGTGCGCTCGCATCGTCCGCGCCCCGCGCGAAGAAGTCGTCGAGCTTCGACTTCATCGACCCGATCGCCTCGCGCGCCGATTGCGGCAGGCGGTCGAGCGCGGCCTGCGGGATGGCGTCGACCGCCTCCTTGATTGCCCGGAGACCCGGCTCCAGCCTGCGCGCCAGCGCCGGCGAGGAGGCGGCAAGCTCGACCGCATTGGCGACGGTCTGCGCCCACTTCCCCATCTTGCCGAGTTTGGCTGCGTCGCCGATGTAGGGGATCACGCCGAGCGCCGAGAGCCCGGCGCCCAGGAAATCCCCGCGCCCGAGCGAGATCAGCGCGTTGGTGCCGTCGGCGAAGGGCGTGGGCTCGAAGATGCCGACGATGTCGAGCGCGATCTGCGTCAGGTCGAGCGCGAGCGCGCCCGGATCCACGCCTGCCCGTGCCGCGGGCGCATCGGGCGCGTTCGCGGGCCGGTGCTGTGCCGGCGTCAGTGCCGCGGCATCGTCGAGCACGCGGCCGAGCGCGCGCGCCTCGGGGCCGGTGACGGGCAGGCCGCCGGCAAGGCGGACGGTCGGTTGGGACGGGGGTGCGACGGACCGCGCGACTGCGCTCTCGCCCACCCGAAGCGGGTTGGACATCGGGGCCTCCAGAAGATGGTCGCCAGCCCCCGAAGCCTACACGGCGATTGTAATGGAAGTTCGCGCGCGCGCCGCTATTGCCAGGTCTCGGTGCTCACGTCCCGCGCCGAGGCCACCATGCCGGCGGCGTCGAAGTCCACCAGCAGCACGCGATGCTCCGCCCCGAAAAGCACCTGCGACAGGTAATAGACGTAGCTGTCGCCCAGCACCTCCTCCGGCGCGCCCAGAAGCGCCTCGACCTCACCGCGCGACAGACCCGCGAGGCGGCCCTCCAGCCCTGCCGCCATCGGCGCGCGGGCGTCGCTCTTCAGGGGCAGCCCCCCGGCCGCGATCCATGCCGCGCGGTCGAACCCGCCCGGCGTTCCGCTGTCCTCCGCCATGCCCGTCACTCCTACAACGACCGCGGCGGCCCCTGCGAGGCCGGCGCCCATCAGCACAAGTCGCCTCATCGTCTCATCCCGAGGCCGCATTCAGATCGTCCGCGTCGATGTCCACCGCGCCGGCCGGAAGCTCCGGGGCGGGCGTTCCGGGCAGGATGACGCCATGTGCGCCGATTGCAACCTCGTCCGACCAGCGCAGCGAGAGATCGGGGCCGAGGACCACCGCCTCGCCCTCCGCGATGGCCTGCCGCACCAGTGCCTGCAATTCGGCATCGCTCGCGCCCGGGTTCCCCACCGCAATCCGGCGGCCGAGTTCGTTGTTCCACAGGTCCATCGCCTCGCGCGGTCCCGGATTGCCCGCGACCTTCTCATGCGCGGTGGCATAGACGCGCGTCCAGTCCTCGCCGAATTCCACGGTCATCCGCGCGTTCCACAGGATGTGCCGGTAGGCGTCGACATGGCCGTCGTTGGCGAACTGCAACCCGAAGCGGTTGACGCCCTCGGGCGGCTCGTAGACGAGGGGCGCCTCCTCCATCGTGGCCTCGGTGATCCGGATCCAGCGCAGCTGGTCGAGCGGACCCAGCCGGTCGAGCGTGTCCGCCTCGATCACGGGAACCTCGAAATGTCCATGCGCGCCAGCACGGCGTCGAGATCGCCCGTCAGGTCGCGGCCGGTCAGCCATCCGCCCGCCGTGGCAAGCCCGCCGGCGATGGTCTCCGTGACGCCGGTCCGCAGGCTCGGCCGCCAGACGCGCTTCACCGGGTCGGCCTCCACCTGATAGGTGGCGAGGATCCGTTCGATCTCGGCATCGCTTCGCGGCGCGGGGTCTGCCGCGGGGGCCGCAGGCGCCGCGGGCGGATCGGCGGTCGCTCCGGGGCTTTCGGATCCGCCGGGCCGGGCAGGGCCCGCGCCGGAAACCGGCGGCGGGTGCGGGGTGGAGGCCCTGTCCTGCACCGAGGGCGGGGATCCGCCATCGGCCGCCCGGCCGCTGGCCGCCACACGGGCGGGCGAGGGGGCGGGCGCGTCGGGATCGGCGCGGGTCTCGGAGACCACGCTCGCCCCCTGCACCGGCGCGGGCGGCGGCGGCGCCGCGCCGGTGCCCGGCACATAGACGGTATCGCCCGCGAAGATCAGTGCGGGATCCATCAGGTGACCATTGGCGGCGCGCGTCGCCTCGAAATCCCAGCCGTTCGCGCGCGCCAGATCCCACAGGTTGTCGTCGCGCCGGGCCTTCACCGCCTCCATCCCCGCCGCGTCCGCGCTCGGATTTATCCGCCCGGTGGCGTCCATCGCGCCCTGCGTGCTGTCGAACCGCGCCAGCAGGTCGGCGCGCACCCAGCCCTCGGCCCTCGACCGGCACGTCGGCCACGTCGGTGCCGGCGACCCGCATCCACGCACGGCCCTCGGCATCGCGGGCGCGCGCGCCGGTGTCGCGCAGGAAGCTGCCCGAGCCGACGACACCCAGACGCGCCCCGCCGGCCGCGTCGCGGATCGTGACCCCCTCGAAGGGCAGGACCGCGACCGTCCGCCCGTCGTCTTCGGACACGCCCCCGGGCGCATCGCCCGGACCGATGACCCGCTCGGTGGCGCGCACGATGTCGTCCGACCCGGCCGACAGGATCACCGAGCCTTCCAGCGCGCCCAGCCCGAGGTTCAGCTTGAAGCCCGGCTGGATGTCCGTGCCCGTCCGCACGATATCCTCCGCCCGCAGCGTCACGCCGCCCCCGGCCAGCCGCGCGGCCTGCCCCAGCGCCTCGGGGGTCGCGATCGTCAGTTCCTCGGTCAGACGCAGGATGTCGCCGCGCGACGGGTCGGCAAGCCCCTGGGTCTGCACGTCGGTGACGTTGCGGATGACCACCCGGTCAAGCGGCAGGTCGCCCGCGCCGCCCATCGCGTCGTATTCCGGCACCGGCAGGCCGGCGCTCGCCTCCGTGGGGTCCGTGCCTTTCGGGATGACATGCTCGAAGGTGATCGAGGTCGTCGTCCGCGCCAGTTCCAGCCGGTTGTCGAGCTTGGCGGTCAGCGGCCCGAAGGCCGCGCGGCTCAGCCGCTCCTTGGCCGACAGCCGCAGGCCACCGCTCAGGGTGTAGCTGACCATTCCGTCCTCGGTCGCGGTCGGAAGCTCGACCCGCCGGGTGACGGTCTGCGTTCCGTCGAGCCGCCCTCGACGCCGGGCACGATCCCCGCACGCTCGAGCTTGGCCTCCAGCGCCAGCCGGCCCCGGGTGCCCAGCCGGGTCTCGTAGGCGGTAACGCCCGACCGCAGGAAGGCGAGCTCGGCCGGGTCGAGCCCCGCCAGATGCGCCGAGACCGCGCCGGGCGCACCCTGTCCGGTCATCGGATTGGCCGCGGCCCCCGACGCGCCCGAGGCACCCGACGCGCCGGGCAGCGGGTTCAATAGCGCGCGGGCAAGGTCGGCCCCGTCGCCGATGGTGTCGGCCAGGTGCAGCCGCTGCAACGCAGCCGCCGCCCGCGCCGCGTCCTCGCGCGTGGCGAACCTCATCTCGACGGCATCGGCCGTCTGCCCCCCGACCTCGCCCTTCACGGCCGCGCCGGACGGTCCCTTGCCGCCCCCGCGCCCCAGCTTGTCGGTCCCAACCTCGCCGATGACAAGCCCCAGCGCCTCCTTGTCCAGGCGCACCGTATAGGTGGTGTCCGGCGCATCGCTGTCGCGCGTGACCGTGATGCGCGCGCCAAGCTGCGCCTTGGCGCCGGCCTTGCCCAGCCGGAGATCGCCCTGACCCTTCAGTTCCGGCGTGATCCGCAGATGCGTGGCATCGCCCGCGCTGTCGAGCGCGGCGATCCGCGCCTCCATCCCGCGCAGCGCATCGGCGGCTTGCAGCGCCCCGGGGCTACCGGCCGCCGCCGCCGCGATCTCCCGGCCGACGCGCTCCTTCGCGACGCGGCCATCGGCGGCCATCCGGCTCTGGCTCGCGATGCGGTCCGCGACGGTGGCGGTCCGCGCCGCTCCGTGCGTCGATACGCCCTCGCGCGGGGGCGCCACCGGCCCGCCCGCGCGCAGGGTATCGGTGCGGGTTCGTCTTGCAGGGTCAACGGCCATGGGTCATCCGTCTCCTTGGTCTTCGCCCCAGCGCCGTGACGCTGCCATGCCCATGTAAAGACCGATCGAGGAAAACATGACGAAACCGTCGCGAACCGCCCGGTCGGCGCGCAATCCCGCTGCGCGCCCTGGTCGAGTTGTGATTTAAGGTGGATTTACAGAGAGGGTCTACTGTCCCTCTGATCGCCGGACCCTGCTCCCCGCCGGCCCCCGGCCGGTTTCCGACCGGTCGCACGGGCCGCGACGGGGGGACGGGAGGGAAAGGACCGCCAATGCAGGAAGGACCCCCGCCAGACGAGGGCCGGACCGGATGCCCGGACTGACGCCGCCCGTTCCCACCCATGTCGGGGGGGTGACCGTCGTCTCCGCCGTCCTCGAGACCGACGTGCTGCACACCCTGTCGCGGCTACCCGACGGAGGCCGGTCGCTCTGCGCGCGGCTCGTCGCGCAGGCCCGCCCGGTGGAACTGGCGGCGGGCGGGCGCTGGCTCGGCCTCTTCCTCGACCCCGCCTCGGGCGTGCTGTTCGTCTACGACCCACCGGCCGATGCCGCCGACCCGCCCCGCTGGCAGCGGCTGCGCCGGGCGGCGCTGCGCGACTACCTCGCCCGCAACCTCGCCGACTGGCGCACCGCCTTCGGCCGCCATTCCGCCCGCCTCGACACCGCGCTGCGCTACCCGCGCCCCGCGCTGCGCGCGGCGGAGGCCGTGCCGGCCCTCGCCCAACTCGCGGCGCGCGCCGCTGCCCGGCTCGAAAGCAGCGAGACCGCCGCCAGCAAGGCGGCACGGGCCGGCGCGCCCCCCGCCGGCGCGAGGTCCGCCGGGGACGAGGCCATAGCCCGCATTCAGGACGCGCTCTTCGACGCCGCCGCAGAGCATGCCATGCCCACGGCCTTCCCCCTCGCGGCCTATCCCGACCTCGCGGTGCTGGTCCGCGCCGCGAACCCGCCCGCGCGGGCCAGGGTCAGCCTCGTGCTGCCGGTCCGCGCCGACCCCGCCGATTCCGACCCCGCAACCGCCCGCGCAACGCCGGGCACGACGGCCGCGATCCTCCATCTCGACCTGACCCCGGCCGAGGTGATGGCGGCTATCCGCTCCAGCACGCTCGTCGCGCCCGCCCAGGAGGTGCTCGAGGACAACGGCCTGTCGCTGTCGAATCTCCTCAAGCGCGAGGCGCGATCCGCCGCCGCTTCCCTCTCCGGCCCGACCGACGACTAGGCGGTGTTTCGCCGAAGCATGTGTGGCACCGCGCGGCCGAAAACGGAATCCGGCGCTCGTCTTGCAGGGGCGCACAACGTCCGCGCGCAACCCGCGCGCTAGTGGCACCATCGCCTCTGGCCCTTCACAAAAACGTCGGCATACTCGGTTTACCAAGGTATTGGTGTTGGCCGGGTCCAGGGGTCTGCACCGCATTCATTCTGATTTCCGGGGGACAATTCTACGTTCTCGCGTCGTTAAGCCCGTCATTTCGTTTCCTAGCCTCGGCCCGCCGCGACCTGTGGCTGCACCTCAGCAGCAAGACCCCAGATTAGGGTGATCCGCGACCTTTTCCGGGTCGCGGGGCGGAAGAGGCGATGTAAAGAAGGGGATTTTGCAGATGGCGATCGAACAACCGCGGGTTCTTTTTGTCGACGGCGACGCGACCTTCGTGAAGGCGATGGCGCGCGAATTCCGGGCGGCGGGTTTCGGGGTGACGAGCACGGCGCGCAGCGCCGACGCGCTCGACCTTCTGCAGACCGAGGGGCCCGATGTTCTCGTCACCGAACGCACCGTCGACGACGTGTCGGGGCTCGAGCTGTGCCGCCGCTTGCGCGCCGCGCGCGAGACCCGGAGCCTGCCCATCATCATGACCGCCACGGCCTCGGACCATGTCGATCTCGCCCGCGCGCTCGAGTTCGGCGCGGACGACTTCGTGCACAAGCCTATCACCACGATCGAGCTTCTGGCCCGCGCCCGGGCGCTCCTGCGCCGCGCGCGCCCCTCCAAGGTCTGCGACCGGCTCCAGTGGGAGGACATCTCGGTCGAGATGGAAACGCTGCGCGCCTATCGCGGCGACACGCTGCTCAAGATCGGCCCGACCGAATTCAAGCTGCTGGCGACCTTCGTCGAGCGGCCCGGCCGGGTGTGGAGCCGCGAACAGCTTCTCGACCTGGTCTGGGGCCGCAGCACCTACGTCGACACGCGGACGGTGGACGTCCATGTCGGCCGCCTGCGCAAGACCCTGCGCGAGACGGGGAACGGCGATCCGTTCCGCACCATACGGGGCACCGGCTACGCGCTGGGCTAGGCCGCGAGACCGACCGGCGGAGAGAGGAGCCAATGATGACAGCCCTTGCAACCCGATCGCGTGCGATCCTGCGGATCGCCGCGGTCCTGTGCCTCGTTCTGGGGTCGGCGCCCGCCCGCGCCCTCGACGAGGCCACGCTCGTCGCCACGATGCAGCAGGCCACCGCCATCGCCATCGGCCGCGCACTGACCGGGTCCGAGCAGGCCGCGCTCGCCGACGAGACCGTCCGCGCGACGGCCGCGGACCCCGAGGCGATGGCCCGCCTGCTGCCGATCCTCGCCGAGACCGCCATGGCGATGCGCACGACCGAGAACCCCGCCACCCGGGGCGTGCTCTACGACACGCTGCGCCAGCTCTACACGCTGGCCTTCTCGCCTGTGCCCGAGCCCCTCGCGCTCGGGCTTTTCGTGCGCGACGACCGCCTCGCGGGCGAACACGAGCCGGGCATGGGGCTCGCCCTCAGCGACATCTACGCCAGCGCCTGGCTGCGCGCCCTCCACGAGGGCCGCTTTGACCACCCCGACGCGGTGGCCCTGTCGCAGGCCGACCTCGACGCCCACGGGGCCGAGGTGACGGCCAAGTTCCGCGCCGAGGTGCCCGAAAACCAGCAGGTGATGAGCCGGATGAACGCCTGGGCGGCGGGCGTGCGCGCCGGCTGGGCGGGCATGACGCCCGCCGAACGCCGCGCCGCCACCGCCGTCACGACCGAGCCCGACATCCCCGATGCGACGGTGGTCGAGAAGGTCACGGGCACGCCGGATCTCTTCAAGTGGATCGCGGGCATCGACCCGGCCTTCGACGCCGAGTTGCGCGGGCAGTTCCCGGCGATGATCCGCTTCCACGAGGAGGGCGGCACGGCGGCGGCGATGTCGGGCTTCTTCGTGCGACTCGGCGGCGGCGACCTCGCGGCGGACTGGGGCCAGTTCCAGTCGCTGCAGATGCTCCAGAACCTCAACAACTACATGGCGCGCGGCGGCAGCTTCGGCGACTTCAACGCCGGCAGCATCATGCTCGGGCTCGAATACTGACAGCGCGGCCCGCGCGGGGCGCGCGCGGGCCGCGGGTGCCATTCAGCCCGTGCGCCCGCCCCGTCCGGCCCGTCCGCCGCGGCGCACCGCAAGCCGCCCCGCGCGGGGGGGAAGCTCGTCCATGATCCGGCGGCGGTCCTCTGGTGTCATCCGCGACCAGCCGCCGATCTCCTCGATGCTGCGCAGGCAGCCGGCTCATTGGGCGGGGAGCGGCCTTGCGGCGGCGCCGCATAGCAGATGAACGAACCGTCGGAAGCAGACAGTCTCCAAGCACATTGAGAACGATGGCAATGGATAGGCATTCCCCGCAGTCCAAGCTGACAGGTAAGTTGAAGCGCCGTTAAGGGGCGGGCAGCAACGCGGCTCAAGCACCGGGCTTGTCGAACTGCACGCTGAAGACCGCTCGGAACAGCGCTTCGCGCGCACTGACATCATCTTCATCCGGCAGGGCAATATGGCCTGCCAGCATCAATTCCGCAAAGCCATGTACGCGGGTCCAGCAGGCCAGAACCTCTTCACGCGCGCCCGGATGCGCGAGCGGTTCTGCGCCATGCAGCGCTGCCACATTGCGGGCAAGATGCATAAATGCGGCCTCTCCCGCAGCCATTACATCCTTGTTGGGGTCAAGTCCTTTCGGCAAGCCAAAGATCAGACGGAACAGCGCCGGATGCGCCTGTGCGAATTCCAGATAGCCAAGCCCCGAGGCGATCAATTGCTCATCGGCTGTTTGCGGGGCAATGCCCTCACGGGCGATCATGCAGTCCAGCAGGCGCCGGAACCCGCGTTGGGCCAAGGCGTCGATCAGGCCCGCGATATCCCCGAAATGATGCGCGGGCGCGGTATGGCTTACGCCCACACGCGCCGATACCCGCCGCAATGAGAAGCCGTCCAGTCCGCGCTCGGCCAGTTCCGCCTCGGCGGCATCGATGATCGCGCGGCGCAGGTCGCCGTGGTGATATCCCTTTTTGGGGCTTGCGTCTTGCATGTGGCGTCTCCGGTCCTGGTGGAACACATAACTTGACAGCGGAAAGTTCGCAAGCTACCCCTGATCTGTACGCTGGAAAGATGACGCCGTGCAAAGAGGTAAAACATGTCCGCTGAAATCCTGTTTTCTGTTGCCAATCCAGTCGCCCTTTTGGGGTGGCTCGGCCTTGCCGTGGCGCCTCTCGCGCCGCGTGCCATCGATGTTCTGGC
>Ga0008835_101386_pt1 | contig 12615 bp, 10 predicted proteins | sample HotLakConsoUCCRE_FD_62215 | JGI IMG/M metagenome (GOLD analysis project Ga0008835, IMG submission 62215) | Hypersaline microbial mat communities from Hot Lake, Washington, USA - Hot Lake Consortium UCC-RE (Hybrid Assembly) ...
GAGGCATTCGCACAGATCGACAAGGAGGAGATCGATCCCATCCTCAGCATAACCACAAAAGCCGCCTGATCATGACCTCAGGCCATCCAGAAAATTACACCAGCTTGACGGACGCGACCAAACGGTGGGCCACGAAACGGCGCAACGACCCGGCAATGCCCGCCGTATCCGACGAGACATCTTCGGGGTCCGGACCACCTTCCGCAGAACGCGCGTCATAGGAGGCAAGGAACGGCCCGAGCCGCCAGGCCGGCGCGACGCTGCCGCGCTTGCGCCAGCCTTCATGACGCCGCAGGCGGTTGAACTCCGCCTGGCTCATGCCAAGCAGGACTGCGATTTCGCGAGCACGACCGATTCCATGTTCATAAGCGAATCGCGCAAGCAGGCGCATCGGCGATGCGCCTGGCGGGCTGGCATGGCCCATGCGGCCTCCATGACTTCGGATCACTGATCGGGGACACGCCCGGAAACTGGGTTGCAAAAGCCGCACTCCTGAAGCGTGTAGGAATATAGGCATATCAACGCCACGATGTCAACTGATATTTTCCTAATGTATAAGATCCCGACTTTTTTCTCACCGGCAAAAATCTGCTTTTAGTATTCACTTTAAACATACACTGGCATCGACCTGAAAATCGCATCCCTGCATCGAGCTATACGCCATGATCGCTGGATTCCTGGAAAAATATCACATAGCCAATCGAGAAATCGCACGACTACGAAAAACTACTTATTATATTTCATCAATTAAATCAATATCTTAGTATTTTTGCATGAAAGGCGCACCCTGACAGGGCGCTCAGGAAGAATTGGTTGAGAGGTCTGAACAATTATTGACAACTGAAGACACTAGTGAAAATTGTATATAATCAAGTTGTAGCTCAGGCCAAACAATCAACGATAAGCACGATACCTGACATGGGTCGGCGAGGGGGCGGTTACATGCGCGTGAAAGCAGGGAATTTCGTATCCGAAGAAGGCACAATGCCCGATCGCAAGCCACAGCGTCGAATTTTCGAACTCGGCAATGACCAGAACCGGCTTCTGGTCGCAACCAGCCCCGAAGAACGCGCGCGGCTGCGCGCTCTGCTCGAACCGGTCACCCTGCTGCCGGGCGAAATCCTGCTCGATGTCGATCAGGCCATCGACTATGTCTACTTTCCACAAAGTGGCGTGATCTCGCTCCTGACGATGGTCAAGGAACACCAGTTTGTCGAAACCTGCACGATTGGTCGCGAAGGCGCAGTGGGACTCGTCACGGCGACGGGATCCGGAATTTCGCTCAGCCGCGTTGTCGTACAGATTGCCGGTCGCGCCCTGCGAATCAAGGCTGCGGACCTGCGTGACGCGATCACGGACATGCCTGACTTTCAGGACATCAAGACGCGCTACGGCGAGGCCCTGATTTCGCAGATCCTGCAGACGCTCGCCTGCAACACGCTGCACTCGGTCGAGCAACGGCTGTGTCGCTGGCTGCTGATCTGCCGCGACCGCACCGCGAGCGAGATCATTCCGCTGACGCAGGAAGCGCTCGCCGAGATGCTCGGGGTGCAGCGCACCACCGTCACGGCAGCCGCCCGCAGCCTGCAATCACGCGGGTTCATTCGCTATCGTCGCGGGGTGATCGAGTGTACGGATGTCGCCGGGCTCAAGGAGGCGTCCTGCGAATGCTACGAGCTCATGCGCAACACCTTCGAACGGCTGTTGCCCTACACCTATCAGGATCCGGAATCCGGAAACTGAGGCAAAAAAGCCTCACTCTGCCGGAAGCGGCGGGATCGGGCGCGGGCGCCCCTCATCATCAATGGCGACGAAGGTGAAGGTGGCATCCGTCACCTTCTCGCGAGCATTGCTCTGGAAGCGCCGAGCCCAGGCCTCGATGTGGATCTTCATCGAGGTCCGCCCCACCGATTCGATCTCTGTATAGACGCAAAGGACGTCCCCGACGCGGACCGGGCGGATGAAGGTCATCGCCTCGACGGCGATGGTGACGACACGCCCGCGTGCGCGCTCGACCCCGGCAATGCCGCCGGCCTGGTCCATCTGCGAGAGAACCCAGCCACCGAAGATATCGCCATTGGCGTTGGTATCGGCCGGCATGGCGATGGTGCGCACCGTGAGTTCACCGCGCGGTTCGTTCGCTTCATCCCCGGATGCAGCCGCCATCGCCGCGCCCTCCCCCGGATCAGTTGTCGAGGAAGCTGCGCAGCTTGCGCGAGCGCGACGGATGCTTGAGCTTGCGCAGGGCCTTCGCCTCGATCTGGCGAATGCGCTCGCGGGTCACCGAAAACTGCTGGCCGACTTCCTCCAGCGTGTGATCGGTATTCATGCCGATGCCGAAGCGCATGCGCAGCACACGCTCCTCGCGAGGTGTAAGCGAAGCGAGCACCCGGGTCGTGGTCTCGCGCAGGTTCGACTGGATAGCGGAATCGATCGGCAAGACCGCGTTCTTGTCCTCGATGAAATCGCCCAGATGCGAATCTTCCTCGTCGCCGATCGGCGTCTCGAGAGAGATCGGCTCCTTGGCGATCTTGAGCACCTTGCGCACTTTCTCCAGCGGCATGGCGAGCTTCTCGGCCAGTTCCTCCGGCGTCGGCTCACGCCCGATCTCGTGCAGCATCTGGCGCGAGGTGCGCACGATCTTGTTGATCGTCTCGATCATGTGGACCGGGATACGGATGGTGCGGGCCTGGTCGGCGATCGAGCGGGTAATCGCCTGCCGGATCCACCAGGTGGCGTAGGTCGAGAACTTGTAGCCGCGACGATACTCGAATTTGTCGACCGCCTTCATCAGGCCGATATTGCCTTCCTGAATCAGATCCAGGAATTGCAGGCCGCGATTCGTATATTTCTTGGCGATCGAGATCACGAGACGCAGATTGGCCTCGATCATCTCCTTCTTGGCCTGGCGCGCCTCGCGCTCGCCCTTTTGCACCATGTGCACGATCTTGCGGAATTCCGAGATCTCGAGACCGGTTTCAGAGGCGAGGGTGTGGATCTGGTCGCGCAGGTCGTGGATCTGATCCTTGCCGTCGGCGACGAAGTTCTTCCAGCCCTTGCCGCCCAGCTTGGAGACGCGCAACAGCCATTTCGGATCGAGCTCGTAGCCCTGATAATTGCGCAGGAAATCCTCGCGCCCGACACCGAAGCTCTCGGCATAGCGCATCAGCCGGCCCTCATGCGAGAGCAGGCGCTTGTTGATGTCGTAGAGCTGCTCGACCAGTGCATCGATGCGGTTCTGGTTGAGCGAGAGCGACTTCACGTCAGTGACGATTTCTTCCTTGAGCTTCTTGTATTTGCGCTCCTGGGAAGGCGTGAGCTGCGAATTCTGCATGCGCTGCTCGACATGCTCGACCTGCAGGCGGCGGAGTTTCTTGTAGTTATCCGCGATCCGGTCGAAGGTTTCGAGCACGCGCGGCTTCAGCTCCGACTCCATGGCGGAGAGGGAGACGTTGTTGTCCATATCGTCGTCATCGGCATCGCCGTCGGCATCGCCTTCTGCTTCGGCGCCGGCTTCGCGACCGGATGCCCCTTCCTCGCCGGAGGCCGGTGTCGCCGGCGAGGCGGCGGGCGAGGCAGCCGCTGTGGCTTCGCTGGTGCTGTCCTGTGAGGCGTCGCCATCATCCTTGCCGGCAGCGCCCTTGCCTTCCGGATCGGCATAGGTGGCCTCGAGGTCGATGATGTCACGCAGCAGCACCCGCCCCTCGACCAGTTCATCGCGCCAGATGATGATGGCCTGGAACGTCAGCGGGTTTTCGCAAAGCCCCGCGATCATCGCTTCGCGACCGGCCTCGATTCGCTTGGCAATGGCGATCTCGCCCTCTCGCGACAGCAGCTCGACAGAGCCCATCTCGCGCAGATACATGCGCACGGGATCGTCGGTACGGTCGGTGGGCTCCTTGGTCGTCTCGGGCTTGGTCGCCACGGCGCGGCTCGTCGAAGCGGCCACGAGATCAGTACCCTCGGCCTCCTCCTCGCCGGCTTCCGGATCGGCCTGCGCCTCCTCGACCTCTTCCGCCTCGACGACGTTGATCCCCATCTCGCTCAGCTGGCCGAGCACGTCTTCGATCTGTTCGGAGGAAAACTCTTCGGACGGCAGAACGTCGTTCAGTTCGTCATAGGTGACGTAGCCGCGCTTGCGCGCGGACTTGATCATCTTCTTGACCGCGGCATCGGTCAGATCAAGCAGGGGACCATCGGTCTGCTGCTCGGGAGCCGTCTCTGTCGTCTCGGTTGCCTTGGTCGCCATTCAAGAATTCCCACACATTTCGCCCGGACACCGCCGTCCGAATGGTTCGCTCCGCACGATCACGCCGAAGCCACGCACTGCATGAAGGCCTGGCGCTCCTGACGGGCCCCCGCCTGACCCGATCGGCGTCCGGGCAGAACCATCAGCCGAAGCGCGAATCGCCTCACTCGTTACACGAATGCACTTGTCGAAGCGTTAAGCATCCGCGCATTGCAGATCCGATCGAAGCACAAAAAGACGCCGGACATGCCGTCCGCCGTCTGTGCCACATCAGGGTTTCTGTCTGCTGCTGCCGGATACGCCCTTCGCCTCCAACTGCCTTCGTTGTCACCCATCAATCCTCTCGGTCGGCCTCGGCGCCCTCCAGTGACGACAACTGAACCTGGACCTCGCGTAACCAGGCGAGGTTGGCTTCGCTGTCGTCTTCCGCCAGAGCGCGCGCGGCTGCCCGCAACTCGCTATGTAGCGTGTATGCGCGCCGATGCAAGATGATAGCCTGTCTTAAGGCGTCCTCGACACGCAGTCCATCGGCATGCGGATCGAGAATCCATCGCAGGCTCGGCACCATCCGGGAATACAGCGATTCGCAATCGCGCGCCAAGCCCGCCCGTGCCAGGGCGCCGGCAACGAGGTCGTGCTCGAGCGCATTGTCCTGTGCGGCATAATCCAGCAAAAAGGCCCGGATCGCCCCGGCCTCTGCGCTGGCGAAATCAAGTTCTGCCAGGATCTCCGCCTGCTCTTCGAGCAGATGGGGATGCGCGATGAAGCCGGCAATGATGGTCGCCTCCCGCGGCGCGGCGCCGCCCGGTGCATCGCCCTCCTTGCGGGTGAACAATCCCGAGCTCAGAAGTGCGGGACTCGGTCGATAGCCGTTCGGCAACCGCATGCCCGGCGTTTCGCGCCCTGCAAACCCGCCGGAACCGAAGCCGCGACCACCCTGTGCCGCACCATATCCACCGCTGCGCGAAGCCTGACGCCCGCCTCCGCGTTGGCGCCCCCCGCGAAACAGCTCCGACAGACGCGCATCGATCGCATCGCGATAATGCCGCTGCAGCGTTTCGTCCTTGATGATCCGCAAGGCCTGTCGCAGGCGGCGCTCGAAACCGGCACGCTGCTCGGGCGTCTCCAGGGGCCCGGCCTCCGTCTCCCGCGCCCACAGCACGTCGATCAGCGGAAGCGCGGCATCCAGCACCCGCGTCATGGCCTGCGCCCCACCCTCTCTGGCGAGATCGTCCGGATCCTGGCCCTGTGGCAGCATGGCAAAACGCAGGGACTTGCCCACAGGCAAGGTCGCCATCGCGACATCAAGGGCCCGGAATGCGGCCCGGCGCCCGGCCTTGTCGCCGTCAAAACACAGGATCGGCTCGTCCGCCATCCGCCACAGGACGGAAAGCTGTTCCTCGGTAAGGGCGGTGCCGAGCGGCGCGACGGCATTGGCAAAGCCCATCCCCGCCATGGCGATCGCGTCCATATAGCCCTCGACCGCGATGACCACGCCTTTCTCGTGCGCTGCCTTGCGGGCCTGGTGGGCATTGTAGAGCATGGTCCCTTTGTGGAAGAGCGGCGTATCCGGCGAGTTGAGATATTTTGCCGGCACATCCGCCGAGAGCGCCCGGCCGCCGAATGCCACGACGCGTCCACGCGAATCGCAGATCGGGAAGATCAACCGGTCGCGGAAACGGTCGAACGGAACGGCGATATCATCGCCGGATACCAGCAGCCCCGCCTCGATCATCGCCTCGACCGTCACGCCCCGACCGGCGAGATATTCACGCAGGGCGTATCGATCCGAGGGCGCATAGCCGATGCGGAACTGCGTCAGCAGGGTCTTCGACACGCCGCGGCGCTCGATATACTCGCGCGCCTTGGTGCCGCGACGCCCGGCCAGTTCCTTCTCGAAAAAACCGGCGGCGAGTTCCATCACCTCGTACAGACTCGCGCGCCGCTTCTCATCACGCACGCTTTCGGCGCTCGCCTTGGGGAGTGTGACACCGGCCTCCCCCGCAAGGCGCTCGACGGTCTCGGGAAAGCTGAGCCCCTCCGTCTCCATCAGAAAGTCGAAGATATCGCCGTGTTTGCCCGAGGAGAAGCAGTGATAGAACCCCTTCTGGTCATTCACGTAGAAGGATGGCGATTTCTCCTGGTTGAAGGGCGAGAGCCCCTTCCACTCCCGCCCCGCCTTCTTCATCTGCACGCGCTTGCGTACGACTTCCGAAACGGGAAGCCGGGCGCGGATCTCGTCGAGTATGGCGGGCGGATAGCGCATGCTGCGAGGGTACACCAGATCGCGGTGGACGAGTCACGCTCAAACCTTGCCCTTCCTGCTTTCCCACAGGCTCGCGCATCGATCAGACCATGCCTTCCCGTGTCCGGTGACGGGCGCCCGGGCTCAGAACGGTGACCTGCGTGCCGGTCGGTACACGACGGTGCAGATCGATGATATCCTGATTGAACAGGCGGATGCAGCCCGAAGAGACGGATTGGCCGATGGACCAGGGTTCATTGGTGCCGTGAATCCGGTAGAGCGTATCGCGCCCGTTCTTGAACAGATAAAGCGCGCGGGCACCCAGCGGATTGTCGAGACCGCCCTCCTGGCCACCGGCAAAGGGGCCGTAACGCTCGGGCTCGCGACGGATCATGCTCTGCGTCGGTGTCCAGCGCGGCCATGCGGCCTTGCGGGCAATCACGGCATCGCCCTCGTAGTCGAAGCCGGCCTTGCCTACGCCGCAGCCATAACGCAGCGCCCGGCCATTTTCACGCACGAGATAGAGAAAGCGGCGGGCGGGATCGACGACGATATGCCCGGGCTGCTCGGGCCCGGAGAACCCAACCTCCTGCCGCAGGAACTGCTGATCAACCTGCGATACATCGATCGCGGGAACCGGAAACGGCTCGTCATGAATCGCGCTGTACATGGACACATAGAACGGATCAACGACATTCGCCGCCTCGACCACGGGTTGGGCCGATCGTCCGCCTGAGACACAGGCACCGAGTGTCAGCGGCAGGCCCGCCAGAAAGACACGACGGGTGAGTTGGGAGGCGCGGTAATGGGACATGACATCCTTTTGGCAAAAGACAACAACGGCTCAAACTTCAATGCCTCAATAGAGGCAAAGTCGCGCCGTTTCCGCTGACTTCTGCGTGAGCGTTAATCCTGTGATGAGAATGCAACAGGATGGTTTATGTTCCGTAACCACACTTTCCGCTACGGTATTGAGGCAAGCCGGATCACGCAATCGTGTAGTTTCTCGCCGATCCTCACGCCACGCGACAGGGCTGCCGGATTGGCTGCAGAGACGGTGCCATTCTCGAATGTGGAGCGGGCATCCCCGATTCGCGCCGATTCAGCGGAAACCGTCACTGCGGCGATACCGCGCCCTTGCAATGCCGGCAATCGGGAGACGCCCACACCGCCGCCCGCATCGTTGAAAGCGGCGAAAACGGCGTCGAATTTGAGCGCATTCATCGGATTATCGCCGAACAGGGCCCCGTGCGAGCCCGTGATGACGATTTGCCCCGCATCGCGCGGCGCGACCAGCGAGGCCGAATCGATCAGGATGATGCGCCGATGCGCACCCTCTGGCATGATCTCCTCTCGCGCCTCGCTCACCGTCTCGACTGCTCCATGCGGGATCGATGCGGCGGCGAGCAGGCGGGCGGCCTCGGCGCAGCCTTGCCCGGCCTTCACGCCGCAGCCAGCGGCGAGTTCATTCACATGCGAGACGATGCCGTGCTGCACCATCGCCGCCGCGTCGCCGATATCGGCGCTGCGATGATCGACGGTCGCCGCTGCCATGCCATGCGCGTCGAGCCAGGCGAGCCCGCCGATCCCGGCCCCGTCGCGCCCCACCCCGGCATCGTTGAAGATCGCCGCGCGGCATCCCGCCTTGCGGGCGAGCCAGGCAGCATAAACGCCGCCATGCGACCCCGTCACCACCACCGCCCCGGCGGTTTCGGGGGCGAGACGGGTGATGCTGTCGGCGAGGATCACTGCATCCCGCTCACGCAACGCGGTCGCCCTTCTTCACCTTCACCGCGCGATTGTCGGCAGCGGGCAGCATCTTCGCCGGATCGCGGGTGACGATCACGTCGAGCACGGTCGGGCGACCACCCTCGGCCAGGGCCTCTCGCAAGGCGCCGGCGAGCTGGCCCGGCTCCTCGACGCGGATGCCCCGGCAGCCGAGCGCCTGCGCCGCTTCGGCGTAATTCGTCTCGGCGAGATCAGAGGATTGGTAGGCGCCCTCCCCGTACATCAGATGCTGCAACGCCTTCACATAGCCGGAAGCGGCATTGTTGACGACGATGATCACCGGTGAGAGCCCCATCCGGCGCGCCGTCTCGAGCTCACCCAGCACCATGTTGAAACCGCCATCGCCCGTCAGCGCCACGACCTGGCGATCGGGCGCGGCGAGGCTCGCGCCGATGGCGCCGGGCAGGCCATAGCCGATCGACGCGAAACCGCGATCAGGCACAAAACCGCGCCCGGGCTTCTTCGAATCGTAGAGAAGACCGCCCCAATGCGCGGCGAACCCGCCATCGGCGATCAGGATCGCGTCATCGGCGAGGATCTTGTTCAACTCGCCCATGAGACGCCCCATACCCACCGGCGTCTCCTCGCTCTCCAGCCGCTCGCGTGCACTCTCGCGCCAGGCCGCCATGCGGACCGGCACCTGCGCGCACCAGTCAGCACGCGACGCGGCGTTCGAGCCGAGCGCCTTCATCGCCACGTCGAGATCGGCGATTCCGGCCTTGACGTCACCCCAGAGCGGCACGGTCGGCGCGTAGGTGCGCCCGATTTCCTCCGCCACGCATTCGAGATGGATGAGCACCTTGCCCGGCTCGGGCACGGTGTAGCGTTTGGTGGCGATCTCGCCGAGCTTGCAACCGATCACCAGCAGGCAATCGCTTTCGCTGATCATGGCATTGGCGATGCGGTCATAGCGCCCGAAAAGTCCTGCCGAGAGATCACTGGTGCAGGCGATGGCGCCCTTGCCGCTGAGCGTATGCGCTACCGGAATGCCATGCGCCTCGGCAAAGGCCTGGAGTTCCGTGGCGGCCTGCGAGATATGCACGCCGCCGCCAGCCAGGATCAGAGGCTTCTCCGCCTTGGCGAGCAGCGCTGCCGCCTTGGCCAGATCATCCGCATCAGGCCGCACGCGCAGGGCGGGTGCCGCCTGATAACGCTCATCGGCGACGAGCGCTTCCGGGTCGAAGGGATGGCTGTCATGGCAGATGTCTTCCGGCACGATCACCACGACCGGCCCGGGGCGCCCCGTCGTCGCCACCATGAAGGCGCGACGCACAAGCTCTGGCAGCCGCTCGATCATCTCGACGCGGATCACCTCCTTCGAGGCCGGGCGCAGGATATCGGCCTGATGGGCCTCCTGGGTCATGTTCTTCCAGGAATGGGCGCGGTGCGTATCGCCGACGATCGCCACGATCGGCGAGCCGGCATTGAGCGCCTCGACCAACCCCGTGACGAGGTTGGTCGCGCCGGGTCCGAGCGTGGCATCGACGAGTCCGACCCGGCCCGAAACCTTGGCATAGGCATCCGCCGCGAAGACGCCGCAGCGCTCGTCATTGATCAGCGTATGGCGCAGCCCGAGCCGGCGCGCGGCATCGTAGAAGGGCAGGAGCTGGAAGCCGCCCATGCCGTACATCGGTCCCGCACCGTGTGCCATCAGCATCCGGGCGAGCGCCTCGCCACCCGTCATTTCATTGGCGCGATCCTGATCGCTCATGATGTCCTCGTTTCTTTGTTATGTGATGCGATAACCGAGCACTCTGGGCAGCCAGAGCGCGATTTCCGGGAAGGCGAGCACGAGCGCGAGCGCGCCGCCCATCGAGAGCAGCAGCCAGCCGACCCAGCGGAAGGTACTCTCCAGCGGAATCCCGGCAATGCGCGCCGTCACCATCAGGTTGACGGCGACAGGGGGCGTGAACTGACCCATGGCAATGTTGATCGCCATCACCACGCCGAACCAGACGAACGACCATTCGAAGGCCTGCACGACCGGCACCAGCAACGGCAGGGTGATCAGATAGATCGACACCCCGTCGAGCACCATGCCCGCGAGCAGCAGCACACCCATGATCAGCAGCAGGATGATCCAGGGATTGTCGCTGATGGTCAGGATCAACTGCGCCGTATTGCGGAAGGCGCCCATGGTCGAGCCGGCCCAGGCGAAGATGCCGGCAAGCGAGATGATCAGCATCAGTACGCCGGAGATCTTCGCGCTCTCCACCAGCACCTGGTAGATGTCGCGAAAACCCATGGTGCGATACAGCGCCGTACCGACGAGCAGCCCGTAGAACACGGCCACCACCGCCGTCTCGGTCGGCGTGAAGAGACCGCTGCGCAAGCCGCCGAGAATGATCACCGGCGCCATCAATCCCGGAATGGCCCGCCAGAGGGCCGGCCAGAAGGCCGGGCGATCCGGGCTTTCACCGGCGCCGAAATCATGCTTGCGCGAAAGGATCAGCGTCGGAATCGCAATGGACAGGCCAACCAGAAGGCCGGGGATCAGACCGGCGGCGAAGAGCGCACGCAGATCGGTTCCCGGCACCAGCACCGAATAGACGATCAGCGCGATCGAGGGCGGGATCAGGATCGCGGTCGAGGCGGAGGCCGCGATGACGCTGGCGGAAAACGGCTTGGGATAGCCCGCCTTCATCATCGAAGGCAGCATCACGGTCGCCACCGCCGCCGCATCGGCCGGGCCGGAGCCCGACATGCCGCCCATGATCAGGCAGACCAGCACGGCCACCAGCGCCAGCCCGCCCCGTCGCGGACCGATACAGGCCTGCGCAAAGCTGACGAGACGTGCCGCCACGCCGGAGCGCTCGAACACCATGCCCGTCAGGATGAAGAGCGGAATGGCGATCAGCGGATATTTCGCCACCGCATTGTAGGTGTTGGTGCCGAGCGTCCCGAGCGCCGCCGTGTCGAGCCCGACGGCGATCCCGATCACACCGCCGATGCCGAGCGCCACCGCAATCGGCGTACCGATCAGCATCAGGATGATGAAGGTCAGGAGCAGCAGGATGTTCGCGTCGATCATGACCGCCTCACACGCTGCCGGCACGGCGGATCAGGCGGTCGTAACCCCGCCCGAGAACCCGCAGGATGATGGCGATGGAGAGAATCGGCAGCCAGATCGTGTAGAGCCAGACGGGATTACCGAGACCCGGTGACGTCTCGCCCCAGAACCACTCGTCATAGGTTACCCGCGCACCGTAATAGACGATCATCGCAAACATGATCGTGGTGACGACGACCGTGACCAGTTCACACAGCCAGCGCAGCGGGCGCGGCATGCGCTGCAGGAAGAACGTGATGCGGATATGCTCATTGCTGGCGAAGGCGGCCGACGCGCCGACAAAGGTCATGAAGGCCAGCAGCACCACCGAGAATTCCTCGGTGAAGGCGAATGAGATGTTGGTGAAGTAGCGCGCCAGCACGTTGCCAATGGAGATCAGGCAGATCAGCGCCATCGCCGCGGCACCGAGCGCCTCCTCGATCTTGACGGACACGATGACGTGGTCCGCGCCCGTATCCGGGCTCTGTGGCGTGTGCGGAATATCGCGGTCGTCGCTCATCACGGATGGCTCCGGTCGGCGGGTCGGACGTTGTCGGGAAACAGCGCGGGGGTCGGACCGCGCCACACGGCGCGGCCCGTCTTGCAGGCGTTCAGCCGCAGATCAGCGATTGGCGATGGATTCTTCCGCCATATCGACGATCTCGGCACCGATGCTCTCACGCCATTCCTCGTAGACGGGGCGCGTCGCATCGATGAAGGCCTGACGCTCTTCATCCGTCAGGCTGACGATGTCGACGCCGTAGCCCCGGATCTCCTCGATCAGGCTCTGGTCGTCATCGGTGAGACCCGCACGCGCCACCTCGATACCATGCGCGCCGGCCTCGATCGCCGCTTCGCGCACGATCTCCTGATCCTCCGGCGTGAAGGAATCCCAGACTTCCTGGTTAACCGCGAAGATCAGCGGGTCGGCCAGATAGCGCCACAGGGTCACATTGGTCTGGCCCAGCTCGTGCATGTTGAGCACCGAGTAGATGGTCAGCGGGTTCTCCTGCCCGTCGACCGCGCCGGTCGTCAGCGCGGGCTGCGCGTCAGCCCAGCTCATCTGCGTCGGATTTGCGCCCAGCGCAGTGAAGATGTCGTTGAAGATCGGCGAGCCGACCACGCGCATCTTCAGCCCGTCCATATCCTCCGGGGTGCGGATCCGGCGCTGCGAGTTCGTCACCTCGCGGAAACCGTTCTCCGCCCAGGCCAGAGGCACGACGCCGTTTTCCTGGATCAGCTCGAAGATCCGCTCGCCGACCGGACCCTGCGTCAGCGCATCGA
>Ga0008835_101390_pt1 | contig 12594 bp, 12 predicted proteins | sample HotLakConsoUCCRE_FD_62215 | JGI IMG/M metagenome (GOLD analysis project Ga0008835, IMG submission 62215) | Hypersaline microbial mat communities from Hot Lake, Washington, USA - Hot Lake Consortium UCC-RE (Hybrid Assembly) ...
GAGGCAGCGCAGGAACGTGGACTTGCCGCAGCCCGATGGGCCGATGAAGGCGGTCACCGTCCTGTCCTCGATCTCCACGTCCACGTCCTTGATGGCGTGGGTCGTGCCGTAGAAAACCTGCACGTTGCGTGCCGAGATCTTGATGTTGCCCTGGTCCACGCTGCGCTCCGTAATTCTGAGATCGTCCATGTTGCGAGTGTCCTTTTCTACCATTTCCGCTCGAAGCGGTTCCGAAGGTAGATTGCGATTGCGTTCATGAAGATGAGGAAGGTCAGCAGGACCAGAATGGCGGCCGAGGTCCGGCTGACGAACCCGCGCTCGGGGCTGTCGGCCCAGATGAAGATCTGGGTGGGCAGCGCCGTCGCGCTGTCGAACGGCCCGGACGGCGCGGAGGTGATAAAGGCGTTCATACCGATCAGCAGCAGCGGCGCGGTTTCGCCCAGAGCCTGAGCGAGGCCGATGATCGTGCCGGTCAGGATGCCGGGCATGGCCAGCGGCAGGACGTGGTGGAACACCACCTGCTGCTTCGATGCGCCCACCCCCAGCGCCGCTTCGCGGATCGAGGGAGGCACGGATTTCAGCGCGGCCCGGGTCGCGATGATGATCGTCGGCATCGTCATCAATGCCAGCGTCAGGCCGCCGACGATGGGGGCCGAGCGCGGCATCCCGAACCAGCCGATGAAGACCGCGAGGGCAAGGAGGCCGAACACCACGGAGGGCACGGCGGCGAGGTTGTTGATGTTGATCTCGATGAGGTCGCTGACCCGGTTCTTCGGCGCGAATTCCTCGAGATAGATCGCCGCGCCGATCCCCAGCGGGAACGAGATGACGAAACAGACCAGCAGGGCCCAGAACGAGCCGATGATCGCGCCCTTGAGGCCGGCGAGCTCGGGGAACCGCGAGTCGGCCCGGGTGATGAGGGCGGTGTTGAGTGGCGCCGACACGAGTCCGGCCTCGTCGAGGACATCGAAACGCGCGATCGCGGCGTCGTTGACGCGGCGGTTCGCCTCGGCCGTCTCGCGCCCGACGAGGCCCTTGTTGAGCTGGTCGAACGGGTCGGAGGTGGGCACCCGGAACGTGACCGTCTGGCCGATCAGCGTCGGATCGGAGACGACGGCGTCCCGCACCACCCGCTGTGCCCCGTCCGAGAGGATCTGCGTGACCTCGCGGGCGGCCCCCCGGTCGGTCATGTCGACGTCCGGAAAGTATTCGCCGAGAGAGGCCGCCAGCATCGTGCCGTAGTCGCCGCGCGAGAGGTTCTCGGCATCGACCTCCTCGGGGTCGATGAAGACCTCGAGTTCGAGATGGGTCTGGGTGAAGGCGTGATATCCGGTGCTGACGAGCGATCCGACGAGGATCACCAGCATGCCGAGGGCGAACAGGATCGCGCTTATCCCGAAGCCCTGGAGCACGACCTGCTTGCGATTGCGGCGCGCGAGGCTCCGCTTGACCGCTTCGGTGTTCGTGCGCGGCCGGTCGGGGGTAACGCGATCCGGTGTGATATCTGTCATGTCTGGCAAGCCTCAGTCGTAGATTTCACGATACTTGCGGACGATCCGCAGCGCGTAGATGTTGATGACGAGCGTCACGAGGAACAGCACCATGCCGAGAGCGAAGGCCGACAGGGTCTTCGGGTTGTCGAAGGCGGTGTCGCCGATCAGCAGGGTCACGATCTGCACCGTCACGGCGGTGACGCTGTCGAGGGGGTTGATCGTCATCCGGGCGATCAGGCCGGCGGCCATGACCACGATCATCGTCTCGCCGATGGCGCGGCTGACGGCCAGAAGGATGCCGCCGACGATGCCGGGGATGGCGGCCGGAAAGAGCACGTTCATCATCATCTCGCCCCGGGTGGCGCCGAGGGCCAGCGCACCGTCGCGCAGGCTCTGCGGGACCGCCGACAGCGCGTCGTCGGCGAAGGAGGAGATGAACGGGATCAGCATGATCCCCATGACGCCGCCTGCGGCGAGCGCGGTGTTGGAGGCCACGTCGATGCCGAGGTTGTCACCGAACTCGCGCAGGGCCGGGGCCACGACGAGGATGGCGAAGAAGCCGTAGACCACGGTGGGGACGCCCGACAGGATCTCGAGCACCGGCTTGACCGCGGTGCGCACCCGCGGCGGCGCGAATTCGTTGAGGTAGATCGCCGACAGGAGCCCCACCGGAACCGCGATCGTGAGAGCCACGGTCGAGATGACGATCGTGCCGAGGAACACCGGCACGGCGCCGAACGCACCCTCTGCCGCGATCTGGTCCTCGCGGATCGGGATCTGCGGCTCCCAGGTCGTGCCGAAGAGGAACTCCGTGACCGGGACGAGCTGGAAGAACTTCCACGTCTCGAAGGTCAGCGCGGCGACGATGCCGACGGTGGCGAAGATGGCGACGGTCGCGCAGAAGATCATCAGGCCGAGCACGATCCGCTCGGAGCTCTGGCGGGCGCGGAACGGAGCGCTGACGCGGCTGCGGGCAAACAGGACCGTCGCGGCGGCGCTGGCGGCCACGAGGAGGACCAGCAGCCAGTCGGAGACGCCATGGTAGCGCACGTAGCGGTCGGCGGCTTCGACCTTCCACTCATCGGGGGTCCCGAAAACCTGTCCGGCGCTGATCGACTTGATCTCCGCCATGACAAGTTGCGCGGCTCCGCTGCTGAGGCCCTCCATGGTCCCGTCGGGCAGCGAGGCGATGAGGAAACGGTCGATGACCGCACCCTCCAGCGTCAGCCAGACGAGGATCCCGACGAGAAGAGGCACCAGCACCACGAGAGCGGCGAAAAGGCCATGAAAGCTCTCCAGTGAGTGCAGAGACGTTCCCCCGGCACGGATCGAGAGCGCGGCCCGTCGGTTGAGGACGTAGGCCAGCGCGGTCGCCACGAAGAGGATCAGGAACGCGTAGAATGTCATGCCGGCACCGGGTTTGAATTGTTGTGCCCGCCCGGACCGCGAGGGTCCGGGCGGGCGAAGGTCAGGTCCCGAGGATTACTCCTTGGGGTCCATGTTGACGGCGTTGTTCACGTTCTCCTGCATCGTCGCGCGACGCTCGGCGCCGAGCGGCACGAGGCCACGCTCGGTCAGGTAGCCGCCGGAGGCGAGGGCGTCGTCGGAGGTGTACTCGGCCACGAACTCCTCGAGGCCCGGGATCACGCCGCGGTGCGCGTTCTTGACGTAGAAGAACAGCGGGCGGGAGATCGGGTAGTCACCCGAGGCGATGGTGTCCTCGTCGGGCGCAACGCCGTTGATGGTGACAGCCTTCAGCGTGTCGAGGTTCTCGAACAGGAACGAGTAGCCGAAGATGCCCATCGCGTCCGAATTGGACTGGAGGCGCTGCACGATGAGGTTGTCGTTCTCGCCCGACTCGATGAAGGGGCCATCGGTGCGCATGCGCGAGCAGTTCTCTTCGACCCAGTCCTCGTCGTAGCCGCCTTCGGTCACGAACTCGAGCTCCATGCAGCCTTCCCACATCGCCAGTTCGACGAAGGCGTCACGGGTGCCGGAGGTCGGGGGGGGGCCGAGAACCTCGATCGCCACTTCGGGGAAATCGGAGTTGATCTCGGACCACATGGTGTAGGGGTTGTCGGCCCACTCGCCGTCAACCGGAACCTGAGCGGCCAGCGCGAGGTAGATTTCCTCGAGGGACAGGTCCCACGCGAACTCGTTGGAGTTGGAGATGGCAATCGACAGGCCGTCGGAGCCGATGAAGGCCTCGGTGATGTCGGTGACGCCATTCTCGGCGCAGAGCGCGTATTCCGAGGCGGTCATGGCGCGCGAGGCGCCGGTGATGTCGGCATGATCGGCGCCGATGCCGCCGCAGAAGATCTGCATGCCGCCGCCGGTGCCGGTCGATTCCACGATCGGTGCGGGGAAGTCGGAGGTGTTGCCGAACTGCTCGGACGCGGCCTGCGAGTAGGGAAACACGGTCGACGAGCCGACGATACGGATTTCGCTGCGGGTCTGCGCGACGGCGGCCGACGCACAGACGGCCGCAATGGCAAACGTCGAGGCAGTCAGTTTCGCAAAGGACATAGGAAGCTCCTGTCAGTTGATGCGAGCGGGACAGCGCCAGCGCTGCCCCCTCACCGCGACGGCTATGGATCGGACGCTTCACCTATGTGACAGTTATGTAAAAGTTTAATGACGAAAGGCGGGAGCGTCGTGCAAGTGGTGGCACCGCATGACCCGATCCGCAAAATCTTGTGGCAAAAACCGCGACACCGCGTCGAGCCAAGGGGGAACGCCCTGTGCGGACGGCGCGACGGCCCGTCAGAGCCCGCCGCCGGCCCTCGGGTCGTCGCTCGGGAGAATCACCGTGAAGCGACTCCCCTGCCCCGGCTCGCTCTCGATTCGCAGCCGGCCCCTGTGGCGGTTCACGATATGCTTGACGATGGCGAGCCCGAGTCCCGTGCCGCCCACCTCGCGCGAGCGGTGGCTGTCCACGCGGTAGAACCGCTCGGTCAGCCGCGCGATGTGGTGGCTCGCGATTCCCTCGCCGTAGTCGCGTACCGAAAGCCGCACGCCACGGGTCCTGAGCGGGCTCTCCGCCTGAGGCATGCCGAGGGTCAGCTCCACCGCCGGGCCGCCGCGACCGTATTTTATGGCGTTCTCCAGCAGGTTGCTGATGACCTGCCGAAGCTGCTCGGCGTCGCCCGGCACCTCCACCGGTTCCTCGGGGACCCGCACCCGCAGTTCGAGGCCCGCCTGGAGCGTCAGCGGACGGACCATCTCGGCCACCTCCTGCACGAGATCCGACAGCGCCACCGACTCGACCGGGCGCAGCCGCTCGTTCTCTTCGACCCGGCTCAGCGACAGCAGGTCCTCCACCAGCCGCGCCATCCGTGCGGCCTCCCGCTCCATGATCCCGAGGAACCGGTCCCGGGCCGCGGCATCTTCCCGCGCGGGGCCGCGCAGGGTCTCGACGAAACCAAGAAGCGCCGTCAGCGGTGTGCGCAGCTCGTGGCTCACGTTGGCCACGAAATCCCGCCGGATCTGTCCTGCTTCCTCCACCGCGGTCACGTCCTCGAAGGTCAGGAGCACCCCGGTGCCGCCCATGAGCCGCGCCGGCGCCGCGGTAACCCGCCACGTCGTGTCGCGCCGCCCGGCCGTGCCGAGATACCGCGTCTTGCGCGGGGCATGGTCGGCGAAGGTCTGCTCGACCACGTCGAGAAGCTCGGGCTGGCGCAGCGCCGTGATGTAATGGCGGCCCTTGCCGTCGTGCCCCATCAGGCCCGCCGCGGGCGGGTTCGCCGCGAGAATGCGCCCGTCGGGGCCGAGAAAGATCACCGGCACCGGCAACGCCGCGACGAAAGCCTCGATATCGCTCAATGTGCTCATCTGGTCCCTGCCTGCCGGGAATTGCCGCCCGGAAAACGGTTGCCTCGGGGTCTTTGCGGCCTCAGGCCCGCTTCACATAAATGTTGACAGCCCGGCCCGCGACCTAAAATCCTGCGACCGTGGGAACAGAGACCGACCTGGGGGCAGCCTTCCGGGGCTGAAGGGCCGGCGAGGGAGACGGACCGATGTGTCAGGCGGTGCGACTTGCGCCCATTCCTGAGCCAGTGGTGCTCGTTGTCGGGTCACGGGCGGCCTGGACCGGCCACAGGGGACGCCCGGATCAGATGCCCGGTTTTCACTTCTGCGACTATGGCGATCTTGCCCGCTTTCTCGGCACCGGACCCCTCGTGGACATGGTCCTGTCGCCGCTCATGGCCCCTGGGTTCGACGCGCTCGACGTGGCGCAGCAACTCGCCTGTTTCGGCTTTCTCGGGCGCTACCGCGCGGTGGCCAACGACCTGCCGAACCCGGGCCTCGTGCGGCGGGAGGTGCGCCGGGCGGCGCCCTGCATCGATTTCGACGTGGTGCTGGCCGCCGACGTCGTCACCCTGCGCCGCCCTGTGCCGCCACCGCGCTAGCCGCCTCGACCCCGCGCCGGAACCCGGCGATCAGGTCCTCGGGAGGCTCGATCCCCACCGAGACGCGAAAGAAGCCCTCCGAGATCCCGATCTTTGCCCGCGCCTCCGCCGAGACCGCCCGATGCGAGGAGGACGCGGGATGTGACAGGGTCGTGGACACATCCCCGAGCGTCGGCGCGAAGGCGACCCCCTCGGCGGCGCGCACGAGCGCATTGGCAGCCTCGCGCCCGCCCCCGATCTCGAAGCTCAGCATGTTGCCGCCGCGCCCGCCCAGCACGGACCGCGCGCGGTTGTGATCCGGATGATCGGCCCGCCCCGGCCAGAGCACCCGGGCGACGCCGGGCATCCCCGCCAGCGCCTCGGCCAGCGCCCCGGCATTGGCCTCCGCCCGCGCGAGGCGCAGATCGAAACTCATCATCCCGCGCTCCGCCAGCCAGCAGTCGAAGGGCGAGGGCGTCAGCCCCCAGGTCTCGTTCGCCTCCCACATCGCGCGGGTCAGATCCGGATCGCGCGCGGCGACATAGCCCAGCGTGGCGTCGGAATGGCCCGAGAGCAGCTTCGTCACCGAATGGATCACGATATCGGCCCCTTCGGCGAAGGGCCGGTAGAGCGCGGGCGTGGTGAAGGTGTTGTCCACCGCCAGCAGCACCCCGGCCTCCCGGGTGGCGGCGACGATGCCCGCCATGTCCGCGATGCGGATCGTGGGGTTGGAGATCACCTCCACCACCACGAGCTTCGTCTCGGGGCGGATCGCGGCGCGGATCGCGGCCGCGTCGGTCACATCGGCAAGCGTCGTGGCGATGCCCAGCCGCGGCAGTTCGCGCGTCATCATCCGCAGGGTCCGGCCGTAGAGCTGGTCCGCCCCCACCACATGATCACCCGCCTTCAGAAGGCCAAGGAACATGGCGGAGATGGCCGCCATGCCCGATCCGGTGATGAAGCCGCCAGAGGCGCCCTCCATCCCGTCGATCAGCCCCGCGAGGACATCGGCGTTCGGATGCCCCTCGCGGGCATAGGTGTAGCCCGCGCCGCTGGCATAGAGCCCGTCGAGCGCATCGGGATCGGCCGAGCGGTAGACCACGGAGGGCTGCAGCGGCGACACCAGCGGCACGGCGCCGGCATGGCCCGGCCAGGCGCGGCGGCGGGGACTCATGTCAGCGCCCTCAGGTCGGCGCGGAACAGGCGCGCGCGCTCCTGGTAACGGAGCGCCGACATCCGCAGCCCCTCGATCGCCGCGGCGTCGAGCGGGCGCACCACCTTGCCGGGCATCCCCATCACGAGGCTGCCGTCGGGGATCTCCTTGCCCTCGGTCACCAGCGCGCCTGCGCCGATCAGGCAGTTCGCGCCGATCCTCGCGCCGTTCAGGATCGTGGCGCCCATGCCGACCAGCGTGTTCTGCCCGATGGTGCAGCCATGCAGCATCGCCTTGTGCCCGATGGTGCAGCCCGCGCCGATGGTCAGGGGAAAGCCCGGATCGGTGTGAAAGACGCAGTTTTCCTGCACGTTCGAGCCCTCCCCCACGGTGATCGCCTCGTTGTCGCCGCGCAGGCACGCGCCGAACCAGATCGAACTGTCGGCGCGCAGGATCACCCGCCCGATCACATGGGCGCAGGGCGCCACCCAGGCGCCGTCATGGACATCGGGGCTGCGGTCGCCCAGGGCGTAGAGGGTCATAGGCTCTCCTCGAACTCGGTCTGCAGCCGGCGGACATGGTCCAGAAGGCCCGGCTGCTGCGGCCGGCGCATGCGCTCGGCTGACACGATGGTCTTCAGCTGGGCCTCGGTGGCGTCGAGATCGTCATTGACGAGGACATAGTCGTAGGCATCCCAGTGGCTGATCTCATCCCAGCTTTTTTCCATCCTCTTTTCAATGACTTCCGTGGCGTCCTTGGCGCGCTCTTCAAGCCTGCGGCGGAGCTCGGTGATCGAGGGCGGCAGAAGGAAGATCGACAGGACGGAATCCTTCAGGGGCGAGTTCCGCACCTGCTGCGCGCCCTGCCAGTCCACGTCGAACAGAACGTCGCACCCTTGCGCGATGGCCTCTTCCACCGGACCGCGGGGGCTGCCGTAGAAATTGCCGAAGACATGGGCATGTTCGAGCATCCGTCCTTCCCTGACCATCTGCTTGAACTCCGCCTCGCTGCGGAAATGGTAATCCTGCCCGTCCACCTCGCCGGGACGCGGGGGGCGCGTGGTGGCGGAGACGGAAAAGCGGATCGTCGGGTCCCACGCGCGCAACCGCACCGACAGCGTCGATTTCCCGGCCCCCGAGGGCGACGACAGGATGATCAGAAGTCCACGGCGGTCCAAGGGCTTACTCCACGTTCTGGATCTGCTCGCGCATCTGCTCGATGGCGGCTTTCAGCTCCAGTCCCAGGGCGGTCAGGGCCTTCGACTGCGCCTTGGAGCAGAGCGTGTTGGCCTCGCGGTTGAATTCCTGCGCGAGAAAATCGAGGCGGCGGCCCACGGGCTTTCCCTCGGCCAGCAGCGCGCGGGCGGCGGCGACATGGGTGCGCAGGCGGTCGATCTCTTCGGTCACGTCCTGTTTCACGGCGAGCAGCGCCAGCTCCTGCGCCACGCGCGCCTCGTCGGCCTCGACGTCCGCCATGATCCGCGCCAGCGCCTCGCGCAGCGCGATGCGCGCCTCGTCGCGGCGGGCCTCCGCGGCCTCTGCGGCGGCTTCCACCAGCCGCGCGATCTCGTCGAGCTGCCCGGCGATCAGCCGCCCGAGGGCCGCGCCCTCGGTCGCGCGCATCGCCACGAACTCTGCGAGCAGTCCCTCGAGATCGGCCATGAGCGCGGGCAGAAGCCGGGCATCGTCCTCGAACTCCTCGGTGGCGATCACGCCGCGCGTGGCGAGGATGTCCGCGGCCGTCGCGGGCGCCAGGGCGTGACCCGTCGCCGCCGCCCGCTCCTCGATCCGGTGCAGCGCGCCCAGAACCCGGTCGAGCTGCGTCGCATCGAGCGCCAGAGAAGCGACGCCCCCGTCGCGCGCGAGCTTCAGCGAGAGCGTCACCGATCCACGCGCCAGCCGCGCCGCGATCGCGGTCCGCGCCGCAGCCTCGAGGCCCGGCACGCTGTCGGGCACCCGCAGCCGCAGGTCGAGTCCGCGGGCATTCACGCCGCGCAGGTCCCAGGCCCAGCTGCGCTCCCCGTGCGTGCCGCGGCGGCTGGCGAAGGCGGTCATGGAAAGGGTCACGGTGGCAGCGCTCCCATCGGCCGGTCCGGTTGCGGCGGACTTACGGGCGGAGATGCACGGGGGCAAGGCATTAACCCGTTAACACTTCGGTAGCCACTTTTCCGCGAATCCGGGATAGGCTTAAGAAAGTATGAAGATCGATGTCGATACCGGCCGGGGGACCTCTGAAATGCGCGATCACGAACCGCAGCGGGATGCGTCGGTCCCCTCTTCCGCCGTCTTCGGGCAGGTCGAGGCCGCGTGGTCCGGGCTCCGCGCCGGAACCGGCACCGTCCCGCTCCGCCGGGACCTCGACCTGACCCGTCTCGGCGACGCCCTGCCCCATGCGTTCCTGATGTCGCGCGTCGCGCCCGGCGTCGCCCGCCTGCGCGTGGCGGGCCGGGCGGTGACGACGCTTCTGGGGATGGACCCGAGGGGAATGCCGCTGTCGGTGTTCTTCTCAGGCGCCGCGCGCGCGCCGCTCGCGGCCCATGTCGCCCGCCTGTTCGACGAACCCGCGATCCTTGACCTGCCGCTGCGCAACCCCGGGCGCTTCGGCCTCTCCAGCCGCGCGGGCCGGCTGCTGCTGCTGCCGCTTGGCAGTGACGACGGCGCGGTGATCCACGCGGTCGGCGTGCTTGCCGTCGCCGGGCGCCCGAGGCCGGGCCGCCTGTCGCTCGAGATCGTGCCGGGGCCGATGCGCATCGAGCCCGTCACCCAGGCCGGTCCGCCCCGGCGACGGGGCGACGGGTTCCGCATCTCGCCCAGCCGGTTGCGCCGGGCGCCGTCGCGGCCCGGTCTGGCCGAGGCGGAGCGGCCGTTCCTGAAGTTGGTCGTCGACAACGACTGAGGCCGGGACGCGCGCGCGCCCCGGCCCAGGCCGAAAGGCTCAGACGGCCCGGGCCGCGGTCATCGTCGCGCGCCGCGCGGTCAGTTCCTCGGCCACGAGGAAGGCCAGTTCCAGCGATTGCGAGGCGTTGAGCCGCGGGTCGCAGGCGGTGTGATAGCGCGCCGAGAGGTCCTCGTCGGTCACCGCCCGGACGCCGCCGGTGCACTCGGTGACGTCCGCGCCGGTCATCTCGAAATGCACGCCGCCGGGGATCGTGCCCTCGGCGCGGTGGACGTCGAAGAACTCCCGCACCTCGCGCAGAACCGAATCGAAGGGCCGGGTCTTGTAGCCCGTGGCCGACTTGATCGTGTTGCCGTGCATCGGATCGCAGGTCCAGACGACCTTCGCACCCTCCTCCTCGACCGCCTTGATCAGCCGCGGCAGGTGCTCGCCCACGGCGCCCGCGCCGAAGCGGGTGATCAGCGTCAGCCGGCCCGCCTCGTTGCCGGGGTTCAGCTTCGCCATCAGCGCCTTGAGGTGGCCGGTGGTCATCGAGGGCCCGCATTTCAGCCCGATCGGGTTCTGCACGCCCGCGCAGAATTCCACATGCGCGCCGTCGGGCTGCCGGGTGCGGTCGCCGATCCAGATGAAATGCCCGGATCCCGCCAGCCACTTGCCGGAAGTCGAATCGATGCGCGTCAGCGCCTCCTCGTATTCCAGCAGCAGCGCCTCGTGGGAGGTGTAGAATTCGACCGTGGCGAGCTCATGGTTCGTGTCGCCGTTGAGCCCCGCCGCGTTCATGAAGTCGAGCGTGTCGGAAATCCGGTCCGCCATGGCGCGGTACTGCTCGCTCTCCTCGCGGTCGGTGAAGCCGAGCGTCCACTGGTGCACCCGGTGCACGTCGGCGAAACCGCCGGTGGAGAAGGCGCGCAGCAGGTTCAGCGTGGCGGCGGCCTGGGTATAGGCCTGCAGCATCTTCTCGGGGTTCGGCAGCCGCGCGACTTCGGTGAACTCGAGTTCGTTGATGATGTCGCCGCGGTAGCTCGGCAGCTCCATCCCGTCCTTCACCTCGGTCGGCGTGGAGCGCGGCTTGGCGAACTGGCCGGCCATGCGGCCCACCTTGATCACCGGAACCTTGGCGCCGTAGGTCAGCACCATCGCCATCTGCAGCATCACCTTGAAGGTGTCGCGGATCGCGTCGGCGCCGAAATCCTTGAAGCTTTCGGCGCAATCTCCGCCCTGCAGTAGGAAGGCCTCGCCGCGCGACGCCTTGGCGAGGTGGCTGCGCAGCCGCCGCGCCTCGCCGGCAAAGACCAGCGGGGGATATTTCGAGAGCCTCGCCTCGACCGCGTTCAGCGCTGCGGTGTCGGGATAGTCGGGCATCTGCACCCGAGGCTTTCTGCGCCAGTCGGTTTTCTGCCACTCGCTCATGTCTGGTCTCCCGCGTCTGGCCCCATGTGCATCCCGCCATGGGCCTCCGGGCGCCTCCTATAGACGCTCGCCCTCCCAGCGCCAACCGCGAAAAGCCGCTCCCGGCACCCGGCCTTCCCTTGATCCGGCGCGGGAAAGCTGATGTTCTCCCGGTTCGTTTCTGCAGTCCCGGACGTCGCCACCCCATGGACATCGAGTTACAGCCGGTCGCCATCGCGGACCCGCCGACAAGGCCGCGCCGCTTCGTCTTCGTGCTTCTGGACCGGTTCACGCTGCTCTGCTTTTCCTGCGCGGTGGAATCCCTGCGCATCGCCAACCGCATGGCGGGGCGCGAGCTCTACGCATGGGAGCTGTCCGGCGAGGGGGGCGAGACCGCGACCTGCTCGGCGGGCATCTCGCTGGCGCTGACGATGGATCTGGGCGATCTCGACCGTGAGGACACGGTCCTGCTCTGCGGCGGCATCGACGTGCAATCGGCCACGACGAAGCGGCTCATTTCCTGGCTGCGGCGCGAGGCGCGGAAGGGCGTGACCATGGGCGGGCTCTGCACGGCCGGCTACAGCCTCGCGAGGGCCGGGCTGCTCGAGGGCCGCCGCGCGACGATCCACTGGGAGAACCAGGACAGCTTCGCCGAGCAGTTCGACGATGTGACGCTGACGAAATCGGTCTTCGTGATCGACGGCAACCGGATCACCACGGCGGGCGGCACCGCCTCGATCGACCTCATGCTGAAGATTATCGCCGACGACCACGGCGAGGACCTGGCCACCGCCGTGGCCGACCAGCTCATCTATTCCTCGATCCGCACCGATCAGGACACCCAGCGCCTGTCGATCCCCACGCGGATCGGCGTCCGGCATCCGAAGCTCTCTCAGGTCATCCAGATGATGGAGCTGAACATCGAGGAGCCGATCAGCCCCTCGATCCTCGCCCGCGACGTCGGCATGTCCACCCGGCAGCTCGAACGGCTCTTCCGCCGGTACCTCAGCCGGTCGCCCAAGCGCTATTACATGGAGCTGCGCCTGCAGAAGGCGCGCAACCTGCTGATGCAGACCAACATGAGCGTGATCAACGTGGCGCTGGCCTGTGGCTTCACCTCGCCCTCGCATTTCTCGAAATGCTACCGCGCGCATTATGACACAACGCCCTACCGCGAACGCGGTGCCCACGGCACGAGGGTCGCGGTCTGAATCGGCAGGGATCGGGCAGCGCCCTGCAGGCGGCGGGGTGGGTCGCTCCGCCGTCCCTCAGAATT
>Ga0008835_101392_pt1 | contig 12584 bp, 10 predicted proteins | sample HotLakConsoUCCRE_FD_62215 | JGI IMG/M metagenome (GOLD analysis project Ga0008835, IMG submission 62215) | Hypersaline microbial mat communities from Hot Lake, Washington, USA - Hot Lake Consortium UCC-RE (Hybrid Assembly) ...
AGAGCCTAGTCCCAGCGCGGCCCCGGCCCTGACAGGGTCTCCACGACCTCCCTCAGCCGGCCGCGCCCGAGGATGACGAGAAGACGCGGCGCATCGACCCGGATCGTCACCGGACCCGTCGCCGAGTTGGAGGTCGCCACCCTTCCCCACGGCGTCAGCTCCAGCCCGTCGAGCGGCCAGAACAGCCCCTCGCCCCGGGCGCGACAGGGGCCCATTGGAAAGAGGGACACCGTCTCGCCCGCCGCCAGCGGAAGCCGCACCTCCGGAGGCGTCAGAAACACGAGGCTCTCGGAGCCAAGCAACACGCAGCGCCGCTGCGCCTGACGCACCAGAACGTTCAGCGCAGCCAGATCGTGGTCGAACCGCCCTCCGGTCATGCCGACGGCGATCACCACGGGCGCTGCGATCGAGCGCAAGGCCTTGTCGAAATCGGTCGTTTCTTGTTCGGCGATCCGGTGCACCGCCGGACCCAGCGTGGCCCGCGCCTCTGCCGACAGGGAGTCGAGGTCCCCGATCACCGCCTCGGGCCGGTAGCCCGCTGCAAGAGCCACGTCGCCGCCCCCATCCGCCGCGACGAGCCGCGGCGCGAGAGCGAGGGATTCGCCAAGGTCGCCGGGACCGGTCACGCCGCCACCCACGAGGGTCAGGGGCGCGTCGCTGTGAACAATCGGCCGGGTCACGCGGGATTGACTCGAATGCTCGGGACATTCCCCGATTTCGACATGAAATAATCCTGCATTCTTCGCCATCCTGTTCCGCATTCGGAACCAGTTCATGTTAGACCTGACGTCGCTGGGTGAGACAGAAAGTGAGTACCAGAATGGCCGAAGCGAGCAAGATTCTCACGGTCTCCTACGGGACCTTCTCGTGCACCCTCGAGGGATTCGACGACGCGTTCGACACGATGAAGGCGATCGCGGAGTACTTCCGTGACCTTGCCGCTGACGACCGCTACTTCGGTGCGGAACCGCCCACGCCCGACCCCGAGATGCTCGCCCGCATCGCCGAGCGCGAGGTCGAACGCCGGGTGGAGGCGCGGCTGGAGCGCGGGGCCTACGTCCTGCGTGCTGCCCCCTTTGCCCCTCCGACAGGCCTTACCGCGGCCGCCACCGGCCTCGCATCCCGCCCGGACGCATGGACCTCCCGCACCGAAGAGGCGCCGATGCCGGCCGCCTCAACCGAGCCCGAGGTCGTCGAGAGCATCGACGCGGATGACGCCGGTCGGCAGACCTTCGAGGATGCGTTCGCCGCGGCGACCGACCCGGAGGCCGTCTCGCCAGAGGTCGCCGTAGATCCATTGAAGATGCAGCAGACTGCCGAGGATGCCTTCGTTCCGGAAATTGCCGAGGATCGCGTCGCGCCGGACGGGACCGAAGACCCGCTCGTGGCGCAGACCGCCGAGGACGGCTCCGTTCCGCAGAGCCACGAGGAAGCCGTCGCGCCGGAAACGTCCGAAGACCCGCTCGTGACCCGGACCGAAGAGGACGACGTAGAGGCGGAGGTTGCGCCGGTCGACGACAGGACCCAGGACGAACCAGGCTCCATGACCGTCAGCGAGCACCGGACCCCGCCGATGCAGCTCGATGCCGGTCAGCCGGCTGCCGGGGTCGGGGACGCACTCCTTCTTGAGGAGGCGGAAACCTTCGGTGCCGAGGCCGCCCGGTCCGAAACGGGCGGATGGGATGCAGACCTGTCCTTCAAGGACGAGGAGGCCGGGACCGAGCCTGCAGAGTGGCAGGAGCCCGATGTATCCCTGCCGGTCGAAGAGGCTCTCTCCGAGGCACCGGCGCCGCCTGACGCGGCGCCCGGCATGGCTGCCGCACCCGAGGCCGGGGCCGTGGACACCGAGGCGCCCGACCCGATCAAGACGACGCCATGGGACGAACTCACCGACGTCGAGCGGCGCGAGTTCCGCCGTCGCCGCCGTGCCGAACGCGCTGCCCGCTCGCAGAACGCCGAGGCCCGAGGTGCGGAAGCGTCGTCCGGTAGCACGGAGACCGCTCAGGCCGCCCCGGAGAACGACAGTGAAAGCCCTGTGGCGGATCGGACCGCCATGGAGGATGTCCCGATGTCTGGGACCGCGCCCCAGGAGGCGGCGGCGCCAGAAGGCCCGGACGCCGAGGATGAAAGCGTGACCGCGAAGCTGGCCCGGATCCGGGCAGTGGTGGAAACCGGGGCTGCAGGGGCCCTCGGCGCAGCGGCCTTTGCCGGCGGAAACGGGCAGGAGTCCGAAACCGAGACCTCGGGCGAGACATTCGAGGACGCCGACCTCGATACCCTGCGCTCGCTTATCCGCCAGAACGAAGACGGCGGGAACGCCGATGCGTCTGTTGACCTTGCCGCCGAAATTCCGTCCGAACCGGCAGCCGAGGCTCATGCGGCCGATCCCGAAGCGCCGGACGAACCGGAGGCAGCGCCGATCCGCGCTCGCGTCGTGAAGATGCGCCGCAGCGAGTTCGCGGCACTCTACGGTGACATTGCCCGTGCCGCCGAGGGCTCCGCTGATCCCGAGGAATCGGACGGCGCCAGCCAGCCCGACGCGGCGGAGCAAGTCGAGGCCGACATGGTCGATACGGTCGTCTCTGATCTCGCGAAACTCGACGGCATGCAGGATACGGAGAGCGACGCAACGAGCGATTTCTGGACAAACGCCGACGCCGACACCGACGCGGCGATCGCCGATCTCGCCCGGCTCGATGGGCTCGAGGAATACGAAGCGGAAGCGGCAGAGGTGACCGACCCGGCCAACAGCCTGTCCCCGGACGCCGAAGCCGAGCTCTTGGAAGAGCTTGCCGAGGTCGAACGAATGGGCCGCGAAGAGGACGACATCGCCGCGCCGACGCCCGCCGCCATCGTGCCGCAGCCCGAAATCGAGGCTGAGGCGCAGGAAGGCGAGGATCTCGGGGAGACCCTGCCCCGAGAAAGCCGCGCCGCGTTCCTCGCCGCGCCGCCCGAGGCGGACGAGGCCGCGATCTCGCGCATCCTGTCGGAGACCGACGCCCAGCTCAACGAACCCGAGGCCAGCCGCCGCCGCGAGGCAATCGCACATCTCAAGGCCGCGGTCGCCGCGACCGAAGCCGCCCGGCAACTGGGCGACCATGGCGGGGACAGCGACGAGGACGGCGAGAACATGTTTCGCGACGATCTCGACCAGGTCGTCCGGCCCCGGCGCACCACGCGCCCGCTGACCCGCTCGGAGCGTCCGCGCCCCGCCCCGTTGAAGCTCGTGGCCTCCCAGCGCGTCGATGCGCCCCAGCCCGCCGCTCCTGCAGACAGCCGCCCGGTGCTGCCCCGCCGGGTGGAGGCAGGAGCCGCGGTGCCGGACGCCACGGAGGCCGCAAGGCAGGAGCGTTTCGCGCGTTTCGTCGCCGATATGGGGACTGCAGGGCTCACCGACATGATCGAGGCCGCCGCCGCCCATGCGACCTTCAACGAAGGCGAAGAGGATGTGTCGCGGCCGCAGTTGATGCGGATGGTTCAGGCGGTCGTCGCGAGCGACTTCAGCCGCGAGGACGGGCTGCGCGCCTTCGGCACGCTCCTGCGCCAGGGCCGGATCGAGAAGATCAGCAACGGCCGGTTCCGCGTTTCGCCCCAGACCCGCTTCAATCCCCGGCGCGTCGCGTCGGGAAGCTGACCCGCAGCCTGCTCCTGCGCCAGCTTCGGGCGCGGACCTCCTGCCAGAGGGCCGCGCCCTCTCCATTTCGGGACATTGTCCTGCATTCGGAACCCGGCCCGGTCCGGCATGCAAATGATCTTCTAGAAGATCATTGGCCCTCACGATCTTCCAGAAGATCGTGAGGGGCCCGTGGGGCTCACCGGTCGCCGTCGGGGTCCTCGCGACCCACGCCCTGAAATATCGCCTTGAACGGCAGCACCCACAGGACGCCCAGAGCGACATAGACCCCGAATTCGACCCACAGCGGCGGTCGGCCCAGAACATTCAGGATGGTGACCGCGACGATCACGTAAACCGGCAGGCCGACGAGAAGGATTACCAGCGCCCAGCGTTTCTTCTGCGTACGGGTGAGGGCCATGTGATCTCCTGCGCGGGGCGAATTCAATCCGCGAAGGGGTCGGTCACGAGGATCGTGTCCTCCCGTTCGGGCGAGGTGGAGACTAGGGCCACGGGACAACGGATCAACTCCTCGATCCGCCGCACATACTTGATCGCCTGCGCGGGAAGTTCGGCCCAGGACCGCGCGCCCGCGGTGCTTTCAGACCAGCCGGGCATCTCTTCGTAGACGGGCTGGACGCGGGCCTGTGCCTCGGCCGCGGTCGGCAGGTAGTCGAGGCGCGCGCCATCGAGGTCATAGCCCGTGCAGATGCGCAGCCGCTCGAACCCGTCGAGCACGTCGAGCTTCGTCAGGGCGATGCCCGAAACCCCGGAGATGGCGCAGGTCTGGCGCACGAGACAGGCGTCGAACCAGCCGCAACGCCGCTTGCGCCCGGTGGTGGTCCCGAACTCATGCCCGCGCTCGCCAAGCCGCTCTCCATCCGCATCGTGTAGCTCGGTCGGGAACGGCCCTTCTCCCACGCGCGTGGTGTAGGCCTTGACGATCCCGAGCACGAAATCGATCGCCCCGGGGCCGATCCCGGTGCCGGTCGCTGCCTGTCCCGCGATCACGTTGGACGAGGTGACGAAGGGATAGGTCCCGAAGTCGATATCGAGAAGCGCGCCCTGCGCGCCCTCGAACAGGATGCGCCGTCCGGCCCGGCGGGCTTCCGTCAGCACCATCCAGACCGGCTGCGCATAGGGCAGGACCTCGCCCGCAATCGCGTCGAGTTCTGCGATGAGCCCGTCTCGGTCCACCGGTTCCATTCCAAGACCCGAGCGCAGCGCGTCGTGATGCACGAGCGCGCGGTCCACCCGCTTTTCAAGCGTGGCACGATCGGCGAGATCCGCTACCCGGATCGCGCGGCGGCCGACCTTGTCCTCGTACGCCGGCCCGATGCCCCGGCCCGTCGTACCGATCTTGGCGACCGCGCTCTGATCTTCCCGAGCGCGGTCGAGTTCGCCGTGGATCGGCAGGATCAGGGGCGTGTTCTCAGCAATCATCAGCGTCTCGGGCGTGATCTCCACCCCTTGGGCGCGGACCGTCGCAATCTCCTTCATGAGGTGCCAGGGATCGAGCACGACACCGTTGCCGATCACGGAAAGCTTGCCGCCCCGCACCACGCCCGACGGCAGAGCATGCAGCTTGTAGACCTCTCCGCCCACCACGAGCGTGTGGCCCGCGTTGTGACCGCCCTGGAACCGGCAGACGATGTCGGCCCGCTCGCTGAGCCAGTCGACGATCTTGCCCTTTCCCTCGTCGCCCCATTGGGCGCCGACGACGACGACATTGGCCATGGCCTTCCTTTCCGCGCGAAAATCCGTCGCTGCTATAGCGCCTCGGCCCGGCGGGCGAAACACCCCGCACACGACGGGCGGTCGGCGACCTGCGGCAGAGTCGAGGGGTTGCGGCGCGGGGCCCGACCTTCTAGATACCGCCCGTCGTCAGGAGAGCCCCCGCCCATGGAAACCGTCGTTCTCGTCATCCACCTTCTCCTTGCGCTCACGCTGATCGGCGTCGTGCTGATGCAGCGGTCCGAAGGCGGCGGGCTCGGGATGGGCGGCGGCGGCGCCACGACAGGCCGGGCGGCCTCCACGGCTCTGGGCAAGGTGACCTGGATCCTCGCGGTGGCCTTCATCTGCACCTCGCTGGCGCTTACGATCATTGCCGCGCAATCGAGCGGAAGCGGATCGGTGCTCGACCGGATCATCGACACGGGCGGTTCGTCGGACGATCTCGATGATGCCCCGGACGACGGCGGCGGCCTGCTGCCTCCGGTATCATCAGGGGAGTCGCTCCTGCCGCCGGGCGGCGCGGCGTCGGACCCTGTCGCGCCCGCCGACACTGGCGATTCTCTCGCACCCCGGGCCGAGTAACCAACATACGACATACTGGGTTTTGCCCGACAAAAGCTCACATCATCTAGGGTCGTCTCTTGCGGGTCCGGACCGAATCCGGATATCCTTAAATCCCGTGACATGGTCCCCCCGGGGGCCGGCGCATCGGCGGGCTTCGGCCCTGCCCGGCAAGAAGATCAGTCTCACGGGGGCCTCACGATCATGGCACGGTTTGTCTTCATTACCGGTGGCGTCGTCTCGTCGCTCGGCAAGGGTCTGGCCTCAGCCGCTCTGGGCGCGCTTCTGCAGGCGCGGGGCTTCACCGTGCGTCTGAGAAAGCTCGATCCTTATCTGAACGTTGATCCCGGCACGATGAGCCCCTTCGAGCACGGGGAAGTCTTCGTGACCGATGACGGGGCGGAGACCGATCTCGACCTCGGTCATTACGAACGCTTCACCGGTGTCGCCGCGCGCAAAAGCGACAGCGTGTCCTCGGGGCGGATCTACTCCAACGTGCTCGAGAAGGAGCGCCGGGGCGACTACCTCGGCAAGACGATTCAGGTCATTCCTCACGTGACCAACGAGATCAAGGACTTCATCTCCATCGGGGAAGACGAGGTCGATTTCATGCTCTGCGAGATCGGCGGCACGGTGGGCGACATCGAGGGCCTGCCCTTCTTCGAGGCGATCCGCCAGTTCGGTCAGGAAAAGCCCCGCGGGCAGTGTATCTTCATGCATCTCACGCTGCTGCCGTGGATCGCCGCCTCGGGCGAGCTGAAGACGAAGCCGACGCAGCATTCGGTCAAGGAACTGCGGTCCATCGGCATCGCGCCCGACATCCTCGTCTGCCGCTCGGAACGGCCCATTCCGCAGAAGGAGCGGGAGAAGCTCGCGCTGTTCTGCAACGTGCGGCCCGACAGCGTGATCGCGGCGATGGATCTGAAGTCGATCTACGAGGCGCCGCTGGCCTACCACCGCGAGGGGCTTGATCAGGCGGTGCTCGACGCCTTCCAGATCAGCCCCGCGCCGAAGCCGGACCTGAGCCGCTGGGAGGATGTGGCGGACCGGACGTTCAATCCGGAGGGGGACGTCAAGGTCGCCATCGTGGGCAAGTACACGCAGCTCGAGGACGCCTACAAATCCATCGCCGAGGCGCTGACCCACGGCGGCATGGCGAACCGGGTCAAGGTGAATGTGGAATGGGTCGACGCGGAGCTTTTCGAGCGGGAGGATCCGTCACCGCATCTCGAGGGGTTCCACGCGATCCTCGTGCCCGGGGGGTTCGGCGAGCGGGGCACGGAAGGAAAGATCAAGGCCGCCCAGTTCGCGCGGGAGCGGAACATTCCCTATCTCGGCATCTGCCTCGGCATGCAGATGGCGGTGATCGAGGCGGCGCGGAATGTCGCCGGGCTGACGACGGCGGGATCGGAGGAGTTCGATCACGAGGCGGGCAAGCGGCGGTTCGAGCCGGTGGTCTATCACCTCAAGGAATGGGTGCAGGGCAATCACAAGGTCGAGCGGCGCGTCGATGACGACAAGGGCGGCACGATGCGGCTGGGCTCCTATGATGCAGTGCTGGCGGAGGGGTCGAAGGTGGCGGAGATCTACGGGACCACGATGATCGACGAGCGGCACCGGCATCGCTACGAGGTCGACATCAAGTACCGCGAGAAGCTGGAGGAGGCCGGGCTCCGGTTCTCGGGGATGAGCCCGGACGGGCGGCTGCCGGAGATCGTGGAATGGTCGAACCATCCGTGGTTCATCGGGGTGCAGTTCCATCCCGAATTGAAATCGAAGCCCTTCGCGCCGCATCCGCTGTTCCGTGATTTCGTACGGGCAGCGGTGGAGACCTCGCGACTGGTCTGAGCGTCCACACGTGGACGCCCATTCAAGATACTGTTTTTACTTCATTTTCTGAATTTTGCGTCAAATTGACGCAGTCAGGGCGGAGCCCCGGCCCGAGGGAACGTCAGAAGTCGAAGATCTCTCCCAGAAGCGACTTGCGCTTGCCCCGACGACCGTGATCGCGGTCGTCGTCCCGGTAGTCGCGGTCCCGGTCCCGATCCTCCTCGCGGTAGCCGCGCGCGGGCGGCGGAGGCGGGGGTGCGGCGGCAGCCGGGGCCTGAGGCACGGACCGCTCGATGATCTTGTCGAGCTCGCCGCGGTCGAGCCAGACGCCGCGGCATTGCGGACAATAATCGATCTCGATTCCCTGGCGATCCGCTATCACGAGCTGGGTTCCGTCGATCGGGCACTGCATGGGAGGTCTCCTTTATCCGTGACACTGCTCGAACTGGGGATGCGGCGGAGCAGTTCCAAGAGCGTCGCCCCGTCCGGGCACAGACGCCGCGGGTCCGTCCCGGAGGGATCGGGCCGGTCTACCAGCGGCTGCGCGGCCTGGTCACCGGGATGGCACAGGGAGCCGGGGTGCGCGGGGATCCGGAAGGACCGCGAGGGGATGGCCGTCGCCCCAGATGCGGCGCGCATCGCGGGCGATCAGGCGGGCCTCGATCCGGTCGAGGTCCTCGAGCGCCAGAGCGGCATCTCCCGTGCGCCGCAGCGCGCGGTCGTAGGCGCGCCGGACCGACCTCGGCCCCCATGGCAGGGCCGCCTCCCGAAGCCACGCCCGAAGGGCGCCGGGAAGGCGGTCGAACTCCCGCATCGGATCCCCCGCGCGCCGCCGGAGCGGCAGGGTGGTCCTGCCGCGGTTGCCCCGCTTCACCGGCCTGCTCCTCCACATGAGCGGCCGCCTCCGGCCGGCGCGCGGTCGGGACGCGCGCCCCGTCCGTGGCGGATCGACCCCGGCGCCGCAGGGCGGTTCACCCTGGTGCCCCCAAGCCGCCGTCTCGCGCCGCCAGGTCGGACAGGGATCGGGCAGGTCCGGCAGGGCGTCGGGCCCCGGCGCGCTGCCCCTCACCCTTCAGAGCGCGGTTCGGCAGCAATGCCTTTCCCGCGCCGAGACAGCCCGGGAGCACGGTGACGGGAAGTCTGGGGGCGGCGGACATGGGCAGCTCCGGATGGGGGTCGGCGGATCGCGGTCCACGGTCTCCGCCCCGCTACGATGTATGATATGTTATAACATATTATCTCCGAGGCAAGGGCCTTCGGTGACCGGCGCCGCCGACCGCCCGCTCAGCCCGAGGAGAGCGCCGCGGCGAGGCGGCGGGTTTCCTCAAGGGCGGCCAGCGCGCCGATGAGATCGGTCAGCCGGTCCGCGCGCGCCTCCATCGCGGCCTCGAGCGCGGCGAAGCCGGCCTCGGCACTGGTCAGCCAGAGGCTGTCGGTGCGGGTGCAGGGCCCCTCGGCCCATGGGAAGACACCGAGGGACGCCAGCACCTCGGCATCGCTGCGCGCGCCCATCAGCGGCACGCCCGGCGCCTCACGAGCGGCCCCGTTGCGGTAGAATTCGCCGGCGTAGGGCAGCACCAGCGCATTCGCGGCATCGTCGAAGAGACCGTATTCGCGCGCCTCCGCCGTCAGCCCGCCCTGGGGCGTCCGCAAGAGAGTCACGCCGAGCCAGAGCAGCGCATGGGGCTCCCCCGGGTCGGGCCGGCCGGACAGGCGGTGCTCCCTCTCGCGGGTCACGAGATCGGGAAGTTGCATGTAATGGGAGAAGGGATCGACGCGGCCGTCAAGAAAGCGTCTGCGCTCGCGGTTCAGGCGGCAGTTGAAATAGACCGTGACAAGGCCCGGTTCGGCCTGGCTGTCGAGAAACCGCAGCCCGTCCCCGAACCGCGCCCGCAGCTCGGTCAGGATCAGCGCGCTGCCCGCCATGGACAGGACCGTGTCGATCAGCGCCGACTCGTCGGTCAGGGCCGGCAGGGCAAGGTCGGCGCGGTCGAGACCCGCGGTGCGGGCGATCCCCTCGAGCAGCGCCTCGCGGCCGGCGTTGGAGGCGGCGCCGCGCTCGGCCGAGGAGAGGGCGGCGAAATAGCTGGCGTAGATCCGGGCGAGATCGGCGCGCTCGGCCTCGGAGGCGCCCCCGGCGCGAAGGACGGCGAGGTTGAGGCCCCGGCTGCGCTCCAGCAGGGCCACGATGGCGGGGTCGAGAGGGCTTGCGGCCAGCTCGCTGGCGGTCTGGCGCAGGAGGCGGTCGAGCTCTTCGAGGTCGCGGGCGCAGGCCGGTCCGCCCTCGGCGCAGGCCGCAAGGCGCAGGGCGGCGCCCGCCACGCGGCGCTGGATCTGGCGCAGGTCGAAGGCGTCGAGGCGGTCATCGAGCAGGTCCGACATGGCCCGGGCGGAGATCTGCGACTCGATCAGCTCGGCCATCCGGGAGTCGATCCGGTCAGCGGCTGCGGCGGCGACCGTGGACTCGGAGGACATGCCGCGCAGGTCGAGGACGAACCGCGCGAGGTCGAGCACGTCGCCCACCGATTGCGCGGGCGCCGGGCCGGCGAGGGACAGAAGCAGGGAGAGGGCGAGAGAGAGGCTGCGGAGCATGGCGGCACATTAGGGGCGGGCGGCGCCCGGGGGAAGGTGGGCCACGCGGGTCCGCACGGGTCTCGCGGCCCCGGGCGGAGGCCGTGGGACAGATGCACGATGGGCTCGGTCGTTGGGCTGGACATCTGGTGCGGGAAGGCAGCGCCCTGCGGCGGACCAGTGCGCCTGTGCGCCTGTCCCGCGGGTCATGGCGCCGCCGTCAGGGTTCCCGCAGGGCCTCGCGGGACCGGTAGAGCGGCTTTGTCAGGTAGTCGAGGACGGTCTTCGAGCCGGTATGCAGTTCCACCGTGGCCTGCATGCCGGGGCGCAGGAGGACGCCCCCGGCGCGGCCGGCCATGGAGGCGGGGTCGATGGCGACCGACACGCGGTAATGCGCCTCGCCGTCGGGGCGGCGCTCGTCGCGGAAGGTGTCGGCGGACACCATCTGCACGAGGCCCGAGAGCGTGCCGTAGATGGTGTAGTCATAGGCGGTGAGCTTAATCGTCGCCTCCTGCCCCGCCACCACGCTGGCGATGTCCTGGGGGGCGACGCGGGCCTCGAGCATCAGCGTGTCGCCGGCGGGGATGATCTCGAAGATGTCCTCCCCGGGCTGGACCACGCCGCCGATGGTGCTGACGCCGACCGCGTTGACGATGCCGGTCATCGGCGCGCGGATCACCGTGCGTTCGAGCCGGTCCTGGGCGAGGCGGAGCTCCTGGCGCAGGGTGTTGAGATCGACGAGCGTCTGGGAATACTCGCTGGCGCGGTCGAGTTCGGCCTGGGTCACGATCTCGTCGAGCCGGGCGCGGGCGTCGGTGTTGGTCTTGCGCGCCTCGGTCACCTCGAAGAGGCCCACGACCTCGCGGGCGAGCAGGTCCTCGAGCGTCGCGAGTTCGCGGGCCGTCTCCTCGGCCTGGGTGCGGGCGCTTTGGGTGCGGGTCGTGTAATCAGACTGGCGCGCCGACAGGAGCGCGCGTTCGGAGGCCACGATCTGCGGCGCCTGGGTCATGTGGGTGTCGGGGACCTCGAAATCGAACTGGCCCGCGATCTCGGCCTCGAGGCGCATGCGGCGGATGTCGGCGGCGACCCACTGGTCGTAGAGGTCGGTCACGCGGGTCTCGAACTGGGTGCCGCGCAGGTGCGCGAGCACGTCGCCCTCGGCCACCGAGGTGCCTTCGGAGACGAAGAGCTCGGCGAGGATGCCGCCCTCGAGGTTCTGCACGATCTGCGGCCGGGCGGCGGAGACCACCTCGCCGGGCGCGCGGACGATCTCCGACAGGGGCGCGAAGCGGGCCCAGACGAGGAAGACCAGCACCGTGGCTGCCACCAGCCAGATCAGCAGGGAGGCGCCCCGGTTGCGCGTTTCGAGTTCGGCGTCGATCGTGGCCATCAGCCCTGGTCCTTTCGCGCCCGGAGATGGGCCAGCACCTCGTCCCGCGGCCCGTCCACCGCGACCCTGCCGTTCTGCAGGATCAGGGTGCGGGTGCAGAGGGCGAGGATCGGCATCCGGTGGGTGGCGATGATCACGGTGCGGCCCTCGAGCCAGCTTTCGAGCCGGCTGATGAGGGTGCTCTCGAGGGTCTGGTCCAGCGCCGCGGTCGGCTCGTCCAAGAGGCAGACGGGCGGATCCTGAAGCCAGAGCCGCGCCCAGCCGATGGACTGGCGCTGGCCGATGGACAGACCCTCGCCGCCGTCGCGGATCTCGAGGTCGAGGCCCTTGGGATGGCTGCGCACGAAGGGGCCGAGGCCGGCGAAGTCGAGGGCGGCGAGAAGCCGGTCGTCGTCGCGTTCGAGCATCGTGAGGTCTAGGTTCTCGCGCAGGGTTCCGGCAAAGAGCCGCACCTCCTGGCCGAGGTAGCCGATGTTGCGGCGCAGGTCGCGCGGCATGACCTGGCCCATGTCGACGCCGTCGATCATCACGCGCCCGCGGGCGGGACGGTAGAGGCCCGACAAGAGCCGCAGGAAAGTGGACTTGCCCGACCCGTTCGGCCCGAGGACCGCGATGCGCTGGCCCGCGTGGATCCGGAGACCGGGGATGTCGAGGGTCCGGGCGCTGTCCTCGTCGTAGGTGAAGGTCGCCTCGCGCAGCTCGAAGCCGCCCGAGATCGTCGCGCGGCGCAGGTAGGCGCGGTCTTCCTCGTGGTCCTGCGGCGCCAGAGCGACGGTGTCGAGCGCCGTCAGCGCGGCCTTGACGTTGGCCCAGCGCGCAAGCGTCCCGGCGAGTTGCGTCAGGGGGCCGAGGGTGCGCGACGTCAGGATGCCCACGGCGATGATC
>Ga0008835_101413_pt1 | contig 12421 bp, 9 predicted proteins | sample HotLakConsoUCCRE_FD_62215 | JGI IMG/M metagenome (GOLD analysis project Ga0008835, IMG submission 62215) | Hypersaline microbial mat communities from Hot Lake, Washington, USA - Hot Lake Consortium UCC-RE (Hybrid Assembly) ...
GTCACCGTGTCCCGGCCCGGCGCAAATCCGCCCTGGGCCAGCGAGATCGGTTTCTGATCAGCCCTGTTTGCGCATGCCGCGGATGGTGTCCGCCAGCATCAGCGTCGAAGAATCATGGTCGCCGCCGGCGCTCTCGCCCTTGACCACCGGCAGAAGCGCGGTTGCCAGCTCCTTGCCCAGTTCCACGCCCCACTGGTCGAATGCGTTGATGCCAAAGATCGTCGCCTCGACGAAGACCCGGTGCTCATAGAGCGCGATCAGCCGCCCGAGCGAGAAGGGGGTGAGCTTGTCATGTACCAGCGTGATCGACGGCCGGTTGCCGGGAAATGTCTTGTGCGGCGCGAGCCGCGCGGCCTCGGCATCGGAAGCGCCGCTGGCAAGCAATTGCGCGTGCGCCTCGTCGGTGCTGCGGCCGCGCATCAAGGCTTCCGATTGCGCCAGGCAGTTGGCGATCAGCAACTGATGCTGATGCTTGAGTTCCGGCTCGTGGCCATTGGCGGCGATGATGAACTCGACGGGAATGACGTCGGTGCCCTGATGCAGAAGCTGGAAGAAGGCGTGCTGGCCGTTGGTGCCCGGCTCGCCCCAGACGATGGGTCCGGAGGCGGAGGAAAGCGGTTCGCCGTTTATGCCGACGGACTTGCCGTTGGATTCCATGTCGAGCTGCTGCAGATAGGCGGGAAACCGCGACAGCCTCTGCTCGTAGGGAATGATCGCCCGGCTCGGGTAGCCGCAGACCAGCCTGTGCCAGATGCCAAGCAGCCCCAGCATCATAGGCAGGTTTTCGCCGACGGGCGCGTTCTTGAAATGCGCGTCCATGGCGCGCGCGCCGGCCAGGAACTCGCCGAATGCCTCGCGCCCGATGGCCAGCATCAGCGGCAACCCGATGGCCGACCAGAGCGAATAGCGCCCGCCCACCCAGTCCCAGAAGCCGAAGACGCGGGTCTCATCGAGGCCGAATGTGGCGACCTTGTCGAGCGCCGTGGAGACGGCGGCGAAATGGCTCGCCACGGCCTCTTCGCCGAGCCTGGAGACGATGAAGTCCCGCGCCGTCGCCGCATTGGTCATGGTCTCGATCGTGGTGAAGGTTTTTGAGGCGACGATGATCAGCGTCCTCTCCGGATCAAGGCCGGACAGCGTGTCGGCGATATGCGCGCCGTCGACATTGGAGACAAAGTGCAAGCGCGGCCCGTCATGACAGGGCGCAAGCGCCAGCGTCGCCATCACCGGCCCAAGGTCCGAGCCGCCGATGCCGATATTGACGACATCGGTGAAGGCCTTGCCGGTGGCGCCGCGGATCGCGCCTTCGCGGATCCCGTCCGAAAACGCGCCCATGGCGTCGAGCACCGCGTATATGCCCGGCACCACGTTCTCGCCATCGACCCTGATGTCGGCGTCGGATGCGGCGCGGAGCGCCGTGTGCAGCACCGCGCGGCCTTCGGTCGAATTGATCGCCTCACCCGCAAGCATCCGGTCGCGTTCTGCTTCGACAGCCGCCGCCGCGGCAAGCTCGCCGAGCAGCGCGAAGGTCTCTTCAGTGATCGCGCATTTGGAAAAATCCATCCGCAGGTCGTCAACGCCGATGGTAAAGCGGCGCGCGCGGTCGGGATCGGATTGAAAGGCGGCGCGCAGGCTGCTGACGGCACTGCTGTCGCGATGGGATTTAAGGCGGGACAGAACCGGATCGACAGGTTTCGGCAAGGGGCGGGCCTCCATGTTGCGTCGCCCACCTATGCGGCGAGGGCCGCGGAAAATCAAGTTTTCCGCGGCCCTCTTGTGTCTGCGTCAGGTGTTCGCCCGGTCACCTGTGGCGAGGGCCGGACCCCAGCGGCGCCGCCTGAACCGGTTACATGTCGCGCAATTCGCGGCGCAGGATCTTGCCGACATTGGTCTTCGGCAGGTCGTCCTTGAACACCACGACCTTGGGCCGCTTGTAGTTGGTGAGCCCCGTGGCGCAATGCGCCTTGACGTCGGCTTCGGTGAGGTTCGGGTCCTTGCGGACGATGAACAGCTTCACCGCCTCGCCGGAATTGTCGTCCGGAATGGCGACCGCGGCGGCTTCGGCGATGCCGGGGTGCGAGACCGCCACCTCCTCGATCTCGTTGGGATAGACGTTGAAACCCGAGACCAGGATCATGTCCTTCTTGCGGTCGACGATCTTGGTGTAGCCCTTGTCGTCCATGAAGCCCATGTCGCCCGAGCGGAAATAGCCGTCATCGGTCATCACGTTTCGGGTTTCGTCGTCGCGGTTCCAGTAACCCACCATCACCTGCGGGCCCTTGATGCAGATCTCGCCGACTTCGCCGAGCGGCACGGCTTTGCCGTCCTCGTCGCGGATGTCGATGAAGGTCGAGGGCAAAGGAAGGCCGATGGTGCCGGTGAATTCAGTGGCGTCAAAGCGGTTGGCGGTGGCCACCGGCGATGTTTCGGACAGGCCGTAGCCTTCGGAAATGACGCAGCCGGTCAGTTGCTTCCAGCGTTCGGCCACCGGGCGTTGCACCGCCATGCCGCCGCCAAGGGTCAGGAGCAGCGGCTTGAAGTTGAGGCTCTTGAAATCGTCATTGTTCAAGAGCGCGTTGAACAGCGTGTTGAGGCCGGGGAAGACGTTGAACTCGATCTTCTTGAGCTCCTTGACGAAGCCCGGAATGTCGCGCGGGTTGGGGATGAGGATGTTGTGAGCGCCCTGCTGCATGCCCATCAGCGCGTTCACTGTGAGCGCGAAGATGTGATAGAGCGGCAGCGCGCAGACATAGACCAGAACGTCGGGCCTGGGCTTGTTGATGAAGGCCGCCTTGAGCCAGAGGTCGTTCTGCGCCGCATTCGACAGCACGTTGGAATGCGAAAGCGTCGCGCCCTTGGAAACGCCGGTGGTGCCGCCGGTATATTGCAGGAACGCCACGTCGTCGGGCTTGGTGTCGGCGGGCTTCAGCGACTTGCCTTCGCCTGCCTGTAGCGCCGCCTTGAAGCTCACATGGCCGGGCAGCGACCAGGCCGGCACCATCTTCTTGACCTTGCGGACGACGAAATTGACGATATGGCCCTTCAGTCCAAGCATGTCGCCCATGGTCGCCACGCAGACATGCTTGACGTCGGTGCGGGCGATGACCTGTTCCAGGGTGACGGCGAAATTCTCGAGGATGATGATCGCCTTGGCGCCCGAATCCTTGAGCTGGTGTTCAAGTTCGCGCGGGGTGTAGAGCGGATTGACATTGACCACCGCGTAGCCCGCGCGCAGCACAGCGGCCATCGCCACCGGCATCTGGAGCACATTGGGCATCATCAGCGCCACCCGGTCTCCCTTTTCCAGCCCGAGCGATTGCAGCCAGGCGCCGACCTGCGTGGAATACTTTTCCATCTCGCCATAGGTGATGGTCTTGCCCATGCAGGTGAAGGCCGGGCGGTTGCTGTAGCGCTTGAAGGAATCGTCGATCAGCGCAGCTACCGACGGATAGGGAAGCGCGGCAATGTCGGCCGGCGTATTGGGCGGATAGGACTTGAGCCAGATGCGGTCGTCGGCAGCAGTGTTTGTCATGGTGTTCACTCCCTCATATGTATGGACGCGGACGCGGTAGCTTGGCGTGCCGCGGGGCTCCTCTTCCCTGCGTCCATCTTGATACAAGATTTAGAGCGAGGCCGGTTCCGTTGCAATGCCTTCCCTTGACGTAAACGTAACTTTTCGCGCCAAAAAACACAGCCAACCGAGCATCTTCGGGCGTTTCGAGGTGATCTGAGTTCACGCGCGTCAAAGCGGCGCCACCTGATGGGGTCCGCGGACGGTCTTCCAGTTCAGCGCTTGATCGCCTCGAAACCGGCGCCGACGATCGCCTCGTCCAGCTCTCCGATGACGCCCTTGTCCTTGCCCGTGTAGGGAAGCTCGGTCAAAATCCTGCGGATCACGTTGATCCGGGCCCGGCGCTTGTCATTGGCGCGCACCACGGTCCAGGGCGCATGACTGGTGTGGGTTTCCTTGAGCATCAAGTCGCGCATTTCCGTGTAGTCATCCCATTTGGTCAGGCTTGCAATATCCATCGGCGACAGCTTCCAGGCCTTGAGCTTGCTGTGGCGGCGGTCGTGAAACCGCTTCATCTGCATCTCGCGGCCGATATTGAGCCAGAACTTGAAGAAATAGATCCCCTCCTTCACCGGCATGCGTTCGAACGACGGGGTCTCCTCCAGGAAATGCGCATGCTGTTCGGGCGTGCAGAAGCCCATCACCGGTTCAACGCCGGCCCGGTTGTACCAGGAACGGTCAAACAGGATGAACTCGCTTGACGTCGGAAAATGATCGACATAGCGCTGGTAATACCATTGTCCACGCTCGGTGTCGGTGGGCTTGGGCAGGGCGACGATGCGCGCCGCCCGCGGGTTCATGTAGGCCCGGGTCCTTGCGATGGATCCGCCCTTGCCGGCGGCGTCGCGGCCCTCGAAGACCGAGATGATGCGCTTGCCGGTTTCACCGAGCCAGGACTGCACCTTGACCAGTTCGATTTGCAGCGCCTCGAGCGTCTCCTTATACTCGTCCTTGTCGAGTTTCTTCTCGTAAGGATAGCCGTCCGAGGAAAACGCCTCGTCCTTCACCCAATCGGGCAGTTTCGGATCGTCGATGTCGAAAACCCGCTGCTTGCCGTCGATCATCAATTCCACGGCGCTGCTGCTTTCCTGATTTCCCACGGGCGGTTCCTTTGTTCTATCGTCGCATTGAAAGAAGAAAGGGCCACATCGTCATTGTGATTTCAAGCAGTGCGGGTAAACAAGTTGCGAATCCAGCAATTGCACGACACCAAAAGCGGAACGGCAGATGACCGAAATCAGGCAAGATGCAGCGGCTGAACCGCAGGCGGGGGACCGAATCGCGGCGCGCGCCAGGACGCTTGTGCGGCCGCTGGGCGTCGGGTTCGCACTGGCTCTTGCCACGGTTCCGGCAGGCCTGGCGCCCTGGCAGGCGGTCGCCGGCTATGGCGCCTTTGCCGCGGCGCTGCTGCTCTGGCCGTCCAGCCGCGAAGACGCCCGGGCCCGGGCCCGGGCGCGGGCCAGAAGCAGGGCAGCCAAGGGCAGCCATCCGGACTTCGCGGTGATCGAGGCGATGGATCTGCCCACCATCGTGCTTGACCGCGAAACCCAGGTGGTGCAGCAGAATTCGGCCGCCAGACTGCTGGTCGGCGACTATCCCGATCGGGCATCTCTGTCGGCGCGAATCAGGTCGCCTTCCATCCTCGAGCTTGTGGCGCGGGTGGTGGCGCGCGGCCTCCCCGAGAGCGTCGAACATTCGGAGCGTGTTCCCTCCGAACGCTGGCATGAAGTACGCGTCGCGCCGGTCAATCCGCATGCCGAGCCCGAAAAGCGGCTCTATGTCCTGACCTTCAGGGATCTGACCGAGGCCCGTCGCATGGACCGGATGCGGACCGATTTCGTGGCCAATGCCAGCCATGAACTCAGAACCCCGCTCGCCTCGCTGATGGGGTTCATCGAGACCCTGCAGGGGCCTGCGCGCAACGACGAAGCCGCGCGTACCCGGTTCTTCGGCATCATGCTGGAACAGGCGCAGCGCATGGCCCGCCTGATCGATGACCTTCTGTCGCTGTCACGGCTCGAGATGCGGGCGCATCTGGCGCCTGAAGGCGAAGTCGATCTGGGCCGGGCCATCACCCATGTGGTCGACACCCTCAAGCCGATGGCCAATGAACTCGGCGTCACGATCGACCTCGCCTTGCCGGACGAGGCGGTCGTCGTCACCGGCGATGTCGATGAACTCATCCAGGTTTTTTCCAACCTGATCGAGAATGGCTGCAAATACGGCCAGGCCGGCAAGCGCGTGCAGGTCAATGTCACCGCCAGCGATGCGGACGGCGCCCAGGTCACGGTCCAGGATTTCGGTCCCGGCATCGCCAAGGAGCACGTTCCGCGGCTGACCGAGCGGTTTTACCGCGTCGATGTGGAGACCAGCAGGACCAAGAAGGGAACAGGGCTGGGACTGGCGATCGTCAAGCACATCCTGGCACGCCACCGCGCCAGGCTGGTGATAAAGTCCGTGCCAGGGGAGGGATCGGCCTTCACTGTCAAATTCCGACCTGCAAAACCATCAAACTCGACAACAGGAATTAAAATATATCAATAAAAACAACAAAATAAGATGTCATGAAACAGTGATGTTACTGTCATAAAACGGAATCCCAAGGGTCCTAGAAAGGGGCAGCCTTAGATGGCTGAAACCTTGGCCCCGCAAAAGGGCCTTGCCACCCTGACCCATGACGGGAGATTCTCTATGAACGCACTCAAATTCGCCGCTGCCGCCCTTGTGGCTTCCACGGCCTTCGCCGGCGCCGCTGTCGCTCGCGACCAAGTCCAGATGGCTGGCTCCTCCACTGTTCTTCCCTACGCATCGATCGTTGCTGAAGCCTTTGGTGAAAACTTCGAATTTCCGACACCGGTTGTTGAGTCCGGCGGTTCGGGCGCTGGCCGCAAGAAGCTTTGCGAAGGCGTTGGCGAAAACACCATCGACATTGCCAACTCATCCTCACGCATCAAGCAGTCCGACATTGACCTTTGCGCCTCCAATGGCGTGACTGAAATCCAGGAAGTGCGGATCGGTTACGACGGCATCGTGTTCGCCTCGGACATCAATGGTCCGGATTACGCTTTCACTCCGGCAGACTGGCACAATGCGCTGGCAGCCAAGGTGCTCAAGGACGGCGAGCTGGTCGACAACCCCTACAAGTCCTGGAATGAAATTCGCGCCGATCTTCCGGCCCAGGAAATCCTGGCCTTCATTCCCGGCACCAAGCACGGCACCCGCGAAGTTTTCGATGAGAAGGTCCTCATCCTGGGCTGCGAAGAAAATGGCGCTGCTGAAGCCCACAAGGCAGCTGGCGCCGAAGACGTCGATGATGCCTGCATGACGCTCCGCACCGACGGCGCCTCGATCGACATCGACGGCGACTACACCGAGACGCTTGCTCGCGTTGACGCCAACAAGAACGGTATCGGCGTTTTCGGCCTGTCGTTCTATCAGAACAACACCGACAAGATCCGCGTCGGCACTATGGGTGGCGTTGTTCCTTCGGTCGAATCCATTGCGTCGGGTGAATATCCGGTTTCGCGTCCGCTGTATTTCTACGTGAAGAATGCACACCTGGACGTGATCCCTGGTCTCCAGGAATACATCGAGTTCTTCGTTTCGGACGAGATTGCCGGTCCCGACGGCCCGCTCGCTGCCTATGGCCTGGTCTCCGATCCGGAACTCGCCAAGACGCAGGAAATGGTGAAGAACCGCACCCCGATGGGCGCGCTGAACTAATCTGTTCGATGCCAAGAGGGCGGCGTTTCGTGCGCCGCCCTTCCTCGCAAACAGGGCGACTTCGAAATGACTCCAGGCACTATAGCAATCATTGTGCTCGTATTGGCCGGTATCGGTTACATTCTGGGCAAACGACGCGCATTGCAGGCTGCAAGGCGTGACGGGGTAAAGCTCCATTCCCTGCCGGGTTATTATGGAGAATCGGCGGCTCTGTTTACGGCCGTGCCTGCCCTGTTCTTGCTTGGCGTCTGGCTGTTCGTGCAACCTGTCCTGCTTGAGGCCAGCGTCAGCGGCAAGATTCCTGACTCCGTGGTGCCCGACGGCGGCGCCAAAAGCCTGGTCATGGTGGATGTGCGGAGGATCTCTGACGGCCTTGGACTGATTATCGCCAAGGGTGATGTGTCCGAGAGCGAACTCGCGGACATACGGGCCGATCAGACCGACGTTCGTGCACTTCTTGCCGAAGTGGGTGTGGCGCTCGGGTCCGATGTTGCCCCCGCTGTTTTCGATGCGGCAAAGTCTTATCGCGTACTCGACAGTGTTGCTTCATCAGTCCGGAATGTTGCAGTGATAGCCGTCGCTCTTGGCTTTGGTTTCTGGGCCTGGTCGCGCATTACACCGAAGATGCGTGCCCGCAATGTCACTGAGACCTTCATCAAGGCGCTCCTGATGGGGTCCTCGTTGGTGGCTATCCTGACGACCGTCGGAATCGTCTCGTCCCTGCTGTTCGAATCGCTCCAGTTTTTCCAGCTTTATCCGGCGAGCGAATTCTATTTCTCGACGGTTTGGAACCCCCAGTTCCGCGGCGGTTCAGATTTCGGATTTCTTCCATTGCTTTGGGGCACGCTCTACGTGTCGTTTATCGCCCTTCTGGTGGCGGTACCCATAGGCCTCATGATTGCAATCTATCTCGCCGAATATTCGGGCAGCGCGCTGAGAAGTTTCGCCAAGCCGGCCATCGAAGTTCTCGCTGGTATCCCGACCATCGTCTACGGATTGTTCGCCCTCATTACCGTAGGCCCCTTACTACGCGACTGGGTCGCCCAGCCGCTGGGCCTGGGAACTTCATCATCTTCCGTGATGACTGCTGGTCTGGTTATGGGCATCATGCTGATCCCGTTTATCTCTTCATTGTCCGATGACATCATCAACGCAGTGCCCCAGGCGATGCGCGATGGCTCCTACGGTCTGGGGGCAACTCAGTCCGAAACCATCAAGCAGGTCATCCTTCCTGCCGCACTTCCGGGAATTGTAGGAGCATTCCTTCTGGCTGCCAGCCGCGCCATTGGAGAAACCATGATCGTCGTCATGGGCGCGGGAGCGGCTGCGCGCCTTGATCTCAATCCCTTTGAAGCGATGACAACTGTCACCGTGAAAATTGTTAGCCAGTTGACTGGCGACACCGAGTTCGCCAGCCCCGAGACCCTTGTGGCCTTCGCGCTTGGACTTACTCTGTTTGTCTTCACCCTCGGCTTGAACGTTCTGGCGCTCTACATCGTGCGCAAATACCGGGAGCAATACGAATGACCGAAATCACCGCCGATCATTCCGCTGGAAGTGGCGCAACCGGGCGCTCGCTCTTGAAGGTGGGAGAACGCACCCGCAAACGCAATGCTGCGGAGAAGCGCTTCCGGATGATGGGACTGGCGGCCGTTATCTTCGGCATCCTCGCGCTGTTCGGACTGATGGCGTCGATCCTGTCAAACGGCCTCTCTTCGTTCAACCAGACCTACATCACGCTGGATGTCTATCTCGATCCCGCCAAGCTCGACAAGAATGGCAACCGGGCGCCAGAGGATGTGCAGAAGATCACGACCTTTACCATCAAGCCGCTGATCGAAACAGCGGTGCAGAATATGCTTGGTGAACGCGAATTTATTGCCGAAGGCGTCAACGCGCGGGAAGCAGCCGCGCTCATTTCCGGCGAAGCGCCCGCTCAGTTGCGCCGCTTCGTCTTGGCCAACCCGGACCGGATCGGTGAGACGGTTTCTTTCAACGTCCTCGCCTCGGGGCGTATAGACGGCTACTTCAAGGGCCGGGTGGACATGGAAAGTGCCGCACTGGACCGCAACATTTCTCCCGAGCAACTCATGCTGGCCGACAAGTTGCAAGAGGCCGGACTTCTGGAGTTGCGTTTCAACTGGGATTTCTTCACAGCGCCGGACGCTTCCGACACCCGACCGGAAGCTGCGGGCCTCGGTGTCGCCATTCTTGGCTCGGCCTACATGATGCTGATCGTGTTGGCATTGTCCCTGCCCATCGGGGTCGCAGCGTCAATCTATTTGGAGGAGTTTGCGCCGCAAAACCGCTGGACTGACCTCATTGAAGTCAATATCTCCAACCTGGCTGCGGTTCCCTCGATCGTGTTCGGCATTCTCGGTCTGGCGCTTTTCATCAACTTCATTGGCCTGCCGCAGTCGGCACCGATAGTCGGCGGGTTGGTTCTGACGCTGATGACATTGCCGACCATAATCATTGCCACACGTGCTGCTCTCAAGTCGGTTCCACCGTCGATACGCGATGCGGCGCTGGGAATCGGTGCGTCGAAGATGCAGTCCATCTTTCACCACGTGCTGCCTCTTGCCGCACCTGGAATTCTGACTGGCGCGATTATTGGTCTCGCGCAGGCCCTGGGCGAGACCGCGCCGTTGCTGCTGATTGGTATGGTCGCGTTCGTGCGAGAATATCCTGCCGCGCCGCCCGAAGGGTTTTTTGATCCTGCTGCAGCCCTGCCGGTTCAGGTCTACAACTGGACCCAGCGTGGCGATCCTGCCTTTATCGAACGTGCATCGGGCGCGATCATCGTGCTTCTTATATTCCTCTTGATCATGAATGCGATCGCCATCCTGCTACGCCGCCGCTTTGAGCGCCGCTGGTAGTCAACGGCTGTTGCAATTAGAACCCAACCAAGCCCTGAGTATACGGTAAATGTTGAAGGGAAGACGGAGATGAACATCATGTCTGAAGCAGCTAGCGACAAGGCGGTCGACGCTGCCATGGAAAAAACGGCAACCAAGATGCGTGGCAGCAATGTCAGCGTCTTCTACGGCGAAAAGCAGGCGCTGTTTGATGTCAATCTCGATGTCCGCAAGAACAGCGTGACGGCGCTGATCGGTCCCTCGGGGTGCGGCAAGTCAACCTATCTTCGGTGTCTCAACCGGATGAACGATACGATCGACATCTGCAAGGTCACGGGCAACATCACGCTCGACGGCGAAGACATCTATGATCCGAAGATCGATGTCGTGGAATTGCGCGCCCGCGTCGGCATGGTCTTCCAGAAGCCCAATCCGTTCCCCAAATCCATCTATGAGAATATAATCTACGGCCCGCGCATTCACGGCCAGGTTACAACGCGCGCCGAAATGGATGAAATCGTCGAGTCAAGCCTCCGCAAGGCCGCGATCTGGGACGAGGTCAAGGACCGCCTGCAGGAGCCGGGAACCGGCCTGTCCGGTGGCCAGCAGCAGCGGCTGTGCATCGCCCGCGCCATTGCGGTGAGCCCGGAAGTGATCCTCATGGACGAGCCCTGCTCGGCGCTCGACCCGATCGCCACGGCCAAGGTCGAGGAACTGATCGACGAACTTCGCGTCAACTACACCATCGTCATCGTCACCCACTCGATGCAGCAGGCAGCCCGCGTGTCCCAGCGCACGGCGATGTTCCATCTGGGCAATATTGTCGAGGAAGGCCCGACCGACAAGATGTTCACCAATCCGGACAAGAAGCTGACCCAGGACTACATCACCGGCCGCTTCGGCTGATGCGACCACCGCCCGGCATCGCGACTACAAGATTGAAGGATTGACTCATGCCCGAAGCTCATACCGTTACCTCCTATGATGACGAACTCCGCTTTCTTGTGCGCCGCCTGTCCGAAATGGGCGGCATCGCCGAGCGCATGGTTGCCGATGCCGTTGCCGCGCTGGTCAATGCCGATGCGGCGCTGGCCCAGCGGGTGATCTCGGAAGACCTGTTGCTCGACAATGGCGAGCGCGAGATCTACGACAAGGCGGTTCTGATCATCGCCAAGCGCCAGCCGGTGGCTTCCGACCTGCGCGAGATCATCGGCTCGATCCGCATCGCCTCTGACCTGGAGCGCGTCGGCGACCTGGGCAAGAACATCGCCAAGCGGGTGATCGCGGTTCACACCATGGCGCAGCCGCGCAAGCTGGTGCGCGGTCTCGAGCACCTGGCCGAGCTGGCGCTGACCCAGCTCAAGGAAGTGCTCGACGCCTTCGCCACGCGCTCGCCGGACCTCGCCAATTCGATCCGCGAGCGCGATGAGGAGATTGATGCGATCTACACCTCGCTGTTCCGCGAATTGCTGACCTACATGATGGAGGATCCGCGCAACATCACCGCGTGTACCCACCTTCTGTTCTGCGCCAAGAATATCGAGCGGATCGGCGATCATGCCACCAATATCGCCGAGACGGTCTATTATGTGGCCACCGGCGAGCAATTGGCGGCCGACCGCCCCAAGGACGACGAAACCGCCAGCATGATTGCGCCGGCGCCCGGTTCGGCGTGATGGCGATACGGAGTGCATGATCCATGGCGATGAGCCCGAGAATTACCGTTGTTGAAGACGAGGAAGCCTTGTCGGTGCTGCTTCGCTACAACCTCGAAGCTGAAGGTTATGACGTCGACACCGTGCTGCGCGGCGACGAGGCCGAGATCCGGCTGCAGGAGCGCGTGCCGGATCTTCTGATCCTCGACTGGATGCTGCCCGGCATCTCCGGCATCGAACTGTGCCGGCGGCTGCGCGCCCGCCCCGAAACCGAGCGGTTGCCGATCATCATGCTGACGGCGCGTGGCGAGGAAAGCGAGCGCGTCCGTGGTCTTGCGACCGGCGCCGACGACTATGTCGTCAAGCCGTTCTCCACGCCCGAACTGCTGGCACGGGTCCGGGCGATGCTGCGACGCGCGCGGCCGGAGGTGATCTCCAGCCTGCTCAAGGTCGGCGATATCGAGCTCGACCGCGAAACCCACCGGGTTCGCCGCCGCGGCCGCGACGTCAAGCTGGGGCCCACCGAGTTCCGGCTGCTCGAATATCTGATGAGTTCGCCAAGCCGCGTCTATTCGCGGGCGCAATTGCTCGATGGCGTCTGGGGTCACGATGTC
>Ga0008835_101415_pt1 | contig 12403 bp, 14 predicted proteins | sample HotLakConsoUCCRE_FD_62215 | JGI IMG/M metagenome (GOLD analysis project Ga0008835, IMG submission 62215) | Hypersaline microbial mat communities from Hot Lake, Washington, USA - Hot Lake Consortium UCC-RE (Hybrid Assembly) ...
AGCCGACCGTGTGGAGCCCATGGACAAGATTCGCCGCCTCACCGCCGAGCACATGGTGGTGGCCAAGCGGATCGCCCCCCACGTCCACTCGTTCATCGAGATCGACTTCACCGCCATCGACCAGGTGAGGGGGAAGAAGAAGAAGGAGTGGGCGGAACAGGGTGCAAAGGTGAGCTACACGGCCTTTGTGGCCTGGGCCTGCTCCCGGGTGCTGCGAGAGTTCCCCCCGGTGAATGGGACCGTCTCGGGGAACAACCTGATCTTCCGGGGCAATGTGAATGTGGGCATCGCCGTGGACCTGGATCCCGGGCTCATCGTGCCGGTGATCCACGACGCCGCCGACCTCTCCCTGGTGGGGATCGGGCGGAAGATCATCGACCTGGCGGACCGGGCCCGGAACCGCAAGCTGGACCCCCGGGAGATCCAGGGAGCCACCTTCTCCATCACCAACCCCGGCGTCCTGGGGACCATGGTGGGGATGCCGGTGATTCCCAAGGGGACCTCGGCCATCCTGGGGACCGGCGCCATCGAGAAGCGGGTGGTGGTGATCACGGACCCGGAGACCGGGACCGACGCCATGAGCATCCGGAAGCGGTGCTACTTCTCCCTGGGCTACGATCACCGGATTGTGGACGGAGCCGACGCCGCCCGCTTCCTGGCCCGGCTGAAGGAGGTCCTGGAGACCTTCCCGGAGGATGCCTGACGCTCCGTTGACGCCTGGGGGGGGCTACCCCCTCCAGGTGGGAACGCCGGGGCTCGTGGGCTACGGCGAGGCCCTGGAGATGCAGGCCGAACTGGTCCGGCGCCGCCGAGAGGGGGTGGTGCCGGACCAGTTCGTTCTCCTGGAGCACCCCCACGTCATCACCCTGGGGCGGGGGAGTGGAGAGGGGCACGTCCTGGTCTCGGAGGAGGAGCGGGGCCGCAGGGGAGTGGAGCTCTTCGAGGCGGGACGGGGGGGGGATGTCACCTATCACGGCCCTGGACAGGTGGTGGGCTATCCCATCCTGCTCCTGGAGGAGGAGCGGAGGGACCTCCACCGGTACCTCCGGGAGTTGGAGGAGGTGCTGATCATGGCGCTGGCGGCGCTGGGGATCCAGGGAGGTCGGGAGCCGGGACTCACAGGGGTGTGGGTGAATGGAGGGAAGATCGCGGCGGTGGGGGTCCGGGTTTCCTCCGGCTGGATCACATCCCACGGCTTCGCCCTCAACGTCCGCACCGACCTGTCCTTCTTTGAGACCATCATTCCCTGCGGGATCAACGATCGCCAGGTCACCTCGGTGGAACGGATCCTGGGGCCGGGAGCCCCCATCCCCGACCCGGTCTCCCTCCTGGTGCCGGCCTTCTGCCAGGTCTTCGGGCGGCAGGTGGTCCCGGGGAGCCCCCTCCCCCTGGAGCGCCTTCCCTCCCTCCGCCCCTGAGCACCCCCGCTGGAGCCCTCCAGGGGGTCAGGAAGGGGGCTGGTCCTCGTTCAGCTCCCGGTACCGACCGTGGGTGCTCCTCTGCTCCTCCAGCCATTCCAGGAAGCGGGAGGGGACCAGCCCCCCGGACTGGGTCTGGTCCGTGGCCGCCGCCACCGCCAGGTCGTTCACGTACTCGTTCCGGGGATGCCCTGCATGGCCCCGGACCCACTCCCAGGTCACCCTGTGGAGGGCCGCCACCCGGTCCAGCTCCTTCCAGAGCTCCAGGTTCTCGATGGCGCCCGCCTTCCTCCGCCACCCCCGGGCCTTCCATCCGGGAAGCCACTCCGTCATCCCCTTCACCAGGTACTGACTGTCCGAGATGAAGCGGACGCGGCAGGGGCGGCGGAGGGCTCCCAGTGAAGCGGATGCACTCCGGATGGCCATGCGGTTGTTGGTGGTCCCCGGCTCCGAGAGCCAGAGGTCCCTCCGGACCCACCCCCCGTCTTTCCAGGCCTCCACCAGGGCGCCGGCCCCGCCGGGGCTGTCCCGATCCTGGAACTGGTTTCCCAGGCAGGATTCATCTGCGTGGATCACGACGAGGGGCGGTTCGGACATGGACGGCTGGGGGAGGGAGGAGATGGAAGCGGACACGAGGCCGTTCAAGGTAGCCATGGCCGCCCCCGGGGGGCACCTCCGGACCTTCAAGCACTTCCTGCGCTTGACGCTCAACCTCCGGGCTCTACATTCGAAGGTCGTTCCACCCTGCCCGCTGTGTCCACGTCCAATTCGAGAGCCAGTGACCCCCTCCCCATCCTCGCGCACGCCGGCCTACCTGCTCCTGGAAGATGGTCGCCGTTTCGACGGGGAGGCCTTCGGAGCGGTAGGCTCCTCCCCGGGCGAGGTGGTCTTCAACACCGCCATGTCGGGATACCAGGAGATCCTCACGGATCCGTCCTATACCGGCCAGTTGGTGGTCATGACCTACCCCCAGATCGGGAACTACGGGGTGAACCGGGAGGACCGGGAGTCCGAAGGCCCCATGGTGGCGGGGTTCATCGTCCGGGAGGTGGCCCGTCGGGCCTCCTCATGGAGAGCTGACCGGGGACTGGAGGAGTACCTCAGGGACAACGGCATTCCCGGCCTCTCTGGAGTGGACACCCGGGCCCTGACCCGGCACATCCGGGACGCCGGGGCCATGCGGGGCGCCATCGCCCCGGCCTCGACACCGGCTGCGGAGCTCATGGAGACCATCCTGGCGCACCCCCTCATGGAGGGGCTGGACTTGGCCTGCGGTGTGTCCACCGAGAAGTCGTACGTGGTTCCCGCGGTGGGTGAAGAACGGTTCCATGTCGTGGCCTTCGACTTCGGGGTGAAGGCCCATTCTCCGAAGCTGATGGCGGAGCGGGGGTGTCAGGTGACGGTGATCCCCTCCGGGGCCACCCTGCAGGAGATCCAGGAGTTGAAGCCGGACGGACTCTTCATCTCCAATGGCCCGGGGGACCCCGCCGCGGTGTCCGCTGCGGAGGAGGCCATCCGCGGTCTCTCCGCGCAGGGGATCCCGGTCTTCGGGATCTGCCTGGGGCATCAGCTCATCGCCCGGGCCTTCGGCGGGGAGACGTACAAGCTCCCCTTCGGCCACCACGGTGCGAACCACCCCGTGAAGTACCTGGACAACAACACAGTGGAGATCACCTCGCAGAACCATGGCTTTGCGGTGCGGGCCGGCGAGGGGGGTTCCCTGGTGGGGGCCCCCGACCTCCGGCTGACCCATATCAACCTGTACGATGGGACCGTGGAGGGACTGGCCCACCGGAGTCTGCCCGTGTTCTCGGTGCAGTACCACCCGGAGGCCGCTCCAGGACCCCACGACAGTCGCTACCTGTTCGACCAGTTCGTCGGGCTGATGGAGGCCCGGAGGAAGGGGTGAGGGGAGTCGTTTCCGGCACCCCCTGCCTGGTACCTGTTTCTTGACGTCTGCGGAAGCCCTGCGTTAGGCTTCCCGCCGTTTCCTTCCCGGCCCGAGCCGGGGGGTCGCCGATCGGTCGGGTTCGTTCGGGACCGCACAGTTCCTTCGGAGGCAAGATGACCAAAGCGGATCTCGTGGAGCAGGTCGCGGAAGCGATCGGACCCGGCATCACGAAGAAGGATTGCGCCCTTGTGGTGGATGGGTTCCTCAGTGCCATGAAGCAGGCCATGGCCCGGGGGGAGAACATCGAAATCCGGGGTTTCGGTACCTTCAAGGTCCGGAAGCGGAAGACCCGGATGGCCCGGAACCCCAGGACCGGGGATTCGGTCAAGGTCCCCGCCCGCACCGTCCCGGTGTTCAAGCCGTCCAAGCACCTCCGTGCCCGGGTGGCCCGGACCGACGGGCAGGGCGTCACCTGACCCCACTCCGCACCGTGTTCCACGGGCACCTGCGTCCCCTCCCTCCCCGGGGAGGGGACGTCGTCTTTTAACGGATCGGGGCGCAGGGTCATCCAGTAAGGGGTGCATGGACGATCTTCTGAAGCCGGCCCCCGACGATGGGGTCCTCGTGGAGCGGGCCCGGCGGGGAGACCCCTGGGCCATGGACGCCCTGGTGGAGCGCCACCATGGGGCGGTCTATCGCATGGTCCTGGTGCTCCTCTCGGACCCGGACCAGGCGGCGGACGCCACCCAGGAGACCTTCCTGCGGGCCCTCCGGGGTCTTTCGGGGTACAGGGGAGAAGCCGCCTTCCGGACCTGGCTCCTGGCCATCGCCGCCAACGAGGCCCGGGGGCTGATGCGGAAGGGGATGCGTCGCCGGGAGGAGTCGCTGGACCTCGCCGCTCCGGTGGCGGATGGGGTGGATGGAGAAGGGGTGGTACTCCAGCGGCTGGAGGTGGAGCGGATCCGGGATCTCCTTCCCAGCCTCCCGGAGAAGCAGCGCCGGGCGGTCCTCCTGAGGGTCTTCGACGGGCTCTCGTTCCGGGAGGTGGGAGAGGCCATCGGATCCTCCGAAGGGGCGGCAAGGGTGAACTACTTCCATGGCATCGGACGTCTCCGGGCCATGCTGGAACAGGGGTGAGGAGGGACGCATGGACCATCCAGAGGTGACCTGCGAGGCATTCCGGGAGGATCTCCCGCTCCTCGTGGCCGTGGGGGATCCACTCCCGGCCGCCATGGCACACCACCGGGACGGGTGCGAGCCCTGCCGGATGGAGGAGGAGTTGGTACGGGGTCTCTTCCTCCTCCGCCCGGAGCCCCCGGCGGAGCTGGCCGGGACCATCTCGGCGGCGCTCCGGACCGCCCCTCCCGCCGGGGCGGACACCGCACCGGGGTCGGCGGGGGGATGGGGCGCCTCCATGCGCTTCCTCCTTCCCATGGCAGCCCTGTTGGTGGCGGCGCTGGGGTCGGTCCTGATGTGGGGGGGCGGGGGATCCCCCGTCACCGGCGAGGCTGGTCCCCCGATGGCTGCCGCGGAGGGAGGTGCCGCCGGCCTGGATGGGACGCACCTCTGGCCCTCCGGCAACGGCATGGTGGCGGGGGAGCCCCTCCTCCTCCTGGACGGTCTCACCGAGGACCAGCTCGAGGCCCTTCTCGCTGAGATGGAGGGGTGATGGTGCGACCGATCCAGACCGTGGTCCTGGTGCTGGGCGCCCTCCTGCTCCCTCCGGTCCTCTCACCGGGGGGAGGGCTGGAGGCCCAGATCAGGCCCGGAGAGCGGGCTCCGGAACTGGTGCGAAGGGTCCAGCAGCAGTTCGAGCGCCGGATCCGCAACGAACTGGGGCTCACCGAAGACGAGTTCCGGGAGGTGCAGGCGGTGGTGGCGGGCTTCCGTCCCCGGAGGGTGGCGCTGAACAGGGAGGAGCGGACGCTCCGGGCCCAGGCGCAGCTCCTCGTCCGCCAGGGGGGCGAGAGCGATGCCGACCAGCTCCGGGCCCGGGGAATCCTGGAGGGGATCAAGGAGCTCCGGGAGGCGGAGGCCGCCCTGGCCCGGGAGGAGGAGGAGCGACTGGCGGAACTCCTGACCCCGATGCAGCTTCTCAGGTACCAGGTCCTCCGTCAGCAACTCGCCGAGCGGATCCGTCAACTCCAGGGCTCCGGGGCACCCGGGGACTACGAGACGCAATGACCATCCAGGTCCTCCTCTTCGCCTCCTACCGGGAGATGGCTGGAACCTCCCGGCTGGAGGTGGAGGTGCCCGAGGGGAGCACGGTGGCGGCGGTGGTGGCCTCTCTCCGGGAACGGGGCGGTGGGCTGGCTGCCCTTCCCACCGATCCCCCTGTTGCGGTGAACCGGACCTGGGTGCCCTCCGACACGGCGCTGGTGGACGGGGACGAGGTGGCGCTCCTCCCGCCGGTGGCCGGAGGATGAGCCTTCCCTCCGGGCCGGCGATCCACGTGCGGGTGGGGAGGGATCCCCTGGACGTGCCCGGGGTCCTCTCCCGTGTGGGGACGGATCGGGATGGCGCCGTGGTCCTCTTCCTGGGCAATGTGCGGAACCACCACGAGGGGCGCTCCGTGGAGGGGATTCTCTATGAGGGGTACGAGCCCATGGCCGAGGACCTTCTCCGGCTCCTCTCGGATGAGACCGTGGAGCGTTTCGGAGTGACCCGGGTGGCGGTGGAGCACCGGCTGGGGGCTCTGGAGGTGGGGGAGGCCAGTGTGGCGGTGGCCATCTCCTCTCCCCACCGGGCAGAGGCCTTCCAGGCCGCCCAGTGGCTGATGGAGGAGTTGAAGCGCCGCATCCCGGTCTGGAAGAAGGAGAGCTTCACGGACGGGGAGAGCGCCTGGGTCAGGGGGAGGGACCCCCGGGAGCAGATGTCTCCGGGGCACATGGTGGCGGAGGGCGACGACGCATGAAGGACGGGTTCGGGCGCAGGATCGAGTACCTGCGGATCTCGGTGACGGACAAGTGCAACCTCCGGTGCGTCTACTGCATGCCGGAGGAGGGGCTCCCGTGGCTGAAGCGGGAGGATCTCCTGTCGTACGAGGAGATCGCCGAGGTGGTCCGGGTCATGGCGGGAATGGGTCTCCGCCGGGTGCGCCTCACCGGGGGGGAGCCGCTGGTCCGGCAGGACCTTCCCCGCCTGGCTGCCATGATCTCCTCAGTGCCGGGGATCGAGGATCTCTCCCTCTCCACGAATGCCGTCCTCCTGGCCGACATGGCGAAGGAACTCCGGCAGGCCGGCGTGGACCGCCTGAACATCTCCCTGGACTCCCTTGATCCGGAGCGGTTCGATGCCATCGTCCGGAGGCCCGGCTCCTTCCAGCGGGTCATGGCGGGGCTGGAAGCCGCAGAGCGGGAGGGATTTGCCCCCATCAAGCTCAACGTGGTTCTCATCCGCGGGGAGAACGACCACGAGGTGGCCGACTTCGCCGCCATCACCCGGGAGCGCCCCTGGCACATCCGCTTCATCGAGCTCATGCCCACCGGGTCCAACCTGGAGCTGAGCGCGGCCCGCACCGTCACCTGCGACGAGGTGCTGGAGACCCTCCAGGAGGTGGGGCGCCTGGACCCGGTCACCGGCCCCACGGGGAACGGACCGGCCCGCTACTTCCGCTTCCCTGGAGCCCCGGGGACGGTGGGGGTCATCACCCCCATGAGTCACAACTTCTGCGACCAGTGCAACCGGATGCGGCTTACGGCGGACGGGCAGTTGCGTCCCTGCCTCTTCGGGCACCTTCAGACGGACCTCCGGGGGCCTCTGCGCCAGGGTGAGGCGCTGGAGCCCTTCATCGAGGAGACCCTCCGGGTGAAGCCCCAGCGGCACCTCCTGGAGCAGGGGGTGTCCACCGGGTCCGGGGGGCTCATCGCCCTCTCCCAGACCGGGGGATGAGCCGGGAACGGGGGAGCCCTTCTCCCGTCTCGCTTTCCGTTGACACCCCACCCGCTCTCGGGTAGCTTCCGGCGCGGTCTCCCGCCTTGATCCGCACGTCTGGAAGAACGCGCTCCGGACCTGCCCCGACCGCCCTGAACCAGCCATCCGGGAGCCACCCAGATCCATGTCCATGCGGAAGATCACCGTCGTCGGCGGCGGGAATGTGGGAGCCACTGCGGCCCAGCGCCTTGCAGAGAAGGAACTGGCCCGTGAGGTCGTCCTCATCGATGTCATCGATGGCGTCCCCCAGGGGAAGGGTCTGGATCAGTTCCAGAGCGCTCCCATCGAGGGGTTCGACTCCCGGGTGATCGGGGCCAACGACTACGAGGCAGCCGCGGGATCCGGGATCTTCATCGTCACCGCAGGGATCGCCCGGAAGCCCGGGATGTCCCGGGACGACCTCCTGAAGACCAACGCCGGGATCGTCCGCTCGGTCTCGAAGGAGATCGCCCGGGTGGCCCCCTACTCCATCATCATCATGGTGTCGAACCCCCTGGACGTGATGTGCTCCGTGGCCATGGAGGCCTCCGGCTTCCCCCGGGAACGGGTCATCGGAATGGCTGGGGTGCTGGACACGGCCCGCTACCGGGCCTTCATCGCCATGGAGCTGGATATCAGCGTGGAGGACATCCAGGCGCTGGTCCTGGGTGGGCATGGCGACACCATGGTGCCCCTGGCCAGCTACACGACGGTGAGCGGCATCCCCCTCTCCCAGCTCCTCCCGGCGGACCGCATCGAAGCGCTGGTGGACCGGGCCCGCACCGGTGGCGCCGAGATCGTGGGCTACCTGAAGACCGGGAGTGCCTACTACGCACCCTCGTCCGCCGCCGTCCAGATGGCCGAGGCCATCGTGAAGGACAAGCGGCGGATCCTCCCCTGCTCGGCCTTCCTCCAGGGGGAGTACGGCGAGCGGGACATCTTCCTGGGTGTGCCGTGCAAGCTGGGCGCGAACGGCCTCGAGCAGATCCTCGAGGTGGAACTCACATCGGATGAGCGGACGGCGCTGGCGAACAGCGCCCAAGCGGTCCGGTCCACCCTGGATACCCTCCGCTCCCTGGACGGCTGACGTCACATGGCAACGGGCACCGCATCTCCGCCCTCCTCCGGATCCGTGGCCAGGGTGGCCACGATCTACCGGTCCTCCGTGGGGAAGAAGGTCCTCATGGCGGTCTCGGGCCTCCTCCTCTTCGGCTTCGTCCTCTCCCACATGGTGGGGAACCTGAAGGTCCTCCAGGGGGCCGAGGCCATCAACGGCTACGCGGTCTTCCTCCGGGAGCTCGGATACCCGGCGGTCCCCAAGTACGGGGTGCTCTGGGTGGCCCGTGTGGTCCTGCTGGCGGCGGTGGGCGTGCACATCGTGTCCGCCTTCCAACTCTGGTCCCGTAGCCGGTCTGCCCGGGCCAGCCGCTACACGAAGGCGCAGGACCTCTCCTTCTCCTACGCCTCCCGGACCATGAGGTGGGGGGGGGTGATCGTCCTCCTCTTCATCGTGTACCACATCCTCCACTTCACCACGGGGCAGGCCCACACCGACTTCGTCTACGGCGACGTCTACCACAACTTCGTGGTGGCCTTCCGGAATCCGCTGGTGCTGGGGGTGTACCTGGTGGCACAGGCCGCCCTCTGCTTCCATCTGTACCATGGAATCTGGAGTTCCCTCCAGACCCTGGGGGCCAATCACCCCCGGTACAACCGCTTCCGGCGGCCGGTGGCCTCGGCCCTGGCCATCGTGGTCTTCGTCGGCTTCGTCACGCCCCCCATGGCGGTGGCGCTCGGCTTCATATCCTGACGGTTCGTTCTTCCGTCGCACATCGTCAGAGTCCTCCGGAGGACACCACCACGTGGAGCTCAACCCCAGGATCCCATCGGGGCCCGTTCAGGAGAAGTGGGACCGACACCGCTTCGAGATGAAGCTGGTCAACCCGGCCAACAAGCGGAAATACGAGGTCATCGTCGTGGGGACGGGGCTGGCGGGCGCTGCGGCCGCAGCCTCCATGGGCGAGCTCGGCTACAACGTCAAGGCCTTCACCTTCCACGATTCCCCCCGCCGGGCCCACTCCATCGCGGCCCAGGGCGGAATCAACGCCGCCAAGAACTACCAGAGCGACGGAGACTCCGTCTGGCGCCTCTTCTACGACACGGTGAAGGGGGGCGACTTCCGCTCCCGTGAGGCCAACGTCTACCGGCTCGCCCAGGTCTCGCTGAACATCATCGACCAGGCCGTGGCCCAGGGGGTCCCCTTTGCCCGGGAGTACGACGGTCACCTGGCCAACCGCTCCTTCGGGGGTGCCCAGGTCTCCCGGACCTTCTACGCCCGGGGGCAGACCGGCCAGCAGCTCCTCCTGGGGGCGTACCAGGCCCTCATGCGGCAGGTGCACGAAGGGAAGGTGAAGCTCCACACCCGGCAGGAGATGGTGGACCTGATCGTGGTGGACGGGGTGGCCCGGGGGATCGTGACCCGGGACCTGAACACCGGCGCCCTGGCCAGCCACATGGCCGATGCGGTGGTGCTGGGGACGGGGGGCTACTCCAACGTCTTCTTCCTCTCCACCAACGCGAAGGGGTGCAACGTCACCGCCTCCTGGCGGGCGCACCGCCGGGGAGCCGGGATGGCCAATCCCTGCTTCACCCAGATCCATCCAACCTGCATTCCGCCGTCGGGGGACTTCCAGTCGAAGCTCACCCTGATGTCGGAGTCGCTGCGGAACGACGGGCGCATCTGGGTCCCGGAGAAGAAGGGGGACAATCGGCCGGCCTCCCAGATCCCCGAGTCGGAGCGGGACTACTACCTGGAGCGGTTCTACCCCTCCTTCGGGAACCTCTCCCCCCGGGACATTGCGTCCCGGCGGGCGAAGGAGATGGTGGATGCCGGACACGGGGTGGGCCCCCTGAACAACGGGGTCTTCCTGGACTTCGCCGATGCCATCGAGCGGCTGGGGAAGGACGCCATCGCCGAGCGGTACGGGAACCTCTTCGCCATGTACGAGAAGATCACCGGCGAGGACCCCTACGCCCGGCCGATGCGGATCTATCCGGCCCCCCACTACACCATGGGCGGCCTCTGGGTGGACTACAATCTCCAGAGCACCGTGCCCGGACTCTTCGTCATCGGAGAGGCCAACTTCTCCGACCACGGGGCCAACCGCCTGGGGGCCAGCGCCCTCATGCAGGGGCTGGCGGATGGGTACTTCATCGCACCCCTCACGGTGGGGAACTACCTGGCCGCCGCGAAGCTTCCGAAGATGGACGCCACCCACGCCGCCGCCCGGGACGTGGAGGCGGAGGTCACTGGGAGGGCGAACCGTCTCCTCTCCGCAAAGGGGAGCCGGACGGTGGATTCGTTCCACCTGGAGTTGGGGAAGCTCATGTGGGACCACTGCGGAATGGCCCGGGACGAGACGGGCCTGAAGGCCGCGTTGGCCCGGATCCCGGAGTTGAGGGAGGAGTTCTGGCGGGAGGTCCGTGTCCCCGGGGCTGCGGATACCCTGAACCAGTCGCTGGAGAAGGCGGGGCGGGTGGCGGACTTCATGGAGTTCGCCGAGGTGATGTGCCGGGACGCCCTGACCCGTGACGAGTCGTGCGGGGCACACTACCGGGTGGAACACACGACGGAGGAAGGGGAAGCACTCCGCAACGACGTGGACTTCAGCCATGCTGCGGTGTGGGAGTGGACCGGGGAGAACAATGAGCCCCGCCGCCATGCCGAGCCGCTCACCTTCGAGAACGTGCCGCCCAGCCAGAGGAGCTACAAGTAAGATGAACCTCACGCTGCAGGTCTGGCGTCAGGACGGCCCCCGGGATGCGGGCCGCTTTGAACGATACGAAGCCCGGGACATCTCGGAGCACATGTCCTTCCTGGAGCTCCTGGATGTGGTCAATGAGGATCTGACCATGTCGGGGAAGGAGCCCATCGCCTTTGAACACGATTGCCGGGAAGGGATCTGCGGGTCCTGCGGTATGATGGTGAACGGTGTGCCCCACGGCCCAAGGAGCATGACCACCGCATGCCAGTTGCATATGCGGAGCTTCAAGGACGGGGACGAGATCTGGATCGAGCCCTGGCGAGCCACCGCCTTCCCGGTGATCCGGGATCTGGTGGTGGACCGTCGCCCCCTGGACGACATCATCGAGGCGGGGGGCTACATCTCCGTCCGGACCGGGTCGGCCCCCGAGGCCAATGCCACCCCGGTGGGGAAGCAATGGGCCGACGAGGCCTTCGATGCCGCCACCTGCATCGGGTGCGGGGCCTGCGTGGCGGCCTGCCCCAACGCCTCCGCCATGCTCTTTACCGCCGCGAAGGTAGCCCACCTGGGGCTCCTTCCCCAGGGGCAGCCGGAGCGGTACGACCGGGTCCTCCACATGATCGAGGTCCACGACGACGCGGGCTTCGGGAACTGCACCAACCATGGGGCCTGCCAGATCGCCTGCCCCAAGGGGATCAGCGTGGACTACATCGCCCGCCTCAACCGGGACCTGGTCAAGGGGAGCCTCCGGGCTCGTCCCCGGGCCGGTTCCGGGGCAGGGGACTGAGACCCACCATGCGCTTCCCGTCCCTCGCCCCCCGCTGTTGTCCCCCCTGTTGTCGTCCCTGCTCCGGTTCCGGAGAGAGGGCGGGGGGATCGCGGGCGTTGCGACGGTGACGTGATCCCACGCCGGAGATGCAAGGAGCATCTCCCCGTTCAGGCCTTTGAAGGCCGCGGCTCTCCCGGGAGCCGCGGCCTTTTTCGTATCCACGGTCCATCCGCCGGGGATCCATCCACCGCTCCACCAGGACGAATGACCATGAGCGCTCCAGCGATTGCGGCACCGGCGGACACCGTCGCCCCCGACTCCCCTACCACCCCGGGGCTGGCCATCCTCCACGAACACCCCGACTGGTTCCGCCCCCTCTTCCGTGAGTTGGAGGCCCGTGGGGTGCCCTTCCACCGCACCGGGGCCGAGGGGCTGGGGTGGGAGCCCGGTGGGGAGGATCCCCCCTTCCGGGTGCTCTTCAATCGGATGTCCCCCTCCGCCTACCTCCGGGGGGGGACGGCGGCGATCCACTACACCCGTCACATCCTGCGCTGGCTCGAGGGGCGGGGGGTCCGGGTGATCAACGGGACGCAGGCGTACGAGACCGAGATCTCCAAGGCGTACCAGATGGAGCTCCTCCACACCCTGG
>Ga0008835_101422_pt1 | contig 12327 bp, 11 predicted proteins | sample HotLakConsoUCCRE_FD_62215 | JGI IMG/M metagenome (GOLD analysis project Ga0008835, IMG submission 62215) | Hypersaline microbial mat communities from Hot Lake, Washington, USA - Hot Lake Consortium UCC-RE (Hybrid Assembly) ...
GCCGGATCGCCTGCGGCTCGTTGAGCACGAGCACGCGGCCCATCACGCCCTTGCCGTAGAGGATCGGCTTTTCGAAATGCGCCTTCGTCCAGGTCGTCAGCGGGTTGCTGCGCGCGGCGGTAAGAAAACCGAAGAGATCGGGCGGGCGATTGCGCGGCGCGGGCGCGGGCGGGCGCAGGCCCGTGTCAGGCATCGCCATATTCGCTGGTTCGCCGATCGGGGCTGCTTGCGTCATAGTATTCTCCACGGCCTCGCGATTCGGGCCGAACGACCTATCATGTGGGGCGTTGACAGTGCGGGAGGAAGAGCATGGCTGAAAACGAGACCCGTATCGAGACCGACAGCTTCGGCGAGATCGCCGTCCCGGCCGATCGCTTGTGGGGCGCGCAGACGCAGCGCTCCCTCCAGAACTTCCGCATCGGAGCAGAGCGCATGCCGAGGCCGATGGTGCGCGCGCTCGGGCTGGTGAAGCGCGCGGCGGCACGCACCAATCACACCCTCGGCCTGCTCGATGCGAAAATCGCCGATGCCATCGTCACCGCGGCGCAGGAGGTGGCTGACGGCAAGCATGACGCGGAATTTCCCCTCGTCGTCTGGCAGACGGGCTCGGGCACCCAGTCCAACATGAACGCCAACGAGGTGATCGCCAACCGCGCCAACGAGATGCTCGGCGCCGGGCGCGGCGTGAAAGCGCCGGTCCATCCCAACGATCACGTCAATATGGGCCAGTCCTCCAACGACACCTTTCCCACCGCGATGCATATCGCCGCCGTCGAGGAGATCCATCACAGCCTGCTGCCGGCCCTCATGCATCTTTACGAAGCGCTTGCCGGCAAGGCGGAGGAATTTTCCGATATCATCAAGATCGGGCGCACCCATATGCAGGACGCCACCCCGATCACGCTGGGGCAGGAATTCGGCGGCTATGCCGCGCAGATCGCCCATGCGATCGGGCGGATCGAGGCGAGCCTGCCGGCCATGCTCGACCTCGCCCAGGGCGGCACGGCCGTCGGCACCGGGCTCAACGCCCATGCCGATTTCCCCGAAGGCTTTGCACAGGAAATCGCGCGCCTGACGGATCTGCCCTTCGAGACGGCGCCGAACAAGTTCGAGGCGCTGGCGAGCCACGATGTCTTCGTCTTCGCCCATGGGGCATTGACCGCGCTCGCCACCGGCCTGTTCAAGATCGCCAACGACATCCGGTTGCTCGGATCGGGCCCGCGCTCGGGGCTGGCGGAACTGTCGCTGCCGGAGAACGAGCCCGGCTCCTCGATCATGCCGGGCAAGGTCAATCCGACCCAGGCGGAGGCGCTGACCATGGTCTGTGCGCAGGTCATCGGCGCCAACCAGACGATCGCCTTCGCCGCCTCGCAGGGGCATCTGGAGCTCAACGTGTTCAAGCCGGTGATCGCCTTCAACATGCTCCAGAGCATCCGGCTGCTGGCCGACAGCGCGCGCAGCTTTACCGATAACTGCGTCACCGGCATCAGCGCCAACCGCGAGCGCATTGGCGATCTGCTGGAACGCTCGCTGATGCTCGTCACCGCGCTCGCGCCGACGATCGGCTACGACGCCGCCGCCGATATCGCCAAAGCGGCCCACAAGAAAGGCACCACCCTGCGTGAGGAAGCGCTCGCTTCCGGCAAGATCTCGGCGGAAGATTTCGATACCATCGTGCGCCCGCAGGACATGATCGCGGCGAAGGCGCCGAAGACGAAGAGGTGAGGCGATGAACGGCGGGGTCGTCAATCTGCGTCAGTTCAGGAAACGCAAGGCGCGCGCGCAGGCCGAGCGCGAGGCCGCGGACAACCGGGTGAAATTCGGTCGCAGGAAGAGCGAGAAGCAGATCACCGAGAGCGAACGCGCCCTAGACACGGCCCGGCTCGAAGGCCATCGCCTCCGTGCACGGGATGATGACGGCGCCGATGATGCCGGGCCCGGCAATGACTGACCGGCCGCGCGGGGTCATCAAGCGTTCCATCGCCATTGCCGGCCACCGCACCTCGATCTCGCTGGAGGAGCCGTTCTGGGAGGAGCTGCGCCGCATTGCCTCGGCGCGGGGTATCGCCTTGCAGAAACTCGTCGCTGAGATCGATGCGGGGCGCGCGGGGGAGAATCTCTCCTCGGCTCTGCGGGTCCATGTGCTCGAAGAGCTCCGTGTGGCGAGGGAGGCAGCGCCGGGCCCCGGTGATGAAGTTTGACCAGAGGGTCGCGAGCGGCTAAACGCGCCGGCTCGACAGACGGGTAGGGGTTGCAAAATGGCCGGGATCAATCAGCGAATCGCGCAGGAACTCGGGGTGCGCCCGGACCAGGTGAGCGCGGCGGTGGCGCTGATCGACGAGGGCTCCACGGTGCCGTTCATTGCGCGCTACCGGAAGGAGGCGACCGGCGGCCTCGATGATGCACAGCTGCGCGATGTCGATGAGCGGCTGGCCTATCTGCGTGACCTCGAAAAGCGCCGCGCGGCCATCCTCGAGAGCATTGAATCCCAGGGCAAGCTCGACGATGCTCTGCGCGCGCGCATCCTTGAGGCCGAGACAAAGGCGCGTCTGGAGGATCTCTATCTCCCCTTCAAGCCCAAGCGCCGCACCAAGGCGCAGATCGCCCGCGAGGCCGGGCTCGAACCGCTGGCCGATGCGCTCTGGAGCGATCCGTCGCAGGACCCGCAGGCGCGGGCGCAAGGCTTCATCGATGAAGCCAAGGGCGTCGCGGATGCGAAGGCTGCGCTGGAGGGCGCGCGCGCCATCATCGCGGAACGGCTGTCGGAAGATGCCGAGCTGATCGGGAAGCTGCGCGAGCGCTATTGGGTGGAAGGCGTGCTCACCGCGAAGGTGCGCTCCGGCAAGGAGCAGGCGGGGGCGAAATTTTCGGATTATTTCGATTATGCGCAGCCGCTGTCGAAGCTCCCGGCGCATCGCGTGCTCGCGCTCTATCGCGGCGCGAAGGAGGAGGTGCTCGATCTCGGCTTTCGCGAGAGCGCGGAGGAGGTGGTCGGGCGGATCGGGCCGATGGCGCTCGCTATCGCCCATCACTGCCGCATCCGCGACGAGGGGCGTCCGGGCGATGACTGGCGCATGCAGGCGATCGGCTGGGCCTGGCGCACCAAGCTCTCGCTCTCCATCGAGCTCGATTTGCGCCAGCGTCTGTGGAACGCCGCCGAGGATGCGGGCGTGCGCGTCTTTGCCGAGAACCTCCGCGACCTGTTGCTCGCCGCGCCCGCCGGCGCGCGGGTGACGATGGGGCTCGACCCGGCCTATCGCACCGGCGTCAAGGTTGCGGTCGTCGACGCCACCGGCAAGGTGGTCGCCACCGATGCGGTCTATCCGCATGAACCACAAAAACGCTGGAACGAGGCGCTGGCGAGCCTGTCGCGGCTCGTCGAGGTGCATGATGTGAGCCTCATCGCCATTGGCAACGGCACCGCCTCCCGCGAGACCGACAAGCTTGCGGGGGAGCTGGTGGCGGGGATGAAGGGGCGTAATCTCACCAAGATCGTCGTCTCGGAAGCCGGCGCCTCGGTCTATTCGGCCTCGGCCTATGCCAGCCGCGAATTGCCAGATCTCGACGTCTCCCTGCGTGGCGCGGTCTCGATCGCACGGCGACTTCAGGACCCGCTGGCGGAACTCGTCAAGATCGATCCGAAATCCATCGGCGTCGGGCAGTATCAGCACGATCTCGCCGAGCACAAGCTCTCGCGCTCCCTCGACGGCGTGGTGGAGGATTGCGTGAATGCGGTGGGTGTCGAGGTCAACACCGCTTCTGCGCCTTTGCTCGCGCGGGTCGCCGGTGTGGGCGAGAGCGTGGCGCAGGCGATCGTCGCCCATCGCGATGCGCATGGGCGCTTTGGCGCGCGCAAGGCGCTGTTGAAGGTGGCGGGGCTGGGGCCCAAGACCTTCGAGCAATGCGCCGGCTTCCTGCGCATCCATGGCGGCGCTAACCCGCTCGACGCGTCCGGCGTGCATCCGGAGGCCTATCCGGTGGTCGAACGCATCATCAAGTGTACCGGCAAGGATCTGCGTGAGCTGATCGGCGATGCGCGCACCCTGCGCGGGCTGCGGCCCGAGCAATTCACAGATGAGGCTTTCGGCGTGCCCACCGTCTCCGACATCCTCGCCGAGCTCGAAAAGCCGGGCCGGGATCCGCGCCCGGAATTCAAGACGGCGAGCTTCAAGGAAGGCGTCGAGACGATTGGCGACCTGAAGCCCGGCATGGTGCTTGAGGGCGTCGTGACCAATGTCGCGGCTTTCGGCGCCTTCGTTGATATCGGCGTGCATCAGGACGGGCTGGTGCATGTCTCGGCCATGGCGAAGACCTTCGTGCGCGATCCGCGCAGCATCGCCAAACCCGGTGACGTGGTGCGGGTGAAGGTGATGGAGGTGGATCTGCCGCGCAAGCGTATCGCGTTGTCGATGCGTCTTGATGACGAGATCGGCGCGGAGCAGCCGCGAGGCGGCAAGCAAAACGGCGCGAAACCTTCATCGGGCGGTGGAGCCGATCAGGGCAGGGCGAGACCATCGCAGCGCCAACCGTCCAATGCGCTCCGCAAGGCTCCTCCTGAACGGGCCGAAGCAGGGGGCGCCATGGCCGAAGCGCTGCGCCGCGCCGCCGAAAAGGCGGGTTCAAAGAAGCCACGCTGATCGCGGCGGGTAGCGAGGGTGCTCAGTCGAACAGTTCCATGAACTTTCGATCAATCCTGTCCTTGGCGATCCAGGGAAGGCGACCGGGGAAGCTGAACCAGTTCCCGCGTGAGGCAACTGCGCGACCGTCGGCGCTGGCGATCAGCATCAGCCATTGGCGTTGCGGAATATGTGGCGTCAGCGCCTCGCCGCGCGCCAGTGCGCGGATGTTGCGCGCCAGGGCCGGGCCCTGTCTGACGGCGAAGACGCCGGCCTTGGGACGCGGATGTGCGGGCATGGTGGCGCAATCGCCGACGGCGAAGACATTGCCCTGCCCCTGCACGCGAAGCATTTCGTCGATGGCGAGGAAGCCGTCCGGGGTTCGTGCCAGATCGCCCTCGGCCAGGACGGCAGGCGCCTTGGCATGGGAGGAGACGAGCACCGCTTCGGCATCAACTCGCGCGCCGTCCGCAAGCCGTGCGCCTGTCTCGTCAATCTGCGCGACAGGCGCATTCTCGTGTAGCGCGATGCCGGCCCGCGCGAGGGCGCGACGCAGGAAGAATCGGGCGAGCGGGTTGATCTCCGGGGTGACGCCCTCCGCCGTGGCGAGCATGATCTGCGGCCTCGGCCCCGTCGTGCATTCCCGTTCGAGCCTGTAGCGCAGCGCGAAGGCGAGGCAGACGCCGGCGGCACCACCGCCCACGACGAGGAGGCGTCGCGGGCCGGTCGCCTCCCGGAGCCGCGCGATCAGCGCCTCCAGCTTGCCGAGCAGGTCTCCGATCGGTTTCACTGCTAGGGCATGCTCGCGTGCCCCGGCGATGGCATCGAGATCCGGCGTGATGCCGATATCGATCGAGGCGATATCGAAGGCCAGATCCACGCCGCTATCGAGGGTGATGCGGTTCTGCGCGCCGCAGAACCCGACGGCGCGGGCGCGAATGAAGCGCGCATTCGCCCGCCGCGCGAGCCGCACGAGATCGATATGCATCTCGGCGCGGCTGTAGAGGCCCGCCACATGGCCGGGCAGCATGCCGGAATAGGGCGACTCGCGCTCAGGCGATACGAGCGTGATCGTCAGGCCCGGTTCCGGATCCACCGCCAGACTCCGCAACGCCAGGGCATGGGCATGCCCGCCCCCGACCAGCACCAGATGCGTCATGGCTGCGATCTGTTCAAGCGGACGTGCCTTCCGTCAGATATTTTTTCGCCAGTACCTTTCCTTCTTCGACCGCTGGCTGATCGAACGGGTCGATGCCAATCGCATAGCCGGTCAGGATGGTCTCCAGCATGAAATGCATCAGCAGGGCACCCAGATTCTCCTCGTCGAGACGATCGACATGGATGGTGCGGGTCGGTCGATGATTGTGCGCCAGCGTATCCGCCGTAGCACGACCCTGCGCCGCAACGAGGTCACCGATGGTCTTGCCGGCAAAGCCCGGCTCGCCCGCGCGTTCCGCCAGATCCTTGTCGATCATGGGGCCCTTGCCGAGACAATCGGTCGTGATCACGGTGAAGATCTTGTCGTTGGGGCCGGCCAGATAGAGCTGTAACTGGCTGTGCTGATCGACGGGTCCGATGGCGGCGATGGGCTGCGAGCCCTTGCCGTCCTTGCCGAGACTCTCGGCCCAGAGCTGCACCCACCAGCGCGTGAAACGCTCCAGCTTGTCGGCATAGGCCATGGTGACGACGCTCGCCTTGCCTTCGAGCGAAGCCGCCGTCATCAGGGCCGCCCCGAGCGCGACGGGAATCTCGCCGGCGGCAACATCACCCGCCCGGATCGGCGCGTACACGGAAGCCGCGCCCTTGCGGATGGCGCGGATATCGAGGCCGAGTACTGCGGCTGGCAGCAGCCCGACATTGGTCAGGGCCGAATAGCGTCCGCCTATGCCGGTGTGATGCTCGAGAAAGGCGCAGCCCTCCGGTTCGAGCAGATCGCGCAGGGCATTCTTCGTCCCGTCCCGGCGTGGCTCGGAGAGGCCGATGACATGGTCAGCGATGGTCAGCCCGCCATCCTTGAGAGCGCTCATCACGGCCATGCTCTGCATCAGCGTTTCGCCCGTGCCCCCGGATTTCGAAATGGCGGCGAAGCGCGTGGTGGTCAGGGGAAGCGCTTCGAGCGCCCTCCCGAAGGTAGCCGGGTCGAGATTGTCGAAGAAATGGACGCGTGGCTCCCGGCTGAAGCGACCAACACCCGGAATCATGTAGTCGGCCAGCTGCGCCAGGGTCTGGCCGCCGAGGCTGGAGCCTCCGGTGCCCAGGAAGACCACGTCGCTGGCGCCATCGCGCAGCTTGCGTGCAGCCTCCTCCACGGGGCCGAGATCGGCGGTATCCTCGGGGAGAGAGAGCAGCGGCAGATTGCCGGAGCGTTCCTCGTCGCGCAGGCGTTTCAGCTCCGTCTCCGTTACGGACAGGGCCGCCTCGATCGCTGTCTTCGGGATGCCCGCGCCGCCCATATTGGTGCCCATCGCGCGTTCGATCGATTGCCGCAAGCTCATGCTGTCAGACCTCCTTGATTGAAACCTGATCGTGACGCGTCGAGCCCCTGCTTCCAATGAGGGAAAACCCTGTCGCGCACGATAGAGTCACCGCGACAACGCTTTAGCGCTCCCAAAGGATGCATGCTCGCCTGATGGCGCTCACACCGTGGCCAGGCCTTCCGGACGCCCGGCAATGACCACGAGCATTCGCCCATCACCCAGAACACGGGTCGCCGCGCGCATCACATCTTCGCGCGTGACCGCCGATACCAGCGCATTGCGGCGAGTGATATAGTCGATACCGAGTCCTTCAAAGGCGATCTGAGCCAGCTGCTGGGCAATCTTGGTGGAGGTGTCGAAACCAAGAGGGTAGGAGCCCGTCAGATAGGCCTTGGCTTTGGTCAACTCTTCTTCACTCGGGCCGTCCGTCTTCAGCTTGTCGATCTCTGCAGCAATGACGTCGAGGGCTTCGACGACGCGCTCGTTTTTGGTGGCGGTGAATCCCCACGTCATCGCGGCTGCCCGCAGACTGACGAGACCGGTGCCAACGGAATAGGCGAGGCCGCGCTTCTCGCGCACTTCCTGGAACAATCGCGAGGTGAACACGCCGCCGCCCAGAATGTGGTTGAGCACGAAGGCCGGGATGAAATCCGGATCGCGCCAGCCGATCCCGTTCATGCCGAAGCGGATCACCGATTGCGGCACGTCGAGATCGACGACATGGCGCGTGCCGAGCCCGGCAATGCTCGCCACTTGCGGCTTTTTGATCCGAGCTGTCGCGGGAAGGTCGCCGAACACTCCGTCCACGAGCGCGATCACCTGTTGTTCGTCGAGGGCACCGACCACGGCAACGCAGAGGTTGTCGCGGGCGATCAAACGTTCATGGGCATCGACGAGATCAGCACGGCTGATCGCTTCAACGCTCTCCAGCGTGCCGCCATTGGGCAGGCCGTAGATGTGGCCGGGAAAGGCCTGGGTGAAGAAAGTCTTCGTCGCGCGCACGCCGGGATCGTTCATCTGGTATCGGATGCCGGCGAGCGTCTGTGCGCGCACGCGGGCGATCGCCTCGTCATCGAAACGCGGCTCCACGAGGGCGAGGCGCGCGAGTGCAATGGCCTCGTCAAGATTGCGAGTCAGGGTGCGCAGGCCGCCGGAAATGGAATCCTGACCGGCACTGAACGAAAGCTCGATGGCTGATGCTCCCAGTTTCTCCTGATAGGCGTCGGACGGGTAAGGGCCTGCCCCCTCGTCCAGCAATTGCGCGGTCATCTGCGCGATTCCCGGTCGCTCCATCGGATCTTGAGAAGCGCCCCCTTCGAAGACGAAGGACATCGCAGCGACGGGGACCACCTCGGAATGGACGCGCCAGACCTCGATGCCCGACGGCGTGACGATCATCTCGGCCCGGGCCGGGGCGGTGGAAACGGGTTCGACGGCGATGGTCATGCGGTCCTCTCGCAACAGCGGAAACGGGCAGGGAAGGAGGCGGCGCTCAGCCGGCCTTGAGCAGGTGGCCGGTGACCGCACGGCGCGGCACGAGATAGCGCCTTGCAACTTCGGCCAACTCGGCATGCGTGACCGCTTCGATATCAGCCGGCCAGCTGCGCACCGAATCGATGGTCTCGCCGATGGCCAGCGCGGCGCCGTAGATGCGCGCCATCGAGGTCTGGCTGTCGGCGGCATAGGTCGTCTCGGCGATGAGCTGGGTCTTGGCGCGGGCGATGGATTTTTCATCCAGCGCCTCGTCCACGATCCCGGCAATGGCGCGGTCGAGCATGTCCTCAAGCTGATCGAGGCTCACTTCCGGCGTCGGCACCGCGTAGACGGCAAAGCGCGTCTCATCGACCGCGGAGGACATGTACCAGCCCCCGGCATTCACCGCCACGCCGCGTTCGAGCACAAGCTTGCGATACAGATAGGATGTCGGCCCACCGCCGACCAGCTCGGCCAGAACCTCCAGCGCAAAGGCATCGCGCCCCTGGGCGGTGAGCGAGGAGGGGGCGAGATACATGCGCTGCAACAGCGGCTGCTCCACGCGGGGATCGGCAACGGCGACGCGGCGCATGGCGCGCGGCTCCGGCTCGCGAGGGCGGATGCGCTGTGGCCGCGCTCCGCGCGGGGTGATCCGCCCGTAACTGGCATCTGCAAGCCGGCGTACCTCGTCCTCGGCAACGTCACCGGCCACGACCAGGATCGCGTTTTCGGGCGTGTAGAAGCGCTTGTAGTAATCGAGAGCGTGCGCCCGATCGAGTGCCTCGATCTCATGCATCCAGCCGATGATCGGGATGCCGTAGGGATGATGCACGAAGAGCGCGGAGGCCATAGCCTCGGAGAGCTGCGCGCCGGGATCGGTCTCCACGCGCATGCGGCGCTCTTCGAGCACCACGTCACGCTCGGGCGCGACGACATCATCCGCCAGCATCAGATTGGCCATCCGGTCGGATTCGAATTCCATCATCGTCGCCAGATGCTCCTTGGCGACGCGCTGAAAATAGGCCGTGTAATCGTATGAGGTAAAGGCGTTCTCCTGCCCGCCCAAACCCGAGACGACCTGAGAGAATTCACCGGCGGGATGACGCTCGGTGCCCTTGAACATCAGATGCTCGAGAAAGTGGGCGATCCCTGACTGGCCGATCGGATCGTCTGCCGAGCCGTTGCGGTACCAGATCATGTGCGTGGCCACGGGCACCCGGCGATCGGGAATGATAACGAGGTCAAGGCCGTTATCGAGTTGGAATGATGCGATCTCCGGTCCCGTGTCGTCGGATAGCGGGGCTTGGCGGCGCGCAGCGGGAAGGACGGGAGTATCGGTCATGCAGGCCTCGGGCAGGGAGCTCGGGAAGGGAAAAAGAAAACGAGCCGCCACAGAGCGACTCGTTGAAAGATAGGCATTGGCGTACGTTTCGGAAAGCCCCTCGGGCTCAGTCCGCCGGTGCGGGCTGCAGAAAATCGGCGGGCGGATCGGTTAGGTAGCGCCGAGTCAGCCCCTGGGCCTCCTCAGTCTGATCACGGTGGGAAATCCCCATCTCGACACGGGAAATCGGTCGCGCAGCCTCATCAGAACTCGGCGTGTCGCGGAATTCTCGCGGGATCCCGGCACCCGTGATACGACCGGAACGGATTTCCTCGCTCGTCAGCGGGCGGTTACGTTCCTCTCCACGCCGGAGATATTCCTGCCGTGCCTCCCGGCGCCGTTTCTCGCGCTCGCTCGCATCTGTCGGCCAGCGCGGATCCTCGCGCAGCGCGTCAGCACTGGCAGGCGGAGGAAGCTCCCTGGCGGGCGGCACGACCAGAGGCGCTCGTTCACGATATTCGATTTGCGGTCGATCCGGAGAAACCAGCCCGATCGAGCCGAAGATGTTACGCAGGAAATCGCCTTCCTGCGCCAGGGCCGGCGCCGGCGCGAGGACAAGGCCGGCTAGCATTGCGCCGGCGAGAAGGCCTGAGCGGTGCATGGCAGTCCTGTTCTGCGTGGAACGCGTCTTCATATCGATACCCCTGCTTCCATTCCGGGAGCGCTGCCTGGTGCGTCACTCACCCGCAATCACGGCCATCTTGTGACGTTTCGGTTTGCGCCAGCTGCGCGCGCGCCCGTCTGCCCTCGAGCACGAAGGAGTCATAGACGAGACCGAGCACGCCCGCAACGATGGCCGCATCCGCAACGTTGAAGACGTACCACGAGAAGCTGCCGAAGAATACGTGGACGAAATCGAACACGGCGCCATAGGCGGTGCGGTCGATGGCATTGCCGATCGCGCCACCCACGATCAGTGCGAGCGAGATCGCGAGGAAACGATGCGGAGTCCGCAGCATCCAGATCCCCAGCCCCAGCGCCGCTGCGAGCGAGAAGACGATGAGCCCCCAGCGCCCGAGTTCCGTCTCCTGCTGGAACAGGCCGTAGGAGATGCCGCGATTCCAGACGGTGATCAGCTCCACGAAAGGCGCCAACCGCACCGGCTCGTGGAGGAAGAGGTCGAAGACGAACAGCAGATACAGTTTCGTCGCCTGGTCGAGCCCCAGCGTGACGAGAGCAACGATGATGGACAGGCGTGTGGCGCTCATGCGCTCCCCGTGGCTGGAATCACGTGTCGATATGCCCGTTCGCGCCTGCGATCGCAAGCGGCTCTGCATCAACAATACACAGACTGTGCCGCGTCTTCATGAAAAGCCATGCCATGACTTGCCACCAAGCGGGAAGGTAGTGCATCGGCCTCATGCACAAACCCTTCCTGCGCATCTGCAGGATCTTGTGCATCTTGTGTTTCCGTGTCGCAGGCTTAAGGTCCGGCGGGTTGATGCGGGAGATGACAGATGAGTCTCAAGGTTGCGGTGCAGATGGATCCGATCGACGCGATCAGGATCGCCGGCGATACGACATTCGCGCTCCTGCTCGAGGCGCAAAGGCGCGGGCATGAGCTGCACTATTACACGCCTGATCACCTTTCCATGCGCGACGGGCAGGTCGTGGCCGGGTTGCAGATTCTGAGTGTCAAGGATGTGCAGGGCGAGCATGCGGAGCTCGGGCCGCGCGTGCGCACGCCGCTCGATGCGATGGATGTGGTGCTGATGCGCCAGGATCCGCCCTTTGATCTCTCCTATATCACGGCGACGCATCTGCTCGAGCGCATCCATCCGCGCACGCTGGTGGTGAACGATCCCGCCAACGTGCGCAATGCGCCGGAAAAAATCTTCGTCACACTCTTCCCCGAACTGATGCCGCCGACCCTGATCAGCCGCGACAAGGACGAGATCCAGGATTTCCGTAAGGAACACGGCGCGGTGGTGATGAAGCCGCTGCACGGCCATGGCGGCGCTGCGGTCGTGCGGCTGATGCCGGATGATCCGAATTTCGGCTCGCTGTTCGACATGTTCGCCGTCACCTTCCGCGAGCCCTGGGTGATCCAGCGCTTCCTTCCGCAGATTACCGAGGGCGACAAGCGCATCATCCTCGTCGATGGCGAGGCGCGCGGCGCCATCAACCGGGTGCCGGCAGTCGGCGATATCCGCTCCAACATGGTGCGCGGCGGTGCGGCAACGACGACGCAGTTCACGCCCCGCGAACGCGAGATCTGCGCAAGGATCGGCCCGCATCTGCGCGATATGGGCCTGATTCTCGTCGGCATCGACGTGATCGACGGCAATCTCACCGAGATCAACGTCACTTCGCCCACGGGTATCCGCGCCATCGCCAATCTCGGCGGCCCGGATCTCGCGGTGGATGTGTGGGAGAGCAT
>Ga0008835_101427_pt1 | contig 12275 bp, 9 predicted proteins | sample HotLakConsoUCCRE_FD_62215 | JGI IMG/M metagenome (GOLD analysis project Ga0008835, IMG submission 62215) | Hypersaline microbial mat communities from Hot Lake, Washington, USA - Hot Lake Consortium UCC-RE (Hybrid Assembly) ...
CGCGGCTCGAAATTGCAGGGTTCCGCCTGCAATAATAGCAAACGCTGCATCCAGAACCTAAGAAAAATTCTGCATTATATAGCGAAAACAGCGGGATGGGCGTTGTTCAGGACGAACAAATTAGCACTCGCGTGTGCCGAGTGCTTGAGCATCAGCTATGCTCCTTCGATGCGGATAGCAAGACGTCCTTGGATTTTGGCCGATGCGTCCGCCGCAAGTGACTTCAGCACCGCATACCCGCAGCACCGACCATGCGCCTACCAGCGATAGCTGACCGAGAGCGAACCGCCGAAGTCCTGCGCGTTCCTCGAGAACTCCGTATCGACCGACGCACCGACCGAGATGCCGTTGCGGGCGGCCAGCGTCGCGTTTGCGGACAAGACCAGCGAGTCCCGGTCGCGTGTCGCCCCCGAGACGGGGAAGGACACGCCGGGAACGGCGATGAAGGAGCGGATGCTCGGATCGTTCGAAGCGAACTCGTGTTGCCAGGATGCACGCACCCCGAAGGCGGCAGCATCGCGCCCGAACCTGTCCGAGGTCCATTCCATCGCCACGCCCAGTTCCGAGCGGACCGATTGCGCCGTGTAGGCGTCATGCCGCAGGGCAAAGCTCGAGGACCCGGCCACGGTCGTTTCCTCATAGGCCGGGGTGGAGAAGGATTGCGCGCGCAGCCCGACGAAGGACGTGATCCGACCCATGTGGTAGCCGGCCTCGATATGCGCGGCGATGGTCTCGGCCGTCGTGTCGGCGGTGAAGCGGTCCACGCCCGCAATCGTGACGGTGCGATCCGTGGTGATGTCGCTGCGCCCATAGGCCAGCGCGCCTTCGACATAGGCGCGGTCGGACGACGTCCGGGCGCGGAGCGCGACGAAGATGGTGTCGCTCGCGCCGGAGCCGAAGCCGTTGCTCAGGGCGAAGTCGGCGGTGTTCCAGGACAGCGCCAGCCCAAGATCGGTGCTGTCGCTGGCGGCGAAGTTCACCCCTGCCTCGACGCCCCGGTTGTCCGTGGAGAGTTCATGCTGGCCAAGGGCGAGATCACCGTCGGTCACGCTCCGGGTGCCGTATCCGGCGACCAGAGGCCCCTCCGCTTCAAATCATGGCGCCAGGCGTAGATCTGCTGGCGGGTTACCTCGTGGCGCTGCGCCACCTGCGTCACCGACGCGCCACCGACCCCAACCGCGCCTACGATCGCCAGCTTGTCCTCATCATCCCAACGCCGACGCCGCTCGACCCCCAGAACCTCGCCCCGCATGACCCCTCCGCACATAAGGGACGTCGCTACCGACGTCGCTATGCACGTGTCTTAGGCCATCAAGCACCTCGCAGGCAGGCGGTGGCAATCGGGCGGTTACGATAGAAGCGCCGGCCACATTCGGAATCTGTTGGCCAGCATTAGCCATGACGCGAGCGGTCCATACCGGACTCTCACTGCCGCGTTCAGATGCTGAAATCGCCGCCCGCATTTCTGCCAGCGCAATATTCGCCTTCACTAGGCATGCCTCTACTAGTCGTCTTGCCACTCTTCATCAAACGCAGCCGGATCGATGGGCGGCATTCCGTAGAACGCTTGCCGGTGCAGATGAATATTTACCCGTGAGGCAACGTTCTTCTGAGGTGTGTCGATGCCAAGCTCTTCATTAATTGTTGTATCCCGGATCATGTTTTCACCCCAGATACCAAGCTCACCGTCCCAAACGGGAGAATTTACAAGCGCCAAAGCCGCGTCTCGAAAATCCCATTCGTCTTCTTTGTTCCGCAAAATATGCCATGCGCTATCGGTTGGATAGTCCACCCGATCCAGCGGACGGTTCGCAAAGCCTCCCGGTTCGCGTGGACGAGTGCTGCCCCAGTCCCCGTAGATGATCCGTGCGCGGTTGGACTGCCTACCCACTTGGTCGATCAATTGCCGGTTGGAGAAAGGCACAGTTGTGGGCGCATCCCCACTGAAGTTGGTGAAAATTTTGGGTATAGAGGTGCAGGACAGAACCACAGGCACCGTAGCGTCAATTGGATCGAGGCTGCCAGTAATCACGCCGTCAAACCAAGCCGCCAGTGACAGCGGATCAGTCGTCCACCCACCTTCAAGGATGATAGCGAAGTCCGCATAACCTCCGGCGGCAAACGCAGACACAACTTCGTCTATGTTTTGTGGGAACCGATCTCGGACGATCCGCATACAGTAGGGACGCCCCTGCCCCTGAAACGCTTCGATTTGTGTCCGGATTTCCGCTTCGGTCTGCCCCCGAGTCTGGATACAGGGCCAAACCCGATCATGTTCGCCAACGAACTCAACCCAATTCGCAAATGAGCCAGTCGGATCCAACAGACGGGCCAACTCCTGTTGCGGAACACTATCTTCAAGGTTTGTGAACTGATAATAACGGTCTATGTCCAGAAAGTATTCCCTGTGGGGGAAAGCTCGCTCAATTCGGGTTATTGTTCGCTCCAAAGTGTTGGAATTGGCCCAAGGGGCGAGCAAGAAACAGGGTGTCATCCTGTCTTTTGTCGCTCCCGGCAAGAACTCAAGCCCGTTCATTTCGCTAGCGCGAACCGCCAGTGTCGGAACATATGCTTTGTTCTCTAGGACCATTCCATCACCTTATACTTCTGCGAAACTGGATAGTCGAATCTCCATCGCGGCCTTTGATACTTGAAAGCTCGCCGCGAGGCTTTCGATAGTTGCCTCTGTCACGACACCCCCGAAATCATCATGTAGCTTTTGCTCGATCAAGTCCATTGGCATGATCAAGTCTGCAGCAAGGCGGTTTGCCTCATACTCGATCTGCTCCGGCGCACCCGACCTGTAAAGCACATTGTCAGTGATACCATCGGGCGATCTGTCTATCACTTCCTTGTGCAAGAGAAAATGGGCCAACTCGTGCGCGATGGTGAACCGTTGCCGTTCTCGGGCTTCATTTCGATTCACCCGAATGAAGTAGTCGCCATTTTCGTTGGTGATCTGCCCGGATACGCCAGTGCGCATGCTGGATAGCCGAATTCCGCCAACGCCAAGCTCGCGGGCGAGTCCGCCCAACTTCACCGGATAAGTGGATAGATATTTTTCGAGGATGTCCCCTTTTTCTGCCATCACCTTCTTTAATTCTCGCGAGGTCATGTTCTCCTCCTATCTCTCGTATTTTTCATCTTTTTCGGATGGATCTTCATCCCATTTGACGTCTTGTTGGCGTTCTTTTTCGGCTTTGGCGTATAGCTCAAAAACCATGTCTTTGACCTTCACTTCGGAAAGGCGGTTATCCGACACGTCTTTTGCTGTTTTCTCGGCTACACTCACCGCTGCTTTCTCTGCAGCCTTCCGAGCTTCGTCTTTGAGTTCTCGGAACGTGTATGCCGCAATGATCCCGATTGCGATTGCGACAGCGGCAAGAACTGCCGTTACTGCCGTCATCATCACGCTTAAGAAACTCAGGTATGTGGGTAGACTCAGCGCGGGTTCTTCTTGGGTGCCCGGTATTCCGTCCACAGCATCAACCACCCCCAGAGACACTAGGAGGTAGCACACAACAAGACCAAATATGAAAGCGGCGACAACAAAGACCGCCCTCATGTGTTACACTTTGAGTTAGCCACGCTAGCCTCACCTGCCCATGTATGTTCTTGTTGCGTTCCTGTCAAGGGTAAACGACTCCCGTTACTTTTTCCATAGAAGACTGGGCGAGCAGAACATCGTGTCGATGGGAAGCGAAAATAACGGACGCGCGGATGCCCTCCATTAGCAAGCCAGCTATTGAATGTCCGCTCTACCCGTTGGTAGCTGATGACCCCGCATTTGCAGAAATTGTCCGCTCTCCGCCCTCAATGCGAGTGTGACGGTGAGGCGTGCGCTGTTGCCGCCCGGGCTCATTCTGACATGCCGGGTGAGGCCAGGGACGGTGGTTGCGCTCCCTATTATCAACCGCCAGAGAACAGCCTACCCGGCCCATCCCTCGACAGGTCCACAGATGCGAGACGCGACGCGTGCCAGGCGAGCACCTGATTGCTGCTCAGAACCGGCAATCCGGTCTCCGCCTCCAAGTCGTCTATGATGCCAAGCGTGCGCAGGTTGGTGCAGGAGAGGAAGAGGCAGTCGACCCGTGCGCGCGCGGCCGCTTCGAGGCCGGCGGCAAGGATGCAGTCGGGGTCGATCCGCGCGACCTGGGCCTCGATCCTTTCCCCGAAGGAAAGCGAGACCGGCACCTCCAGCCCCGCCGCGACAAACGCAGCTCGGATCGGCTCCGCAACGGTCTGGATATAAGGGGAGACGATGCCGACCGAGTGCACACCGATATGGTCGAATGCGGCGAGCGCGGCGGTCAGGGGGTCGGTGACATGGCACGTCCGTCGCCAGGCGCGCACCTTGTCGGCCACGCGGCCTGCGCCGATGAGCGTGGTGCCGGAGGTGCAGGCATAGGCGATGACATCGAAGGGCACGTCTGGCAGCAGGCTGACGGCGCCTCCAAGATCGTCGGCCATCCGGGCGATCGTCTCGGGCGTGAGTTCCGCACCCGAAGCGATGCGCGTAACGTGGACCCGCGCCGCATCCGGCGGAATGAGGCGTCGCAGGTCCTGCTCGACGGTCTCGTCGACCTGAAGCACCACCACACCGACCCGCGGAGGCCCCTCGTCCTCGGCGGACAGGTGATAGGGGAAGGTGCTCATGGCCCGATCACCGGAAGCTCGGCCGGCGCGCGTGGCGAAAGCAACTCGCATCCTCCAGCCCTGAGAACGATGTTCTCCTCATGGACCATGATGCGCCCCGGCGCGATCTCCACACCTGGCTCGAGGGTTAGCACCATGCCCTCGCTCAACGGCGTCTCGTCGCGGTCCGTCAGCGACGGCCATTCGGTCAGCACGATCCCGAGGCCGTGACCGAACCGGCCACCCAACGGGGTCGCGCCCGCGGCGAGCAGGCTGTCGAGCAGGATACGGTGGGCATCCCTGGCGCGCATGCCCGGCGCGATGGACCCAAGTGCCGCCTCCGTGGCGGCATGAAGCGCGGCATGGGCGCGGTGCGCCGCGGCGTCGTTGTGCCCGATGGCGAAGTTCCGGTCGAAATCGCAGAAATAGCCGTGCCGGACCGCACCGGTATCCAGCATCAGGACATCGCCCGCCATGAGTGGCCTGTCGCTGGCGGGGGAGATCACGTCACCGTAGCCGCCCGGTCCCGCGCCTCCTGCGAGATACGACACCCAGTCGGCCCCTTCCTCCAGAAGCGCGATCTGGAAGGCCCTGAAGACAGCGCTGAGGGGCTGGCCGGCAGACACGATCTCCGGCACCCGCGCGAAGGCTCGCCCTGCGATGTCGCAGCATTCGCGGATCTTGGCCACCTCGGCCTCCGACTTGATCTCGCGGACGCGCTGCAGCGGCTCTGTGGCGTCCACGAAGCTGCGTCGGCCGATCCCTTCGGCCACGCGCGCATGGTCGGCGAGCGGCATCCTGAGTTGCGTCTCCGGCCCCATCGGGATGCCGATCCGTCCACCGTCCTTCACGAGGTCGCAGAGCGTCGCGGCCAGCAGGCTCACCCCGTCATCGTCCGGCTGCGGCGCGTCCCAGGTGCGGATGCCGGCGAGCCAAGTGCGCGCCATCAAGTCCCTGCCGATGGTCGGGATGACTGCCACCGGCTCGCCGACTGCCGGGACGACGACGAACCAGGGCCGGGTCGGGCTTTCCCAGAAGCGGGTAAGGAACCCGGTGACGTAGAAGATGTCGGCCGCCGTGGTCAGAAGGAGCGCGTCGAGGCCTTGGGCCGCCATTGCCGACTGCAGCCTTGCGCAGCGTCCGCGGAACTCATCCGCCGGAAAGATCGCCGCCTCATCCAACCTCGGACCCCTCGCTAAGAATGGCGAGAACGCGGGCTGTGCGCGTCATGTCGGGCAGTCCTGAAATGAGCGCCGCGAGGCCGGCGGCCCCGGATGGCGTCGTGGCGATGCCCTGCGCGGCCAGCCGTTCGACGGCGCTCTCGGCCTCCGCCTCGCTGATCGTCACGAAGAGGTCTGCGTCTCGCGCAAGGCCGGCGAGCGCGATCATCGACGGCGTCTTGCAGTCGAGCCGGCCCATCGCCGAGACCGGTCCCTCCGTCGTCACGATCTCGCCGGCGCGAACGCTCTCGATCAGTGCGGGAGCGGCGTCGGGTTCCACGACGATGATGATGGGAGTGTCGCCCCAGATCCTCCGGGCATGGGCGGCGACGGCGGCAGCCATGCCGCCGACGCCGGCCTGCAGCAGGACGTGGGTCGGCACCTCTTTCACCTGTTCGACGATCTCGGCCGCCATCTGCAGGTAGCCCTCCATCACGCGGAAGGGCGTTTCCGTGTAGCCGGGCCAGGAGCTGTCGGACAGAAGCGTCCAGCCTTCGGAGGTCGCTGCCGCCTCCGCTTCGGCCATGCTCTCCTCATAGGTCGTGCCGGCACGCCGGACCTCGGCGCCCTTCGCGTGCAGCCGGTCGGCGAAGCTCTCCGGGACGGAGGCCGAGAGGTAGATGACCGCCCTCGCGCCGAAGAGCCGCGCCCCGGCCGCGACGGACAGGCCATGGTTGCCGGCGCTCGCCGTCACGAAGACGCGATCTGAGAGAGCCGTGCCCCAGTCGCCCCTTCCACCGTCCAAAGACGCCTCCCGCGCGATGGCATAGGCGGCGCCCAGGGCCTTGAAGCTGCCGAGCCCCATGCGGGACCGCTCGTCCTTGACGAGGATGGATGCGACCCCGATCGAGGTCGCCAGCTCCGTGAGATCGAGCACCGGCGTGATCGCATGGGCCGGGCACGCGTCGAGCAGGTGGCGCACCGCTGTCACGTCGTCACTCGGATAAGCGTCGAGCGCGGCAAGGCCGGGTCCCCTCCGGTCGTTCCTGAAGACTTCCAAGTGCCCACCCCCTATTGAAAGGCGTAGCTTACCAGCATTCGTGGCACGGGCCAAAGTCTTCGCCCGAGTTTCAGGGCGGCCCGCGACTCCAGTGACCCGAGAGATCATTGCTCCCCGCGAGATGGCCCCGGCGCATGAGGTGGGCAACGACGTCGAGCGCGCCTACCGGCGCGGCGACATGCTGGAGAAGAGGCGACAGATGATGGAGGACTGGGCGGGCTTCCTTGCGACTCGCAATGATGACTAACGTGTCGCCTGTGAGGTTTCCCTGCGTCGCCTTCTGCTGGTATATCCGAGGCTCGAAACCAAGGCTTTTGACCAGAATGACCAGAGCGTGAGAATCTTCGTCACGGGCGCGAGCGGCTTCATCGGAGGCTCCGTCGCCGCGGAGGCGGTCCGGCGCGGCCATCAGGTGCGCGGGCTGGTCCGCTCGGCGGAGAAGGCACGGGCCTGCGATGCCTTCGGCATTGTCCCTGTCAACGGGTCGCTCGCCGACCATGACCTGCTGGTCGAGGAGGCGCGTGCCGCCGATGCGGTCGTCAACGCCGCAAGCAGCGACGACCGCCCGGCGATCGACGCGCTGATTGAGGCGCTGTCCGGCACGGGCAAAGCGCTGCTGCACACCAGCGGCAGCAGCATCGTCGCCGATCACGCCATGGGCGAGCCGAGCGACGCCGTGTTCGACGAAGATCATCTTCCGACCCCGACCGAAAACAAAGCGGCCCGCGTGGCTCTTGACCGTGCCGTCCTCTCCGCGCCTGGCGTCCGGTCCATCGTCCTGTGCAACTCCCTGGTGTTTGGCGACGCGCTCGGCCCGAACGCCCGGAGCGTCCAGCTCCCGCTCCTGATCGACCTGGCGCGCGAGACCGGGTCGGCGGCCTACATTGGCCGCGGCCTCAACCGGTGGTCCACGGTCCATATCGCCGACATGGTCGACCTCTATCTGCTCGGCCTCGATCATGCGCCGGCTGGCACCTTCGCCTTCGTTGAAACCGGGGAAGCCTCGTTCCGGGACATGGCGCAGTCCATCGCCGACGGAATGGGCCTGGGCGCGCCGGTCTCGATGACGATCGAGGCCGCCGAGGCTCGCTGGGGACAGGCGCGGGCGCGCTATTCGCTCGCGTCGAACAGCCGCGTGCGCGGCCTGCGCGCCCGCGAACTTGGCTGGTCCCCCGCCGGAATAAGTGTTCACCAATGGATCACGGGCCATCTTGGTAGAGGTGCGGCGGCATGACGACCGAGTGTTGTCGAAATATCCTTGGTCGGAAGCAACAGCGTGGTCCATGCGCGAATATGTGCTCGCGCGAGTTCAATCGGGCAGCTCCAGATCGGGCAGCCCGCGCACGATCTTCATCGTCTCGAGGCTCACGGTGATGACGCGCTGGAACAGCTCGAGCGGGTAGGCCGGGTTGTTCATGGTCTCAACGGCGTAGTCGTTGGCGTCGTTGACGATGCCGCTGTCCTTGTCGGTCTTGAGCACCTGGCGCTCCATCACCCATTCCAGCGCCGGCTTGCCGTTTACGACGTAGTCGTAGGCCTCCAGGGGCACATCGGTCATGGTGATGTTGGCGTTGTAGATCACCGTGGTCTTGTCGGTATCGCCGCGCTTGCCGCCGAACTTCATCTTGGTGACGCGGTAGAAGGCCTTGGGGTCGTCGATGGTCCACAGCGCGGGGGTGCCCTGCTTGTAGGTCACCGGATAGGGCTCCACCGTCTCGTAGTTGACGTGCAGGTCGCCGAGGCGCCGCCCGGCGTCGGAGAAGGCGCGGAAGTCGGCGTAGGACTTCACGCAGGGGATGCGGGGCAGGTCCTTGGTCAGGTTGTCGGCATAGCGGTCGCGGTAGTCAGGCGAGTGCAGCAGGCCGTAGACGTAGTAGAAGAGGTCCTCCTTGGTGATCTCCTGCCCGGGATAGACCGCCTGGAAATGCGCCAGCCCGGTATCGGTGATCGCATCACGGCGCTGGAGGCCAGAGGACTGGCCTTCGAAGAGGCCGCCGGGTTCCTCGTCCTGCTGGTCGTAGAGGTAGAGAGGGAAGCACTGGGTGCCGCCGTCTGTCTGCAATTCAGGGATTTCGCGAACCATTAGTGCGAACTGATCCTCCCCGGACCACCGCTGCTTGAGCATGATCACCCGATTGGAAAGGCTGTCACCAGGAAACAGCTTGGGGATCTGGTAGACCATCTCGTTAAATCGTCGCCCAAAATAAAGCCATGTTCTAGTAAATGGTCGATACTCGCTCTTGACAGCAATTCCATCGCTGGTGTCGAGCGGTTTGCGGCGGTTCGCATCGTTATATAGTGCACGGGTCCAACTGATTTCCTTTGGGTTGGACCGCAATGCGCTTGTTAGATCGCCAGGCACATCTTCTAATCGCTTGAGCTCTCCCTGATAGAAGTCAACCATTCTGCCGATATTTGCCTTGAGTTCACTTTTTGAGAAGTTGAAGCACCATGCATCCCGTTGGGTCTTAACGCCGCTGGAATAATTCTCGAACAGCACAGGCTCAGAGCGATCCCTCTTTTCTCCGATCTTAATAAATGCCTCGAAGCTGGGGTCGCGCTGGTTCAGCCAGTCGTTCTGATCGTCAGGCTTTATCCGCGCCCAGCCATTTGCATTGCTAATCCCTTTCACCGCGCCGAAGTCGCGTATGATCGCCAGCTTTTGCTTCTGGTCCAAATAGTTGCCGATGTCGTGGAAGAAGATGCGGCCATGCTCCGCCGCTTCCGGGTTCTTGACGAAAACGCTGATGGCGATTGGCGCACGGCTACCCGATCCGAAGATCTTCCCGCCTTCCTTGCGGGACCGTTCACCGCTGGTGCGCTGGTTGCCGCGGAGGTGGAAGACGTAGAGGTCGGTGAATTCTTCCGCCAGACAAGCTCGCATCCCGTCCGCCGCATTGCCATCGACCCAACCCGCATTGGTGACGTAGGCCACGATGCCCGCATCCCCTATCCGGTCGGATGCCCAGCGGATCGCCCGGATGTAGCTGTCGTAGAGCGCGTTCTTGTTCGTCGCCGTGGACCGCGCCGCGTAGGTATCGCGCAAGCGCCCATCCAGCCCTGGATAGCCAACGTTAGCGTTGTTGTCGTTGGCACTGTTCTGCCCCGAGGAATACGGCGGGTTCCCCACGATCACCCGAATATCCAGCTCCTTCTGACGTGTCCGGCGCTCGGAGTTGTCGGGCATGTAAAGCGCCAGTTCGTCCTTGCCTTCATACATCTGGAAGGTGTCGGTGAGGCAGATCCCCTCGAAGGGCACGTAATCGTCGCCCTGCGCCTCGCCCTGATACACCGCCTCGATGTTGATCGCGGCGATGTAGTAGGCCAGCAGGACGATCTCGTTGGCGTGGATCTCGTGGCGATACTTGTGCTCCAGCTCCTCCGGCGCGATTAGGCCCGATTGCAGCAGCCGCGTGATGAAGGTGCCCGTTCCGGTGAAGGGGTCCATGATATGGACGCCGCGCGAGCCAAGGGTCTGGCCGAAGTGCTCCTGCAACATCTCGTTGACCGAGTGCAGGATGAAATCGACGATCTCCACCGGCGTGTAGACGATGCCCAGCTTCTCGGTCGTGCGGGGGAAGGCGTTGCGGAAGAACTTGTCGTAGAGCTCGACGATCAGGCGCTGCTTGGCGGCGGGATCGGTGATGCCCTGTGACCGCATCCTGACGCTGCTGTAGAACTTCTCGAGGTCCTTGGATTCCTTGTCGAGCCGGTTCTCGTCCAGCACATCGAGGACCTGTTGCATGGCGCGGGAGACGGGGTTCTGGTCGACGAACTGGTGTCCTTCGAAGAGGGTCTGGAACACCGGGCGCGTGATGATGTGCTGGGCCAGCATCTCGATGGCGTCCTGTTCGGTGATGCTGTCGTTGAGGTCGTCTTTTAGTTCAGCGAGGAAGCCGTCGAAGGCCTGCCGCGCCGGTGTGCCGCGTTCCGCCAGGATGCCGGTGATGCGAGAGATGTGGCGCTGCGCGATCTCCGCGATGTTGGTGGCCCAGTCTTCCCAGTAGTCGCGGGTGCCGCACTTCTTGACGATCTTGGCCATGATGGCCCGTGAGAATTCGTCGATGAACAGCTCGCCCTGGGTCTGGACGGGACCAGTCGTCACGGCATCCGCGCCGCTGTCGCCGCGCCCGATGGCGCTCTCCGGCTGAGCCTTGCGCGTGGGCAGCTCGGTGACCTCGTGGGTGATCGAGCGCAGTTCCTCGGATTCCTTTGTGACGCCGATGATCTCGATCCGGTCGGACACATCCTGACCGAGCGAAGCCTGGTTGATCGTCCCGTCGAAGCGTTCGTCATGGGCGCGGAGCGCGTTCAGGATCTGCCAGACGACGCGGTATCGCTCGTTGTCCCTGAGCGCGACCTCGGGTTCGACGCCTGCCGGCACACCCACGGGAAGGATGACGTAGCCCATCTTTTTGCCCTCGGCGCGGCGCATGACGCGCCCCACGGACTGCACGACGTCGATCAGAGACTTGCGCGGATGCAGGAACATGATGGCGTCGAGAGCAGGAATGTCGACGCCCTCGGACAGGCAGCGTGCGTTGGTCAGGATGCGCGCGGTGTTGCCTTCGGCATCCGCCTTGAGCCAGTCGAGAAGCTGGTTGCGCGACTTCGCGTTGTAGGTGCCGTCGACGTGCTCGATCTCGATGTCGAGGCGATCCGGGGAGGACGGGGCGTCCTCCTCGACGAGCGCGTCGTCACCGGTGTATTCAGCAACGACCTGAGCGAACTCGTCGCGGATCAGCTTCGAGGCTGCGATACTCTTGCAGAACGCAAGGGCGCGCTTCATCGGCTGAGGATCGAACGACAGATCCTGGCTGAGATCCTGCTTCGTCAGCGCCTTGTAGCAGCCGATGATCTTGGTTGCGTCATCGAGGTCGAGTTCGGAGTTCGCGTCTGCCAGGCGTTTCTGGACGTTGGCGCTGACGAGGCCCTCATCCATGGCGAGAACGATCACCTTGTAGTCGGTCAGCAGGCCTTGCTGGACCGCCCAGCCGAAGCCTTTGTGGAGCAGCGTCTTGCCGTAGAGGGTCTCGTCGTCCATCGATGTGAGGACCGCGGCTTCCTCGTCCGCCCGGGTCTTCACGGCGTCGCCGAAGATCCGAGGCGTGGCGGTCATGTAAAGGCGCTTGCGTCCCGCGACGTAGGCATCGTCATGGATGCGCACGAAGTTTGACTCCTCCTCACCTGCGAGGGTGGCGCCCGTGGTGCGGTGCGCCTCGTCGCAGACGATCAGGTCGAAGGCGGGCAGCCCGGCCTTCTGCGCAGCATCGAGGACGGCGATCGACTGGTAGGTCGAGAAGACGACCGTCATCCGCTCCTGATCGTCGTGGCCGGCCTTCGCCACGAGCCGCTCCGGGTTCGTCGTGGCCGGAAACGCGAGGTCGTGTGCCTCGATTTCAGCCGCATCGTCGTTCGAG
>Ga0008835_101443_pt1 | contig 12173 bp, 9 predicted proteins | sample HotLakConsoUCCRE_FD_62215 | JGI IMG/M metagenome (GOLD analysis project Ga0008835, IMG submission 62215) | Hypersaline microbial mat communities from Hot Lake, Washington, USA - Hot Lake Consortium UCC-RE (Hybrid Assembly) ...
CTCCGGGCTCACGAGGTCGAAGGTGAAGCTGTCAGCCATGCCCGCTCCTATGCCGCCGACGCGGCCATGCGCTCGGCTTTCGCGATCACGTCGCCGATGCCGCCGACCATGTAGAAGGCCGCCTCGGGCAGGTGATCGTATTCGCCCGCGACCACGGCCTTGAAGCTGGAGATCGTCTCCTCCAGCGGCACCTGCACGCCGTCGACACCGGTGAAGACCTTCGCCACGTCGAAGGGCTGCGACAGGAAGCGCTGGATCTTCCGGGCGCGGGCCACGGTCAGCTTGTCCTCTTCGCTGAGTTCGTCCATGCCCAGAATGGCGATGATGTCCTGCAGCGACTTGTAGCGCTGGAGGATCCCCTGCACGTCCCGGGCAACCTGGTAATGCTCCTCGCCCACCACCTGCGGATCGAGGATCCGGGAGGTGGAGTCGAGCGGGTCCACCGCAGGATAGATACCCAGCTCCGAGATCGCGCGCGACAGAACGGTCGTGGCGTCGAGGTGGGCAAAGGACGTGGCCGGCGCAGGGTCGGTCAGGTCGTCCGCAGGCACATAGATCGCCTGGACGCTCGTGATGGAACCGGCACGGGTCGAGGTGATCCGCTCCTGCAGCGCGCCCATGTCGGTGGCCAGCGTCGGCTGGTAGCCCACCGCCGAAGGAATACGGCCCAGAAGCGCCGACACCTCGGAACCCGCCTGGGTGAAGCGGAAGATGTTGTCCACGAAGAACAGCACGTCCGTGCCCGACTGGTCGCGGAACTGCTCGGCCAGCGTCAGGCCGGTCAGCGCGACGCGGGCGCGGGCACCCGGAGGCTCGTTCATCTGGCCATAGACCAGAGCCACCTTCGATTCCTCGAGGTTCTCCTCGTTGATGACGCCGCCTTCCATCATCTCGTAGTAGAGGTCGTTGCCCTCACGGGTCCGCTCGCCCACGCCGGCGAAGACCGAGAAGCCGGAGTGCACCTTGGCGATGTTGTTGATCAGCTCCTGGATCAGAACCGTCTTGCCCACGCCGGCACCGCCGAAGAGGCCGATCTTGCCGCCCTTGGAATAGGGCGCCAGCAGGTCCACGACCTTGATGCCGGTCACGAGGATCGTGGCCTCGGTCGACTGCTCGCTGAACTCGGGTGCGGGGGCGTGGATCGGCCGGGTCTCGGTGGCGTTGACCGGGCCCTTCTCGTCGATCGGGTCGCCGGTGACGTTGAGGATGCGCCCCAGCGTCGCGTTGCCCACGGGCACCGAGATCGGCCGGCCGAGGTCCGTGACCGGCTGGCCGCGAACCAGACCTTCGGTCGCGTCCATGGCGATGGTCCGCACCGTCGCCTCGCCCAGGTGCTGGGCGACCTCGAGTGTCAGGAGCTTGCCGTTGTTGTCGGTCGTCAGCGCGTTCAGGATCGCCGGCAGGTGCCCGTCGAACTGCACGTCGACGACGGCGCCGATGACCTGGGTGATCTTTCCGGTGGCAGTGGCCATGGTCCTTGTCCTCGTCCTCTAGAGCGCCTCGGCGCCCGAAATAATCTCGATCAGTTCGTTGGTGATCACCGCCTGGCGGGTGCGGTTGAACTGGATCGTCAGCCTGTCGATCATGTCGCCGGCGTTGCGCGTGGCGTTGTCCATCGCCGACATCCGCGCGCCCTGTTCGGAGGCGCCGTTCTCGAGCAGCGCCGTGAAGATCTGCGTGGCCACGCCGCGCGGCAGCAGGTCGGCGAGGATCTCCTCCTCCGACGGCTCGTAGTCATAGAGCGCGCCGCTGCTCTCGTCCGCGTCCTCGCCCGCGTCGTAGGCGGCAGGGATGATCTGCTGCGCGGTCGGCACCTGGGTCACGACGTTGACGAACTCCGAGAAGAAGATCGTCGCCACGTCGAATTCGCCGTCGTCGAACCGGCCCAGCACGTCCTTGGCGATGCCCTGCGCCTCGGCATAGCCGATGCGCTTGACGTCGGACAGGTCCACGTGGCCCACGAAATGGTCCGCATAGGTCCGCTTCAGCACGTCCCGGCCCTTCTTGCCGACGGTGAGGATCTTCACCGTCTTGCCCTCGCCGAGCAGACGCTCGACATGGGTGCGCGCCAGTTTCGCGATGTTGGAGTTGAAGCCGCCGCAAAGCCCGCGCTCGGCCGTCATCACCACCAGCAGATGCACGTCCTGCTTGCCGGTTCCGGCCAGCAGCTTCGGCGCGCTTTCGCTATCGCCCACGGATTTCGCCAGGGTCGACATCACCGCGTTGAACCGCTCCGCATAGGGACGCGACATCTCCGCCGCCTCCTGCGCGCGGCGCAGCTTGGCGGCGGCGACCATCTGCATCGCCTTGGTGATCTTGCGGGTCGACTTGACCGACGCGATCCGCATTTTCAGGTCCTTGAGGTTGGCCATCTGTCCAGCCCCTTACGCGAAATCTTTGGCGAACTCGTCGATCGCGGCCTTCAGCTTGTCGGCGGCGTCGCCCTTGATCTTCGGGTCCTCGTTGGTGAGCCAGTCGAGGATGTCGGTCCGGTTGTGGCGCAGATGATTCAGCAGACCCTTCTCGAAGGCGCCGACCTTGTTCACCGGGATCTTGTCGAGGAACCCCTCGGTGCCCGCATAGATCACGCAGACGATTTCCGCGTTGGTCAGCGGCGAATACTGCTGCTGCTTCATCAGCTCCGTCAGGCGCGCGCCCCGGTTCAGAAGCTTCTGCGTCGCGGCATCCAGATCAGAGCCGAACTGCGCGAAGGCCGCCATCTCGCGGTACTGCGCCAGTTCCAGCTTCACCGGGCCTGCGACCGATTTCATCGAGTTGGTCTGCGCGGCGGAGCCGACCCGGCTGACCGAGAGACCCGTGTTCACCGCCGGACGGACGCCCTGGTAGAAGAGTTCGGTCTCGAGGAAGATCTGGCCGTCGGTGATCGAGATGACGTTGGTGGGGATGAAGGCCGACACGTCGCCGCCCTGGGTCTCGATGATCGGCAGCGCCGTCAGCGAGCCCGCGCCGTGGTCCTCGTTCAGCTTCGCGGACCGCTCCAGCAGGCGCGAGTGGAGGTAGAACACGTCGCCCGGATAGGCCTCGCGGCCCGGCGGGCGGCGCAACAGAAGCGACATCTGGCGATAGGCCACGGCCTGCTTCGAGAGGTCATCGTAGATGATCAGCGCGTGCATGCCGTTGTCGCGGAAATACTCGGCCATGGCGGTGGCGGCATAGGGCGCCAGGAACTGCATCGGCGCCGGCTCCGACGCCGTGGCGGCCACGACGATCGTGTAGTCGATGGCGCCGGTTTCCTCGAGACGCTTCACCAGCTGCGCCACGGTCGACCGCTTCTGGCCGATGGCGACGTAGATGCAGTAGAGCTTCTGGCTCTCTTCCGTGGCGGCGTCGTTGTAGGACTTCTGGTTCAGGATCGTGTCGAGCGCGACGGCGGTCTTGCCGGTCTGGCGGTCGCCGATGATCAGCTCGCGCTGGCCGCGGCCGATCGGGATCATGGCGTCGATGGCCTTCAGGCCGGTGGCCATGGGCTCGTGCACCGACTTGCGCGGGATGATGCCCGGGGCCTTCACGTCCGCGACGCGGCGCTCGGTTCCCTTGATCTCGCCCTTGCCGTCGAGCGGGTTGCCGAGACCGTCCACGACGCGGCCCAGCAGGGCCATGCCGGCGGGCACGTCCACGATGGACTTCGTGCGCTTGACCGTGTCGCCCTCGGCGATGTCGCGGTCGGAGCCGAAGATCACGACGCCGACGTTGTCGCTCTCGAGGTTCAGCGCCATGCCCATGATGCCGCCGGGGAACTCGACCATCTCGCCGGCCTGCACCTGGTCCAGGCCGTGAACGCGGGCGATGCCGTCACCGACCGACAGCACGCGACCCACCTCGGAGACCTCGGCCTCCTGGCCGAAATTCTTGATCTGGTCCTTCAGGATCGCAGAGATTTCCGCAGCTTGGATCGCCATTAGCGTGCCTCTTTCATAACGGTCTGGAGCTGGGCGAGCCTCGCCTTGATCGACGTGTCGATCATGCGGCTTCCCACTTTGATGACGAGACCGCCGATGAGGCTTTCATCGACGGTCCGGTTGATCTTGACGGTCTTGCCTTCGCCGGCCGTCAGCATCTTCTCGAGGTCGGCGGCCTGCGCCTCGCTCAGCGGCTTGGCGGAGATCACCTCGGCCGCGACCTCGCCGCGCTCGACCGCGATCCGCAGGCGAAGCGCGCGCACCAGTTGCGGCAGCACGAAGAGCCGGCGCTTCTGGGCCATCAGGCCGAGCACATTGGTGACCGTGGCCGACAGGCCCATCTTCTGCGCAATGGCGGCCATCGCGGCGCCCTGCTCGCTTCGGCTGTAGACCGGCGAGGAGATCAGCTCCCGCAGGTCCGCACTCTCGTCGAGGGCCGCGCCAAGCGCGTCGAGATCGGCGGACAGCCCGTCGAGCGCGTCCTCCTGCTTCATCAGGTCGAAGACAGCGGTGGCGTACCGCTCGGCGATGCCGGATGAAATCGAAGCTGGTTCGGACACGTCCACCCTTTCGATCGTGCGGAACCTGTTCCGGTCCCCGATTATCGTTCAGCCCGATCCATCCGGCGCCCTCGGGGTGTCGGCTGGGTCAGGCGGTATGTTCGCGTCCCGAAATCCCCCGGGGGCCGCAAAATCAGGGGCGATGTAGCAGAGCGTCCGGGGTGGGGCAACCGCCAAGCGGAGGACGTGCGCAGGGGAGCGGCCAGCGCGGGAAGGCCACCGCGCGGGGTGCGACGCTTTGTGCCATTCTCCGGGACCGGCGGAGACACCGAGGCGTATGCCGCGGCGCGGCGCGTCCTTGCGGAAAAGCGCGGCACGGCACGATCGTTCCCCATTGCCGCCCAATTGGCGCCGCCTTGGCGGGTCAATCAAACGGGATCAATCCAGCTGGAGGCCGGGCATTGTCCGGCATGGTCCCCATGGTCTTCGACATCGCCGTCATCGCCCTGTCCCTCGCCGCCCTTGCCTATGTGGGCAGGTCCCTGATGCGCGCCCGCCCGGGCCTCGCCGAGGGGGAGGTCGACGGCTATCGCGACGATGTCCGCGACGACCCCGGCGGGAGGCTCTCCCTCGGCCTTCTGAGCAGCGTGCTGTCGCTCCGGCGGCGGGAGGCGCAGGAGCATGGGGCCACGCCCGCCGGCGCCCCGGGCGCCGTTCACGACGATGACGACGCGAGGCCCGCGACCCGGGCCTCGGCGCCGCCTCGCGAAGGGGAGGAGACCGATCCGGCCACTGCAGCCGGGACGGACACCGAGGAGGCCCCGCCTAAGGAGCCCTCCGAGCCCTTTTCCGCCGCCACGCCCGCTCACACCCTCCCGAGCGAGGTTCTGATCGACATCGACGGTCAGGGCGCGCCCGAGGTGGAAGTGGTGGACCTTTCCGATCCCGAGGACGTGCTCACCCTCGAATTCGCAGAGGACCCGACCGGGCATCTGCATCTGCTTCACGGACGCGCCGAAGCCGAGATCGAGGACGGCCTCGCCCGCACCGCCTGGCTCGACGTCTACCTCTCGCGCTCGGACTGGCTCGACCGCGGCGACCTCGACGCGGCGGGCGAGTTCCCCGAGACGCTCGCCAGCCACCTCCTGCGCATCGACCTCGGGCGCACGGTGACGCGGCCTAACGGAACGGTCACGGGCGCCATCAACGAGGACCCCGACCTCTACTTCGACCGCGAGATCGCGTCCGAAATCGAATTCAGCGTCTGATCGGCCTTCCGGGCCTCACGCGCCGCAACCTTCGCGTCGCGACGGTTGCGGCGCGGGCTGGCCGATGCCCTCGAGCACCTTCAGCGGACGCGTCACCGCCTCCGGCAGCCCGGGGCGCATGGGCGAGACGACCTGCTTGCTGACCTCGACCATCAGCACGCCACCGGCCTTGAACACAGGCACATGCCGGCCCACGCTCTCCATCAGGGCGGCCGACTTGCGCCAGCCCTTCCGCTCCGACGGCGGCTGGTAGAGGGTGGAGATCGCCTGCTCGATCTGGAACCGGTGCGCCTTCAGCTGCGCCTCGAGCTGACCCAGCGAATAGGGCCGGCCGTATCCGAAGGGCGTCCGGTCCGAGCGCGACCAGAGACCCTGGCGATTCGGCACCACGAAGACCGCCCGCCCCTCCGGCGCCAGCACCCGCCACGCCTCCCCGAGGACCGCCGCGACATGCTCCGAGGTCTCGAGACCGTGCAGCATCACCAGCCGGTCGACCGTCCCCGTGGAGATCGGCCAGAGCGTCTCGCGGCACAGCACGCTGACGTTGGGCATGCCCGCGGGCCAGTGCATCACGCCCTGCGGCCCGGGCATCAGCGCCACGACCCGCCGGGCCTTCCCGAGGAAGGGCCGCAGCAGCGGCACGGCAAAGCCGAAGCCGAGCACGCTCAGCGCGTCGGGCCTCGGCCACATCCGCACCAGCTCGTCACGGATCACCTTCTGCGCCGCACGCCCCAGCGGACTGCGATAATAGAACCCCCGCAAGTCCACGACGTCGAGATGCATTGCACCCGGCCCCCGGTCAGGTCACGCTCGGGACCGAGCATACCAGCAGAATGCGGGAGCGCCATGACCCTCGACCTCGTCACGATTCCCTGCCGCAAGGACAACTACGCCTTTCTCGTCCATGACGCCGCCTCCGGCGCCACGGCCCTCATCGACGCGCCCGAGGCCGCGCCCATCGCGGCCGAACTCGCCAGCCGCGGCTGGCGGCTTACGGATATCCTCGTCACCCATCACCATGACGATCACGTCGAAGGCGTCGAGGCCCTGCGCAGCGGCGCCCGCGTCATCGGCGCGGCCGCCGACGCGCACCGCCTGCCCCCGCTCGATCTCGCGGTCTCGGAAGGCGATCCGCTCACGGTCTGCGGCGAGGCGGTGTCCGTGCTCGATGTTTCCGGCCACACCATCGGCCATCTCGCATTTCACTTCCCCGCCTCCGGCCTCGTCTTCACCGCCGACAGCCTGATGGCGCTCGGCTGCGGCCGGCTCTTCGAGGGCACGGCCCCGCAGATGTGGGAGAGCCTGCGGAAACTGGCCGCGCTCCCGCCCGAGACGGTCGTCTGCTCGGGGCATGAATACACCGCGTCCAATGCCCGCTTCGCCCTGACCATTGAACCGGACAATCCGAAGCTTATTTCTCGTGCAGACGCCATAACAGCGGCCCGTGCGGAGGGTCGCCCGACTGTTCCCTCGACGCTCAAGGAAGAGCTGGACACCAACCCCTTCCTGCGCGCCGGCGCCCCGTCCGTCAGGACCGGCGTCGGCATGGGCGATGCGCCCGCCGCCGAGGTTTTCGCCGAAGTCCGCGCCCGGAAGGACAGGTTCTGATCGCGCCGGGTTTCCTCTGCGGCGGAAATTTCGGCAAGGACGCAAGGATCACGGTCCGGTAATGCGCGTTAACATCCGATGTGACCGCGCATCGACAAAAAAGACCTTGAAGGATCGCGGACGAAAGCGAACTTTAAGACTACGAGGCCACGGTTGCGCGGGGCATCCCCCCCGCCGACCCCGAAGCGAAAGGAGCACGTCCCGTGCCGTCTTTCTCGACCACGCTAGAGCAGTCCATCCATGCGGCGCTGGCGCTTGCCAATGCCCGCCGTCACGAACTGGCCACGCTCGAGCATCTGCTGCTCGCGCTCATCGACGAGCCTGACGCGGCCCGGGTGATGAAGGCCTGCTCGGTGGACCTCGACGAGCTGCGCCGCAGCCTCGAGGAATTCATCGAGGACGACCTCGCCACCCTCGTGACCGAGGTCGACGGGTCCGAGGCCGTGCCCACCGCCGCCTTCCAGCGGGTTATCCAGCGTGCCGCCATCCACGTACAGTCCTCGGGCCGGACCGAGGTGACGGGCGCCAACGTGCTTGTCGCGATCTTCGCCGAGCGCGAGTCCAACGCCGCCTATTTCCTGCAGGCCCAGGACATGACGCGGTACGATGCGGTCAATTTCATCGCCCATGGCGTCGCCAAGGACCCAGCCTACGGCGAAAGCCGTCCGGTCCAGGGCTCCGCCACGGATGCGGAGGACGAAACTGTGGCTCAGGGCTCCGACGGGGACGACAAGGAAAGCGCGCTCGGAAAATACTGCGTGGATCTGAACGCCAAGGCCCGCAAGGGCGACGTCGATCCGCTGATCGGCCGCGAGCAGGAGGTGGAACGCTGCGTGCAGGTCCTCTGCCGCCGCCGCAAGAACAACCCGCTCCTCGTCGGCGACCCCGGCGTGGGCAAGACCGCCATCGCCGAGGGCCTCGCGCGGAAGATCGTCTCGCACGAGGTGCCCGAGGTGCTGTCCGGCGCCACGATCTTCTCGCTCGACATGGGCGCGCTGCTCGCCGGAACCCGCTATCGCGGCGACTTCGAGGAGCGTCTGAAGGCCGTGGTGACGGAACTGGAGGAGCATCCCGACGCGGTACTCTTCATCGACGAGATCCATACTGTCATCGGCGCCGGCGCCACGTCCGGCGGGGCCATGGACGCCTCCAACCTCCTGAAGCCCGCGCTTCAGGGCGGCAAGCTGCGCTGCATGGGCTCCACGACCTACAAGGAATTCCGCCAGCACTTCGAAAAGGACCGCGCCCTGTCGCGCCGGTTCCAGAAGATCGACGTGTCGGAGCCTTCGGTCGAGGATTCCATCAAGATCCTCAAGGGCCTGAAGCCCTATTTCGAGGAGCATCACGCGATCAAGTACACCGGCGACGCCATCAAGTCGGCGGTGGAGCTGTCGGCGCGCTACATCAACGACCGCAAGCTGCCCGACAAGGCGATCGACGTGATCGATGAGGCCGGCGCTGCTCAGCATCTCGTGGCCGAAAGCAAGCGCCGCAAGACCATCGGGATCAAGGAGATCGAGGCCGTCGTGGCCAAGATCGCGCGCATCCCGCCCAAGAACGTGTCGAAGGACGATGCCGAGGTGCTGAAGGACCTCGAGGCCTCGCTCAAGCGCGTGGTCTTCGGCCAGAACGCCGCGATCGAGGCGCTCTCCTCGGCGATCAAACTCGCCCGCGCCGGCCTGCGCGAGCCCGAAAAGCCCATCGGCAACTACCTCTTCGCCGGCCCCACCGGCGTCGGCAAGACCGAGGTGGCCAAACAGCTCAGCCAGATCCTCGGGGTGGAGATGCTGCGCTTCGACATGTCGGAATACATGGAGAAACACGCGGTCTCCCGCCTGATCGGCGCGCCTCCGGGCTATGTCGGCTTCGACCAGGGCGGGCTCCTGACCGACGGCGTGGACCAGCATCCCCACTGCGTGCTGCTCCTCGACGAGATCGAGAAGGCCCATCCGGATGTCTACAACATCCTGCTGCAGGTCATGGATCACGGCAAACTGACGGACCATAACGGCCGCACCGTGGATTTCCGCAACGTGGTCGTGATCATGACCTCGAACGCCGGCGCACAGGAACAGGCGAAAGAGGCCATCGGCTTCGGCCGCGACCGGCGCGAGGGCGAGGATACCGCCGCGATCGAGCGGATGTTCACGCCCGAGTTCCGCAACCGCCTCGACGCCGTGATCTCCTTCGCCCCGCTGCCGCGGGAGGTCATCTTCCAGGTGGTGGAGAAGTTCGTCCTGCAACTCGAGGCCCAGCTTCTCGATCGCGGCGTGACAATCGAGCTGACGCCCGAGGCCGCCGCCTGGCTCGGCGAAAAGGGTTACGACGACAAGATGGGCGCGCGTCCCCTCGGCCGCGTGATCCAGGAGCACATCAAGAAGCCGCTGGCCGAGGAACTGCTCTTCGGCAAGCTCGCCAAGGGCGGACTGGTGCGTGTCACCGTCAAGGACGGCGCCATCGACCTCCAGGTCCAGGAGCCCGGCGCGCCGCGAATCTCTTCGAAAAAGCCGCCGCTCCTCACGGCAGATTGAGCCCCGACCAACAGCGCCGCGCGGTCCCCCGCGCGGCGCTTCCCGCGTCAGTCGCCGACCTCCGCCGGGTGCCTCACGCCCTGAAACCCGGGACCACCCCCTCTTTCATCTGGCCAGAAATACTCCCTTTCTTCGAGGGCGAAGCCGCCGCCGGATCGCCCCGGCGCAGCCGGAGCGGCATCGACCTCTTTCGCGATAACCGCCGCCGCCCTAGGGTGCGCCCATGCGCACCCTCGCCCCCTTCCTCGTCGCCCTCGCCGGCCCCGCCGTGGCCGAGATCTCCTTCGTTCAGCCGCTCGACTGCGCGCTGGGCGAGACCTGCTTCATCCAGAATTACGTCGATCTCGATGCCTCCCCCGCGGCGCGGGATTTCACCTGCGGCGGGCTGACCTACGACGGGCACACGGGCACCGATTTCGCCCTGCACACGCTCGCAGACCTCGCCGCCTCTCCGCAGGTTCTCGCCGCCGCGCCGGGCACGGTCACCGCGACCCGCACCACCGAGGCCGACCGCGACATCTTCGCCCCCGACCCGCCGGAGATCGCCGGGCGGGAATGCGGCAACGGGCTCGTCATCGACCATGGGAGCGGCTGGGAGACGCAGTACTGCCACATGCGCGAGGTCACCGCCCGGCCCGGAGACCGCGTCGCCGCGGGCGATCCCCTGGGCACCGTGGGCCTGACCGGCCGGACGGAATTTCCCCACCTGCATTTTTCGGTCCGGCACGACGGGGCGGTCGTCGATCCTTTCGCTCCGGAGGCGCAGACCTGCGGCACAGCTCCCACGGAAACGCTCTGGCAGGACCCGCTGGCCTATATCCCCGGTGACCTCATCATCGCGGGCTGGGCCGATGCCGTGCCGGACTATGCCGCGATCAAGGCGGGCACTGCGGACGGTGCGGAGACGCTGACGGCATCCTCCCCCGCCCTCGTCTTCTGGGCCTATGCCTATGGCGGCCGGGCCGGCGACGTGCTGCGCATCGCGATCTCCCGGAATGGTGAGACGGTGGTCGAAAACGACTTCGTTCTCGACCGGGATCAGGCACAGTTCTTCCGCGCCACGGGCCGGCGCACGCCCGATGTCGGATGGCCCCCGGGGAGCTACATCGCCATCGCAGAGCTGCTGCGCAACAGCGCGTCCCTCGGTTCCGTCACCGACACCCTCGAGCTGCGCTAGCGCTCCGTCAGCTTCAGCTCGATCCGCCGGTTCGCCGCCCGCGCCTCTGCCGTGTCCGCATTCACCAGCGGGCGATGCTCGCCGAAGCCCGCGGCGACAAGCCGCTCCGGCGGGAAGGCCAGCGCCACTTCCATGTAGCGGACCACCGACAGGGCACGGGCCTGGCTCAGCTCCCAGTTGTCGGCATATTCGCCCTCGCCCGACAGCGGCACGTTATCCGTATGGCCATCCACGCGGATCACCCAGTCGATCCCCTCGGGCACCTCGTCGGCGATGTCGCGCAAGAGCCCCACGATCCCCGCGATCTGCCCCTGCCCCGCCGTCGAGAGATCGGCGCTCCCCGGCGGAAACAACACTTCGGACGAGAAGACGAACCGGTCTCCCACGATCCGCACATCCTCCCTCCCTTCGAGCAACCGCCGCATCTCCCCGAAGAAGTTCGACCGGTATTGCTCCAGGTTCTCCGCCTCCGCCGCCAACCGCGCGGCCTCGGCCTCCGCCAGCTCGCGCGCTTCCGCCTCTGCCTCACGCGCGCGCCGTTCCGCCTGGGCCGCCCGCGCCAGCGCCGTGTTGAGCTGCGCGCCCAGCGCATCCACCTGTACGTCCGCGGTCCGGTCCGCCTCCTCTGCGAGGTCCAGCAGCGCCTGAAGCGAGCCGACCTGGTCCCGCAACTGCCGCACCTGCTCGTTCAGAAGCTGCACCTCGCGCTGCGCCTCGAGGCTCAGTTCCTCCTCCTCGGTCAGCTGCGCCGTCGCGGTGGCCAGAAGGGCCTCCCGGCGCTGGGCCTCGGTCCGGGCGTCCTCTGCCGCCTGCTCCGCCCGGTTCTGCGCCGCGAGCGCCGCCGCGAGCTGGGTCTCCAGATCCTGGCGCTCGGCTTCCAGCATCGCTGTCTCGTCGCTCAACTCGGCCTGCGCGAGGATCAGTTCCGCGAGCCGTTCTTCCAGCGACGCGCGCTCCGCCGCCGCCGTCGAGGCCTCGACCCGCGCCGCATCCCGCTCGGCCTGCAGCGCTTCCTGCGCCAGTACCGCAGAGGCGAGCCGCCGCTCCGCCTCTGCCCTGTCCGCATCACTCTCCTCGAGCGCCGCCCGAAGCGCCTCCTCCGCAGCCTCGAGATCTCCTTCGGCGATCTGCTGCGCCGTCAGGGCCGCCGCAAGGCGCGCATCGAGCGA
>Ga0008835_101444_pt1 | contig 12155 bp, 11 predicted proteins | sample HotLakConsoUCCRE_FD_62215 | JGI IMG/M metagenome (GOLD analysis project Ga0008835, IMG submission 62215) | Hypersaline microbial mat communities from Hot Lake, Washington, USA - Hot Lake Consortium UCC-RE (Hybrid Assembly) ...
AAAGGGCGAGGCGGTGTGCAGCACCGCGTCGACGCCTGCCATCGCCTCGGTCCAGCCGGCGTCGCTGTTGAGGTCGAGCGTTACGAAGGTGAGCCGGTCGAGCCCCTCGGGTCCGACTGCCGCGCGCACCTCGTCGGCGCGTCGGTCGGAGCGCAACGAGCCGCGAACATGGTACCCGGCATCGAGCAGGTCCCTCGCGATGCGCTTGGCGATAAACCCGGTGATCCCGGTCAGCAGTATCGTCTTCGATGCGGTCATGGCAGCCCCCTGTGCTCCGTCTCAGGTGGGCCGGGGGCTAGCCTGCGTCAAGGCGCTCAGACGCCGGGGGTCAGGCGGCGGAACTGGAGCCGCGTGCCGGTGCCGGTGATGAGCTCCAGCGCCGGCGCGCCCGAAGGCACGTCCTGACGCGCCACCTGCGCCAGAAGGTCGAGGACCTGGCTTTCCGCGGAGAGCTGCGGGCAGGTCGTCGGGCCCGTTTCCAGCAGCTCCATCCGCAGTGCCGGCCCGGTACCCCGGGCGAGGGCGCCGAGATAGGCGTTGCAGGGTCCGCGAAAGCTGAAGCGGTCCCGCCCGAGGCCGACGGCTGCGGGGATGCTCACGGGGGCGCCATTGACGGCTGCGAGCTGCCAGTCGAGTTGCGGCGGCAGCTGCGACGGAGCGGGTCGCCCGCAGGCGGAAACCACGAGGAGGAGGGCGAGGGCGAGCGGTAATCTCATGGCGGCGAGGCTAGCGTGTTCTGCGCGGGACGCCAGTGGCTTCGGGGCGGGGATGGAGGCCGGGTGTGATGACCCGTACCTCGATTTCGGAGGGCCGCCGCCCGAAACGCTCCACCAGAGCGTTTCGCATGTCACTCACCCCAACAACCGGCGGGCAATGACCTGCGCCTCGATTTCGGAGTGCGACGGAGGGAAACCGTCCACTGGACGGTTTCCAACATCGACTACGCGAGGAGCCTTCGTGCGATCACCTGCGCCTTAATCTCCGCGTGCCGCCGCCCGAAACGCTCCACCGGAGCCTTTCGCATGGGGTTCAACCCAACAACCGGCGGGCAATGACCTGCGCCTGGATCTCCGCGGCACCCTCGAAGATGTTCAGGATGCGGGCGTCGCAGAGGATGCGGCTGATGCCGTATTCGAGGGCGAAGCCGTTTCCACCGTGGATCTGCAGCCCGTTGTCGGCGGCGGCCCAGGCGATGCGGGCGCCCAGCAGTTTCGCCATGCCGGCCTCGAGGTCGCAGCGGCGGCCCGCGTCCTTTTCCCGGGCGGAGAAGTAGGTGAGCTGGCGCGCGATCATGATCTCGACCGCCATCATGGCGAGCTTTCCGGCCACGCGGGGGAAGGCGATGAGCGGCTTGCCGAACTGCTTGCGGTCCTGCGCGTATTGCATCGAGACGTCGAGCGCCGATTGCGCCACGCCGATGGCGCGGGCGGCGGTCTGGATGCGGGCGCTCTCGAAGGTTTCCATGAGCTGCTTGAAGCCCTTCCCCTCTTCACCGCCCAGCAGGTTCTCGCCCGAGACGGGGAAATCGTCGAAGTTGAGCGTGTATTCCTTCATGCCGCGGTAGCCGAGCACCTCGATCTCGCCGCCCGAGAGGCCCTCGTCCGGGAAGGGATGCGCGTCGGTGCCGGGCGTCTTTTCGGCAAGGAACATCGACAGGCCCTTGTAGTCGTCCGTGTCGGGCACGGTGCGCGCCAGCACCGTCATCACATGGGTGCGGGCGGCATGGGTGATCCAGGTCTTGTTGCCGGTCACGATCCAGTCGTCGCCCTCCCGCCGCGCCTTGGTGCGCAGCGACCCGAGGTCGGAGCCGGTGTTGGGCTCGGTGAACACGGCCGTGGGCAGGATTTCTCCGGAGGCGAGACCCGGGAGCCACTTCTGCTTCTGCGCCTCGGTGCCGCCGCAGAGGATCAGTTCGGCGGCGATCTCCGAGCGGGTACCGAGGGAGCCCACGCCGATATAGCCGCGGCTGAGTTCCTCGGAGACGACGCACATCGACATCTTGGTGAGGCCGAAGCCGCCGTATTCCTCGGGGATGGTCAGGCCGAAGACGCCCATCTCGGCAAGCTCCGCGATGGTCTCCATCGGGATCAGCTCGTCCTTGAGGTGCCACTCGTGGGCATGGGGGATGACCTTGTCGACGGAGTAGCGGCGGAACTGCTCGCGGATCATCTCGAGCTCGTCGTCGAGGCCGGAGCGGCCCACGGTGATCTCGGCGGAGCGTTCCTGCATCAGGGCCACGAGGCGCGCGCGGGCAGCTGGGGTGTTGGCGCCGGCGATCAGGCGGGCGGCGGGCTCGGAGGGGTGCGCCGCGAGACCCATGTCCGACAGGCGCAGGATCTCGCCCTGGCTCATCGGGATGCCGCCGAAGACCTGCGCGAGGTATTCGCCGAAGGCGATCTGGAGGAGCAGCTCCTCGACCTCGCCGAAGGTGCCCTCGGCCGTCAGCCGGTCCGCCCAACCCTGCATCTGGCGCAGGGATTCGACGTAGGTGGCGAGCCACGCCAGGCCGTGGGCCGCGTCCTGATGCGCATCCACGAGAGTGCCCGACACGTGGCCGTTCTCGATGACCATGCCGCGCAGACGCGTGCGCGCCTCCTCGAGAAGGCCCTCGATCTGCGGCAGCGCGGCCGCGGTGAGCTCGCGCAGGTCATGCATCACCGGGGACGCGGCAAGGGTCGGGTCGGTTCCGTCGTGGGGCATGGGCTCGCTCCTGAATCGGTTTCGGCCCAGATAGAGCCTTCGCAGTTGCAGCGCAATAATAAGTCTCGGGAGGCGCCCTTCCAGTACAAAACTGTCGCGGCCGTTTTGCTGATGCGGTTCCGGGGCCCGTGCGGTATCGGGCCGCATGGAGTCCCTGACCGACCTTCTGCCGGCGTCGCTCATCCTCTTTTCCATCGGCGTGACCCTCGTCGCGGGCGTCGTGAAGGGGGCCGTCGGCTTTGCCATGCCGCTGATCATGGTGTCCGGCATGGGCATGATGCTCGAGCCGAAGCTGGTGGTGGCGGGGGTGATCCTGCCGATCCTGCTGGCGAACGGATTGCAGGTGGTGCGCGCGGGGTTCCGGGACGCGATGGAGGCGATCCGCGACTTCTGGGCCTACATCCTCATCGTCTGCGGGATGATCCTGATCTCGGCGCAATTCCTGACGATCCTGCCCACCGACACGATGTTTCTCGTTCTGGGCGTTCCGGTCTCGCTGCTCTTCGCGATCCAGCTTCTCGGGCTGCGGATCATCATTCCGCCCGCCTGGCGGCGGTCGATGTCCTTCGTGGCGGGGTTCCTGTCGGGGACCATCGGCGGGCTGGCGGGGACGTGGGGGCCGACGACCCTTCTTTATCTAGTGGCAGTGGAGACGCCCAAGGTGCGGCAGATCACGGTGCAGGGCGTGATCTACGGGCTCGGCTCGGTGATGCTGCTGCTCGGGCATCTGCGGTCCGGCGTCCTGAACGCACAGACGGAGTGGTTCTCGGCGCTGCTCATCGCGCCGGCGCTCGCGGGCATGGCGGTGGGCTTTCGCATCCAGGACCGGATCGATCAGGAGACCTTCCGAAAGGCCACCCTCGCCGTGCTCCTGGTCGCGGGCCTCAACCTCGTGCGGCGCGGCCTCGTCTAGAGACCGCGCCGCGAGGGGGAGCCGGGCGTCGCCCGGCGACAGGGCCGCTTACTGCTGGACCGGAAGATCGCGTTCGACCGCATCCTCTTCGCTGTACTCGTAGTCCTCGGCGATCTGCTGCGCGTCCTCGTCGAGTTCGACGAGCGCAAGCTGGTCACCGTCATAGGCCACGTGATCCAGCGGGATGCCGGCATTCTGGCCGAGACCCATGGCTTCGGCGTCGCCCACGATCATCAGCACCTGACCATCGTAACGGACGAAATCGGTCGGCGTGCCGAGGCTCTCGCCGTCCGGGGTCATCACCTCGAGTTCCATCAGGTCGCCGATGGTCATCTGACCGTCCATGGCGCTCTGATCGTTCATCGATTCGCTGCCGTCCTCCTGTCCGGCGCTCGCCTGCTGACGGCGCTCCTCGCGCTGTTCGGGCGTCTCGAACTGGATCGTCGGCTGGCCGACATTGGCGATCTCGATGGTCGGCTCCTGGGTGAAGGTCACGGACACGTCCGGTTCGGAGCCCTCGTAGCTGATCTCGGGCTCGGAAGACGTGATGTTCACCTCGGGCTCGCCCTCGGCGGTCTCGAAGGTGACCTCCGGGCTGCTGCTCTCGACCTCGGTGTCGCCCGAGACCTGCTCCGACCCGTCATCGCCGTCGCTCTCGACGCGCTGGGCCTGGGCCTCGCCCTCCGTGTCCTCGACACCGAGATCAAGCTCGAGCTCGGGATCGGGCTGGCGCACGGTGATGCTGGGCTCGCCCTGGGTCACATCGACCTCGGGGTCCATCATGTTGACGGCGACCTCGGGGTCCTGCGTCTGGACGTAGATCGTCGGAGCGGGGATCTCCACACGCACGATCACTTCGGGGATCTCCACCGAAATCGTGGGCTGCTCCTGCCGGACCTCGATCTGCGAAGGCTGCTCGGTCACATCGACCGACGGCTGCTGCTGGGTCACGTTCACTTCGGGAGCGGGAACCTGGACATCCACATCGGGCTCGGGAACCGTCACCTGAGCGTCGCCTTCCAGCTCGGCCGTTTCGGTCACGGTCACCTCTTCGGTGACCTCGGCCGATTCGGTCTCCTGCTCGGTCTCGGTGACCTCGTCGGTCTCGGTGGCGTCGGCCTGCTGCTGGTCTTCGGCCTGCTGCTGCTGGTCTTCATCGAGGTTCAGGGCGAGTTCGGCACAGGCGTTCGCCTCGTCCCGGTTCAACGCATCGACGATGACATCGACGTCCTCGTCGGGCACGAGGTTGTCCACCTCCTGAAGCCGTTCGATGAGCTGCTGGCAGTCCTCGTTCAGGCCCGCGGCCTGGTCCTCGTCGATCTCGAGACGGGTCTGGGCCGGCGCCGCGGTGGCGAGGCTCAGCGTGAGGGCAGTGCCCGCCAGAAGCGCAAGGGTTTTTCGGGTCGTGGTCATTGACCTATCCTCTTCGTGAGTTCTGTGACTCTCGAACAGGACGGTCCGGTCGATGTTCCGAGGAAATCCGGAAAGGGCGCCGGTCCGATGTCCGGCCGGCGCCCTGTCGGGGATCAGCCGATCGCGACGGCCTTCACGTCGTCGTCGATGAACGGCACGTACTGGGCGAAGTTCTCCGCGAACATCTCCACCAGCTTTTCCGCCGCCGCGTCATAGGCCGCGGGATCGGCCCAGGTGGCGCGGGGATCGAGCAGGCGGTCCTCGACGCCGGGGCAGGAGAGCGGAACCTCGAAGCCGAAATGCGCGTCCTTGCGGAACGCCCCGTCCTCGAGGCTGCCGTCGAGGGCATGGGTCAGCAGGGTGCGCGTCGCCTTGATCGGCATCCGGTGCCCGGTGCCGTAGGCGCCCCCGGTCCAGCCGGTGTTCACGAGCCAGCAGGTCACGCCGTGGCGGGCGATCTTCTCCTGCAGGAGCTTGCCGTAGACCTCGGGCCGGCGCGGCAGGAAGGGCTTGCCGAAGCAGGTGGAGAAGGTGGGCTCGGGCTCGCTCACGCCGCGCTCGGTGCCCGCGACCTTCGACGTGAAGCCCGAGAGGAAGTGATACATCGCCTGCGCCGGCGTCAGCCGCGCGATGGGCGGCAGCACGCCGAAGGCGTCGCAGGTGAGCATGACGATGTTCTTCGGGTGCCCTGCCAGACCGCTTTCGCTGGCGTTGGGGATGTAGTGCAGCGGGTAGGCGCCGCGCATGTTGGGCGTGAGGCTGTCGTCCTCGAAATCGAGCTCCTTGGTCTCCGGGTCGAAGACCATGTTCTCGATCACGGTGTTCGGCATGAAGCAGGTGGCGTAGATCTCGGGCTCCGCCTCGGGCGAGAGGCTGATCGTCTTGGCGTAGCAGCCGCCCTCGAAGTTGAAGAGACCGCGCTCGGACCAGCCGTGCTCGTCGTCGCCCAGCAGGGTGCGGTTGGGATCGGCCGACAGGGTGGTCTTGCCGGTGCCCGACAGGCCGAAGAAGATCGCCGCGTCCACCGGGTTGCCCTTGGCGTGGTTGGCGGAGCAATGCATCGCCATCACGCCCTTCTCGGGCAGGATGTAGTTCAGCAGGGTGAAGACGGATTTCTTGTTCTCGCCGGCATATTCCGTGCCGCCCACGAGGATCATCTTCTCGTCGAAGTTGAAGGCGATGACCGTGTCGGTGCGGCAGTCGTGACGCTCCGGATCGGCAAAGAACGAGGGGCAGTTCACGATGGTCCACTCGGGCGCGAAGCTGTCGAGCTCCTCCGCCGCGGGCCGGCGCAGCATGTGCCGGATGAAGAGACCGTGCCAGGCCAGCTCGGTGACGAGGCGCACGTCGAGCCGGTGCTCGGGATCGGCGCCGCCGAAGAGATCCTGCACGAAATAGTCGCGGCCCTGCATGTGGGCCATCATGTCGGCCTTGAGCCGGTCCCAGCCCTCGGGCGACATCGGCGCGTTGTTCTCCCACCAGATCACGTTCTCCGTGGTGGCGGTGCGCACGACGTGCTTGTCCTTGGGCGAGCGGCCCGTGAACTTGCCCGTTGTCACGAGAAGGGTCTTGTTCTGGCCCTCGGCGCCCTCTCCGCGGGCCAGAGAGGCCTCGCGAAGCCCGTCCTCGTCGAGGTTGTAATGGACAGAGCCCAGCCCCGTGATGCCTTGGTGCTCCAGCTTCATCCCAGGATTGACGCGACCGATGTCCATTCCATCCGCTCCGAAATAATATTGCGGGACCGCCCCGCCCGAACCGCCTATCACGGTCGATTTGCCCGTGAACAGAGGGGTTTGCGACGGTTAGCGCAACCATTCCGATGTTAGCGCAACCTTCTTGCCGCGGGCGCGGCCGTGTCGGCGTCGGGGCGGCGTGAACCGGAAATCAACACATTTGCGGCGCAATTGGGCCACGGGGCGGAGACAGTGTGGCCCCCGGGGATTGATTCGTTCCCCGATTTGAGCAGAAGCTTGCGGAGAGGCAGGCAAAACATGTCACAAGAGCAGAGAAGGCAGCAAAAACATGTCCAAGATCGCCCTGGTGGACGATGACAGGAACATCCTGACGTCCGTCTCGATGACGCTCGAAGCCGAGGGCTTCGAGGTTGAAACCTACAATGACGGCCAGTCCGCGCTCGACGCGTTCAACCGGCGCATGCCGGACATGGCCGTGCTCGACATCAAGATGCCCCGCATGGACGGCATGGACCTGCTGCAGCGGCTGCGCCAGAAGTCCGCAATGCCGGTCATCTTCCTGACCTCCAAGGACGACGAGATCGACGAGGTCCTCGGGCTGCGCATGGGCGCCGACGACTATGTCAAGAAGCCGTTCAGCCAGCGCCTTCTTGTCGAACGGATCCGTGCGCTGCTGCGCCGGCAGGACGCCATCGCCGGCGACGTGCCGGAGGCGACCGAGGAGACCAAGGTCATGGTCCGCGGCAACCTGACGATGGACCCGCTGCGCCACGCGGTGACCTGGAAATCCCAGGATGTCGCCCTGACGGTCACCGAATTCCTGCTGCTGCAGGCGCTGGCCCAGCGTCCCGGCTTCGTCAAGTCGCGCGACCAGCTGATGGACGTGGCCTATGACGATCAGGTCTATGTCGACGACCGCACGATCGACAGCCACATCAAGCGCCTGCGCAAGAAGATGCGTGCCGTCGATGACGAGTTCTCGGCCATCGAGACTCTCTACGGCATCGGTTACCGCTACAACGAAGACTGAACCCCGGGGCATCGGCGTGACCATCGCGCCCAAGATCGACATCCATGACCTCGGTTCCGTCCGCCGCGCAGCGGCCGGGACCGAGGCCGTCGTGCTCGGCGACGACTGGGTTGCGCCCGAGGCCGCCGCCGACATGGCGCTGCGTGAAACCCGGCGCGCGCGCGGCCTGCGCGGGCTGATCTCCTCGCCGCTGGCGCGCAAGATCATCACCTTCAACCTGCTCGCGCTGATCGTGATGGTCGCGGGGGTTCTCTATCTCAGCCCGAGCCGCGACAACCTCGGCAACCAGCGCGGGCAGGCCCTGCTGAACAACGCGGTGCTGATCGCCAGCGTGTTCGAGGCGCAGCTGCCCCCCGGCGGCGGAACGACGCTCGGTCCGGGCGGGCTCGATCCCGCAGCCACCCTCGGCGCCCTCGACCTGAGCAGCGGTTCGAGGATCGCAGTTCACGGTGCGGACGGCGCCCTGATCGTCTCCGTCGCGGCGACCGCGGCGGTGGACACAGGGGAGCCGGCCTTCCTTACGGGCCTGCTCTTCGGCGTCTGGGACACCTTCGTCAGCCTGTTCGCCCCGGGTCAGCAGCTCGTCCCGATGCGCGACGCCGGTGATCCCGGCCTGGCGGAGGCGCTGACGGCGCTCGGGGGCGCGCCGACCCTGCGCGGTCTCACGGACCTCGAGGGACGGTCCTTCTATGTCGCGGCCGCCCCGATCCTGCAGGGCGGCACGCCGATCGGCGCGGTGGTGCTCACCTCCGCCTCGGGCGAGATCGACGCCCTCGTCCGCAGCGAGAGGGAACAGCTTCTGCAGATGTTCCTCGTGGGCGTCGTGGTGTCGGTCGTGCTCAGCCTGATGCTGGCCTCCACCATCGCCAACCCGATCGCCGACCTCGCCGCCGCCGCGGAGATCGGGCGCGACCGCAACGCCCGCAAGATGTCCCCGCGCAAGGTCCGGATCCCCGATCTGACGGGCCGGCCGGACGAGATCGGCCGCCTGTCGGGGGCCCTGCGCGGAATGGTCGCGGCGCTGCACGGGCGCATCGAGCTGAACGAACAGTTCGCCGCGGACGTGGCGCACGAGATCAAGAACCCCCTCGCCTCGCTCAGGTCCGCCGTCGGCACGCTCCGGCGGGTCGAGCGCGCGGATCAGCGCGAGAAGCTGCTCGACATCATCGACCATGACGTGCGCCGGCTCGACCGTCTGGTCTCCGACATTTCCAATGCCTCGCGGCTCGATGCAGAGCTGGTCAAGGAGGAGGAGGAGAGCTTCGATCTGTTGCAGATGCTCGGCCGCCTCGCGGCGCATCTGGGCCGGGAGGCCGAGGCCAAGGGGATCGATTTCATCACCGATCTTCCGCCCGGCCCGATCATGATCCAGGGCCTCGAGGGGCGGCTGGCGCAGGTCTTCGTGAACATCGTGACCAACGCCATTTCCTTCTGCGAGGATGGCGACGCGATCCGCCTCTGGGTGCGGCAGCGCGACAACCGCGTGCTCGTGGTGGTCGAGGATACCGGGCCGGGCATCCCCGAGAGCGCGCTCACGAAGATTTTCAAACGCTTCTACTCCGAGCGTCCCCCCGACCATTTCGGCAACAATTCGGGCCTTGGCCTCGCGATCTCGAAGCAGATCGTGGAGGCCCATGGCGGCGCGATCTGGGCGGAGAACATCCGCCCGACCGAGGCCGACCCGGTTTCCGAGCCCCTCGGCGCCCGCTTCGTCGTGGGTCTGCCGGTCTGACGCCGCCATGGCGGCGCGGTCCGGCCTCACGCTCCACGCGACGACGGTGGCCACCGAAGGCCGCGGGCTTGTTATCCTTGGCCCCGGAGGGTCAGGCAAGTCCGCCCTCGCGCTCCAGCTCATGGCCTGGGGCGCGTCCCTCGTGGCCGACGACACGACCCGTCTCGAGGCCCTGAAGGACGGACTCCGCGCCTCCGCCGCCCCGGCCACGCGGGGACTGATCGAGGCGCGCGGCGTGGGCATCCTGCGCGCGCCGTCCATCCCCGGCGCGACGGTGATGCTGGCCGTCGATCTGGGCGAGACCGAGACGGACCGCCTGCCGCCGCAGAGGACGATCCGCTTTCTCGACCGCGAGGTCCCCTTGATCCTGCGGTCAAACGCCCCTCTTTTTGCAGCTGCAGTATGGCAGTGCCTGAAGACGGGACGACACGCATGACAACGGCTCCCGAAACGGGACAGGAGGCGCGGCTGGTGCTCGTCACCGGGCCGTCCGGCGCGGGCCGGTCGACCTGCATCCAGGCGCTGGAGGATCTGGGCTACGAGGTGATCGACAACATGCCGATCAGCCTCGCCCCGAGGGTGGTGGAGGGGCCGCCCCTCGCTCGGCCGCTGGCGCTGGGCCTCGACGTGCGCAACCGCGATTTCAGCGCTGATGCGCTCAAGGATCTGATCGAGAGACTTTCCGGGCATCCCGGGCTCGGTGTCCTGCTGCTCTATCTGGACGCGGACGAGGATACGCTGGTCCGGCGCTACGCCGAGACCCGACGCCGCCATCCGCTCAGCCCGACAGAGGCACCGCTGGCCGGGATCCGGCGCGAGAGGGATCTGCTGCAGCCGATCCGCGCCCGCGCGGATGTGCTGATCGACACCGGCCAGATGAGCCCGCACCAGCTCCGGGAGGAGGTGGGCCGCTGGTTCGCCACGGATGCGAGTGCGGGCCTCGTCGTCTCGGTCACGTCGTTTTCCTACCGGCGCGGCCTGCCGCGCGGGCTCGACATGGTGTTCGACACCCGGTTCCTAAGGAATCCGCACTGGGATCCCGAGTTGCGCCCGCTGACCGGGCTCGACCCCCGCGTCGTCGCCCATGTGCGCGGGGATCCCCGCTACGGGCCGTTCATCGACCGCCTGTGCGACCTCGTCCAGTCGCTGCTCCCGGCCTTCCGGCAGGAGGGCAAGAGCCATCTGAGCATCGGCTTCGGCTGCACCGGCGGGCAACACCGCTCCGTGACGCTGACCGAGCATCTGGCGGCGGCGCTTGCGGAGGCGGGAGAGCGGGTGTCTATTCGGCACAGGGAGCTGGAGCGGCGCGCGGATCTTGCGGGGCCGCAGGACCGGCAGAGGGGAGCCCCGGTTCCATGATCGGAGTCGTGATCGTGGCCCATGGCGGACTGGCGAGAGAGTATCTCTCGGCGGTCGAGCATGTCGTGGGTCCGCAGCAGGGCATCCTCGCCATCTCGATCCAGCCCGACGACGACCGCGCGGCCAAGCAGTCCGAGATCTGCGCGGCGGCGAACGCGGTGGACACGGGCGGCGGCGTGGTGGTGGTCACCGACATGTTCGGCGGCTCGCCCTCGAACCTGTCGCTGCGTGCCTGTTCCGTCGGCGACCGGCGCATCCTCTACGGGGCGAATCTGCCGATGCTGATCAAGCTCGCCAAGTCGCGCCACCGCTCCGTTCCCGATGCCGTGGCCGCGGCCCTCGCCGCGGGGCGGAAGTATATTGACAGCCTCGTGATCGACGGCGATGTGACCGCGCCATGAGCCAGACCATCATGCGCCGCCACCGGATCGTGAACATCAAGGGCCTGCACGCGCGCGCCTCCGCCAAGCTGGCCGAGGTGGTCGAGGCGCACGATGCCGAGGCCATCGTGCGCCGGGACGGGGAGGAGGCGTCCGGCGACAGCATCATGGGGCTTTTGATGTTGGCAGCCTCCATGGGAACCATTATTGAGGTCGAGACCCGCGGGCCGGAGGCGGAATCGCTGGCCGACGCCATCGAGAGACTGGTGGCCGACCGGTTCGGCGAAGGCGATTGAGGGCGCCTCGCAACGATGCCTCTGATAGGGATGGATCGAGGGGACGGACCGTATTGACTGATGCGACCAGCCGAAACGCGGCCGCGCCTGGTGCGTTGCGCGGACCGCGCGCGCCGAAGGTCTATGACCGGCGGTCGCTGACCTATTCCGAGACCTTCGACAGCGGGCTGAAGCGGACCGTCATCAAGACGATCGAATGGCTGACGGGCAAGGTGGAGATCATCCGCCGCGTCCGCCGGTTCGAGCGCGAGGGCATCGCCTATGGCCAGGCCTTCTGGCCCGCGACGATGAAGATCATGGGAATCGACGTCCGCACCCCGCCCGGGCAGCTCGAGCGGATTCCGTCGGAGGGACCGGTGGTGGTGGTGGCGAACCATCCGCACGGGCTGGTGGACGGAATGGTGCTGGCCGATCTGATCGGGCGGCGGCGGAGCGACTACAAGATCCTGACGCGCTCGCTGCTGACGGGGCTGGACGAGAGCGCCGCCTCCTACATGATCCCGGTTCCCTTCCCGCACGAGCCGGACGCGCAGCAGAAGATGATCGAGATGCGCGCGGCGGCGATGGATCACCTCGGCAAGGGCGGGCTGATCGCGCTCTTTCCGAGCGGGGTCGTGGCGACCTCGCGCACCGCCTTC
>Ga0008835_101448_pt1 | contig 12112 bp, 13 predicted proteins | sample HotLakConsoUCCRE_FD_62215 | JGI IMG/M metagenome (GOLD analysis project Ga0008835, IMG submission 62215) | Hypersaline microbial mat communities from Hot Lake, Washington, USA - Hot Lake Consortium UCC-RE (Hybrid Assembly) ...
TGTTCTCGACCTTTCCCGAGGTCGGCAGCCCGGCGGAGGCGCGCGCCTTTCACGCGGTGGCAGGCGCCGCGCGGCTCACGCGCTACGGCATGGATTGCTACGCCTACGGGCTGGTGGCCCTCGGGCAGGCCGACCTCGTGATCGAGGCGGGGCTCCACGCCTATGACATCCACGCCCCCATCGCCGTGATCGAGGCCGCGGGCGGGATCGTCACCGACTGGCAGGGCGGGTCGGCGCGGGACGGCGGGCAGGTGATCGCGGCGGCCAATGCCGGAATCCATGCCGCGGCGCTGGAGCGGCTTCAGGCGGCGCTCGATGACTGACCGGCTGATCCGGGGCGGCCATGTCCTGACCATGGACGACGGCGACGGTGCAGCCGGCGGCGAGGGCGTGCTCGACATCCTGATCCGTGATGGCGCCATCGTGGAGGTGGCCCCTGCCATCGCCCCGCCCGAGGGTGCCGAGGTGCTGGAGGCCGCTGGCTGCATCGTGACACCCGGGCTCGTGAACACGCATCACCATCTCTACCAGACGCTGACCCGCGCCGTACCCGGCGCGCAGGATGCGCTGCTCTTCGGCTGGCTCCGGACGCTCTACCCGATCTGGGCGCGTTTCGGCCCCGAGGAGATGCATGTCGCCACGCTGACGGGGCTGGCGGAGCTGGCGCTGTCGGGCTGCACCCTGTCGTCGGATCACCTCTACCTCTACCCGAACGGCGCACGGCTCGACGACACGATCGCCGCGGCCCAGGAGATCGGGCTGCGGTTCCATCCCACCCGCGGCGCCATGTCCATAGGCGAGAGCGCGGGCGGCCTGCCCCCCGACAGCCTCGTGGAGAGCGAGGCCGCGATCCTCGACGACATGATCCGCGTCGTCGACCGGTTCCACGACCCCTCCCCCGGCGCCATGGTCCGCATGGGCCTCGCCCCCTGCTCGCCCTTCTCGGTGAGCCGCGAGCTGATGCGCGACACGGCCCTGCTGGCGCGGGACAAGGGCGTGATGCTGCACACGCATCTGGCGGAGAACGACGAGGACGTGGCCTATTCGCTGGCGAAATTCGGCTGCCGTCCCGGGACCTATGCCGAGGAGCTGGGCTGGACCGGGCCCGACGTCTGGCACGCCCATTGCGTGAAGCTCGACGGCGCCGAAATCGATCTCTTCGCCGCCACGCGGACCGGCGTCGCCCATTGTCCCTGTTCCAACTGCCGGCTGGGCTCGGGCATCGCCCCGGTGCGGGCCATGCTCGACGCGGGCGTGCCCGTTGGCCTCGGAGTGGACGGCTCGGCCTCGAACGACCGGGCGACCCTGATCGGAGAGGCGCGGCAGGCGATGCTGTTGCAGCGGGTCGCGCGCGGGGCCGATGCGCTCTCCGCGCGCGCGGCGCTGCGGCTCGCGACGCGCGGCGGCGCCGAGGTGCTGGGCCGGGGCGACGCCTGCGGGCGCATCGCGCCGGGCTGGCGCGCCGATATCGCGGTCTGGGACGGCTCCGGCCTCGACAGCGCCGGAAGCTGGGACGCGGCGGCGATTCCCCTCGCCGGCCCCGACCGGGTTCGTGACCTTTTTGTGGACGGCCGCCCGATTGTAACCGGAGGCGAGATCAAAACCATCGATCTCGCCGCGACCGTTTCCAGGGCGGGAACCCTCGCCCGCAATCTTGCCCGGTAACCATCTCCGGTGCGGCCAATTGGGGTCGCATTGGAATGGTCCAAAGGTCCCCGTAGCAATTGGGGATCTGCTCACATGAGACTGCCACTCTTCGCAGCCGCCCTCGCCGTGTCGGCCTGCAGCTCCGGCTCGGGCAATGGCGGCGGGGCAGGCGATACGCTTGCCGCCGACGCGCTGGCAAACGCGGCCAACCCGCCCGACGTCCAGTCGAGCTTCGCCACCGCCATCACCGAGGTCGAACGGACCGATTTCGGCCTGCTGCTCAACGATGTGCGCGGCGACCTGCAACTGGTCACCGCCCATGACATCCTCAACGACGTGGCGCAGTCCTATACCGCCGATCTCGTGGGGAACGGCCGGACCATCGCCTCGGGGGACAACCTGCATATCGGCCGCGACGGCAGCACGATCGCGGCGCGTGCGCTGGGCGCGGGGTACAACTACTCGTGGATCGGCGAGAACATCGCCCAGGGCTACGATACCGGAGAAGAAGCGATGGACGCCTGGCTCGACAGCAGGAGCCACCGGCAGGTGATCCTCGCGCCCCAGGCCGAGGACTTCGGCATCGGGCGCACCGACGACACCTGGGTGCTGATCATGGGCGCAGAACGTTGAGCCTGCGCCGCGCGGAGCGGCGGGCGACCGCCGATCGCTCCGGAGCGGGGCTGCGCGCGCGCGCCGGATCGGGTTAGACCGCCCCGAACCGGAGGGGACCCTGGTCACCATGCGCCTTGCCTTGCCCGCCCTTGTCGCGGCCCTTGCCCTGACCGCCTGCGCGTCTGCCCCCGCGCCGGGAGGGGGCGCGCCTGCGGCCACCGTCACGGCCCCGGCCCGCGCCGCCTCCGCCCTGCCGCCGGAGCTGACCACAGCGCGCGCAACCGCTGGAGCCCCGGCGCTGCGCCGGGCGCCCGCTCTCGAGGCCGTGGCGCGCCGCCATGCCGACTGGATCGCGGCCACCGGCGCCTATGGCCACCGCGGCGCGGGCGGCAGCCGGGTGGCGGACCGCGTCTCGGCCGCGGGCTATTGCTGGGGCGCGCTGGGCGAGAACATCGCCTACGGCATCCCCTCGAGCGACGCGGCCTTCGCGGGCTGGCTCGCCTCTGCCGCGCACCGGCGCAATCTGCTCATGCCGGGTTTCACCGACTACGGCCTCGCGGGAGCGGAGGGGTACTGGGTCATGGTCCTCGCGCGGCCCTGCTGAGCCGCCTCAGGACCGGTAGCGCTGGGGCGTGGTCGCGGCCACGACCATGAGAAGCACGCCCGCACCGAGGTAGATCCAGACGCCCACGCCCATGAGTTCCCTCAGCTGGCCCGCCTCGCCCGGGACCCGGCCGAGGAGCTCCACCACCCGGTCCCGCGCCGTGAAGAGCGCCCCGCCCAGCGCCACGGGCGGCATCAGCCCGGCGAGGATCGCCACCTGCCGCGCAAGGCCCGCGAGGTTCACCAGCGTGGAGATCGCCGCCACCGGGAAGCTGAGCACGAAGACCCAGAGGCTCCAGTGCAGATCGCCGCCCCGGATCGCCTCCCACACCGTCCCGGAGTTGTCCATGACGAGGTCCCAGAGCGTGACCTGGTAGATCACCGGGATATCGACCCAGTGGAAAAAGGCGCTTGCGAGGATTCCCGCGCTCAGGACCGCCGCCGGAATGCCGTTCATGGCCTCTCCTCCTCCACTTCGCGCCCGCCGATCCAGACCGACCGCACCGCGCGGTCGTCGCCCATCATGATCGTGGGAAAGAGCATGTCCCAGAAGCTCTCTGCCCGCGCCGCCCGCTGGGCGATGGCCGGGGTGGAGGCGAGATCGAGCACCACGAGATCGGCCTCGGCCCCCTCGGCCAGCCGCCCCACGACACCGCCCAGATGCAGCGCCCGAGCCGAGCCTTCGGTGGCGAGCCACATGAGCTGCGCGGGGTGGAGGGCCTGGCCCCTGAGCTGGCCGATCTCGTAGGCCGCCGCCATGGTGCGCAGCATCGAAAAGGACGACCCGCCCCCGGTGTCTGTGGCGAGACCCACCGCCATGCGCCGGGCCAGCGCCATGTCGAAGAGCCCCGACCCGATGAAGGCGTTGGAGGTCGGGCAATGCACCACCGCGGCGCCGACCTCGGCGAGCCGGTCGATCTCCCTCGGCGCGAGGTGGATCGCATGGCCGTAGACGCCCCGCTCGCCCAGAAGTCCATACCGCTCGTAGGTATCGAGGTAATCCCGCGCCTGGGGAAACAGCTCCCGCACCCAGGCCACCTCGTCGGTCTGTTCGCTCAGATGGGTCTGCATGAGGCAGGTCGGGTTCGCCGCCCAGAGCGCGCCCAGCGCCTCGAGCTGTTCGGGACTCGAGGTGGGCGAAAAGCGCGGCGTGATCGCATAGGTGGCGCGCCCCTTGCCGTGCCACTTGGTGATCAGCGTGTGGCTCTCGTCATGGGCGGAGCGCGCGTCGTCGCGCAGGTCGTCGGGCGCGTTGCGGTCCATGCAGGTGCGCCCCGCCACGACGCGCATCCCCCGCGCGGCTGCGGCCTCGAAGAAGATGTCCGCCGAATGCAGGTGGATCGTGCAGAAGGAGGCCAGCGTCGTGGTCCCGTGGGCCACGGCAAGGTCGAGCGTCATCTCCGCCGCCTCGCCGGCCACCGCCGGGTTCGCCAGCCGCGCCTCCTGCGGGAAGGTGTAGCCGTTCAGCCAGTCGATCAGCCGCTTGCCCCAGGAGGCCACGATGGGTGTCTGCGGATAATGCATGTGCGCATCGACGAATCCGGGGCAGATCAGGCAGTCCCCATGGTCCCGGACCCGCGCCCCGGGATGGGCCTCCACGAGGTCGTCCGCCTCGCCCACCGCCCGGATGCGGCCGCGGTCCACGAGAACTCCGCCGCGGCGGCGATGCACCGCCACATCCTCCCAGGGCGCGGCAAAGGGATCGCCGGTGAAGCCGAGGGTCTGCCCGAGAAGAAGATCGCCAGTCATGGGGCGGACCCTATGGCGGGACGGATGCGGCGTAAATCGGGCTTTCACTTGTGGCCCGGGCCGACCGGCCTATGGTGCCCTCCATGGAACCCGAAGTCCTTCTCGACCCCCAGGGCGACGATGCCTATGCCCTCCGCCCGCAGCTCTTCATCGAACTGCGCGCGGCGCTCGGGTCGCGCGATGCCGCGACCATCGACCGGATCATGGAGCCGCTGCACGCGGCCGACATTGCCGACCTGCTCGAACAGATCGACGGCCACGAGCGCCGGACCCTGATCGAGATCTGGCACGGCGGCATCGACGGCGAGATCCTGTCGGAGATCGCCGACACGATCCGCGAGGAGGTGCTGGGCTACCTCTCGCCCGAACAGCTGACCGCGGCCGTGCGGGAGCTTGCGTCCGACGACGTCGTCGATCTCGTCGAATATCTCGACGAGGAGAGCCAGGAGGCGGTGCTCGACACGCTGACCCCGCTCGACCGGGTCGCGGTGGAAAAGGCCCTCGCCTGGCCCGAGGAAAGCGCCGGCCGGCTGATGCAGGTCGAGGTGGTGCGCGCGCCGCAGCACTGGACCGTGGGGGAGATGATCGACTTCCTGCGCGCCCATCCCGACGAGCTGCCGGACCAGTTCTACCACGTCATCCTCGTGGACCCGCGGATGAAACCCGTGGGCAATGTCACGCTCGGCCGGATGATGTCCTCGCGCCGCTACGTGAAGCTCTGGGACATCCGCGAGGAGGTGTTCCGCACCATCCCCGCCACCCAGGACGAGGGCGAGGTCGCCTATGCCTTCAACCAGTACCACCTGATCTCAGCGCCCGTCGTGGACGACGACGGGCGGCTCGTGGGCGTCATCACCATCGACGACGCGATGATCGTCCTCTCGGAGGAGCACGAGGAGGACATCCTGCGTCTCGCCGGCGTCGGAGAGACGACGGTGGCCGACCGCGTCTGGCCCACGACGAAGCGCCGCCTGCCCTGGCTGGCGGTGAACCTCGCCACGGCGATCCTCGCGAGCCTCGTGATCTCGATCTACGAGGAGGCTATCGCGGGCTATGTGGCCCTGGCGGTGCTGATGCCCATCGTGGCCTCCATGGGCGGCAACGCGGGCACCCAGACCCTGACCGTGGCGGTGCGGGGCATGGCCACGAAGGACCTCACCGGCTCCAATGCCTGGCGCGTCATCCGGCGCGAGGTGCTCGTGGGCCTGCTCAACGGCATCGCCTTCGGCGTCGTGATGGGCGTCATCGGCGTGCTGTGGTTCGGCGGGCCCCTGCTGGGGGTCGTCATCGCGGTGGCCATGGTGATCAATCTCTTCGTGGCGGGCCTCGCCGGGACCGTGGTGCCGCTGGCTCTGGAGAAGGCGGGCGTGGACCCGGCCCTCGCCTCTGGCACCTTCGTGACCACGGTGACCGACGTGGTGGGCTTCTTCGTGTTCCTCGGCCTCGGCGCGGCGATCCTGCTGTGAGCGGCGAGGGGTCCGGATTTACGCCAGGGGTCCGCGCGCCGGACACGGTCCGCGCCGCCAAGGAGGCCGCCCGCAGCGCCGCCTTCGCCCGCCGCAGGGCCGCCCATGCCGCGGCGGATGACGACGCCTGCGCCCGGCTCATTGAGGCGCTGGCGCCGCACCTCGGCCGGCCTCTCTCGGGCTACATGCCGATCCGGACGGAGATCGACCCCCGCCCCGCCATGGCCGCCGCTGCGGCCCATGGCCCGGTCGGCGTCCCGGTGATCCGCGCCAGGGGCGCGCCGCTCGACTTCCACCTCTGGACCCCCGACGCGCCGATGGTCCCCGGCCCCTTCGGCGCCCAGATCCCCGCCGAGCCCCGCCAGATGACGCCCGACGTCCTGATCGTGCCGCTCGCGGCCTTCACCCGCACGGGCTTCCGCCTCGGCTACGGCGGCGGCTTCTACGACCGCACGCTCGCGGCCCTGCGCGCCCGCGGTCCGGTTCTGGCCATCGGCTTCGCCTATGCCGCCCAGGAAACGGATGCCCTGCCGCTCGAGCCCACCGACGCCCCCCTCGATCTCATCGTCACCGAGACGGAGGTGATCCTGCCCGCCCCCGCCTGAGGCCTCCCGACCGCCCCACGGCCTCCGGTCGGCCATGCCCGGTCAACACCCGGTCTCGACGAGACACCTGCCGAGACAAGGCCCCCGCCCCGGGATTTTTCTGGCCGGAAATATCCCGGGGGTCCGGGGGCGGAGCCCCCGGCGGATCGCCCTGCGCAGCAGGGCGAAACCACCCTACCCCGCCAGCGCCCGCAGGGCGCGGGCCCGCGCCGCGGGCACCGCGGCGATCTCCACCCCGGTGAAGACATGGAGCGTGTTCAGGTCCCGGTCCACCACCGCATGATCCGACACCCAGCCTCCCATGGCGAGGTAGGTCTTCAGGAGCGGCGGCATCCTGCGCAGGCCTTCCCTGCGGTCCGCGGCCTGCCGCCCCCGCCTGCGGAACCGCTCGGCGAAGCGCACGACATCGGCCATCTTGACCCTCGGCAGCCAGCGCCGCGGCGCGAGATGCCGCTCGGCCAGCATGTCGAAGGCGTCGAGATAGGACTCGGTCTCCACCCCGCTGAAGGAGGCGCAGCCGAAAAGCAGCTCGACCCCCCTGGCGTCGACCCAGGCGGTCATGGCGGCCCAGGCCACGCGCAGGATATCGGGGTCCCGCGCCTCGGGATGGATACAGAACCGGCCCATCTCCGCCATGGGCCCCTCGAACCGTTCCAGCCGCTCGAGACCGTAGAACTGCGCCGAGTAGCTCTCGCCGATCTGCGCCCCGCCCCGGAGCGGCAGGAGCCGGTAGCAGCACACCAGCCGTCCGCCCGCCCGCTCCTCCACCAGAACATGGGTGCAGCGGTCGTCGAACGGATCGGCGTCGAGCCCCTCGCCGCCGCGGAAGCACAGGTGCCGCAGGGCCTGCGCCGCGCGCAGATCCTCCGCGGTCTCGGCGATGCGGGACCGGTAGCGTCCCTCGCGCAGCGCAAGGCCCATGCCGCGACCTCCCTGTGAACCCGACCAATCCGCCCCATATAAAGCGGGACTGTGACGAAAGGATACTCCGTTGCCCATGGACAGCACACGCGACAAGGTCACGAAATCCGACGCCGAATGGCGCGCCGCCCTCAGCCCCGAGGCCTACCGCGTCACCCGCAAGCACGGCACCGAGCGCGCGGGCACCCATGACGATTTCCCCAAGGATGCCGGCGTCTTCGCCTGCGTCTGCTGCGGCCAGACCCTGTTCGACCAGGCCCACAAGTTCGAGAGCGGCACCGGCTGGCCCTCGTTCTGGCAGCCCGTCGACGGCGTCGGGGGCGCGGCCGTGGGCGAACAGGTGGACCGGTCGTTCTTCATGCGCCGCACCGAGGTGCACTGCAGCCGCTGCGACGCCCATCTGGGCCATGTCTTCCCGGACGGGCCGCCGCCCACGGGTCTGCGCTACTGCATCAACGGCGTGGCGCTGACCTTCGAGCCGGCGGCGGGGTGACCCGGACGGGGCGGTGGGTTCAGAACCCACCCTCGGCCCGGCCCTGCCGGGGGTCCGATCCCGGAACCGGCCGGACGCGGCGCCCGCCGTCGCGCACCGGCAGTCCGGTTGCCGGGTTGTCGCCATGACGCGGGCCGAGTGGGCGTTGCGGCGCTCGCCCGCGGTGATGCTGGCGCGTCGAACGGGTGCATCGGTGAGGGACCCGGGCCGGCTTCATACACCATGCTGTCAGGTGGGCGGGGGATGGCCGGCACCTCGGGACGGCAATGATGTGACTGCGAGAACCCGCCCCCCACGGTTCGGCGGGATGCACGGAACAGGTGGGACGAGGGTGAGCGGCGAGGCCGACTGTCCGCTCGACCGAGCGTCCTGCCTCAGTCTTCGTCGCCGATGAACCGGGTCGCGTCGAAATTGCCGAGATTGCCCAGAAGCTGGCGCAGGAAGGTCGTGTCGCGCAGGCCGTCGTCGGTGACCCGCCGCTCGAGCGGCACGGCGCGGCCGTCCTCGAGACCGTAGCGCTCGATGTTGCGCAGGATGCCCTCGGCGTCGAAGCCCATGGCCACGACCTGCCGCTCGACCACCTCGGGCTCGAAGGGTCCGACCGTCCGGAACCGGCTCTGGACATAGTAGAAGCCGCGCTCGTCGAGCACACCGCCCGCGGTGGGCTGGCCGAGAGTCTCGGTCACGGTGTCCCGGGTGTCGATGCCGGGCTCCAGAATCATCAGGTCCGACTGCGACGGCACGAAGCCATGGGTGCGATAGAGCGGCGTGCAGCCGGCCACGACGGCCAGCGCAAGCGCCAGCCCCAGACCGCGGGTCCCGCGCTTCAGCGCCGTCCTGACCCTCCGCTCGGCCATGCCTGCCCGTCTCCCGTCCGTCGTCTCTGCCCACGGTCGCTCTCGCGCGCCGCTGTCATCCCTGCGGACCCCGTTTCACCGGGGTTCGCCCGCTTGACCGGGCTGTCCCTCAGCCTGCTCATGACCCTTGGCCCGGCACCTTGCGTCCGGGCCTGCGGCCATCTAGGCCAAGTACACCCGAAAACTGTGTCATGACAAGGAGCGATCCATGACGGCCCCGCTTCCCACGCACCCGGTGCGGCTTCGGGATCTGCCCACGCGGGCCCCGACGGAGATCCTGCTCGAGCCCGATGCCGCCGGGCGCGCGGCCCTGGCCGAGGCGCTCGGGATCGACGCGCTGCGCAAGTTCCGCTTCGAGGCGCGCCTGTCGCCCTCGGGAGAGGCCGACTGGGTGCTGACCGGCCTGCTGGGCGCCACCGTGGTGCAGCCCTGCGTCGTCACGCTCGAGCCGGTCACCACCCGGATCGACGAACCCGTCGCGCGGCGCTTTCTCGCGCACTGGTCCGAACCCGAGGGCGGCTCGGAGGTGGAGATGCCCGAGGACGACCTCTCCGAACCGCTGCCCGAGACCGTCGACCTCTACGCGGTGGCGCGCGAAGCGCTGGCGCTGGCGCTGCCCGACTGGCCGCGGGCCGAGGGCGCGGTGGCGGGCGCGGCGGTCTTCGCCGGGCCGGGCCTCGAGGCCATGACCGACGACGATGCCCGGCCCTTCGCCGCCCTGAAGGCCCTGCGCCCCCGGCCGGACGACGCGCCGGAGCGGGGCGGGGCGGAGGAGCGCGGTCCCGGGGACGGCGGGCCGCAGGACGGGGACGAAAAGTAGCGGCCGAAGCGGCAGCGCCCCTTGCGCGGCCTGACGAAGCGCTCTATGCCCCCGCTCTCTGCGGATGCCGGCTCGACAAACGGGCGCGGGCGGGCTATGGCGCCCGCATTCTCCGCACCGAGACAGATGACGACACAGGGCCATGACGCGCCCGGAACGAGAGGTTGAGACATGGCTGTTCCTCAGAACAAGGTCTCGAAGGCCCGCCGCAACTGGCGCCGCGCGCACGACTCGCTGACCGCCGACAATCCGAACGAGTGCTCGAACTGCGGCGAGCTGAAGCGCCCGCACCACGTGTGCCCCTCCTGCGGCCATTACAACGATCGCGCCGTCGTCGCGATGGCCGACGAGGTCGACCTGGACGACGACGCCGCGTAAGCGGCGCCCGTCAGCCATGACCCTCCCGGCCCCGACTGCCCCATCGCGCGACGCAGCAGAGTCTGCGGCGTCCCCGAAGGACGTGGTCATCTCCGTGGACGCCATGGGCGGCGACAGCGGGCCGGCCACCGTTGTGGCGGGCCTCGCGCTGTTTCTCGACAAGACGCCCGGCGCGCGGATCGTGCTGCACGGCCGCGCCTCCGAGCTTGCCCCTCTGATCGCGCGGCGGCGGATCGGCGACCGGGTGGAGCTGGTGGATGCCACCGACGTGGTGGCGATGTCCGACAAGCCCTCCCACGTGATGCGTCACGGCAAGGCCACCTCCATGTGGTCGGCCATAGAGACGGTCCGCGAGGGCCGTGCGCAGGTCTGCGTGTCCTGCGGCAATACCGGCGCGCTGATGGCAGTGGCGATGATCCGCCTGCGCAAGGCCGAGGGCGTGAACCGCCCCGCCATCGCCTGCCTCTGGCCCTCGCGCAACGTCACGGGCTTCAACGTCATGCTCGACGTGGGCGCCGACATCCGCGCCGACGAGGACGACCTTCTGACCTACGCGCTGATGGGCGCCTCCTATGCCCGCAACGGTCTGGGACTCGACCATCCCCGGATCGGGCTCCTCAATGTGGGCGTCGAGGATCACAAGGGACGGGCAGAGCTGAAGGTCGCGGGCGAGCTGATCGCGCGCGCGGCGCCGCTGGCGGAGTTCGACTACGTCGGCTTCGTCGAGGGCGGCGACATTCCCTCCGACCGGGTCGACGTCATCGTCACCGACGGCTTCACCGGCAATATCGCGCTCAAGACCGGTGAGGGCACCGCCTCGCTGATCTCCGAATTCCTGCGCGAGGCGTTCCGCAAGACCCCCCTGAGCAAGATCGCGGCGCTGCTTGCAATGACCTCGCTGACGCGGCTGAAAAAGCGCATCGACCCCCGGCGGGTGAACGGCGGCGTCTTTCTCGGGCTGAACGGCACCGTGGTCAAATCCCACGGCTCGGCCGATGCCACCGGTGTTGCGGCTGCCCTCAAACTCGCCTATCGGCTGGCGAAAAGCGGATTCTCGGACAAGCTCGCGGCCCGCGTCGCCGCGGTCGGCACGCTCGGGCAGGACGGCACAGAGGCCAGGGCAGCGGCAGTGAGCGGGGACATGACGGGGTGAGACGGTCAGTCATCAGAGGGGTCGGCCACTACCTTCCCGAGCGCGTCGTCGAGAATTCCGAGTTCGAGAGCTCGCTCGACACGACCGACGACTGGATCCGCTCCCGCTCCGGCATCGAGCGCCGCCATTTCGCCGCCGAGACCGAGACCACCTCGCAGCTCGCCACCCATGCCGCCCGCGCCGCGCTGGCCTCCGCCGGGATGACGCCGCAGGATCTGGACGCCATCGTCGTTGCCACCTCCACAGCGGACCTCACCTTTCCCGCCGCCGCCACCATGGTGCAGGACGCGCTCGGCATGACCCGGGGCTTCGCCTTCGACGTGCAGGCGGTCTGCGCGGGCTTCGTCTACGCGCTCGCCAATGCGAACGGCATGATCCTGTCGGGCCAGGCCGACCGGGTCATGGTGATCGGCGCCGAAACCTTCAGCCGCATCCTCGACTGGACCGACCGCTCCACCTGCGTGCTCTTCGGCGATGGCGCGGGCGCCGTGATCCTCGAGGCCGCCGACGGCGCGGGCACGACGGCCGACCGCGGCATCCTTGCCACAGACCTCAATTCCGACGGGCGTTACCGCGATCTTCTCTATGTGGACGGCGGGGTCTCCACCGGGACCTCCGGCGTTCTGCGGATGCAGGGCAAGGAGGTCTTCCGCCACGCCGTGGACAAGCTCGCCGCCACCGCCGAGGCCGCCCTCGCGAAGGCCGGGCTGAGCCACGGGGAGGTCGACTGGGTCGTCCCCCACCAGGCGAACATCCGCATCATCCAGGCCACGGCGAAGAAGCTCGGCATGCCGATGGACAAGGT
>Ga0008835_101453_pt1 | contig 12063 bp, 11 predicted proteins | sample HotLakConsoUCCRE_FD_62215 | JGI IMG/M metagenome (GOLD analysis project Ga0008835, IMG submission 62215) | Hypersaline microbial mat communities from Hot Lake, Washington, USA - Hot Lake Consortium UCC-RE (Hybrid Assembly) ...
TTGCGCGCCACGCAGATGTAGCGGCCGTGCAGGATCATCCAGTGATGGGCGTGAAGCTGGTATTCGGCGGGCACGTTGTCCTCGATGGCGCGCTCCACCGCTTCGACATCGCGGCCCGGCGCGATGCCGGCGCGGTTGCCGAGGCGGAAGATATGGGTGTCGACCGCCTGCGCCGGGAACTGCCACCACATGTTCAGGACTACGTTGGCCGTCTTGCGCCCCACACCCGGCAGCGACTGCAGCGCGGCGCGCGACGATGGCACCTGCCCGCCGTAGTCCTCGACCAAGATGCGCGACAGCTTGATGACGTTCCTGGCCTTGTTGCGGAACAGGCCGATGGTCTTGATGTGCTCGGTCACGCCCTCCTCACCCAGCGCCAACATCTTCTCGGGCGTGTCGGCGATCTCGAACAGGCGGCGGGTGGCCTTGTTCACGCCCGCGTCCGTCGCCTGCGCGCTCAGCGCCACGGCCACGACCAGGGTGAAGGCGTTGGTGTGATGCAACTCGCCCTTCGGCACCGGCTCGGCGGCCTGAAAGCGCGCGAAGATCTCGCGCATCGTGGAAAAGGGCAACTGCTTGGCCATGGTGTTGTTCTGGCTGCTGCGGCGCGGCGCGGCAAGCGCGTTTTGGCGCAAGTTCCGGGTCGCGCGCCGCGCCCCGACAGGCGTAGTGTCGCGCCATGACCGAAGACAGCACATATCATTTCCAGGTGATCCGCCGCGCGATCGACGCCATCGACGCGGCCGAGGCGCCGCTCGGCCTCGAGGATCTGGCGGCGCGGATGCGGATGAGCCCGGCGCATTTCCAGCGCGTGTTCTCGCGCTGGGTCGGCGTCAGCCCCAAACGCTACCAGCAATACCTCGCGCTCGACCACGCCCGCACGCTCCTGCGCGAGCGCTTCACCATGCTCGAAACGGCGCAGGCGGTGGGCCTGTCCGGGGGCGGGCGGCTGCACGACCTGTTCCTCACCTGGGAGGCGATGGCGCCCGGCGATTATGCGCGCGCGGGGGCCGGCCTGACGATCCGCTGGGGTTGGTTCGACAGCCCCTTCGGCCCGGCGCTGGTGATGGGGACCGAGCGCGGGCTCTGCGGTCTCGGCTTCGCGGCCGAAACCGGGCATGAGTCGGTCCTGGCCGACCTGACGGGACGCTGGCCCGAAGCGCGGTTCGTCGAAGATCCCGCAGCGCTGGCGCCCCTGGTCGCCGCGGCCTTCGGCGGCGGCGCGAACGGGCCTGCGCGCCTGCACCTGATCGGCGCGCCGTTCCAGATCAAGGTCTGGGAGGCGTTGCTGTCCGTGCCCTCGGGCCATGTGACCACCTATTCCGAGATCGCCAATGCCATCGGCACGCCGCGGGCGGTGCGCGCGGTCGGCACGGCGGTCGGGCGCAACCCGATTTCCTGGCTGATCCCGTGCCACCGGGCGATCCGAAAATCGGGGGGGCTGGGCGGCTATCACTGGGGCCTGCCGGTGAAGCGGGCGATGCTGGCGCGCGAGGCCGCTCTCGCGGAAGCGTGATGGGCAGATTTCCGCCATTTTCCGTTTTCACCCCTACAGAACGGAACCGGATTTGATATGGTGCGTTCCAACAAGGGCCCGGTTGCAACCGGGCCAAGGGCAGTCTGGAAGGGTTCCACTATGATCATGCGCACCAAATTCACGATTCTCGCGACTGCCTCGGCGCTTGCGCTTGCGGGCTGCACGACCACGCGCGAGCCGTTGGGCGAACGCACCCAAAGCGGCGCCATCATCGGCGGCATGCTGGGCGGCGTTCTGGGCGCGGCCAACAACAGCAGCGATCCGGGCATGGGTGCGGTGGCAGGCGCTGCCGCCGGTGCGCTGGCGGGCGGCGCCATCGGCGCAGCACTCGACCGGCAGGCCCGCGACCTGCGCGGCTCGCTGTCGAACGACGACATCCGCATCCAGAACACCGGCGAGGAACTGATCGTCACGATGCCCGAGGGCATCTTGTTCGACATCGACAGTGCCGCGATCCGTGGCTCGCTGCAGGCCGACCTGCGGGCGCTGGCGCGCAACCTGCAGCAATATCCCAACACCACGATCAACGTGCTTGGCCACACCGACAGCACCGGCAGCGCCGCCTACAACCAGGACCTGTCGACGCGCCGCGCCCAGGCCGTGGCGGGCGTGCTGCTTCAGGAAGGGGTGGCACCGGGCCGCGTGCGCAGCATCGGTCGCGGCGAGGACGAACCCATCGCCTCGAACCTCACCCCGGATGGCCGGGCGCAGAACCGCCGGGTCGAGGTCATCATCACCCCGCGCTGATCGCGACAGGACAGTCATCACGAAGGGCCGGGGTCGTTTTCCCGGCCTTTTTTCTGTTTGCCGCCCGCCTCCGGGCTGCGCGCGCCGAGCCTCGCATCTGGACAGAGTCGGCGCGGTGGTCATACTCCTTGACCAATCGGGAGAGAGATCATGCCTTTCAAACGCATCGCGGCGGAAAAGCTGTCGCACTCGGTGGTGCGCCAGATCGAACAGCTGATCCTGCGCGGCATACTGCGCCCCGGCGAGCGTCTGCCCTCGGAGCGCGAGCTGAGCGAGCGCATGAACGTGTCGCGCCCCAGCCTGCGCGAAGCCGTGGCGGAGCTGCAGGATCGCGGGCTTCTGGCGACGCGGGCGGGCGCCGGCATCTATGTGGCCGATGTGCTGGGCTCGGCCTTTTCCCCGGCGCTGATCCGGCTGATCGCCAGCCACGAGGAGGCGGTCTACGACTATGTCGGCTTTCGCCGCGACCTGGAGGCGATCGCGGCCGAACGCGCGGCGCTGCACGGGTCCGACACCGATCTGAAGGTGATTGACGCGATCTTCCAGAAGATGGAAGCCGCCCACAAGAAGCGCAACCCGGCCGACGAGGCGGAGCTGGACGCGGAATTTCACCTCGCCATCATCGAGGCCAGCCACAACGTGATCTTGCTGCACATGATGCGCGCGATGTTCGACCTGCTGCGCCAGGGCGTTTTCTTCAACCGGCAGATGATGTTCAAGAGCCGCACCACCCGCGACCTGCTGCTCGACCATCACCGCGCGATCAACGACGCGCTGCAGGCCCGCGACGCCCCCGCGGCGCGGGCGGCGGTGACCGAGCACCTGACCTATGTCGAAAGCCGTCTGGCCGACCTGAAGCGCGCCGAGAAGAACGAGGAGGTCGCGCGCCTGCGCTACGCGCATGAACAGGAGCGCGACTGAGGGCCGTCAGTCCGCCGCGCCGCCCGCAAAGGCGTTGCCGTGCTGCCAGTCGCAGGGCGCCTCCCGCATCTCGAGATGCAGGCGGTTGCCCGTATAGGCATGCGCCGCCGCCACGTCGTCGTTCAGCTCGATCCCGAGGCCCGGCGCGGTGGGGGCGTCGACGAACCCGCCCTCGACGCTGGGCCTGCCGGTGACCAGCGCCTTGTGAAACCCGGTCTCGATCGCCTCGACCATCAGCAGGTTCGGACACGACACGCCCAGATGCACGTTGGCGGCCCATTCCACCGGCCCGGCGTAGAGATGCGGCGCGATCTGGGCGCTGTGGCTTTCGGCCAGCACCGCGATCTTCTTGCCCTCCCAGATGCCGCCGGCACGGCCCAAGGCAGGCTGCACGATGCGCACGCCGGCGCGCAGGGCGGCGGCGAACTCCATCTTCCCGCAGAGCCGCTCGCCGGTGGCGACGGGGATCGAGGTCGCGCGCGCGACCTCGGCCAGGCCCGCCAGATCGTCGGGCGGGATCGGTTCCTCGTACCACAGCGGGTCGGAGGCCTCGATCGCCTTCGCCAGCCGGATCGCGTGGCCGACGGTGAACTGGCCGTGGGTGCCGAAGAGCAGGTCGGCGCGGTCGCCCACCGCCGCGCGGATCACCCGGCAGAACGCGGCCGAGCGGTGGATGTCGGACATCGCGGGGGCATGGCCGCCGCGCAGCGTGTAGGGGCCGGCGGGGTCGAACTTCAGCGCCGTCCAGCCCTCCTCGACGCAGGCGACCGCCGCCTCGGCCTGGGCCTCGGCTTCGACCCAGAACTCGTCGCCCTGGTGCGGCAGCGGGTAGAGATAGGTGTAGGCGCGGATGCGGTCGTTCATCCGCCCGCCCAGAAGCGCCCAGACCGGGCGCTCGCGCGCCTTGCCGAGAATGTCCCAGCACGCCATCTCCAGCCCGGCGAAGGCGCCGAACGCGGTGGGATCGGGCCGCTGGGTGAAGCCCGAGGACCAGACCCGGCGCGACATCAGCTCGATGTTCTCGGGGCTCTCGCCCTGCATGTGACGCTCGAACACGTCGGTGATGACCGCGCGCATGGCGTCGGGGCCGACGGCGGCGGCGTAGACCTCGCCCAGGCCGGTGAGGCCGCAGGCGGTGGTGATGCGCACGATCTGCCAGTAGCGCCCGCCCCAGCCGGGCGGCGGCGGGGCGACGGCGAAGATCTCGAGGTCCTGAAGTTTCATCGGTCTGGTGCCTCTGGCTGGTGTGGGACGGGGGGCGCTGCCCCCGTCCCCCGGGATATTTGGAAAACGGAGAAGGGGGGGGCGTTAACCTTGATTTTATCTGAAGATCAGCACGTTGCGGCGCGCCTGCCCGGCGTTGGTGTCGGCGATGGCCGCGTTGATCTGCTCGAACGGCCATTGCCGCGAGACCAGTTCGTCGAGCTTCAGGCGGCCCTGCGCGTAAAGGTCGACCATCCAGGGGATGTCCCGCGACAGGACCACGTCGCCCATCTTGGTGCCGCGCAACCCCTGGCCGAGGGCGGCGATCATCACCGGCTCGTAGGACGACAGCGCGCCGGAATGGGGCATGCCGACCGCGTAGGCGGTGCCGCCGGGCGCCAGCAGCCGCAGCGCCATGTCATAGGCGGGGATGGCGCCGACGGTGACGAAGACATGGTGGGCGAGCTGGCCGCCGGTGATGCTCAGGAGCGTGACCCAGGGCTTTTCCTCGGTGGCGAGGACGGTGTCGGTGGCGCCGAACAGGCGGGCGTCCGCAAGCTTCGAGGGTTCCAGATCCATCGCCACGATCCGCGCCGCCCCGGCGAGGCGCGCGCCCTGCACGGCGTTGAGCCCGACGCCGCCGGCGCCGATCACGACCACCGTGTCGCCGGGCCGCACGCGGGCAGTGTTGACGACGGCGCCGATGCCCGTGGGCACGCCGCAGGCCAGCAGGCAGGCGGAATGCGGCGCCGCGGCCTCGCCCAGCAGCGCAATCTGCGACTGGTCGACGATCACCTTTTCGGCAAAGGCGCCGCAGTCCATCGCCGCAAGCACCGGGGCGCCGCTGTCGTCGGTCAGCTTCGCCTCCCGCGGCGCCTTGCCGGTGCAGTAGACCGGCTTGCCGCTGGCGCAATCCGGGCAGGTGCCGCAGGACCGGATCAGGGTGACCAGCACCCTGTCGCCCACAGCCACCTTGGCGACGCCCGCGCCCAGGGCCGAAACCCGCCCCGCCGCCTCGTGGCCGTAGACGGCGGGAAGCGTGCCGCCCCACGCGCCCTCGATGTAGGAGATGTCGGAATGGCAGATGGCGACGGCCTCGAGCGTGACCTCGATCTCGCTCGGGCCGGGGTCGCGCAAGCTCAGCGTCTCGAACGCCAGCGGCGCGCCGAACCTGCGGCAGACCGCGGCGCGGATGGTGGATGGCATCATGTCCCTCATGTCTGTCGATCTTGCGGGCATCCTTGCACAGCAGGCACCGGCAACAAGGCGATTCCGCGCCCCGGCGTGGCCGGATCGCGACCTCCTGCGCGGCGCCCCCCTTGCAGTGCGGGCGCTGGCGGCGCAAAACCGGGGCAACGCGGGAGGATGCGATGAACTGTCTCGATCTGGGCGATGTCGGGCTGCATTACGCCGACACCGGGCCGAAGGAGGCGCCGGAGGTGGTGTTTTCCAACTCGCTCGGCACCGATTTCCGGCTCTGGGACGGCATCTTGCCGTATCTGCCCGAGGGGCTGCGGGTGATCCGCTACGACACGCGCGGCCACGGGCTGTCGACCTGTCCGCCGGCGCCCTACACGATGGGCGCGCTGATCCGCGATGCGGAGCGGCTGATCGAGGCGCTCGGGGTGCGCGACTGCGTTTTTGTCGGCCTGTCGATCGGGGGCATGATCGCGCAGGGGCTGGCGGCCAAGCGGCTGGACCTGGTGCGCGCCGTGGTGCTCTCGAACACCGCGCCCAAGATCGGCACGCGCGAGATGTGGGCGGAGCGCATCGCCATCGCCGAGGCCGAGGGCACGGGCCCCATGGCCGACGCGATCATGCAGCGCTGGTTTTCCAAAGGGTTCTGCGAAAGCCCGCAGGTCTCGCCCTGGCGGCGCATGGTCGAGACCACGCCGGGCGCCGGCTACGCGGGGTGTTCGGCGGCGATCGCGGGCACGGATTTCTACACCACCACCGCGGCGCTGCGCCTGCCCGCGCTGGTCATCGCGGGGTCGGAGGACGGATCGACACCGCCCGACCTGGTGCGCGATCTGGCCGAGCTGATCCCCGGCGCGCGCTACGAGCTGATCCGGGGTGCGGGCCACCTGCCCTGCGTGGAAAGGCCCGAGGTCTTCGGCCCGCTGCTGGCGGGGTTCCTGCGCGACATCGGGCACGTCCCGGCATGAGCGCGAGCCCCTTCGACAGCGGGCTGTATCGCGGGCTGTTCGGCGATGCGGAGCTGGCGCGGCTGTTTTCCGACACCGCCGAAATCCGGGCGATGATGCTGGTGCTGGGGGCGCTGGCCAAGGTGCAGGGGCGCGCGGGCGTCATCCCCGAGGTCTCGGGCGCGTTCCTGAACCGCGCCGCGATGGAGGTGCAGATCGACCCCGCGGGGTTGAGCGACGGCGTGGCGCAGAACGGCGTCACCGTGCCGGGGCTGGTGGCGGCGATGCGGAAAGCCTTCGAGGCGCCGGAGCATGCGGCCTGGCTGCATTTCGGCGCGACGAGCCAGGACATTCAGGACACCGGGTTGATGCTGCGGATGCGGCAGGCGCTGGCGCTGGTCGACGGGCGGCTGGTGCGCGCACTGGCGGCGCTCGCCACGCTGGCCGAGGCGGAGGCGCAGACGCCGATGGCCGCGCGGACCTACGGGCAGGTGGCGGTGCCGACGAGTCTTGGCGCGCTCGTCGCAAGCTGGGGCTGGCCGGTGCTGCGCGCGGTGGAGCGGCTCAGGGCGCTGCGGCAGCGCCTGCCCGTGTCGCTGGCGGGCGCGGGCGGGACCGGCAGCATGCTCGGCCCCGATCCGGCCGCGATCCGGGCGGGGCTGGCCAAGGCCCTGGGGCTGACCGACCCGGGGCGGAGCTGGCACGCGGATCGGAGCCTCATTGCGGAGCTGGCGGAGGTCTGCGCGGCGGTGACGGCAGCGGGGGCGAAACCGGGCGAGGACCTGCTGATCCTGACCCGCAGCGACGTGGGCGAGGTGCGGCTGGCGGGGGGCGGCGCGTCGTCCACCATGCCGCAAAAACAGAACCCGGTGGAGCCCTCGGTGCTGGTGGCGCTGGCACGCTTCGCAGGCGCTCAGGGCGCGGCGCTGGCGCCGTCGCGGGAGGCGCGGGACGGCGCGGCCTGGTTCACCGAATGGCTGGTGCTGCCGCAGCTGGTTCTGGCGGCGGGCAAATCGGCGGCGGTGCTGCGCGAGGTCGCGGCGCAGGTGACGCCGGACCGGGCGGCGATGGCGGCGCGGCTGGACGCACCGCCGGGGCTGATCCATGCCGAGGCGTTGAGTTTCGCCTTGGCGCGCGCGATGCCGCGGCCCGAGGCGCAGGCCGAGGTGAAGCGGCTGGCGGGCGTGGCCGAGGCATCCGGGCGCAGCTTGCGCGACCTGCTGGCCGAGACGCATCCGGCAGTGGCTCTGCCGCCCCTGCGTGGCCCGGAGACGCTGGGAATGGCCCCGTCCGAGGCGCGGGGTTTCGCCAGGGCGGCACGGGCAATCGCGGATGGACAGGGAAAAGATGTCAATCTAGATTGACACCTGCCTGACCTCTCGGAAAGCCCGCCCATGGCCCCGCGCCGCCTGCCCGTCCTGTTCATCCTGATCACCGTGACGCTCGATGCAATGGGCATCGGGTTGATCCTGCCGGTGATCCCCGACCTGATCCGCGAGGTGCGCGGCGCGACGCTGTCGGATGCGGCGCTCTGGGGCGGCATCCTGTCAGCCTCCTACGCGGTGATGCAGTTCGGGTTCTCGCCCACGCTGGGCAACCTGTCGGACCGCTTCGGGCGGCGGCCGATCCTGCTGGTGTCGATGGCGGTTCTGGCGGTCGATTACGCGATCATGGCGGTGGCAGGCTCGATCTGGCTGCTGCTGTTCGGCCGGATCATCGCAGGCATGGCGGCGGCGACGCATTCCACCGCGCTGGCCTATATGGCCGACATCACGGATGGCAGCAAACGGGCGCAGAATTTCGGGCTGATCTCGGCGGGGTTCGGGATGGGCTTCATCTTCGGCCCGGCGCTGGGGGGGATGCTGGGCGGGCTCGATCCGCGCGCGCCCTTCGTGGCGGCGGCCTGCCTGGCGGCGCTGAATTTCGCCTTCGGCTATTTCGTGCTGCCCGAAAGCCTGCCGAAGGCGCGGCGGCGCGCCTTCGACTGGAAGCGCGCGAACCCGGCGGGCGCGCTGAAGGCGGTGGGCCGGCTGCCCGGCGTGCGGCCGCTCCTGATGGTGATGCTGGCCTACCAGATCGCCAATTTCACCTACCCCGCGGTCTGGGCCTATTACATCCAGGGTGCGTTCGGATGGGATGCGCGGATGGTCGGCCTGTCGCTGGCCTACTACGGCGTCTCCATCGCGGTGGTGCAGGCCGGGCTGATCCGGGCGATCCTGCCAAGGCTGGGCGAGACGCGGGCAGTGGTCTGGGGGTTGATCCTGAACACGGTCTGCCTGGTGCTCTACGGCTTCGTGACCCAGGGATGGATGATCTGGGTCCTGATCCCGATTTCGGCGGTGGGGGCCATCGTGGCGCCCGCGATGCAGGGCGTGATGAGCCGCGCGGCGGGGCCGGACAGCCAGGGCGAACTGCAGGGCGTGCTGTCGTCCATTGCGGCGCTGTCGATGATCCTGTCGCCGCTGATGATGACGCAGGCCTTCTTCTGGTTCACCCGCCCGGACGGCGCGATCTGGCTGCCCGGCGCGCCGTTCCTGCTGGGCGCCGTGCTGATGGCCGGCGCCTTCGTGATCTATGTGCGAACGCGCGTGCGCCCTGCCCCGGCGGCAGTGCCGGCGGCGGAGTGAGCGCCGGGCGTATTTCTGGAAAGATGAAGGATCAGCCGCCCGCCAGGATCTCGGCGTAGAGCCGCGGATCGGCGTTGCCGCCCGAGAGCGTGCAGATCACCGGCCCGTCGGCCAGTGCGCGCCCGTGGAAGAGCGCCGCGGCGAGCGCCACCGCGCCGCCGGGTTCGACCACCAGTTTCAGGCGGGTGGCGGCGAGGCGCATCGCCTCCCTCACCTCGATCTCCGTCACCACGATGCCGGGGCCGCAGAGGCGGGCCATGATCGGAAAGGTGATCTCGCCCGGCATCGGCGTGAGGATCGCGTCGCAAAGGCCCTTTTCCGGCGCGCCATGGCCGGTGCGGGTGCCCGCGGCGAGCGACAGGGCGGTGTCGTCGAAGCCCTCGGGCTCGACCGGGCGGACGGTCAGGCCCGGCGCCTTCGCCGCCAGCGCCAGCGCGATGCCCGAGGTCAGGCCGCCGCCGCCGCAGCATGTGAGGACCGTCGCCTGCGCGATGCCAAGCGCCGCGGCCTGTGCCGCGATCTCCAACCCGCAGGTGCCCTGCCCCGCGATCACCTGCGCATCGTCGAAGGGCCTGATCAGCGTCATGTCGCGCTCGGCCTGCAGGCGCGCGCCGATCTCCTCGCGCTTCTCGCCGCCGGCGCGGTCGTAGAGCACCACCTCGGCGCCCAGCGCGCGGGTGTTGGCGATCTTCAGCGCCGGGGCGTCGCGGGGCATGATGATCACCGAGGGTACGCCGTGGAGTTGCGCGGCATGGGCCACGCCCTGCGCGTGATTGCCCGAGGAGAAGGCGAGGACGCTGCGCGCCCGCGTTGCGGGATCGAGGGCCGAAACCGCCGCCCAGCCGCCGCGGAACTTGAACGAGCCGGTGTGCTGCAGCACCTCGGCCTTGACCAGCACGGGGCGCCCGGCGATCTCGTCGAGGAAGGGAGAGGTCAGCAGCGGGGTTTCGCGCACGATGCCCCTTGCGCGGGCGGCGGCGGCTTCGATCAGGGCGATGTCGGTCATGCTTCGGTCTGCTCCAGCACGGAGGCGATCACGCGGATCGCGTCGGGTTCATCGAGAAAGGGAACGTGGCCGCGCCCGGCGATGTCGGCGAAACCCATGTCGGGGCGGCGGCGGCGCATCTCGGCGGCGGTCTCGGCCGACAGGATGTTGGAGTTCGCGCCGCGGATCAGCCCGAGCGGCGCGCCTGCCAGCGCGTCGAAGAGCGGCCAGAGGTCGGGGGCCACGGCATCAGGCGCGAAAGCGGGCGCCACGGCCTCGCGCAGGCGCGGGTCGTAGCGGTTGACGAGGTGACCGTCGGCCTGCGTGTAGAGGCGGCGCGCGAGCGCGGCCCAGGTTTCGGGCGGCACGTCGGAAAAGGCGGCGCCGTAGTGGCGCGGAAAGGCGGCGGCGGCCTCGGCCAGGGTGCGGGCGCGGGGCGGCTTGCCGAGGTAATCCATGATGTAGGCCAGCCCCTCGGGCATCACCTCGGGGCCGATGTCGTTGAAGATGACACCCGCGATCCGCTCGCGCGCCGTGGCGGCCAGCACCAGCGCCACCAGCCCGCCGCGCGAGGTGCCGAGGATGGTGACCCGCGCCAGCCCGAGGTGATCGAGCAGTGTCACCACATCGGCGGCCTCCACCGGCACCTGGTAGGTGGCGGGGTCGCCGTGGTCGGACGCGCCGCGGCCGCGGAAATCCATTCGGATGACCTGCGCGCGGTGGGCGAAGGCCGCCACCACCGGCTCGAAATCCTCCATGTTGCGGGTCAGGCCCGGCAGGCACAGGAGCGGCGGGCCCGCGCCCGTCACGTCATAGGCGAGCTTCAGCCCGTCGGCGGCGGTGACGAACTGCATCAGATCCCCAGGATGTTGGCGACCGCGCCCAGATCGCCCGCCACATTGGCCGGCCGGCCCGGCAGGCGGTCGACGGGGGCGCCGGCGCGGTTGATCCACAGCGTCTGGAAGCCGTAGCCGGCGGCGGCGGCGGCATCCCAGCCATTGGCCGAGACGAAGAGCACCTGCCCCGGCCTGCAGCCGAAGCGCGCACCGACGAGGTCGTAGACGCGGGCGTCGGGCTTGAAGGTGCCGACCGCGGCGACACTCAGCACATCGTCGAGCATGTCGCCGATCCCGGCGGAGGTGACGGCGCCCGCGAGCATCTCGGGGCTGCCGTTCGACAAGATCGCGCGCGCTATGCCCGCACGCTGGAGGGCGGCCAGCACCTGCGGCACCTCCGGGTAGGCGGCCAGCCGCCAGTAGAGGCCCAGCAGCGCTTCGCGCAGCTCCGGCGCGTCGAGCCCGGCGCGCTCCAGTGCCCAGTCGAGCCCGTCTTGCGTGACCTGCCAGAAATCGCAGTAATCGCCGGTGATCGCGCGCTGCCAGGAATATTGCAGCTGCTTGCTGCGCCAGTCTTCGGCCACCTGAGTCCAGACGGCAGCGAACCCCGCCTGCCCCGGCTCGCCGGCCAGCGCACGCGCGGCGGCGGTCACGTCGAACAGCGTGCCGTAGGCGTCGAAAATGCAGGTCGTGATCTTGTCCATGGCGGTCCCTTCGCGGCCTTGCGCACCCTTGCACGGCGGGGCCGAAACGACAATTCGTCACTGAGCGGTTCCATCTTTGCGGCTTGGCGCCTATATTGCACGAGAGCCGCGGCCGATCAGACCATGCCGCAGAACCCACCTTCCCCCATCAAGGATATCCCATGACCCAGGCAATGCCCGGAACAACCGTCTCGATTCACTACACCGGCACGCTCGCCGATGGCACCACCTTCGACAGCTCGCAGGGGCGCGATCCGCTGACCTTCGAGATGGGCGCGGGCCAGATCATTCCCGGCCTCGAGGCCGGGAATGATCTGGCCCGCGCCCATCTCGAAGGTCAGCGGATCGCGCCCCTGCGA
>Ga0008835_101460_pt1 | contig 12024 bp, 10 predicted proteins | sample HotLakConsoUCCRE_FD_62215 | JGI IMG/M metagenome (GOLD analysis project Ga0008835, IMG submission 62215) | Hypersaline microbial mat communities from Hot Lake, Washington, USA - Hot Lake Consortium UCC-RE (Hybrid Assembly) ...
GACCGGATCCTCCAGGTCAAAGTAGTTGATCGAATCTTCATCGACCAGCTGTCGCGCCAGCGTGGTCTTGCCGCACTGGCGGGGACCGGTCAGTATGACAATACGACTGCGTTCGAGCGCAATCTGAATCTGATCAAGCAGTTCCTTTCTGGTAATCATGACAGCAATTTACCATGAAAATCGTCAGAATACCTTATGATTTTCATGGTGTCTGGGCCTGTGTCGAGCAAGTCCCGCCCGTTCTACACCGGCGGCCGCGTCGACAAGTTCAAGAAGCGTTACGGCAAGTAATTGTCGTATTAGTAGACGCCGGGGCCTCCCCGGCTGTCATCGCCTCGCCGCAAAGTCCAACTCAACTCGCATCGAACAGGCTGTCCGCCCTGGGCAGGCCATAAGTGCTTGGTGCAGCAACTCGCCGGAGCTGTCGTGCCTGCGTTGTCGCACCTTGAAAAACATCAGACAACCTTACGATTATTCTGGACAACGGCAGAAATTCAGGCAATTCGATCCCTTTTGCATCGTCAGGTACACAACCTCGAATTCCCTAGCGGGCTTGGTGGCATCGCCAACGGTTGAGATACCTGTCCGGGCACTTCCCACCCGCCGCTAGTCCACCAAATTGCACCATTTGTCCGGTAAGTGTTTCACCTGAGGATGCATTGATATATTGTGGACTATCGGAGAATCAAAGTTGGAGATTCGGGTTTTGGAGAATCGAATTCAGAAGGGCTTCACCATCCTTGAATTAATGATCGCGGTTGCTTTGCTGGCCATTTTTCTAGCATTGGCGTTACCCAGCTTCCGTGCTGCGATTCAGAACAATCGATTGGCCGCTCAGTCCAACGATCTCATCACTGCCTTGCAGATGGCCCGCTCGGAAGCCATCAAGCGGTCCGCTCCGGTTTCCCTGTGCGCAAGTAGTGATCAAGCTACATGTTCTGGTAGCTGGGCAGATGGCTGGATTGTTTATGTCGATGCCGAAGTGGGCGGGAGTTCCGACACTGATGTGGGCGAACTGCTTCGAGCCTGGCCGCCACTTGATGGGAATTCATCATTTGAGGCCGGTGGCAGTTTGCCTGAATTCTTGAGATATCTTCCGGGCGGTTCAATGGACGCCGACGGCATGGGGGCAGCGTTCCCCGTGACATTTCAACTGCGCACCCCTGACTGCACGCGAGACTCTGCTCGAGATATCGAATTGGAGCGGACAGGTCGGGCAGGTGCTTCGAGGGTGGCTTGTTCATGAAATCGAAATTCTTTGATTTTCCACATTCGCGCGGTATTTCCTTAATTGAGGTGCTCGTTGCGGTTTTGGTGTTGTCGGTGGGTCTGCTTGGTCTCGCAGCACTTCAGGGTTTTTCGCTTCAAGCGGGTCAGCACTCCTATCATCGAAGCCAGGCGGTTGATTTGGCCTATGAGCTTGCAGATTATGCGCGGGCCAATCGGCTCAGGACACTGAGCCTATGCGGGCTGCCGGACGAAGCAACCTACTGGGATAACGTGGTATCAGAACGGCTGCCTGGAGGCACGTTGAATTTTGATGTTACGAATTGCACAACCGGCGAAGCAGAAGTTACGCTCAGCTGGCTTGAGGGACGTATTGACGAGGTCGACGATGGCATTGAAACCGTCTCGTTCGTCACGCGAATATAGCTTAGGAAAAACTATATGCCGAGTATTTATTTGAATAATCGACCCGATAAAGCCGCAGGCTTTAGTTTGGTTGAGTTGATGGTTGCCATGGTACTAGGGCTGCTGATACTGGCCGGTGTGATTCAGGTTTTTGTCGGTAGTCGAATGACCTTTAACTCAAACGAAGCCGTTGCTCGGGTCCAGGAGAACGGTCGATTTGCAATTGAAGTGTTGAGGCGTCCGTTGCGTGAAGCGGGGATGAACGGTTTTTGTGCGGGTGATATGAATATCCGCAGTCATCTTAATAGTTGTGGAGAGGATTACATCAATGCCATTTTTGACCCCAATCGCGTCGTGACCGGTTGGGAAGCTGGGGGAACCGGACGTACAGATGACTATACACTGCCTGAGTCCCTTGATCCGGAGGATGGCGAGGGCAGTTGGAGTTCTCAACAGCCTGATGGATCGTCGCTTGATCTTCCCGATTCGCTTGATGGTCGTGCGGTGGAGGGGTCGGATGTGCTGTTTCTTCGGACGATGCGGCCCCTTGATGTAATTGTAGATTCAAACCAGAACAATACCAACATCACCCTTGAATCCGGGGAAATGCCCCAGCGTGCAATGATTCTTATCAGTAATTGCAGTTCGGGTGCGGATTGGTTCCAGCAGTCTGGGAGTGCTGCAGCCAATGGCCGTGTTTCAAAGCCCAATATGAGCTGCACCAACCCCGGGCCGGGGAATGCTCCACCGGGAGGCAGTCCGTGGAGCACAGCCTACAATGAAAGCGCTCAAGTATTGCAGGCAAACGTTGACGCCTACTATATCGGCTTCAATGCTGACCGACAAGAGCCGGGTCTATACCGGCTGAGGTTCGGTCAAGGTGTCAGAGATGAAGATCTGGTGCCAGAAGAGCTGGTGTCGGGAGTTGAGAACCTGCAAGTGTTGTATGGGTTTAGTTTGCCGGCCGACGAAGGCGGTACGGGCCAAACCGTTAATCTGTGGCTTTCCGCTGAGGAGGTGCCAGATTGGAATCTGGTCATTGCAGTGCGCGTTGCCCTCTTGCTTTTCTCGCCGGATAACGCCGATATGGATCGTGACGCCAGAACCTTCGAGCTGGTTGGCACCGAGATCACGACTCAATCTGATGCTCGCCTTCGTCAGGTTTTTTCTGCGACATCCACAATTCGTAACTCGCAGGTGACGCAATAATGCCCCGTAGAATGACTATCTATTCAGGCAGTGTCAGCCTCTGTCGAGGCGCTGCCCTGTTTGTAGGATTGATGCTTTTGTTGATCCTGACCTTGCTTGGACTAAGCGCCAGTAACGTCAGCATCATGCAAGAGCGCATGGCTTCGAACCACCAGGAATCAAACGAGGCTTTCCAGCTAGCTGAAGCAACGACTAGAGAGATTGAAACCCGTATCCGTGAATACGTAGGTGGCGGGTCCGGTGGCCTTGGGGCGATTCCACTGTGGTCAGAACTTGATCTGGAACCGGGCGATTGCATGCTGGAATACTCTGAAGAGTGGGACGGCTGGGATGACGCGCCGTGGCGCACTGCGCCAACAACGGGGAATGACTATCTGATTATTGATCTTAGCGATTTTGTCAATGAGGCGGGTTTGCCCGTGGCTTCGGCCTGTCGTCCTCTTTCTGAGGTGGGGTTGAGCGCCGTTGGCGAATACTACCTGGTGGTGGCGCGAGGATTCAGCCCCAATGGTACGGGCCGGGCAATCTTGCAAACGATTTTCTATTGGCCTTGATCCGGCCAGGAGCTAAAACCATGAACATTACCAAACTCAAAGTTTCGGTTATTGTCGCCGTTTACGCGATGCTCGCGGGAGCAGGTAGTAACGCGATGGCGGTCGAGATCTCCCAGTCTCCTGTCTTTATCGGTTCCGAGGCCGTACCCGGGAACCTGGTCCTGGTTCCTTCCGTGGAGTGGCCTACCATAAATAGCGTTGCCAATCTTGACGGCACTTATTCTCCTGATTCAGAATATGTCGGCTATTTCGATTCCGAGAAATGCTACATCTATCAGTTTAGCAACACTGCCGCGGAGCGTCATTTTGCACCATCGGCACCCGCAGATGGATACAGCTGTGACGGCGAAGATGAATGGAGTGGTAACTTCCTGAACTGGGTAGCAACCCAGACCATTGATCCTTTCCGCAAAGCACTGACCGGCGGGAATCGAGTCAAAGATGAGCTAGGTGTGACCTGGTTGGAAAAGGCGCGACACGATGGTCAGGGTGGGACCGGTATCTATCCGAATCGATCACTGAACAACACGGAAATCATTGCAGGTGCAACCCCGTTCGATTTTGCTGACTCGATACACTTCCGTGTCTGGGGTCTGGGGTCAAAGCTAATGTTCCGAATTAATGGTTCCAACCTAGGCAATTCAACGGGTGACAATGGCGTGCCGTATGATCCTGACGAATCAATTGATCCTGAAGAGCCCGACGAGGATCGCTATGAACTCGAAGTTCGAGTCGCTGTTTGTGTGCCCGGCATGCTCGAAGATAATTGCAGATCCTATACCGGCGGGTGGAAGCCAGAGGGCCTGATTCAGGCCAATGATCGGAAGCTACGCTATTCAATATTTGGCTATCTGAACCATTCTGACGGACTCCGGGATGGCGCGGCCTTGCGCGCGCGACAGAAATATGTGGGTCCGATTTCCCCAGGGCTTGGGCCTAATCCGATTCGTGAGTGGGATCCGGAGACCGGAATTCTCGTTCAGAATCCGGATAGTGATGATGCGGACGATTCGTCGGATCAATTTGATATTGACATCGATGATAGTGGTGTAATCAATTATCTCAACAAATTCGGGCAGATGACCAGCCGCAATCACAAGAGTATCGACCCGGTCAGCGAACTTTTCTACGCCGCTGTCCGCTATATGCGTGGAGAGAATAACGTCCAAGCCTACACGAATATGGGTGGACAAGGTGATACCGCCAGGTATCAATTGGCGGATGGCTTTCCCGTCATCACAGACTGGGACAAGGATGGTCACGATCCACTGCTATCGGTGTGTCAGACAAACGTGGCACTCGGGATTGGTGATATTTACACTCACCGGGATAAAAATCTGCCGGGTTCCAACTACACGGTTGGAGAACCAGCGAAGCCACCACTCGTTACCGCTGACGACTGGATCAACGTCGTATCGGCAACCAATCGGGTCGGTCAGCTTCAGGGGATAGGTAATATCGGCAACAGCAACAGTTATACCGGGCGCAACAATTCGGCCTATATCGCTGGCCTGGCCTACTGGGCCAACACGACTGATATGCGACCGGATGACGACGGCAAGGTAACGATGTCAACGCACTGGGTTGATGTACTCGAGGCGCAAAGTCTGGAAGGAATGCGAAGAAATCAGTTTGCATTGGCGGCAAAGTTCGGTGGTGCCAAGATTCCGGATGACGAAGACTTTGATCCAATGACTGATGCGATTCAGTTGGATTGGTGGCATACGAATGGTGAAACACTGACCCCCTTTGGCCCGCGCGGAAACGGACAGCCGGAATTCCAACGGCCTGACAACTACTACCTTGCCGGTAATGCGGCTCAAATGGTTGAAAGTCTGGCGCAGGCGTTTGAGAACATTCTCATTGAGGTTGGAGACGTTACGGCAGATGTGAGTACAACATCCAATCGACTGGATACCGGAACATTGATACTTCAGGCTGGATTTGATACTTCATTCTGGACCGGCGATGTAGTTGCCCTTGATCCGGAGGATGGTTCTGTCGAATGGAGAGCTTCCGATGAGCTCCCTACGCCTGATTCGAGGAATGTCTGGACCGCGGAAGGATTCGGTGAGGATACCGACCCCGTGGAATTCACAACAGCAATGTCAGATGACATGAAAGATCGACTGGGCGCCGGGTTCCTTCCCTACGATGTGGATATCCTGATCGACTTCATCCGGGGTGATCGGTCGGAAGAGGATGGCGAAACCATTCGGTTCCGGGGTGATCATGTACTTGGAGATATCGTCAATTCCGATGTCGTACTTTCAGGTCCCGGAAACGAGGGGTGGGCCAGACTGGGTGGATCAGCAGGAGAAGACTACTCTACCTACATCGACGGTGACAAGCGTGATAGAGAGCAATGGGTTTTTGTTGGAGCCAACGATGGAATGCTCCACGCATTCGACGGTGGAGATGGGCAGGAACCTGCCACCGGAGATGGTGAGGAAGCATTCGCTTTTATTCCTGGCGCCGTGCTTGGTAATCTTTTCGAATTGGCTGATCCAGAATATGAACATAGATTTTATGTGGACGGCGGCATTACGGTAGCAGATGCGTATGACGGTGCGTGGAAGACAGTTCTCGTCGGTTCACTTGGCGCTGGTGGTCGATCAGTGTATGCGCTGGATGTGTCCGATCCAGAGCAGTTTGATGCCAATAATGTACTTTGGGAGTTCACCCATGAGGACATGGGATACTCGTTTGGAACACCCAAGATAACTCGATTGCAGAATGGTGATTGGGTAGCAGTATTCGGTAACGGGTACGGTTCGGATTCGGGTGTCGCAAGGCTGTTTGTGCTGGATCTCTGGACAGGTGAACCGGTCGAGGGTATCGATGAAAGCGAGTTGATTGTGGATGAGGGTCCTGACAATGGCTTGTCCGAGCCATCGATCTGGCTGGATACTCAAAGCAGATTGTTTGCAGACAGAATTTATGCAGGTGACCTCAATGGTGCAATGTGGCGGTTCGATCTTGATTCCAGCGGTCAACCCAGTTCGTTCTATGGTGCTCAGCCGTTTTTCACTACCGAGAATGAAAGGCCGATCACTTCGGCGCCATCATTGGCTGCCAGTCCGACAGGTGGACTATATGTTGTTTTTGGAACGGGGCAGCTATTGGGTTCACCAGACCGTGTTTCCACGGATATTGAATCTTTCTACTCGATTATTGATGCCAACTCCCGACTGGGTTCCGGCGCCGATATCGGATTGTTGACCCTGACTGAAGAAGAAGATGGACTGAGGTCGATTGAAGGAACACCGGACGATGATGGTTGGAGGATTGATTTCGATGTACCAGAGTTCGAGGGTGAACGGGTTCTGTCGAAGCCGACAATTGTATTTGGTGATATCTTGTTCTCGACATTCAAGCCGTCCGGTGAGGTTTGTGCCGCCCAGGGTGGGTTTCAGCGACTTTATGTCGTCGATGCGGCGCAGGGTTCAGGTCAGATTGGGAATAACGCATCCATACCCATTGGTGAGGGCGCTCCAATTGAAGTCAGGCCGGTAATCGGCCAGCCACCCTCGCCGCCGGACGATGACTCGGATGATGTTCCTGGGGTGCCTGGCGGTGACGATGATTGGGAGCTGCCTGATATTCCTGAGTTGGGCGATGGTGGAACACGAGATGACTGGTGCCGACCGCTTGGTTATATCAACCCTGCTAATGGAGAATTTGTGCGCTTCGGAACCTTGTGTGACGGAAGGCAGGTTTGGCGGCAGCCCTTGTAAATCACGGGAAGAAACGATATGGATTATTCATCAGGATTTGGTCGCTCAATCAAGGGCTTTACCTTGATTGAGCTGATGGTGGCATTGGCAATACTTGCCATAATTGTCGCAGTAGCTATACCGGCTTACACGACCTATGTGGTGCGTTCCAATCGCACTGAAGGAAAGGTCATTGCGATGCAGGCAGCACAGGCGCTGGAGCGCTGCTACACGCGATATTCTGCCTATAATAGTGATGAATGTGATATCGGGTTTCCGCTGTCATCCGAGAACGACTGGTATGAGGTGACGGTTGATGATCTTGCGGCATCAGCGTTTACAGTTATAGCGACTCCACAGGGTAGTCAGGCAACCAGGGACGACGGGTGCGGCAACCTGACGCTCAATCACCAAGGCGTTCGGGGTGTTTCCGGTGATGACCCTGTTGATGATTGCTGGTAGTTCATTGAGAGAGTTCTGGTACTGCTTGAGTTTTGATGCTTGCCGATTTGAATAGTGAAACGGCATACCGGATCTAGCAATCTGCTGCCAAAGCTCTGTTCCGGAAGCAAGCTTCTGTTGCTGATGCTGGCGGGAGGCGCCTTAAGCTTGATCATCGCCCTGATTAGTGCTGGCGATGATTTTTCTTTTTGGCTTGCGTTAGGAACGATCTTGCTGTTTGTGCAATGGATCGTATTAATATCAGCGGGTGTTCTTTGTTTGATTCGACGATGGCTGCCGAACGCCTCCGATATAGTGATATCGGCATTGATTGTAGTTGTGTTTGTTGCATCAACACTTTTGGCCAGTGCCCTGGCGGCCATCTTCTCCAGACCCGGCGTCCTGGATACTGACTGGTTCTACATTCGAAACTCGTTGATTGCATTGCTGGCAAGTTTTGCCTTGGCTCGATACCTGTTGTTACAACAACAGTGGAAAAGTCATGTTTTTGCTGAATCAAGTAGCAGATTGATGGCGTTGCAGGCCCGAATTCAGCCACACTTTTTGTTTAATTCACTGAATACAATTGCAGAGCTTATTCATAGTCGGCCCGTCCAGGCCGAGGAGGCTCTTCTGGATCTGTCGGATCTGCTGCGCACCGGTCTTCGCTCGGAGGCTCGGCATTCGCTGGAACAGGAATTCGAACTGATTCGGGGTTACCTGCGGATCGAAGGTTTGCGGCTGGGCGAACGGCTGGATGTGAAGTGGTCCATCGATGAATCGGTTGATCGGACCACCGACATTCCGGCCCTGCTGATTCAACCGCTGGTCGAGAATGCGGTCCTGCATGGTATTGCCTCGCTTCCGGACGGCGGCAGGTTGACGATTCGTCTTGAGCCGGCTCGTTTTGGACGAGCACGAATCATTGTCGAAAATCCGCTGCCTTCACCGGACCAGCCCCGCCGCCAGGGCAACCGAACGGCTTTGGAAAATATCCGCCAACGCCTGGCCCTGGCCTATGAAGAAGGCGCCAGCCTGAAAACCGAAAAGACCGGTGCGCTTTTTCGCGCTGTGCTCACCTTTCCGCTGAAGACTGTCCTCTCCGAATAGAGATTTTCTGACCAGATTTACTCAGCGCCTAACGGCAATATTCCTCAGTTGTTGTTGAGCCCTTCAACAATCAGTTCGGGCAAATCTCGCCAAGGGGTGATCCCTATTCCTTGGCGTCGCTGGCGTTCGTTGCCACCGTAGACAATGGAGGCACTCCGAACGCTTTTTTCCGGGAGTAGATCTATCAACTGTTTCAGTGCCAGGGTCATATTGTGAGCAAATGTCTGTCCCGCCTTGCACTCGATAAGATCGCGTTGTCCTGTTGTTTCGATGAGAAGGTCGACTTCCAGGCCCGATTGATCCCGGTAGAAAAACAGGCCTCGCTGTTCATTGGCATGATGACGACGTTTGTAGACTTCAGACAGCACCCAGCTTTCGAATATGGCACCTTTGAGAGGATGGCTACGAAGCTGGTCTGGTGTCCGTATGTCGAGCAGCCAGCAGAGCAGTCCGCTATCGGCAAACACCATCCGCGGACTGCGAACCAGGCGTTTGCGAATATTTCCTGACCAGGCCGGCAGCATGAAAACAAGGAAGCTGGCCTGGAGAATCGACAGCCAGGATTTCGCCGTGGGCTGAGAGACGCCGCAATCGTTGGCCAGTGCCGAGTAGTTGAGTACCTGGCTGCTGCGGCCAGCGCATAGACCCAGAAAGCGCTGAAACGCCATGAGGTCGGAGATACCTGCAAGCGAACGAACATCGCGTTCAACGTAGGTTGCAACGTAGGAGGCCAGCCAGTCTGAAGGATTGAGCTCTTGCTGAAAGATTCGAGGATAACCTCCGCGAATCAATACCTGTTCAAGTGGATCGTTTCGCGTTTTCTCAAAGCGTTCGGACTCATTGAGTGTGAGCGGCAACAGGTTCAGCATGGCCGCCCGCCCGGCTAGTGACTGGCTGACCGACTCGGAAATGGCAAAGTTCTGTGAGCCGGTAAGAATCCACTGGCCAGGGGCAGGATTGTCATCGACACTTACCTGGAGCCAGGATGCCAGCTCCGGCACATTCTGGATTTCGTCCAGAATCGCACCGCCTTCCAGATCTTCAAGAAAGCCCTTGGGATCCTCTTGCGCATAGCGACGCGTGTCGGGTCGCTCCAGGTTGGCGTAGTGATAGTCGGGAAAGGAATTCCGGCACAAGGTTGACTTGCCGCTCTGGCGTGGGCCGGTCAGCGTGACGGCAGGAAAGTTAGCCGCCGCTTTGCGCAACAGCGGAGCGAGGTCGCGATCAATCATGGCTGGAGTATGCCAGAATGATAGGACAGATTCAAACTGTCACTTTGAATTTGTCAAGTCATTGATTCTTGGTGTATTCCAGGCTCATTGCTGGCCTCAGGGTGCATTTCCAATGCTACGTGCGAGGTTGCGAACTGGGGTGTCCATTCAGTCCGGTTCGTATCCTGGACATGCGGTGCGACCTTCATTCGATAGCGAGCGAAAATGGCGGGAAGCAGAGCCGAGACGGCCATGAAGGGCAACAATGCGCCGGGGGTGGTGAACTGCATCAACAGGCCAGCGACGATCGGGCCCGCAATGGCACCACTGCCCCAAAGCAATTGCAGACTTGAGCTGACTTCCAGCATCTGCTCAGGTGGTACATGATCGTTGGTATGAGCGGCAGACAGCGAGTAGATGCTGAAGGCGAATGCACCGTAAACAAATCCGCCCAACAGAATCCAGAGCGGTGCAATGCCGGAAAGCCAGCTAGCCAGCGTGGCAGCCAAAGCGGTCAGTACACAAACCCAGGTCAAAACCATTCGACGTTCAAACCGGTCCGACAATCGGCCGACCGGCCAGAGCATGACGATCCCGCCCAGGATAGTCAGGCTCATGAACCCCGCAATGCCACCGTTGCCCAGGCCGAGACTGGCGGCGAGCACGGGTCCAAGGCCCCAGAAGGCCCCTGAACCCAGCCCGGAAAAGATGCAGCCGACAACGCCCAGTGGAGAAACCCGGTAGAGTGCGCGCAGACCGAGGCGTTGTGCATGCGCGATAACCGGCTCGCTGACCCGGGTCAGTGCGACCGGAACCAGGCCCAGCGACAGCAGGATGGAACCCAGGGCAAACAGGTGCAGGGTCTCGACATCGCCGGCCAGCAGCAGCAGCTGGCCCAGTCCCAGCCCGATCAGAGTGGTGGTCATGTAGGCTGAAAAGACATGCCCGCGCTGCTCATTGCTGGTCTGCTCGTTCAACCAGCTTTCAATGGAGATGTACAGGCCAACGATGCAGATGCCAGAAACCAGACGCAGCAGTACCCAGCTTAGCGGGTTGACGAACAGGCCGTGCATCATCGTGATGACCGAGGCGATCGAGGCCAGCGCGGCAAAAATCCGGATATGCCCGACTCGGCGGATCAGCTTGGGAACGATGAAGGTCCCCATCACAAAGCCGGTGAAATAGCTCGCCATGATGAAGCCAAGCGTAGAGCTGGAAAAATTCTCCAGCGCGCCACGCACGCCCAGCAACGTACCCAGCAAGCCGTTGCCGATCAGAATGATGGCAATGCCGAATAGCAGGGTGGCGATGGAAGCGATGGCTTGCATAACGATATTGGAACTCTGGGTGAGTTGAAGTTAAACAGACCTCCACTCTGACAAGGTGGTGTTCAGAGGTTCCCAAGGTATTCAGCGCATTCTCCGCTGGTGAGCAGATTCAGGTCTTCAAACGCTGCGAAATCCTGTGGATTGTCGGAAACCAGCCAAATGACCCCATGAGAAAACATGGTCGCCACGATATTGGCGTCATGAATCCGTTTGCCACGGATTTGATGCTTTCTGACGAGTCGTTCGAGTCTGGGTTGAGTAGAGTTGATGTCATCGACAACGCCGCAAAAACGACGCAGCTCATCGAGATTGGCAAGGGCATCATCAGGTTGAATGCCCAGTCCGTTGTTTTGATGTGGGCGCGTGGCAACCACCAGATACTCGCGCAATACTTGACTGCTCAGAACTGGGTGAAAGCCCCTGGGGGCCGCGTTGCTGATAATGGAGAGACATGCCGTATGCGAATTCCGACTTTCATCGCACGCGCTGAGCAGTATGTTGGTGTCGAGAAAGATGGATTCACCGGGCGGAATCATCGTAGATATCCTCCCGCGACCAGTTGCCGGTCCCGGAACTCCGGGCCATATGAAGCTGAATTGTTCGTGAGGGTGGAACTGGCGCCAGTTTCGCTGCTCGATCGAGGATCGCGCGCAACTCGCCCTGGAGAGAGCGATGATGCAAGTCGGCCAGCCGCTTCAGCTGCTTGAGCGTCTCAGGGTCAACATCTCTAATATGTATCGATTTCATAGCGCTATTATAATGCTATCTGGAAAATGGGGTTCAGGTTACAGGAAAGCCGAGTAGGTCGGGCCGACGTGCCCGA
>Ga0008835_101470_pt1 | contig 11913 bp, 12 predicted proteins | sample HotLakConsoUCCRE_FD_62215 | JGI IMG/M metagenome (GOLD analysis project Ga0008835, IMG submission 62215) | Hypersaline microbial mat communities from Hot Lake, Washington, USA - Hot Lake Consortium UCC-RE (Hybrid Assembly) ...
GATCCCCCGACAGCCGGTCCGGCAGCATCGGCACCACCCGGTCGGGGAAATAGGTGGAATTACCGCGCTTCTTCGCCTCCCGGTCGAGCGCCGAGCCGGGCCGCACGTAATGGGCGACATCCGCGATGGCGACCCAGATGACATGCCCGCCGGGGTTCTTCGGGTCCTCGTCGGGATGGGCGTAGCAGGCGTCGTCATGGTCCCGCGCATCGGACGGATCGATGGTGATCAGCGGCAGGTCCCGCAGGTCCTCGCGCCCTGAAAGACCGGCGGGCGTCATCCCGTCCGCCTCCGCCACCACCGCATCGGGAAACCGGTCCGGGATCCCGTGCTGGTGAATGGCGATCAGGCTCACCGCCCGCGGCTCCGACGGGTCGCCCAGCCGCGCCACGATCCGCGCCCGCGGCAGGCCCAGCCGCGCCTTGGGTCCCGCCTGTTCGGCCTCCACCAGCTCGCCGTCCCGCGCGCCATGGTCCTCGCCCGGCGCCACGGTCCATTCCTTGGTGGAACCCTTCTCCACCGGCACGATCCGCCCGCCTTCCGATCCCTTGCGGAACACCCCGAGGATCTTCAGCGGATTGGACCCGATCTTGCGAATGAGCCGCGCGCTGTAGGCATGATCCTCGCCCTCGACCTCGGTCAGCCGGGCAAGGATACGACTGCCCGCCCCCAGCGCCGGATCGCTCTCCCTCGGGATCACGAGGACCCGGGGCTCGGGCCCCTCCCCCTGCCACTCGAGGGGCCGCGCGAAGAGATCGCCGTCGGCATCAGGCCCCGTCACCTGCAGGATCGCCACCGGAGGCAGCCTGTCGGGGTCGCGATAGCTGCGCCCGCGCTTCTCCAGATGGCCTTCGTCCTCGAGCTCCCGCAGGACGCGCTTGAGGTCGATCCGCGCCGACCCCTTCAGCCCGAAGGCCTTGGCGATGTCGCGCTTGGAGGTGAGGGCGGGATTGTCGGAGATCCACTTGAGGACCTCCTCCTTCGAGGGGATCTGAACCATGCTCCGGACCTAGCACGCCCGCCGGGTGCCGTCATGACCGAAAGCCGGCAAGGCCCCCACCCCGTAGGGTGCGCTTTCAACGCGCACCAGCGACCTCACCGCCCGCGCCCACGAGGCCGGGCCGCCGGGACGGCCGAGCATTGCCCGGGCCGCTTTCGTGGCGGCTCCGGGCTGCGCGCTCAGCCCGTCCGCAGACTTCCTCCGCCAGCCAATCGCCCTCGCCGCATTCCAACGCGCCCCGACCCCGAAATCTTTGGGCTTCAAATATCCGGGAGGGGGTTGCCATCGTCGCGCCATCGGTCCGAGAGACGATGGCGACGGGAGGGCAAGGCCCTCCCCCGGCGGATCGGACCGCGCAGCGGTCCGAAATCCGCAGCAATTCACCCCGCGAAATACCGCTCCAGCACCCGCCGGTAGATCGCCGACAACCGCGCGACATCCTCGACCGGCACCCTCTCGTCCACGGCATGCATCCCCCGGCCCACGAGGCCGAACTCCACCACCGGGCAATGGTCCTTCACGAAGCGCGCGTCCGATGTCCCGCCCGTGGTCGACAGCACCGGCGTCATCCCGGTCTCCGCCTCCACCGCCCCCGCGACCAGATCCGACAGGGGACCGGGCGGGGTGAGAAAGGCCTCGCCCGACACTTTCACCCGGACCGAGATGGCCACGCCATAGGCGCCGCCCACGGCCTCGGCCTCCTCTTCCAGCCACTGGGTCAGCGAGGCGCCGGTATGCAGGTCGTTGAAGCGGATGTTGACCGTGGCGCGCACGGTCTCGGGGATCACGTTCGTCGCGGGGTTTCCGGTATCCACCGTCACCACGGCGAGGGTCGAGGCGTCGAAATGCTCCGTACCTCCGTCAAGCCGGTAGGAGGCCAGCCGGTCCGCCAGCCGCACGACCGCATGGATCGGGTTCCGCGCGCGGTCGGGATAGGCCGAATGCCCCTGCACGCCGGTCACCGTCAGGAAGGCGTTGAGCGATCCGCGCCGGCCGATCTTCATCATCTCGCCCAGTGTTTCGGGGCAGGTGGGCTCTCCCACGAGGCAGACATCCATCCGCTCGCCCCGCGCCTCCATCCAGTCGAGAAGCGCCCGCGTGCCGTCCACCGCATCCCCCTCCTCGTCGCCGGTAATGGCGAGGATCACCGCGCCGTCCTCGGGCGGCGTTTCCGTGACAAAGCCGATGGCGGCGGCGACAAAGGCCGCGACGCCCGACTTCATGTCCACCGACCCCCGCCCCCAGAGCGCGCCGTCCGCAATCTCTCCGGAGAAGGGCGGGCGGCTCCAGGCGGTGACGTCGCCGGGCGGCACCACGTCCGTATGCCCGTTGAACCCGAAACGCCGCGCTGCGTCCCGCTCTCCCCAGCGCGCGAAGAGGTTCGAGACGCCGCCCCGCTCCACCCGCGTGCAGGCAAAGCCCGCAGCACCCAGCGCCTCCTCCAGCACCCCGAGCGCGCCCGCGTCGGCGGGGGTGACGGAGGCGCAGCTCACGAGGGCGGCGGTCAGGTCGACGGGATCGGGGATCGGGGACATGGGCAGGCTCCTTCGGGTCCAGCGCTACCGCGAAGCCGCCCCCGCCGCAACGCCACCCCTGTGGCGGCGGGGCGACAACCCCCCTTCGCCGCACAATGCCTCGGTGACACAAGGTCAGCGGGCGGTTACGCTTTTGCCCAACGAGAACCCCGAGGCAGGGTCAGACGAGCAGCATTCGGGACGACCCGGCCCGCACCCGCGCGGACCCTCCGATGTGGTCGGACCCGCCTCTTCCTGCGCGAAGGTGACGATGCCGCCGACCCCGAAGCCGACCCGGAGGACCCGCGGCCCGACCCCCCTCCGCGCGCGGCACCCCCTCGACGCCCCCACGCCGGTCCCCGGGGACGTCCGGTGAGCTGGCTCGCCCTCCGCACCGAGCCGCCCCGACCCGACGGCGCGCGCCTCGTGCCCGGTCCCGCCGCGCCGCAGGACTGGCCCGTGGCGCGCGGAACCGTCCTCGTCGACTGGCGGTTCGAGCCGGGCTTCGCGCACCTGCCGCTCCTCGACTACGCGGCCCGCGCGCCCTGGGACGCCGGCGTCACCCTGCGCTTCGCCCGGGACCGGCTGCGGCTCGACATCCGGCAGGGCCCCGGCCTCGCCACCGCGACGCTTCCCGTCGATGCGGCGCGCGCCGTGCATGGCTACCTCGTCGCCTTCGCATGGGACGGACCCGCCCGAAGCGGACGGCTCGCTCTCCTCGATCCCGACGGCCGCATCGCCGCGGAGACCCCCCTCGCGGCCCCCCCGCCCCTGACGATGCGCGACGTGACCCGGATCTGCGCCGACCGCACGCTCTGCCGCGTCGCCCCCGGCGTGGCCATGGTCGCCATCGCGGATCACGAGCTTCCCGCCGGCCCCTGGCCCGGCCTCACTCCCGACGCGCCGGTGATGACCGAGGCCGGTCCCACCCGCCTCGACCGGCTCCGGGTCGGAGATCTCGTGCGCTGCACCGATGGCGATCTTGCGCAGGTGCGCTGGCTCGCCGGGCTGGAACTGCCCGCCGCGGGCATGCTCGCGCCGGTCCGGATGCTCTCGCCCTACATGGGCCTCTCGCGCGACATCTCCGCCCTCGGCGCGCAACGGTTCGAGCTGACCGGGTCCGACGTGGAATACCTCTTCGACACCGACCGCGTCCGCTGCACGGCCTCGCAGCTCCTGCGCAGCCCCATGGCGCGACCCGATCCCGCGCCCGTGCTGATGCGCTACGTCTCGCCGGTGCTGGACCGTCCCGCGCTGCTCGACGTGGCGGGCCTCGGCTGCGAGACGCTCCGCCCCGGCCCCGAGGCCCTGCACCCGCGGACAGTGCTCGCCCGGATGCCGCGCACCCTCTGCCCGCGCGAGGACGCGGCACCGCCCCGGACGCTCGCCGATTACGAGGCGATGGACCTTCTCCACCGCCGCAGCGCGGCCTGAGCCGTCAGACCATCAGTCGTAGAATGGCGTCATCTGCGCCACGATCACGGAATTCTCCTCGAGGGCGCGGGCCATCAGGGCCCGCTCCTCCTCGGGAATGTCGTGGCCCTCGGCCTCGCGCTCGGCCAGCGTGCCGTAGCCCGACACGTCGAGCGGGGCGAGATCGGCGCGCTTCAGGATCGCCACGGTCTCCCGCACCGCCTCGGCCTCGTCCACGCCGCTTGCATAGATCATCAGGGCCGCCCCGGTCGAATCCTTGGGCAGACCGTCGCCGGCCTTGCGGCCGACCTCCACGAGCAGGGTATAGACCTCTTGCGCCATGCCCTCCTGTGGGTCGGCGGCGGGCCGGCGTCAAGCCCGGCCCGCACCGGCCCGCCTCAGGCGGACTTCTTGAAGAAGCGCGCCACCCAGATCAGCAGGCTGGCGCCGAGGAAGCCCGCGATCAGCGACCCGATCCAGCCGTAGGTCGTCGTGCCCAGGATCAGCGACAGCAGGAAGTTGAACACGATGGCCCCGACGATCCCCAGAAGGATGTTCATCAGGAGTCCCATGTTCGAATTCATGAATTTCTCGGCCAGCCATCCGGCGATCCCGCCGATGATGATGGCCATGAGCCAGCCTACACCGTTCATTGCGCGTTCCTTTCCATCCGTGCACCCGGCCGCGCCGGGCATCTGCCTCGGCAACGGCCGGGAGGGGGCGGTGTTCCGCCGCCTTACGGACAGGCGGCGGTATAGGTGCCGCCGGTCTGCGGATCGCGGTAAAGGCAGTTTCCGTCCCGGGTGCGCTGCAGGACATCCTGGGCGATGGCGGCGGTCGCACCACCGATCAGCGCGCCGCGCACCGGCTCGTCATCGTCGATGAGCGCGCCGGCAGCCGCGCCGGCGGCCGCAGTGCCCGCAGGGTTCTCGCAGGCCGCCAGGAGCCAGATCGGGGTCAGAAGAACGGCTAGACGTGTCATGGGGATACCTCCGTATGGGTCGGAGCGCCCGGCCCGGGCCGGCCGGTTCGGGCGCATGGTAGAGAGGGAACCTCTTCCCGCCGCGGGTGTTCCGGCCCCGTCCCGCGCGCCCTCCGTAGGCCGGGCTTCAGCCCGGCAGCCCCCGCCCCGATCCCCGAGGCGCCGCGCCACCGGCAGGCCATCCCACGCCGCTCCTCCGGTACGCGCCCACGGCCAGTAGCCGGGCGTCAGCCCGGCCACACCCGGTCCGGCAGCACAAATCCCTAACCATCACGCAACCTTATCGTCCCGATTCCGTTGCGCGCCAATTTTACAATAAAATCCGTATCTTGAAGGTCAGTCCACGTGTGGACGCCCCCGGCTCCCCGCCCGTCCAGCCCGGACAGAACGTCCCGCCCCGGCCTGCCGAGAGGCCTCAGTCCCGGAGCAGCTCGTTGATCCCTACCTTCGACCGCGTCCGCTCATCCACCCGTTTCACGATCACCGCGCAGTAGAGGTTCACCCCGCCAGTGGAGGGCATCGACCCCGAGACCACGACCGAATAGGGCGGCACCTCGCCATAGCTGACGCTGCCCGTCTCGCGGTCCACGATCTTCGTGGACTGGCCCAGATAGACGCCCATCCCCAGCACCGAGCCCTCGCGCACGATGCAGCCCTCCACCACCTCGGAGCGGGCCCCGATGAAGCAGTTGTCCTCGATGATCGTCGGATTGGCCTGCATCGGCTCCAGCACGCCGCCGATACCCACGCCGCCCGACAGATGCACGTTCCGGCCGATCTGCGCGCAGGAGCCCACCGTGGCCCAGGTGTCCACCATCGTGCCGTCGCCCACATGGGCGCCGAGGTTCACGAAGGAGGGCATCAGCACGACGCCCCTGCCGATGAAGGCGGACTTGCGGACCACGCAGTTCGGCACCGCGCGGAAGCCCGCCGCGCGCCATTCCGCCTCGCCCCAGCCGGCGAACTTGCTGTCCACCTTGTCCCACCAGCCGCCGCCCTGGGGCCCGCCGGGCTGCATCTCCATGTCCTTGATCCGGAAGCCCAGCAGAACCGCCTTCTTGGCCCACTGGTTGACGTGCCACTGCCCGTCGTCTCCGCGCTCCGCCACCCGCAGCGCGCCGCTGTCCAGCGCGTTCAGCGTGGCCTCGATCGCCTCGCGGGTCTCTCCCCCGGTGGCCGGCGTGATGCTGTCCCGACCTTCCCAGGCGGCCTCGATGACGGGTTCCAGGTCGTGCAGGGACATGCCTCGCGCTCCTCTCATGCTGCTGTCCCGGCCTTGTGCCGCAACGTCCCCCCCGGCGCAATCGCGTGAAGACGCGAAAAATCCGCGGCTTTCGCCCGGGGGCCGCCACATCCGGACCGCGCCCCGGCCGGAACCGCCCGGCACAAGGCCCTGTCCCTCGTCGCCAGGAGCCTCTCCATGCCCAACCTCCTCCCCCTCGCCGCAGCCCTGCTGGCGGCCCTTCCCCTCTCCGCCATGGCCCAGCAAGCGCCCCGCGGGTCCGCCCCCGCCATGACGCAGCAGGCCTCCGGCGACTACTGGATCGACCCCGCGACCGGATGTTCCTACGCCCGTGCCCATGTGCCGGGCTGGCCGCCCTCCTGGCACCTCATCCGCAACGGCGCGCGGATCGGCCTGACCAACGCCCGTCCGGGCTGCGCCGTCTCCCTGCGCTCCGGTGGCTGATCCCGCGACGGGCGCCCGCCATCCCGTGCGGGGCGCGGCGGCGTCCCGCGTTGGACTTCCGCGCCCGAGCCTGCCATCTAACGTCCGACCCCGGCCTGATGCCCGGAAAGGACACGCATGGACGACAAGCAGCGCCATCCCCTGCGCGACAGCCGCCTCGACCGCTCGACGGCCGAGCACCGGCAGGAGACGCCCCAGGCCCTCTCCCCCACCTACCGGCTGGCGTTCGACGACCCCGAATTCCTGACCCGGCCCGAACTGCGGCCCGTCCGGCTTCAACTGGAACTGCTGAAGCCCGAACTCGCCATGGACGAGGCGGGCATCCTGTCGACCGTGGTGCTCTTCGGCGGCGCCCGCATCCCCGAGCCCTCCCGGCGCGACACCGCCCGCACCGAAACGCTGGCCGAGCTCAGCCGCTACTATGACCAGGCCCGCCGCTTCGCCCGGCTGGTGACCGAGCGCAGCCTCGCCTCCGGCGGAACCGAGGACGTCATCGTCACCGGCGGCGGTCCCGGCGTGATGGAGGCCGGCAACCGCGGCGCCGATGACGCCGGCGGCCGCTCCATCGGCCTCGGCATCGTTCTGCCCCACGAACAGAGCCCGAACGCCTACATCACCCCCGAACTCAGCTTCAACTTCCACTATTTCGCGATCCGCAAGATGCATTTCCTGATGCGCGCCCGCGCGGTCTGCGTCTTCCCCGGCGGCTTCGGCACGCTGGACGAACTCTTCGAGAGCCTGACGCTGATCCAGACCGGGCGGATGGAACGCATTCCGGTCCTGCTCTTCGGACGCCCCTTCTGGGAGCGCATCGTGAACTGGGAGGCCCTCGCCGACGCAGGAACGATCTCCCCCGAGGACCTCGACCTTTTCCGCTATGTGGAGACCGCCGAGGAAGCCCTCGAGGCGATCGACACCTGGGAAGGCGCTGGCCAGCGCCGGGTGGTCATCCCGGGCCGGTAGCGGTCAGCGCCTGTCGCCCACCCCGCAGGATCGGTTTCCAACCCATCTCCCCCGAACCCTCGCCCGCGCGTCAGTTCACCCGCCGAGGCGCCAGTCCCACGGCCTGCCGCTCCTCCTCGAGCCGCAGCGCCGCGCGGGCGAGGTTGTCCCGCGCCACGGCGCCGCCAACCCCCTCGGGCAGGACCTTCTGCGCCTGCACGAGGTCACGCCCCCGTTGCTCCAGCCCGATCCGCCTGAGCCCCATCGCAGCGCGTGCCTTCGCGGGAACCGGAAAGCTCGGCTCGAACCGGTCGAGCTGCGCCGCGACCCGCTCCAGCCCTGCGGCGTCGCGCACCTCTCCGACCCGGTGCCGGTAGCTCACCCGGTTCGGCAGGCAGAGCCAGGCCGACAGCTCCCTCGCCCGCTCCACCAGTTGCACGACGAGGTAATCCGTCCCCTGCACCAGGTCGAAGGCGCAGACCGGCTTCAGCCCGTCATAGGGCGCGAGCGGCACGACCTTCCGGGCCACGGGCACCACCCCGCTGATCGCCTTGACCGCCTCGGGCACCGAGGTCGCCCCCGTCGCCTCCAGAAACCGCGCGCCCTGCCGCGTCGCCTTCGCCGGATCGGGCGCCACCGCCCCGCCCTTCATCACCGCGGGCGCGAAGAAGACCAGCGCGTTGGGCAGGGGCACGGCGCCCTGCTCCGTCACCGGCCCGTGAAAGCGGGCCGCCTCCCCGTCCCAGGACCATACGACCCGCGTGCGCACCTGAGCGACCACGGGATCGCGCAGCACCGCCGCAGCGGTGGGCGCAGGGACGGACACGACGTCGAAAGCGATGCCGTTGATGGTCAGCCGGTCGGCCATGGCAGTTCCCCGTCAAAGAGAGGTCGGACCCCGATACAGCCCCGCGCGCCGGAGCGGAAGGCTCAGCCGAGCCCGGTCTCCGCGGCGATCTCCGCGCGGCTCTTGCGCGCCCGCTCGGTCGCCGATTTCAGCTGCCCGCAGGCCGCCATGATGTCCTCGCCCCTTGGCGTGCGGATGGGGGCGGCATAGCCCGCCTTGTAGACGATGTCGGCAAAGGCCTCGATCCGCTGCCAGTCCGACCGCTCGTAGGGCGCGCCGGGCCATTCGTTGAAGGGGATCAGGTTGATCTTCGCCGGAATGCCCCTGAGCAGCGCCACGAGCCGCCGCGCATCGGCGTCGGTGTCGTTCACGCCCTTCAGCATCACGTATTCAAAGGTGATCCGCTCGCTGTTGGAGGCCTTGGGATAGGCCTTCAGCGCCTCCAGCAGCGTGGCGATGTTCCAGCGCTTGTTGATCGGCACCAGCCGGTCGCGCACCTCGTCCGTCGTGGCATGGAACGACACGGCAAGCTGACAGCCGATCTCCCGGGCCGTGCGCGCGATCTCGGGCACGACGCCGCTCGTCGACAGGGTGATCCGCCTGCGCGACAGCGCGATCCCCTCGCCGTCCATGGCGATCTTCATCGCGTCCCGCACGTTCTCGAAATTATACAGCGGCTCGCCCATGCCCATCAGCACGATGTTCGACAAAAGGCGCGGGCCGTTGTCGCCGGTGCCCTGCCCCGGTTCCGGCCATTCGTCCAGATCGTCCCGCGCCAGCATGATCTGGCCCACGATCTCGCCCGCGGTCAGGTTGCGCACCAGCTTCTGCGTGCCGGTGTGGCAGAAGGAACAGGTCAGCGTGCAGCCCACCTGGGACGAAATGCACAGAGTCCCGCGATCCGACTCGGGGATATAGACCACCTCCACCTCGTGCCCGCCCGCGATCCGCACGAGATACTTGCGCGTCCCGTCCGCCGAGACCTGACGGCTCACCACCTCCGGCAGCGCGATCTCGAACCGCTCCGCCAGCATCGCCCGATAGGGCTTGGCGAGGTTCGTCATTTCGGCGAAATCCCGCACGCCCCAGTGATAGAGCCACTGCCAGAGCTGGTTTACCCGCATCTTCGCCTGTTTCTCGGGCGTGCCCGCCGCGATCAGCGCGGCGCGCAGGGCGTCCCGGGTCAGGCCGACGATATTGACGCGACCCGAGTCCGGCAGCTTGCGCGGGATCGTCATCACGTCCTGGGTGATCGGCGCCTCGGCCATCTCTCTCTCCAACCTCGAACCCGCCATATAGGACGGAAGGGGCCGCTCCGCGAGCGACCCCTCCTCATCCCATCGAACCATAGTCGAAAACGCTCCCCGGGTCACCCCGCGCAGCGCCGCTCCGCCTCTTCCACCGCCGCGGTGAATCCCAGCAGCGAGAAATCATGCACCACGTTCGTCCCGCGGCTCGAAAAGGAGGACAGCTCCATCTCGGAGGCCTGCTTCATCGACCGGATCAGCGCCGCATCCGCTTCGGGGTTCGCGGGCCAGGCCCAGGTCGGCTCGCTGAAGAGCTCGTGCTCGGCCGACCCCACCGTGACCTCGATGGTCTGTTCCGTGTCGAAGGTGAAGCCGCCGTGATAGGCCACCTGCCCCTCGGCGCCCTCTGCAGGACGGTAGACCACCGTCAGATAGGGCGGATCGGTATTGGCCGTGACCTCGGTGCCGTCCCGGAAATACCGCGCCTCCTGAGGCGAGGCCATGGCGAAGCACTCCGAGCCGTCCTCGGCCACATAGACATACCAGTCGGTCTCCACCTCGGGCGTCTCCGCCTCCTGCGCCGCGGCGGTCCCCGCCACGACCGCCGCCAGCACCGCGCCCGTCAGAACTCTCGTCATCCGCCCATTCCCCGTATCAGCCTGCACAGCGGTTCTGTGCCTCGTCCAGCGCAGCGGTGAAGCCGAGCAGCGAGAATTCGTCGATCGTCACGTTGCCACGGCCCGAGCGCCCCCGGACCTCGGCCTCCGCCCCGCGCCGCATCGCCGCCACCAGCCGCGCGTCGTCCTGCGGCGTCGCGGGCCAGGCCCATTCGCCTTCGGTGAACAGCTCGAAGGTCTCGCCGCCGATGGTCACCGACACCGTGGAGCCGCCTGCAAAGGGATAGCCGCCGGTGAAGGTCACCTGTCCGTCCACGCCCTGTCCTGGCCGGAAGAAGACAAACAGCAGGATCTCGCCGCGATTGCCCGATGTGGCATTGCCGCTCGAATCCACGATCCGCGAGGATTTCGGCGCCGAAACGCTCCAGCACTCCCTCGGGTTCTGCTCGACGAACACGCTCCAGTCCGTATCCGCGGCGACCCGGTTCGTCGACTCCTGCGCACCCGCGCCGGTCGCGACCAGCAGTGCCGCGGCAAGGGCCACCTTGCGCATCGCTCCGAAACTCATCGCTCCCGCCTCCACGTTCTCTCCGGACCTGTCCCGGCCCGTCCTGTTCCGCCCGCCCTACCGCGCAACCCGCACGACACGATCACCGCTTGATGATCCCGCGTCCAGCGTCCCGAGCGTGTCTTTTTTCCGGCTGGCAGACACCGCTGCAACCCATTACCCGCCCATGTAGCAGGAATCCGCCGTGGGGCGAAACCCCCGCCCGGTCACGGCCGCGTGCGGAAAGCCGCTGCAAAACAGGGCGCTAGGGACAGGGCGGAAACTATGTCGACTCCAGCAGACCTCGTGGAACTGACGCGCGGCGACCGCCGCGAATGCCTGCACCGCGGACATGCGGTCATCACCGACGCATCGGGCGCCGTCATCGAGGCCTGGGGCGATGCCTATCGCGTCATCTACCCCCGGTCCTCCGCCAAGCCGATCCAGGCCCTGCCCCTCGCGGAGGCCCTCCCCGATCTGCCCACACGCCGACTCGCGCTCGCCTGCGCCAGTCACGAGGCCGCGCGCGACCACACCGACCTCGCCGCGGACTGGCTCGCCGCCATGGACCACACCCCCGAGGCGCTGATCTGCGGCCCCGAGGAGCCCCGCGACCGGGCTGCCCGCGACGCCCTGATCCGGGCCCATGGCGACCCGGAACGGCTCCACAACAACTGCTCGGGCAAGCACACGGGCTTCCTGCAGCTTGCCCGCCATCTCGGCGCCGGCCCGGACTATTGCGACCCCGGCCATCCCGTACAGCGCGAGGTGCGCGCCGCGCTCGAGGACCTCTGCGGAGAACCCAGTCCCGGGTACGGCATCGACGGCTGTTCCGCACCCAATTTCGCCGTCAGCCTCCGGGGTCTCGCCCGCGCCATGGCCCGATTCGCCACGGCCTCGGGCACAGAAGGCCGCGAGGGCGCCATCGTCCGCATCCGCGAGGCGATGATCGCCCATCCCGATCTCGTCGCCGGAGAGGGCCGCGCCTGCACGGAGCTGATGCGCGCCTGCGGAGGCCGCGCCGCGATCAAGGGCGGGGCGGAGGGCGTCAACGTGGCGATCCTTCCCGGCCTCGGCCTCGGCGTCGCGCTGAAGATCGAGGACGGCGCCGCCCGCG
>Ga0008835_101489_pt1 | contig 11809 bp, 10 predicted proteins | sample HotLakConsoUCCRE_FD_62215 | JGI IMG/M metagenome (GOLD analysis project Ga0008835, IMG submission 62215) | Hypersaline microbial mat communities from Hot Lake, Washington, USA - Hot Lake Consortium UCC-RE (Hybrid Assembly) ...
CCCAGGGTGCTCGAATTCAATGTACGCTTCGGCGACCCTGAAACCCAGCCTGTCCTGATGCGATTGAAGTCGGATCTCGTGGATGCCCTGCTGAAAACCCTGGCCGGCGAACTGGAATCGGTCAAGCTGGAGTGGGACGAACGCGTGGCTCTGGGCATCGTTCTGGCGGCCGGTGGCTATCCCGACAGCTATGCCAAAGGCAAACCCATCTCCGGGCTGGACAGCGAGTTTCCGCCGGAGATCAAGGTATTCCATGCCGGCACCCGCCTTGATCAGCAGGGTCATCAGATCGTGACCAGCGGCGGGCGCGTGCTGTGTCTGGCAGCGCTGGGCGACTCCGTTGCCCAGGCTCAGGCCAAGGCGCTGGAATGGCTTGCGCGTATCGGTTTCGAAGGCGCCTTTCACCGCACCGACATCGGCCACCGCGCCATCAACCGCGGTCGATGAGGGTGTTGACTAGCCCAGCTGTCTCAGCGCCTCTCTCAAGGCCTGGAAACTAGCTCATGGATGTCAGCCATCTGCTTGACCAGCTCAACGATGCCCAGCGCGAAGCGGTCACCGCGGACAAGGAACACGTGCTGGTGCTGGCCGGTGCCGGGTCCGGCAAGACCCGGGTTCTGGTTCATCGAATTGCCTGGCTGATCCAGGTTCACCACGTCTCGCCGATGGGCCTGCTGGCGGTGACCTTCACCAACAAGGCCGCCGGAGAAATGCGCGGTCGGATCGGCAAGCTGCTGAATCTGCGTCCGGACGGGTTGTGGATCGGCACGTTTCACGGCATCTGTCACCGCCTGCTGCGCATGCATGCAGCCGAAGTCGGCCTGCCGGACACTTTCCAGATTCTTGATTCGGACGACCAGTACCGCCTGATCCGTCGGGTCATCCGCGATATGGAACTTGACGAAGGGGAATTCCCGGCACGAGCCATGCAGGGATTCATCAATCACCACAAGGACGAGGGTCGCCGGCCCGACAGTATCGAATGCTTTGACCACGCGTTCCAGGCCCAGCAAGTCGCGATTTTTCGCCACTACCAGGATTACTGCGAACGCTCCGGGCTGGTCGACTTCGCCGAGCTGCTGCTGCGCGCCCTGGAACTGCTGCGCGACAACGATGCCCGCCGGGCCCACTACCAGGACCGGTTCAGCAATATTCTGATCGACGAATTCCAGGACACCAATACCCTGCAATATGCGCTGGTTCGATTGCTGGCCGGCAACCGCAACCAGCTGTTCGTGGTCGGGGACGATGACCAGTCGATTTACGGCTGGCGCGGGGCCAAGGTCGAGAACGTGGCCCATTTTGACCGTGACTTCAGCCCGCTGGTCGTTCGACTGGAACAGAACTATCGCTCCACCGCCACGATTCTCGAAGCGGCCAACCGGGTCATCGATCACAACGCCGAGCGCATGGGCAAGAACCTCTGGACCGAGGGCGAGAAGGGCGATCGCCTGAAGATTTTTTCGGCCTACAACGCCGACGAAGAAGCCGAGTTCGTGATCGCCCGGATCCAGGACTGGATCGAGCAGGGTGGTCGGGCCTCCGAGGTCGCTGTGCTGTATCGCTCGAATGCCCAGTCACGCCTTTTTGAACAAGCGCTGTTGCGCGAGGATATTCCGTACAGGGTGTATGGCGGGCTGCGGTTTTTCGAACGCGCCGAGGTCAAGGATGCGATGGCCTATCTGCGCCTGGTTCACAATCCCCATGATGATCCTGCGTTCGAACGGGTGGTCAATCTGCCCGCGCGCGGCATCGGCGAGCGTACCGTGGCGCTGGTTCGCGACCGGGCTCGCCAGCACGGTCAATCGCTGTACCAGGCCGCCAGCGCCCTGTGCCAGAGCGGCGGATTCAGCGCCCGGGCCGGCAACGCGATGGCCGCGTTCCTGGCGCTGGTCAATGAACTGGCCGGGACTCACGCCGACAGCGCGCTGGGTGAGGCCATGGATGCGGTGATCAAGCGCGCCGAGCTGGTCGCCTGGTACCAGAGTCGCGAACCGGCCGACCGGGCCGAGGCGCGCGAGGAGAACCTGGCCGAACTGGTACGGGCGGCCGACAGCTTCAGTCAGCCTTTCGAAGACGAGCAGGCGGGACTTAGCCCGACCGCTTCATTCCTGTCCCAGGCCGCACTCGAGGCCGGCGAACATCAGGGTGAGCGCTGGCAGGACTGCGTTCAGCTGATGACCCTGCACTCGGCCAAGGGACTGGAGTTTCCGCTGGTGTTCATGGCCGGCATGGAAGAAGGCCTGTTCCCGCATCAGAAATCCATCGAAGAGCCCGGACGGTTGGCCGAAGAGCGCCGTCTTTGCTACGTCGGCATGACCCGGGCGATGCAGCAGCTCTACATCAGCCACGCCGAGTCCCGCATGCTGCATGGCCAGACCAGTTTTTCCCGGCCGTCACGATTCCTGTCTGAAATTCCCGAAGAACTGGTCGAGAATCTGCGTCCGGGCGGGCGAGTCCAGCCCGCGCGCAGCGGCCCGGAACCCTCCACGGCCGGTTTGTCCCTGGGCAGCCAGGTGCGCCACGCCCGCTTCGGCCTCGGCACGGTCGTCAGTATCGAGGGCCAGGGGCCCAATGCGCGGGTTCAGATCAACTTCGAGGCGGCCGGCTCGAAATGGTTGGTGCTGGGATACGCGGCGCTGGAGCCGGTCACTTGACCCCGTTCACCTGGCCCGAGCTCGGGCTGGCCGGACTGCGCCGGTCCAGCGGCACGATCCCGGTACTGGCGCTGCACGGCTGGCTGGACAATGCCCAGTCGTTCGTGCCGCTGGCGCCCGAACTGGACGGACTGGATCTGGTCGCACTGGATTTTCCAGGTCATGGCCTGTCCAGGCATCGTCCGCCCGGCGTTCGCTATCACTTCGACGACTATGTTTTCGATGTCCTGGCCGCGGCCGATCATCTCGGCTGGCAACGTTTTCATTTGCTCGGGCATTCGCTGGGCGGGGCGGTATCGACGCTGATCGCCGCCGCCTGTCCGGACCGGATCGTATCGGTCGCGCTGATCGAAGGCCTTGGCCCGATCAGCGCCCCGGCCGATCGAACGGCCACGGGCTGGCGCCAGGCCATCCGCCTGAGCCATGACCGACCGCGCCGGCTTCATCCGGACATCCAGTCGGCTACTGATGCCCGGGCACGCCACAGCGACCTGGGTCTCGATGCGGCCGCGTTGCTGGCCGAGCGCGGACTGATCAACACCCCGGAAGGCGTGCACTGGGGTCACGATCTGCGCCTGACCTGGCCGTCAACCCAGCGCTACACGGAAGCCCAGGTGATCGACATGCTGGCCGCGATCGAAGCACCCGTACTCAGCATCTATTCCGACCCGCCCAGCGGCATCGTGCCGTTGCGCATTCTCGAACGCCGACTCTCGGCCTTGCGCCAGGCCATCTCGTTCGGCGACCGTGGCGGCCACCATCTTCATATGCATCGCCCGGACACCATCGGTCCAGTGATCAAGGAGTTTTTCCATGAACAACATGCCGGCTGACCATCACAAGCCGATTCCTGCAGACCAGCGGTTGATCTTCGCGCTGGACGTACCCGATATTGACCAGGCCCGGCGTCTGATCGCCGAGCTGGGTGATTCGGTCAGGTTCTACAAGCTGGGGCTGGAATTGTTTCTCAGTGGTGCCTATTTCGAGCTTTCGGCTGAGCTCAAGAGCCAGGGCAAGCGCGTCTTTGCCGATCTGAAGCTATTCGATATCCCGCCAACCGTCGGTCGGGCGGTCGCGCAACTGGCCCGGCATGAGGTGGACTTTCTGACCGTGCACGGCAATGACAGCATGCTGGAGGCGGCCGTGGCCAACCGCGGTCAGATCGGCATTCTGGCAGTAACGGCCCTGACCAGCCTGGACCGCGGCGACCTGGACGACCTGGGCTTTGACTGCGATGTCGAGGCGCTGGTGCTGTCGCGCGCCCGCCGCGCACTGACCCTCGGGTGTGCCGGGGTAATTTCCTCCGGCCTGGAAGCGGCCGCGCTGCGGCGCGAGGTCGATTCGGCTCTGACCGTCGTTTGCCCGGGCATTCGTCCGGTGGACAATACTGCCGACGAGCAGAAACGCACCCTGTCAGCCTCGGACGCGTTTGCGGCCGGAGCCGATTACATCGTGGTCGGCCGCCCGATCCGTGATGCCGCCAGCCCGCGCGCAGCAGCTGAGTCACTTCAGGATGAAATATCATGTTATTTCAAATAGTTACGTAACTATTGAAGAATACTTGCGAAGTTGTCAGGAAAACGTTATCATTTCGTTCGAGGATTGCACGCGGATGTGACCTTCAAGCTCTACAACAACCAACAATTGCGCCTTCGGGTGTCAGATAGAGAAAGACTTGTACCGGGCGAATCTTCGGGTTCAGCCCGGTTTTTTTTGCCCCTGTCGGAGGGCAAGTCGAGCGGTGATAGAATAGCGGCCTTCTCGTCATCCGTGCCCCGGCCATGCGCCAACCCGGCCATTTGAAATCCCTGCTGCAACGACTGCATGCCTTGTGGCTGGGCGTGCTGCGCCGCATTCTTCACTGGTGGGTTCGGAGCACGGTGCTGCCGGAACATCTCGACGAGCTGGGCCTGGACCCGGACCGCCCCGTTTTTTATGTGCTCGACACCTACGCGCTGAGCTCACTGCTGATCGTCGATGAAATCTGTCGCGACCTGGGCTGGCCGCGGCCCTCGCGGTCGCTGGAAGGCCCGGGATTGATTCTGCCAAGAGCCTATGGTGCCAGCCGCCGATTCGGGGGCTTGCTGATCCGCAGCCCGAAATTGCGCCGCCACTCGGCCATGCTGGGACGGCTGATCAAGCAATCGGCGGCCAGCGGCCAGGGTGACGCTCAAATCGTTCCGGTCACGGTGCTGATCGGGCGGGCCCCGCAGAATGAAGATTCGCTGTTCAAGTTGTTGTTCTCCGAGAACTGGGATGTCGGCGGACGACTGCGACGCCTGTTCAGCACCCTGATCAACGGCAGAGCGACCCTGGTCCAGTTTGGCAAGCCGCTGAGCGTAAAAACGCTGCTCGACGAAACCGAGACTGCCGAACAGGCGCTTGGTCGGGCCAGCCGGATACTGCGAGTCCACTTCAAGCGCATTCGAACCGCCGCGATCGGCCCGGACCGTTCGCATCGTCGCACCCTGGTCGAGAAAGTCATCCAGAGCGACAACGTTCGCCAGGCGATTGAAGCCAAGTCCCGGCGCGACAACATCTCGATCGAACAGTCGGAGCAGGCTGCCCGGGCCTACGCGCGCGAAATTGCAGCGGATTATTCCTACAGCTTCATTCGTATTGCCGACCGGCTGTTGTCGTGGTTCTGGAACCGCATCTATCGTGGGGTCAGAATCAATCATTTCAGCCGCTTCCGCGATGCAGTCGGTGGACATGAAGTTGTCTACGTGCCCTGCCATCGCAGTCATATCGACTATATGCTGATGTCCTGGCTGCTGTACCACCGTGGCTTTGTACCCCCTCACATCGCCGCCGGCCTCAACCTGAACATGCCGCTGGTCGGCCCGCTGCTCCGCCGTGGCGGCGCCTTTTTCCTGCGTCGTTCGTTTCGTTCACAGCCACTGTATGCGGCGGTGTTCAACCAGTATGTGTCGATGATTCTCAGTCGCGGTGTCGCCCTGGAATACTTTGTCGAAGGCACGCGTTCGCGCACCGGCCGACTGCTTCCGCCGCGCGCCGGCATGCTGTCGATCACGGTCCGTGCCTTCCTCCACTACCGCAGCCGGCCGGTACTTTTCCAGCCGATCTATATTGGCTATGAACGGCTGGCCGAGGGCAATTCCTATATTCACGAGCTTTCCGGCCACCAGAAAAAGCCCGAATCGCTCTCCGATTTCAAAAACGTCATCAATATTCTGCGCAAGAACTACGGCGAGGCGACGGTGAGCTTTGGCGAGCCGGTACTGCTCAACGACCTGCTGGACCAGCACCATCCAGGCTGGGGGGACGATGACATCAAACCCGACAGCAAGCCACCCTGGTTGTCGGGCCTGGTCAATGACCTGGCCGAGCGGATCATGGTCAGCATCAATTGCGCCGCCCATGTCAACCCGATCAACCTGCTGGCCACGGCCCTGCTGGCCAGTCGCAAGCACGCGCTCGATGAAGATGATCTGGCGCGCATGATCGAGTTGCTGATTACCATCGTCCGGCGAACCGATTACAGTGACCGTATCGATGTGACCGACATGACCGCAGGCCAGGTGATCGAGTATGGTCTTGAGCTGGGCGTTATCGAGCGCCAGGAACATCGTCTTGGAAGCATCATTCGCACCGATCCGACCAACGCCGTTCTGTTGACCTATTTCCGCAACAATACCGCCCACTTGCTGGCGATGACCACCTGGATTGCCTGCTGTTTCCTGAACTCGCGCAGCGTTCGACGGGGCCGACTGACCAAACTGACCCGCACGGTTTATCCGTTTCTCAAGCGTGAGCTGTTCCTGCCCTGGAACGACGACGAACTTGAACCGGTCATCGACAAGTGCGTGGAAAGTCTGACCGATCTGGGTTTACTCAAGGTCAGTGGCGAATCGCTCCAACGGGCGACCGGCGGCAGTGACCAGGCCTACTATCTGCGCCTGTTGGGCAACTCACTGATCCAGACATTCGAGCGCTACTTCATTACGGTGTCGGTGCTGGCCAAGAACGGATCCGGCAAGCTCACCCGGCAGCAGCTCGAACAGCTGTGCATATTGTGCGCGCAGCGGATTTCACTGCTGCACGAATTCGAAGCACCTGAATTCTACGATCGGACGCTATTCAAGCAATTCATCGAATCCCTGAACGAAAGCGAAATTATCGACCGCGATGACGAAGGCCGCCTGCAATTCGGTCCGAAGCTCGAACAATTCGCCCGCGATGCCAAGCTGATCCTGACCAAGGAAATCCGCCACACCATCATCCAGACCGCCCCGGAAGTCCTGGAACTCGAAGGATAAGACCCTCTCCCCCTCTTTCCCTTTCCCCTTTTCCCTTTCAAGCATCCAAATCCGGAATCAATTTCGACTCCCAGTACGCAATCTGATCGCGCAACCGCAGTTTCCGCTTTTTCAGGCGGCGCAGCTTGAGCTGATCGGTTGCCGGATTTTCGGCCAGCTGCGAAATAGCCTCATCCAGATCGCGGTGCTCCTGCTCCAGATCATGGAGTTTCTGGCGAATGTCCGATCCGTTCGTCGACATGGGTAAAATGAGCCCCTCACATCAGAATTCTTTGACCGGAAATCGCATGTCCAGCCAACCACTCAAGCTTCACATCAGGCCGCTGACAGCGACGATTGATCCGCGCAAGCAGAAATATAACACCGACAAGCTGGTCAAGCGCCTGCGCCGCCTGGTCGGCCAGGCGGTGATGGATTACCAGATGATCGAAGAGGGGGACCGGGTCATGGTCTGCCTGTCCGGCGGCAAGGATTCCTATGCCATGCTGGAACTGCTGCGCAGTCTGCAGCGCTCAGCGCCGATTCGCTTCGAGCTGATAGCGGTCAACCTCGACCAGAAGCAACCCGGGTTTCCGGCGCACATTCTGCCCGAGTACCTGGATAATCTCGGCATTGAGTGGCACGTGATCGAGAAAGACACCTACTCGGTAGTCAAACGCCTGATTCCGGAAGGCAAGACCACCTGCGGCCTGTGTTCCCGACTGCGTCGCGGCACACTCTACGAGTTCGCTCGCGATCATGGCATCAGCAAGATGGCACTGGGCCATCACCTCGATGACATCGTCGAGACCTTTTTTCTCAACCTGTTCCACGGCGGCAAGCTCAAGGCCATGCCACCCAAGCTGCTCAGCGATGATGGGCGGCAAGTCGTTATCCGGCCTCTGGCCTACTGTCGCGAGAAAGACCTGGCGCGGCTGGCCGCGGCACGCGCGTTTCCGATCATTCCGTGCGATCTGTGCGGCAGCCAGCCCAATCTCGAGCGCCAGAACATCAAACAGATGCTCGAAGATTGGGAACGCATCCAGCCTGGCCGAACCATGAGCATCTTCCGCTCACTGGAAAACGTTTCACCGTCTCACCTCTGTGATCGCGAGTTGTTCGACTTTGCCCAACTGAAGATCCTGGGGGAGTGACTTCCGACACTGGCGGTTTGAAAGAGATTCGCCCAGAATCAGAAGCTTGAATTATCGCAATCGTGGAGATTCTCCAATGAAGCATCCTGTCACAGCAAGTCTGTTTCTCGTTCTGGCACTGAGCGCCTGCGGTGCCATCAACCAGAGTTTCGACATCGAAGACGGATCAGTCGTCAATGACGACCTGAACACTGTCAACGGCACCATCCGGATCGGTGAGAACGCCACTGTCAACGGCGAGGTCAGTACTGTCAATGGCAACGTGCGCGTGGGAGCGGGATCCTCGGTCGGTGAAGCCGCCACCGTTAACGGATCGGTCAACCTGGCGGAAAACAGCGTCGCCGGCAGCGTCGAATCGGTAAACGGTCAGATAGGTCTGGGCGACGGAGCTCGAGTCAACGGGGATGCAGCAACCGTCAACGGCAGTGTGGTTGCCGGCCAGCGGGTTGTTGTCACCGGCGACATGACGGCCGTCAATGGCAGGATTTCACTGGAAAGAGAAAGCCGTGTCGAGGGCAGCGCAACCACGGTCAACGGTGCGCTGACGCTGAGAGGCGCTTACGTGCAAAGTCTGACTACCGTCAGCGGTCCGGTAGACATTCTGGAAGGCAGTACCGTAGAGGGCGAGCTGCGCGTGGAAGAAGCCAAGCGGTCACGCGATCGCGATCAGATTCCCCGAATCGTGATCGGTGAGAACTCCTCGGTCGGGGGCCCACTGGTGTTCGAGCGGGAAGTCGAATTGCACATCCACGAAAGCGCCCAGGTCGGAGAAATCCGCGGCGCCGAACCTCGCTACTACAGCGGAAGCGAACCCTGATTCAGTTGTTTCGGCAAGCGCTACTCGTAGCGCTTGCCGTCGAACTCGATCCATCCTCCACCGCCAGGTTGACCCGGGTCGGCATGGGTCATGATCAGTTCTCCGCCACCGCCATGAAACTCGTATCGACCCTGAAAGGCGATGACATCATCGCGACCTGCCGGCACCTGACCGGCACTGCCGATTCGATGGCGAATCACCAGCGCCAGATCGTCGCCAACACGAACCAGAAACCGCTGGCTGGTCTGATCCGACCCCAGCGGCCGGATCACGGTACCGTGACCACTGACCCACACGCCTGTACGACCCTCGAGAAAGGCGTCAAGCAGTCGATCATTACTGGGTAATTCTTCCTCGCCGCCACATCCCACACCCCCCAGTGTGACGAAAAGAGTGAACAAGACAACCCCGAAGCGTCTCATGAATCCCTTCCTCCTTTTTGGTCGAGCATACCAGATTTTACTAATGCAACGCATAAGACAGCAATTCCCTGAGCAAGTTGCCGCTGCTGCCTACCAATAAAAAACCCGGCCGAAGCCGGGCTTGTTGCAGGATTGGAGCTGCCATTGATCTTCAGCGCTTGAGCTGCTTGCGGAAGCGTTCAAGGGCGGCAAGCTGGGCCATGGCCTGGGCCAGCTGGGCCTGGGCCTGAGCCACTTCCATGCCGGCCGAACGATCGGCGATGGCCCGTTCGGCTTCTTCCTTGGCCTTGATCGCTGCCGCTTCATCCAGATCACCGGCCCGCTGGGCGGTGTCGGACAGCACGGTGACCACGTGCGGCTGGATTTCCAGAAGGCCGCCAGAGATGTAATAGAACTCTTCGCCACCCTCGGGCAACATCACCCGAACCTGGCCGGGGCGCAGGCGGGTCAACAACGGTGCGTGGCGCGGCGCAATGCCGAGCTCACCCTCTTCACCGCTGACGACCACCATGCTGACGTCACCGGAAAAGATCTCGGCTTCAGCGCTGACGATGTCGCAATGGATGGTGGAGGCCATGATCAGGCGGCCTTCTCAAGCATTTTTTCGCCCTTCTCGACGGCCTGGTCGATGGTGCCGACCATATAGAACGCCTGCTCGGGCAGGTGATCGTACTCGCCGTTGACAATGCCCTTGAAACCGCGAATGGTTTCTTTCAGCGGGACGTAGACACCCGGAGAACCGGTGAACACTTCGGCGACAAAGAACGGCTGGGAGAAGAAACGCTCGACCTTGCGCGCCCGCGCGACGGTCATCTTGTCTTCTTCCGACAGCTCATCCATACCCAGGATCGCGATGATGTCCTTGAGTTCCTTGTAACGCTGCAGCGTACCCTGGACCTTGCGAGCCACATCGTAGTGTTCCTGTCCGACAACCAACGGATCGAGCTGGCGCGAGGTCGAGTCCAGCGGATCGACAGCCGGGTAGATACCCAGCTCGGCGATCTGGCGTGACAGTACAACAGTCGCATCGAGGTGAGCAAAGGTCGTGGCCGGCGACGGATCGGTCAGGTCATCGGCCGGGACATAAACAGCCTGGATCGAAGTGATCGAACCGGTCTTGGTCGAGGTAATGCGTTCCTGCAGCGCGCCCATTTCGGCGGCCAGGGTCGGCTGGTAACCCACGGCTGAGGGCATACGACCCAGCAGCGCGGATACTTCGGTTCCGGCCAGGGTGTAGCGGTAGATATTATCGATGAACATCAGAACGTCACGGCCTTCGTCGCGGAATTCTTCGGCCATGGTCAGGCCGGAAAGCGCGACGCGCAGGCGGTTGCCCGGCGGCTCGTTCATCTGACCGAATACCAAAGCAACCTTGTCAAGGACGTTCGAGTCCTTCATTTCGTGGTAGAAGTCGTTCCCTTCACGGGTCCGCTCACCCACGCCGGCAAACACGGAATAACCGGAGTGCTCGATGGCGATGTTACGGATCAGTTCAAGCATGTTGACGGTCTTGCCAACGCCGGCACCGCCGAACAGGCCGACCTTGCCGCCCTTGGCGAACGGGCAGATCAGGTCGATGACCTTGATACCGGTTTCCAGCAGTTCATTACTGACGGCCTGCTCTTCAAAGCTGGGCGCCTTGCGGTGGATCGGCATCCGCTTCTTCTCGCCGATGTCGCCGGCTTCGTCAATCGGATTGCCCATCACGTCCATGATCCGGCCCAGGGTTTCGACACCAACAGGCACCGTGATCGGGTCGCCGGTATTGGAGACCGCAAGACCGCGCTTGAGCCCGTCGGTCGAACCGAGTGCAATCGTCCGCACGACGCCATCGCCCAGCTGCTGCTGAACTTCCAGCATGATGCCGCCTTCGTCGATGATCAGAGCGTCATACACTCGCGGAACTTCACCGCGTGGAAACTCGACATCGACGACAGCGCCGATAATTTGAACAATTTTTCCGGAACTCATTGGTCTATTCCTCAGTTTTTAGTGGCTTCGCTATAACACTGTCGGCGAAGCCCGGTTTTTCAATTTCTATCGGTTGGTGAGAGGGAAAGAGGGGGAGAGGGAAGAGGGAAAATCCACAACCCTCTAGTTGCCTCACCTTCTAATCATCTCACCTTCTACTCTTCTCATCCGCTCTTCGTCACACCGCCGCGGCGCCGCTGACGATTTCGGAAATTTCCTGCGTGATCGATGCCTGGCGAGCCTTGTTGTAGGCCAGGCGCAAATCATCGATCAGGCTGTTGGCGTTGTCCGATGCACTCTTCATCGCCACCATGCGAGCGGCATGCTCGCTGGCCAGATTTTCCAACGCTGCCTGGTACACCAGCGACTCGACATAGCGGGTCAGAACGTCATCCAGCAGACTTTCGGCGTCCGGCTCGTACAGGTAATCCCAATACTTGAGCATCGGCTCGTCTTCGGCCGGCGGAAGCGGCAGCAGCTGATCGAAGCGCGGGCGCTGGGTCATGGTGTTGATGAACTGGTTGTAGCA
>Ga0008835_101490_pt1 | contig 11808 bp, 9 predicted proteins | sample HotLakConsoUCCRE_FD_62215 | JGI IMG/M metagenome (GOLD analysis project Ga0008835, IMG submission 62215) | Hypersaline microbial mat communities from Hot Lake, Washington, USA - Hot Lake Consortium UCC-RE (Hybrid Assembly) ...
GCAGAAGAGGGGAACCAGCTCCCCCCGTGCCATGGCCCGGGCCATCCCCTCGATGGCCTCCTCCCTGGAGATGTGCCCCCCCTCCAGGTAGTGCTCCAGAAGCGTCTCGTCGGTGGTGGCCAGCGTCTCCTGGAGCTCGGTCTCCCACTCCTGGAACCGCTCCTGGAGCTCCTCCGGGATGTCACCCTCGTCGTACTCCCCGGTGTCGCTCCCGGGCCGGTAGAGGTGGGCCCGCTCGCTGAAGAGGTTGATGATCCCCCGGAAGTCGGCGCCCTCCCCGATGGGAATCTCCACGGGGATGACCTTCGGGGCGAGGCGCTCCCGGATCTCCCGGAAGACCCCCTCGAAGCTGGTGCTCTCCCGGTCCAGCATGGAGACGAAGAGGATCCGGGGGAGGCAACGATCCTCGCACCAGCCCCAGGCCCGCTCGGTGCCCACCTCCACCCCGGCGGTGGCCGGGAGCACGATCACCGCGGCGTCGGCCACCTGCACGGCCGCCCGCGCGTCGGCGGCGAAGTCCTGGTAGCCCGGGGTGTCCAGCAGGTTCAGGCGGGTCCCCATCCACTCCGCCCGGGCGGGGGTGACCTGGATGGAGATGCCGTGGGCCACTTCCTCGGGAGTGGTGACGGTGAGGGGGATCCCCCCGTCCGCCACCTTCCGTCGGTTGGAGCCGGCGGTGTAGCAGAGGGCGTCCACCAGGGTGGACTTGCCGGCCCCGCTGTGGCCGAGAATGGCGATGTTGCGGATCTGCTCGGTGGGAAACTCCTTCTCGGTGGCCATACACCCTCCTCGTCGGGTGTTCACCGGAGTCCCTGGCCCGCCCCGGCCTTGAGCCGGGTCAGGGGCGGCGACGGCAATCCCGTCGCGGCTGGACGCCACAACTGTCGTCGCCCCGGGGCGTGATGATCTGGTCATCACGATTGGCGCGACCTCGGTGTCACTGTGGCATTCGTACTGTGGGACCGGTACGAGAGGGGGTCAAGACAAAAACGCGAGGGGTGCGGGAGGAGATCCCGGAAAGGGCGTCAGTTGGCCCGGTGGCGCTTCGAGACCTCGTCCAGGAGCCGCCGCTCCTCGACGGAGAGGGAGGACATCCCTGTGGCGGAGATCTTGTCCAGCACCCGGTCCACCTCGTCCAGCAGCGCTTCCTCCTCGGCATCCTGCCAGGGGCGCCCCCTGAGTCCCCGACCCGGCACCGTCTCCTTCCGGGACTGGGGTGGACGGGGTTCCCGGGTCAGGACCGAGACCCGCGTGGTGCCGCTGCTCCCGGAGCCTCCGCCCTTCGGCGCGGACCGCCCGCTGGGGATCCCCAGCGAGAGCTTCCCCAGCCGGCCGTCCAGCCGGAGGTAGAGGAACCCGGTGACCAGTCCCCCCAGGTGGGCGAAGTGGGCCACCCCACCTCCGCTCCCCCCGGCAGCGCTCAGGAGCGTCAGGACGAACATGAAGCCCACCAACCACTTGGCCTTCACCGGAAAGATCCCCCAGACGTAGATGGGGGACTCGGGCCAGGTCATGGCGAAGGCCAGCATGACCCCGTAGATGGCCGCCGAGGCCCCGATGACGGAGGCCCCCGATGCAAAGAGGAAGCTGAGAGCCACCCCTCCCAGCCCGCAGATGAAGTAGAACTTGAGGAATTCCCGGCTTCCCCACCGCTCCTCCAGGGGAGGCCCGAAGAAGAAGAGGACCAGCATGTTCAGGAGGAGGTGCCACAGGTCCCCGTGGAGGAACATGTAGGTCACCGCCCCCCATGGGCGGGTCAACACCTGGTTCGGGTGGAAGGCGAACCAGTCGATGATCGCCGGGCGGAAGGTCTGCCCGGCCAGGAGGGTGATCAGGAAGACGACCCCATTCGCAATCAGCAGCCGCCGCACCCAGGGGGTGACGGAGAATCTGAACGCAAATGGGGCTGTGTTGTAGGCCATCGGGACTTCCGGTCGGCGTTCGCCGGGGGGTGGTGACCCCCAGATCAGATGGGGTGTCCCCGGGGGACCCTGCTCGGTTTGGAACCCTGTGTCCGGAGGGTTGTTCCCCGAGCCCGAGGCCCCGCCGCTACACCATCAGAGGTGGGGGCGAGCCCGCTCCAGCGCCAGCGTGGCAATTCGGTGACAGAGGTCGGGGAAAGCCATTCCACCGGCCGCGGCGGCCCGGGGAAGAAGGCTGTTCCCGGTGAGTCCAGGGAGGGCGTTGGCCTCGAGGCACCAGGCCTCGCCCTCACCGTCCAGCATGAAATCCACCCGGGTCAGGTCGTCCATCCGAAGGGCCCTGAATACCTCCAGGGCCCGACGCTGGAGTAGCGCCCGGGACTCCTCCGGAAGATCGGCGGGGAAGATCTCCTCCGCCAGTCCCGGGAGGTACTTGCACTCGTAATCAAAGATCTCGTGGGCCGGAATGATCTCTCCCACCGGCAACGCCTCCCCCCCCACCACCCCCACGGTGAACTCCCGCCCCGGGATGTAGCGCTCGAAGATCACACCGGCGTGGTGCTCCCTCGACCGGACGATGGCCTCCCGGAGCTCCTCCACGGAATGCGCCAGGGTGATCCCCAGGGTGGAGCCCCCGGAATAGGGCTTCACGATGACGGGGAGCCCCAGCCGGGCCACCACGTCGTCCGGCTCGGCGGGTCCGGTGATCCACTCAGGGGTGGGGATCCCCGCGTCCCGGAGAAGTCGCTTGGCCACCTGCTTGTCCATGGCCAGGGTGCACCCGATCCGGCCACTTCCGGTGAAGGCCTTCCCCTCCAGCTCCAGGAGGGTCTGGAGCATGCCGTTCTCCCCGTCCCCCCCGTGGAGGGCCAGGAAGCAGAGGTCCGCCTCCTGCACCACCGGGAGTCGGAGCACGTCCAGGTAGCCTCCGGGGAAGACCGAGGGGGGTGCCGGGGAGGGGGGGAGGACCCCGGCCTCCAGGACCTCCTCCTCCTGGAGACGGTCCAGCACCCCCAGAAGGGTGTCCACCACCGCCACCGTGTACCCCCGCTCCCGGAGGGCCCGCCCCACCTGGCACCCCGAGGCCCTGGAGACCTGCCGCTCGGGGGAGCTTCCCCCCATCAGGACGGCCACCTTCATGGGGTGCCCCCCGGAGCCGACCCGTGCACCGGCACCGTCCCCTCCGGCGCCTGGCCGGAGCCCGCCGGCACTACCGCCCCCCGGAGCCCCCTCACGAGACCCCCGTCAGGGTGCGCACCACGTCGTAGCGGGTGACGATCCCCTGGAGCTGTCCCCCGTCCCGCACCAGCACCGCCGGGGTCCGGCGCCCCAGGAGGCGGGTGGCCTCATCGGCGCTGAGATGGCTGTCCACCACCGGGAAGGGGGCTTCCATGACCCCCTCCACCGGGCGGTCCAGGAGGGCCGGATCGGCGATGACCTCCGCCATCAGATCCCCCTCGGACACCGAACCCACGCACTCCCCGTCCAGGAGGACCGGAAGCTGGGAGATCTCGTGGGTGGTGAGGGTGGACAGCGCCATGCGCACGGGGGTGGACGGAGTCACGGAGAGGAGCGCCGGCAGCCCCCGTTCCCGGTCCTTGGCCCCCAACAGGTCATGGACGCTCCGGCTCCGCCGCTCCAGGAAGCCGTTCTCCCGCATCCACTCCTCGTCGTACTGCTTGGTGAGGTAGTGCTCTCCCCAGTCGCAGAGGATGGCCACCAGGAAGGCGTCGGGGTCGTCGATGTTCTTGGCCAGCGCCACGGCGGCATGGACGATGAGCCCCGCCGACCCTCCCACGAAGAGCCCCTCCTCCCGGGTGAGGCGTCGCGCCATCCGGAAGGCCTCGGCGTCGGTGACGGTGACATAGTCGTCCACCACCCCCAGGTCCAGCGTCCCGGGGATCTTGTCGTTCCCCAGCCCCTCCACCTTGTAGGGAGCCCCTTCGGGCATGGTGCCGGTGCGGAAGAAGGGGCCGATCACCGAGCCCACAGGATCCACCCCCACCACCTGCACCCCGGGGTTCTGCTCCTTCAGGAAGCGCCCGGTCCCGCTGATGGTCCCCCCGGTGCCGGACCCGGCGAAGAAGTGGGAGATCCGCCCGCTGGACTGCTCCCAGAGCTCCGGTCCGGTGGAGCGGTAGTGGGCCTCGGGGTTGGCGGCGTTGTAGAACTGGTTGGCCAGCACCGCCCCGGGGGTCTCCCTGGCGATGCGCTTCGCCGTCTCCAGGTAGTGGTCCGGATGGTCGGGGGCCACGGCGGTGGGAGTGATCACCACCTCGGCTCCGAAGGCCCTGAGGAGCTTCACCTTCTCCTGGCTCATCTTGTCGGGCATGGTGAAGATGCACCGGTACCCCCGGCTGGCCGCCGCCAGCGCCAGCGCAAGCCCCGTGTTCCCCGAGGTGGCCTCCACGATGACCCCGCCGGGGCGAAGCGTGCCGTCCGCCTCGGCGGCCGCCACCATGGCCTCCCCGATCCGGTCCTTCACCGAGCCCCCGGGATTCATGAACTCGCACTTGCCGTACACCGGGGTGCGGCAGCCATCCACGACCCGGTTCAGGCGGATCAGGGGGGTCCACCCCACCATCTCCATCACGTCGCCGTAGGGGGTGCGGTGTCGCTCGCTCATCGGGGGCCTCGCACTCCGCGGAGGGGAGTGGTCAGGGAGAAGGGGAGGGCTCCGGAAGGGGCCCGGGAAACGAGACGGTGGAGGGTCACACCTGGGGTCCTCCCTCGGGGTCGCTCCGCCGGGAGAAGTGCACCGGGACCTGGGCCCAGACCTCGATGCGCCGACCATTCCGCCGGCCGGGGCTGAAGCGCAGCTCCTTCGCCCCCCGCACCGCCGCGGAGTCCAGCGCCACATGGCCGCTGCTCTCCACCACCTCCACCGAATCCACCGAGCCCATGTCGTTCACCCGCACCCGGAGGAGGGTCTCCCCCTCGATCCCCCGGTCCCAGAGGGTGATGGGGTATTCGATGGGGTCCTCCCCGTAGAGGGGACGGGGCTGCTCGATCTCCATGTCCCGGCCGCACGCCGCAAGGAAGAGCAGCGCCGGAAGCCCCAGGAGGAGGAGGACCGGAAGGGATCGGGCCGGGGCCGATGTCTGCGTCATTCTGCGTGGTCCCGTTCCCCCGTGGCGGATCTCCGGAGTTCGGCCAGGAGATTCAGCGCGTCGAGGGGTGTGAGGGTGTGGATGTCCAGGTCACGGAGGCGCCCCACCACGGGGTGCTCGGAGACCGGGAAGAGGGAGAGTTGATCCAGCGACGTGGAGGCGGGTCGGTGCCGGCCATGGCGCCCCAGCCCCTCTCCACCTCCGCTATGTGTTCCCTCCAGTTCCGCCAGAAGTTCCCGGGCCCGGGCCACCACCCGGGGGGGGAGTCCAGCCAACCGCGCCACCTGGATGCCGTAGGAGCGATCTGCGCCCCCCCGCTCGAGACGCCTCAGGAAGACGATCTCCTCTCCTACCTCCCGGACGGCCACGTTCAGGTTGAACACCCCCTGGAGAAGGTCGCCCAACTGGGTGAGTTCGTGGTAGTGGGTGGCGAAGACCGTCCGGGCCCCGATGTGCTCGTGGAGGTGTTCGGTGACCGCCCAGGCAATGGAGACCCCATCGTAGGTGGCGGTCCCCCGGCCGATCTCGTCCAGGAGCACAAGGGAGCGGGAGGTGGCGCCGTGGAGGATGGAGGCGGTCTCGTTCATCTCCACCATGAAGGTGGACTGCCCCCGGGCCAGGTTGTCGGAGGCCCCCACCCGGGTGAAGATCCGGTCGCAGATGGGGAGCCGGGCCGAGACGGCGGGAACGAAGGAGCCCACCTGCGCCAGGAGCTGGATCAGCCCCACCTGCCGGAGCACGGTGCTCTTCCCCGCCATGTTGGGCCCGGTGAGGATCCCGATGAAGCCGCTCTCGTCCAGGGTGAGGTCGTTGGGGATGAACTCCTCCCGGGGCATCATGGTCTCCACCACGGGGTGGCGACCCTCCCGGATGTGCATCTCGAAGTCGTCGTGGATCTCGGGGCGCACGTACTCCCGGCGCACCGCCACCTCCGCCAGCGTCACCAGCACATCCAGCTTCCCCACCCGCTCCCCCGCCTCCTGGACGCGGGAGGTGGCCGCCGCCACCCGCCCCCGGAGGGCCTGGAAGAGCTCCAGCTCCAGCGCCGCGATCCGCTCCTCGGCGCCGTGGACCTTCTCCTCCCACTCCTTCAGCTCCGGGGTGAAGTAGCGCTCCCCGTTGGAGAGGGTCTGCTTCCGGACGTAGTCGTCGGGGACCCGGGCGAGGTTGGCGGCGGTGACCTCCAGGTAGTACCCGAAGACCCGGTTGTAGCCCACCTTCAGCGAGGTGATCCCGGTGCGCTCCCGCTCCCGGGCCTGCAGGGAGGCGATGAAGTCCACCGCGCCGTCCCGGACCGTCCGCAGCTCGTCCAGATCGGGGGAGTGACCCGGGCGGATCACCCCGCCGTCCTGCAGGGTGGCCGGGGCGTCGGGGGCGATGGCCTCGTCGATGAGGGCCCGGATGTCGTCCATGGGATCCAACTCCACGGCCACCTCCCTGAGGAGGGGCGACTCCGCCCCCGCTCCCGCCTCCACCACCCTGGGGAGCGCCCCCAGCGACCGGGCCAGCCCCAGGAACTCCCGGGGGGTGGCCCGCCCGGAGGAGACCTTGGTGGCCAGACGCTCCAGGTCCCCCACCGGCTCCAGCCCCTTCCGGAGCCCCCGGCGGAGATCCGGGTGGTCCACCAGCTCCCCCACTCCGTCCAGCCGCTCCCGGATGGCGGCCCCGTCCACCAAGGGGTTCAGGATCCAGCGCCGGAGGAGACGGGCTCCCATGGGGGTGGTGGTATCGTCCAGCACCGCCACCAGGGTGCCCCCGGACTCCCCGGCCCGGAGGGGCTCCACCAGTTCCAGGTTCCGGCGGGTCATCTCGTCCAGCACCATGGCGGTGCCGGGACGGAGGATCCGGGGGGTGCGGAGGTGTCCGGTCCCCGCCGGCTGGATCTCCTGGACGTACGCGGAGAGCGCCCCGGCGGCCCGCACCAGGAGGGCATCCCCCGGGCCGAAGCCGTAGGCGTCCAGCGACCCCACCCGGTAGCGCCGGAGGAGTTCGTCCCGGGCGGTCCCTTCGTCGAAGCGCCAGTCCTCCCGCCAGGTGCGGAGCGCCCCTCCCCCCTCCCGCACCACCATGGGGCCCTCCCGCTCCAGCCCCCGGGGGAGGAGGAGCTCGGCGGGATCCAGCCGCCCCAGTTCGTCGGAGAGGGCCGCCTCCGGCACCGGCTGCACCACCATCTCTCCGGTGGAGAGGTCCAGCGCCGCCACCCCGTGCACCCCCTCCAGCGCCGGGGTCACCGACACCAGGTAGGTGTTCTTCCTGGCCTCCAGGAGGGTGTCGTGGAGGGCGGTGCCGGGGGTGACGGTCTCCACCACCTCCCGGCGGACGATCCCCTTGGCCAGCGCCGGGTCCTCCACCTGCTCGCAGAGCGCCACCCGGCGCCCCATCCGGATCAGCCGGGTGAGGTAGTCGTCCAGCGCCTTCACCGGGATCCCCGCCAGGGGGACGCGGCTGGCGGCACCGTTGTTCCGGGAGGTGAGGGTGAGCCCCAGGAGCCGGGACCCCTCCTGGGCATCCTCGAAGAACATCTCGTAGAAGTCCCCGACCCGGAACAGCACCAGGGCATCCCGGTTGCGGGACTTCACCTCACGCCACTGCTGCATGAGGGGCGTGTCGTCGGTGGCGGTGGAGGGTGCGCCGCTCACCCCGCCGGAGACTCCCTCAGGGCGTCCGAGACGACCGTGGCCTCCAGCCCCCTGCTCCGGACCTCCCCCAGCAGCGCCCTGGCCCCCGCCTCATCGGGGAACCCTCCCAGGCGAACCCGGATGAGGGGGCTGCCGGGGGTCACCACCAGGCGGGGCTGGTACCCCGCCGCCCGGGCCCGGTCCGCCACACCCCTGGCGCCGGACATGGCGGAGAAGGCCCCGAGCTGCACCGCCCAGTTCCCCGAGGGCGCCGCAGGGGGGGCCGGCTGCGGCTGGGGAGTGGGGGCCACACGGGGAGCGTCGGGGCCGGCGATGGCCGGGCGCTCCTCTCCCGACAGCCGCCGGTTGGCCTCCGCCACGAGGGGGGAGCCCGGATGGTCCCGCACCAGCCGCTGGAAGTGCTCCCGGGCCTCGGCGGCGGCCCCCCGGGCCTCGGCGGCGTACCCCAGCCTGAGGAGGGCTCCGTCGGTCCAGGGGCCGGTGGGGTACTCCAGCACCAGCCGGCGGTAGTCCAGTTCGGCCTCGGCGGGGTCGATGCTGAGGAGCGCCCGGAGCCAGAGGGAGCGCTGCTGCTGATCCCGGGGCGCCTCGGCGCTCCAGCGGTCCCACCACTGCTCGTAGGCCCGGCGGGCATTGTCCACCCGCCCCTCGTCCAGGAGGGCCTGGACCCGGTCCAGCCCGGCCTCGGCGGTGTCCTGGGCCCCCAGCTCCGGCGCGGCGATGGCCGCCAGCAGCAGCGTCAGCGCCAGCATCGCCGCCGCCACCGGTGCCCTCCCCCGTCCCGCCCCGATCCTGGTCACGCCGCTCCCTCCAGCTTCACAGCCCATGTGAGGAGCCACCGTTCCAGTGGCGCCCGATCTCCCGCCCCCGACTTCATCTCCCGATCCACATCCCTGAGCCCCAGGAGGGCATCGTCCACCTGGGTCCCGTTCCACTTCCGGGCCTGGATGGGGATCCGCTTCGCCAGCCACCGCTGGTTGGGAGGGAGCCGGGTCTCCAGCCCCCGGGCCCCCTCTTCCACCGCCACCCCGATGCGGAGGAGCTGCTGCGTGATCCCGATGACCAGCCCCACCCCGCTCTCCCCCTGGGACTCCAGCACCGGGAGCTGCCGGAGCGCCTCCATGAAGCGGGCCTCTCCCACCAGGTCGAACCAGGCCCACCGGTTCTGGGTGGGGAGCCGGGTCCCCGCCGCCTCCACCGTGGCCAGGGTGATGGCCTCTCCGTCGGCGGCCACCGCGTGGAGCTTCTCCAGCTCCCGGGCCAGGAGCCCAAGGTCCGACCCCAGCCCGCCGGCCAGGGAGACGGCGGCATCCTCGTCCAGGACCCGCCCGTGCTCCTCCCGGGCCCGGTCCATCAGCCAACCGGGAACATCCGCATCCCGCAACGCCCCGAAGTCCTGGGAGCGGGCGGCCTTCTTCAACTGCTCGTAGAAGGCGGCCTTGGTGGGGGTGGCGGTGAGGACCAGCACGAGTCCCCGGGGAGGGTTCCGGGCGGTCTCCAGGAGGAGGTCCCGGGCCCGGGCGTTGGTGGCCAGCCCCTCGGCCTCCCGGATGAGAACCACCCGGCGGTCGGCCATCAAGGGGGGGGTGCCCAGAAGGGACGCCAGGGTCTCCAGGGTCAGGTCGCCGCCTCGCACCTGGTCCAGGTTGAAATCCCGGGTGGCAGGATCCACATGGGCATCCACCAGCGCCCGGGCGGCCAGATCCTTCCGGAATTCGTCCGCCCCGTGGAGATAGAAGACTGCGCCCTCTTCACCGGGGGGAAGAGGGCGCAGCGCCCGACTCACTCCAGCCCCGCCCTGCTCAGGGAGTAGCGCTGGCTGATATGGGAGGTGCGGTAGAGCACGTCCCGGGCTCCATACCAGACGTTCTGGAGGTGGGGCTCCCCCACCCGCTGGTTCACCGGAAGCGACTGGTAGATCAGCCGGACCGGCCGCGGGGGGGGTTCATTCACCACGATGGCCGGGAGCTCCACCACCAGGGGACGCTTCACCGTGGGGGACCAGGCCGCCAGCGCCAGGAGCACCGTCATGGCAAGGAGGGTCACCGCCGTCGTGCCGGAGCCCGCCTCCCGTTCCCGGACCAGCGACTCCCCGTCCGCTACATGGTAGATCCGGTGCTGCAGCCGGGGAGTGAAGTCCTCTCCCACCTCCACCGGCGGGAGCATGGCCAGCATGGAACGGCCTTTCTGGATCACCCCCACATAGCGGCTGCAGGAGGTACACGCGGCGAGATGGTCCTCGCACGCCACCCGGCCGGACTCCGGAAGGAGCCCGTCCTCATAGTCCGAGAAGCTGTCGATGAAGTCGTTGCAGTTCATGATGATGCCAGACCTGGAAAACCCTTCGACGGCGGGAGGAGACTCCCGGGAACCCGGCGGCGGCCATCGCCACCGGGACCGTTGCACGAGGTGATACTGGTGGGGCCTCTGCGGGGTTCCCGCCGGTGTTCCGGGCCGCCCGAGGAACCGGGGTCCCACCCTCCCCCCGGGGAGGACCCACCCCCCGGGAATGCAGAAGGGGCGGGGCCTTCCGGCCCCGCCCCTTCCCTTCCATCCGGGGGGGATCCCCCGCCCATCAGTCCACCATCGGGGCGATGATCCGGGCGAAGTTGTTCCTGGCCCGGTTCAGCCGGGACTTCACGGTCCCCAGGTTCACCCCGGTGATGTCGGCGATCTCCTCGTAGGTCTTCCCCTCCAGCTCCCGGAGGACGAAGACGATCCGGTGATGCTCCGGCAGCTCCTGGACGGCCTTCTCCACCGTCTCCTGCAGGTGCCTCTTCCGGAAGAGGTCGTCGGGGCGGTACGTGTTGTCCTCCCACTCCAGGGGCCGGTGGTCGGCGTCCCAGTTCCGCTTGATGGTCTGGAAGAGCACCAGGGGGTTCCGGGAGCGGTTCCGGAGCTCGTTCTTCGCCAGGTTGCTGGCGATGGTGTAAATCCAGGTGGAGAACTTCTTCGACTGGTCGAAGCGGTGCAGGTGCCGGTAGACCCGGACGAAGGTCTCCTGGACCAGATCCTGGGCCCGCTCACGGTCCCCCACAGTCCTGTACACGAAGTTCAGGAGGCGGGAGTCGTACCGCTTCACCAACTCCCCGAACGCACGCTGTTCACCGTCGAGGAAGGCCTGTACCACGCCCGAATCGTTGAGGCTCTCCAGGGAACGACGGGCCTCGAAGGAGGGACCCGTCCGGGTCTTCTGGGTCTTCAGCGTGCTGGCGCCCATCGGTTCACCTCGCTTCGAGGAGGAACGACGCCCCAGTCGGAGCATCGGGAAGGCCGGGCAGGCCTCTGGCTCAGTGAAAGTGCAGGGTCCATGCCAGACCCCTGACGGCCCCGTCACTGGACGCCGGGCCCTTCTGGTGTCCCCCTGAAGGGACAGCGTGATCCCGCAGGAGGACGGTGGAACGTTTCAAATGGTGAACGCCCTGCAATCCCTTCAGGGTTCCCGGAGGAAGGGGAGAAGCGCCCCGCCTGCAGGGTGGGATGGGGCGAAGGTCTGTAAGGGTTGCCCGGGAAACCGGGCATCGACCTCGGCCTCACCCCCCCGGCCGGAGGAAGGTGGCGCCCCAGAGGAGCGCGGTCACGCTCTTGGTGTCGGTGATCCGGCCCACCCGCACCATCTCCACGGCCTCGGCCCAGGGGACCACCTGCACCTCCATGAACTCGTCGTCGTCCCGCTCCAAATCGCCGGGGGTGAGGTTCCAGGCGGCGTAGATCCGGATGACCTCGTCGGTGAAGCCGGGGGTGGTGTAGATCCGGGTGAGGTAGCGGAGCTCCCCCGCCTCGTAGCCCGTCTCCTCCCGGAGTTCCCGGCGGGCCACCGTCTCCCAGGGCTCCCCGGGAAAGTCTGCCATCCCGGCAGGGACCTCGTGGAGTTCCCCGCCGGTGGCGTAGCGGTACTGCCGGACCAGCACCACCCGGGGGTCCGGATCGTCCGGGGGGCCCATGAAGGCCAGCACCGCGGACGCCCCCGCGTGCCGGGCGAATTCCAGCTCCCCCACCGAACCGTCGGGGAAGCGGACCTGGTCGATACTCAGCTCCAGGATCCGCCCCTTGTGGACCGGCGTGCGACCGATCCGCCCGGGGGTCCCGGGGCCTGCGCTGTCCGCCTCCACCGGCTGCCAGGGGGCGTCGGGGAGG
>Ga0008835_101494_pt1 | contig 11766 bp, 14 predicted proteins | sample HotLakConsoUCCRE_FD_62215 | JGI IMG/M metagenome (GOLD analysis project Ga0008835, IMG submission 62215) | Hypersaline microbial mat communities from Hot Lake, Washington, USA - Hot Lake Consortium UCC-RE (Hybrid Assembly) ...
GGCGCCATGGCCGACGAGCAGATCGCCTGGGCCCAGGGGCCCGCGCCGTTCCTTCTGATCGGGCCCGAGGCGCCGCTCTGGGTCACGCTCGCCGTGGCGGACTGGGGGGTCAAACTTGCCATCGCCTTGATCGCGCTTGTGCCTTTCCGCCTCATTACCGGGCGCTTTTCGGCCACGCCTGCCTAAAACTAGCGGAAATTCATTTGACATACACAAAATCTGTGCGAGCCTGAGGGCAGGCGAAATCAATGAAAGGAGGTGATCCAGTGTCTAGAAAGATGGTGGAGAGAGGTGTCGGGACAGCGACGGAGGTCCGCACCTGAGGCTACCCTCGGGGACGTGATCACGTCGTTGGGGTCACCCTGAACCGGCCCCACCTCCTGAACTTTCGGAGGGCCGTGTCCATCGCCGGACACGGCCCTTTTCAATTGGATCGCCCGCACGGCGGGCGCGTTGTGGTCAGTGACACGGACGAGAAACCGCCATGGGGCTCAGGATCAACGACGAGGTCGAACTGGCCGACTGGGAGCTGGTGGAACAGTTCATGCGCGCCAGCGGCCCCGGCGGGCAGAACGTCAACAAGGTCTCCTCCGCCGTCGAGCTGAGGTTCGAGGCCGCCCGCTCGCCCTCCCTGCCCGAGGCCGCCAAGCGCCGCCTCGAACGCCTTGCCGGGCGGCGCTGGACGAAGGAGGGCGCCGTGGTGATCCATGTCACCGAGGAACGCAGCCAGGCCCGCAACCGCGAGATCGCCCGCGAGAGGCTGACCGAGCTGATCCGCAAGGCGCTGGAACGGCCCAAACGCCGGGTCCCGACGCGGGTCACGCCGAACCAGAAACGCAAGCGGCTGGAGGCGAAGCGGAAGCGCGGAGAGATCAAGGCCGGACGGGGAAAGGTCGAAACCGGGGACGGGCCTGCCTAGGTAACCACAAGACAACCGGAGGAGATGACATGAAGGTCGGAATCGTGGGTGCGGGGATGGTCGGCTCTGCGGCGGCCTTTGCGCTGGTGATGCGGGGCACTGCCTCGCGCATCGTTCTGGTGGATATCGACGAGAAGCGCGCCCGCGCCGAGGCGGAGGATATCGCCCATGCCGTGCCTTTCGTGGGGCAGACCATGGTGGAGGCCGGCACCTATGACGATCTCGACGGCTGCGCCGTGGTCATCCTCGCCTGCGGGGTCGGGCAGAAACCCGGCGAGACGCGGTTGCAGCTCCTGGGACGAAACGCCGAGGTGTTCCGTTCGGTGGTGGGGGAGGTGATGCGGGTCTGTCCGGGGGCGATCCTGCTCGTCGCGTCGAACCCGGTGGATATCATGGGACAGATCACGCAGCGGCTGTCGGGGCTGCCTGCGGAGCGGGTGATCGGGTCGGGGACGATCCTCGACACGGCGCGGTTCCGGTGGCTGGTGGGGCGGCACCTGGGGATCGCGCCGCGGTCGGTCCATGCCTACGTGCTGGGCGAGCATGGCGACAGCGAGGTGCTGGCCTGGTCGAACGCGCGGGCGGGCTCTGTCGGGGTGGAAAGCTTCGCCGCGCAGATGGGCCGGCCGCTGACCGAGGAGGTGCGCCAGCAGATCGACGCGGGCGTCCGGCGGGCGGCCTATACGATCATCGAGGGCAAGGGCGCGACCTGGTACGGGATCGGCGCGGGGCTGGCACGGGTGGTCTCGGCGATCCGGTCGGACGAGCAGGCGGTGCTGACGGTGTCGGTCGTCTCCGACGTGCTGGGGGTGCAGGAGGTGGCCTGCTCCGTGCCGCGCGTGGTGGGCGCGGGCGGCGTTTCGGCCGAGCTGGTGCCGGAGCTGTCGGCGGAGGAGACGGAGGGGCTCAGGGCCTCTGCGGCGATGCTGAAGGAGACGGTGGAGGCGGTGCCGCTCTGAGAGGTCCACGATGGGACCGTCTGTAAGTGCCTGTTATGACATGATTTAAGTGTTAACGGCGGGATATGCGCGCCGCCGCGGGTGAACTCTCCGGGGGGCCGGGGCGTTGGGGCGAGAAGGAGGCCCAATGACCGACCGCAAACGCCGCTCGGGGGTGAAACACCCCCGTCTCTTCGTCCTCATCCCCCTCGGGTTCGTCCTCATCGTGGGGGCGCTGCTGCTCTTCGGGGTGGGGGTGCAGGAGGCCACGGAGGACGGGGTCGAGACGGTGCCGGTGATGCCCGAGGAGTAGGGTGGGTTGCTAACCCACCGCCCGCGCGCCCCGTGGTGCCCATGAACGCGCCCCCTGCGGTTGACGGTCCGGCCGAAGGTCCCCATTCTTGGCGCTGTATGTCAGGATCTGCCACTATCCGACAGGGACACCATGCCGAACGTTCACCTGACCCCGCAGATGACGGAATATGTGGAGCGAGAGATCGCCTCGGGCGCCTATGCCAACACCAGCGAGGTGGTGCGGGCCGGGCTGCGTCTCTTGATGGAGCAGCAGGGCGCGCGGGACTTCTACCGGCTCAAGGCAAGTTTCGAGGAGGCCGACCGGCAGGTCGCATCGGGCGAGGCGGAGTCCTTTGACCTCCACGCCTTCCTTTCGGAGAAACGGACCGGGTGACGGGCGTCCGCCTTGCGCCGCTGGCCCGGCGGGACCTCGACGAGATCTGGGACTACACGGCGGCGACCTGGGGCGAAGCCCGGGCCGAGCGCTACCTCAGCGATATCGCCGCCGGGTTCGACCGGATCGCGGCGGCGCCCGCGCGCGGGCGGGACCGGTCGGTCTTTCTCGACGGGCTTCGGTCCATCACCGTGAAGCGGCACGAGGTGTTCTGGGTCGTGCGGCCGGAGGCACCGGTCGTGTTGCGCGTGGTGCACCAGCGGCGGAACTGGGCGGCGCTGGTCTATGCGGATCGGTTGGGGTGAGGGGGCGGTGCGGTATGGATGGGCAACGGGCTAATTGGGGGTGGTGCGCATGAACGCGCACCCTACGGGTTGCTCAAGGCCATATTTTCTTGCTGGCTTCAAGAAGATCGGTAACGTCGATCTTAAGGACTGGCGCAGAATATGGGCGAAGCAATGGCCGCAAAGACTTTCAGTACCGACAACAGCACATATCGGCAACTCATGGCCGGAGGAAGCGTCTTTCGAATCCCACGTTTCCAAAGAGACTATAGTTGGAAGGAAGATAACTGGGAGGATCTTTGGTCCGATATACTCGACCTCCTTGACGAACGTGAAGGGGACTCGCACTACATGGGATACTTGGTCCTGCAGCCCAAGCCCGGTGACAAACTTGACATCATTGATGGCCAACAAAGGATGACAACCCTTTCACTTCTTGTTCTTTCAGCAATGAGAAAGCTGAGAGAGCTGAAGGAAGAGGGAGCCGATGAGCTAAACAATGAAAAGCGTCTCGATGAATTAAGACGAACGTATATTGGCCAGCTTGATACAGTCACCCTTCAGGTAAGCTCAAAGCTCTCCCTGAATAGAAACAATGACCACTATTATCAAACCTATCTGACGACCCTTCGCGCAATGCCCTTGCGTGGATTTAAGCCGTCAGAGCACCTTATGAGGAAGGCTACTGAGTGGTTCCAAAAAAAGATTGGCGATCACATCGCGTCAAAAGGGACCGATGTCGCCACCCACGGATCCGAGGTTGCTCGATTGATCGATTCTTTAAGTCGAGGTCTCTTTTTTACGGTGATTACCGTCGATGACGAACTCAATGCATATAAGGTGTTTGAGACCCTTAACGCCCGAGGCGTAAAACTAGCCGCACCTGATCTATTGAAGAATTACCTGTTTTCTATAATTAGCAGGGACATAATAAGCGAATCACCTGACGCTGAATTGGACAAAGTCGAGGAGCGATGGTCAGATGTTCTTGACCGGTTGCAATCTGATAACATTACCTCTTACCTGAGGAGTTATTGGGGAGCCAAGAACGAATTTGTTCGGCAAGCTGAACTTTTTAAAGTGATTAAGAAGAGCATTGACAGCAGGCATAAGGCATACAATCTCATTTCTGGCCTGGAAGATGGATTAGAGACCTACTTGGCACTTACTCAGCCCGACCTGTCCGATTGGACAAGTCTGGATAAACAGAACGCAAATTTGCTTAAAATGTTTAGCGTACGTCAGCCGTTTGCCTTGCTGATGGCGGCTAAGGAAAAGGTTCCGGGAGGCTTCAGTCAAATCTTGACGGGTATCGTCAATATAACCATGCGATACAACGTGATTAGCAACCTGCAAGCTGCTGAGCAGGAGAGAACCTACTCGAGAGTTGCAACTGCTATTTCGCGAGGCGAGCTCAAGAGCGCAAGCGATGTCTTGTCTGAGCTACGGCCTATTTATCCTGGAGATGCGGTATTCAAAGCAAATTTTGAAAGCAAGAGCTTTGACACGACAAGCAGTAGGAATAAGCAGATCGTAAAGTATATCCTTGCAAAGCTTGACGCTCAGATTTCTGGCTCACCATATAATTTCCCACCTCCGGATTTAAGCGTCGAGCATATTCTTCCGGAAAGTCCCGGTGAGAATTGGCCACAGTTTGATGACGCCAGCGCTGTTTCGGAAGTGTATCGGCTTGGAAATATGGCGTTGCTCGAAGATCGTATCAACCGAGATATTGGAAATAAGCCCTATAAAGATAAGTGCGAGGGCCTTGGGAAAAGCACTATCGCCTCAACAAAGAAAATCCCAAATGAGTATAGCGTCTGGGATGAAAAATCGGTAGAGGCCCGTCAGAAAGCATTCGCGAAGGTGGCAACAAGTATATGGAGGGTTTCGCAATTACACTAGGTAGAATCTAAACCACCACCTCCCGCACCACCTGCTCCCCCACCCCGAACACCCGCTTGTACCGGGCGATCTCCGCCTCCGGCCCCATCGCCTTCCGGGGATTGTCCGACAGCTTCACCGTGGGCCGCCCCTCGGCCGCCACAGCCTTGCACACCAGCGAAAACGGCGCCAGCGCGTCCCCGGCGGCCAACCCGCGGAAGTCGTTCGTCAGCAAGGTCCCCCAGCCGAACGACACCTTCACCCGGCCCGCGAACCGCGCGCTCAGCTCCTCGATGCGGTCCACGTCGAGCCCGTCGGAGAAGATCACCAGCTTCTGCCGCGGGTCCTCGCCCCGGGCCTGCCACCAGCGGATGGCGGTCTCGGCGCCCTCGGCGGGGTCGCCGGAATCGATGCGGATGCCGGTCCAGCCGGCCAGCCAGTCGGGGGCGCGGGCGAGAAAGCCCTCGGTGCCGTAGGTGTCGGGCAGGATGATGCGCAGGTTGCCCTCGTGCTCCTCGTGCCAGTCCGACAGCACGTCATAAGGGGCGCGGGCGAGGGCCGCGTCGCCCTCGGCCAGGGCGGCATAGACCATGGGCAGCTCGTGGGCGTTGGTGCCGATGGCCTCGAGGTCGCGGTTCTTGGCGATGAGGCAGTTGGAGGTGCCGATGAAGCTCTCGCCCAGCCCCTCGAGCATGGCCTGCACCGCCCAGTCCTGCCAGAGGAAGGAATGGCGGCGGCGGGTGCCGAAATCGGCGATGCGCAGGCCCTCCACATGGCGCAGGCGTTCGACCTTCTCCCAGAGCTTGGTCATGGCGCGGGCGTAGAGGACCTGCAGCTCGAACCGGCCCATGGCGCTGAGGACGGCGCGGCCGCGCAGTTCCATCAGCACGGCCAGCGCGGGGATCTCCCAGAGCATGACCTCGGGCCATTTGCCCTCGAAGGTGAGCTCGTACTGGCCGTCCTTCTTTTCCAGCGCGTAGGGGGGCAGGCGGACGCCCTCGAACCAGTCCATGAAGGCGGGCGTGAACATCTGGCGCTTGCCGTAGAAGGTGTTGCCGCGCATCCAGGTGCTCTCGCCGCGGGTGAGGGAGAGGGAGCGGATGTGGTCGAGCTGTTCGCGCAGCTCGCCCTCGTCGATGAGGTCGGCAAGGCGGATGGAAGAGGTGCGGTTGATCAGGGAGAAGGTGACGGTCGTGTCCGGGCGGTTGCGGAACACCGACTGGCACATCAGGAGCTTGTAGAAATCCGTGTCGATCAGGGAGCGGACGATCGGGTCGATCTTCCACTTGTGGTTCCAGACACGGGTGGCGATGTCGACCATCTGGTCCTCCGGCGTTGCGCGGTCCGTTATGTCTGCGCCGGTGCGCCGCGTCCAGCTATGCGGGGGCGGCGGGGGGACGGGCGGCGAGGTGGCCGGCCTTGGTCCAGAGCCTGGCACCTTGGGGGCCGGCGGTCAGCAGGGGCGTGGCGCCGGGCGGCAGGCGGAGCCAGTCCCAGGGAGCGAGAGTGTCGCCGCCTTCGGTGATCCCACCGTCAAGGAGGAGGATCTCCGCACCGCCGGTCGCATCGAGGCGGAGCTCCTCGAAGGGGGTCAGGATACGGATGCGGACCTCCTCCTCGGCATTGGCGAAGAGCAGGCGCGCCTCGTCGGTGCGGGCGGTGACGGGGGTGCGGTCGGCGGGGTCGAACTGGTGGAGCTTGACGAAGATCGTGGCGCCCTCGGCGGCGGCGGGGGTGTGGCGCGTGGTGGGCGGGTTGCGGACGTAGGAGCCTGCGGGAAAGTCGCCGCTCTCGTCCTGGAAGGTGCCTTCGAGCACCAGGTATTCCTCGCCCCCGCCGTGGGTATGGGCGGCAAAGGCGGAGCCCGGGGCGAAACGGACGATGGAGGTGGCGCGGGCCACCTCGCCGCCGATCCGGTCGAGCATCTTGCGTTCGACCCCGGCGCTGGGGGAGCCGACCCAGGGCGTCTCGGCAAAGCGCACAAGGGTGCGGGCGGCGAAATCGGTGTTGATCTCCATGGCGTGTCCTTTCGGGGGCGTCAGAGCGTGGCGGTCATCCCGCCATCCACATAGAGCGTCTGGCCGTTGACATAGGAGGCGGCATCCGAGGCGAGAAAGATGCAGGCCCCGCGCAATTCCTCCAGCCGGCCCCAGCGCCCCGCGGGGGTGCGGCGCGCGATCCAGGCGGAGAAGTCGGGATCGGCGACGAGGGCGGCGTTGAGCGGCGTGTCGAAATAGCCGGGCGCCAGCGCATTGCATTGCAGCCCGCGCGGGCCCCAGTCGGCGGCCATGCCCTTCGTGAGGTTCGCCACCGCGCCCTTGGCGGCGGTGTAGGGCGCGATCCCCGGGCGGGCGAGGGCGCTTTGCACCGAGGCGATGGTGACGATCCGGCCCCGGCCCCGGGGCAGCATGTTGCGGGCCACGGCCTTCGACACGGTGAAGACGGCTTTGAGGTTGAGCGCGATCAGCGCGTCGAAGGCCTCTTCGGGGAAGTCCTCCAGCGGCGCGCGGTACTGCATCCCCGCGTTGTTGACGAGAATGTCGAGGGGGCCTTCCTCTGCCTCGATCCGGTCCACCGCCTCGGTCGCGGCGGCGCTGTCCGTGACGTCGAAGGCCATCATCATCGCCGCGTGCCCCCGGTTGCGCAAGACCTCCACCGCGCGGGCCAGCCGTTCCGGATCACGCCCGTTGAGAATGACGGTAGCCCCCGCCTCCGCCAGCCCGGCCGCAAGGGCGAGGCCGATCCCCTGGGACGATCCGGTGATGAGCGCGCGGCGCCCGGCGAGGGAGAAGAGCGGGTGGGTCATGGGCGGGCCTTGCAAACGGGCACGGCCCAGTCTGCACCGGTCCGGGCGGCGACAGCAATCTCGGCAGGCTGCGAGGCCTGTAATCCGGGTACGCCGTCTCCCGCCATAGCCGGTCAACGGAGGCGGCCCCGCTTGACGTCGCGGCCGTCCTTCGATCGTCAGGCCCGGACCAGCTTCTCGTAGCTTTCCACCATCTCGCGGGCGAGCGCGCCGACCTCGAAGCTGTAGTCGCCGATGGAGCCCACGGGCGTGACCTCGGCGGCGGTGCCCGTCAGCCAGCACTGCTCGAACCCTTCAAGCTCGGAGGCCTCGATATGGCGCTGGTGCACGGGGATCCGCCGCTCTGCCAGCATCCCGATCACGGTCTGGCGGGTGATGCCGTTCAGAAAGCAGTCGGCCAGAGGGGTATGCACCTCGCCGTCCTTGACGAAGAAGATGTTGGCCCCGGTCGCCTCGGCGACATAGCCACGATAGTCGAACATCATCGCGTCGGAACAGCCCTTCGCCTCGGCGGCATGTTTCGACATGGTGCAGATCATGTAGAGACCGGCGGCCTTGGCGTGGCTGGGGATGGTCTCGGGGCTGGGCCGCTTCCATTTCGCAATGTCGAGCTTCGCGCCCTTCATCTTGGCGTCGCCGTAATAGGCGCCCCATTCCCAGGCTGCGACGGCCAGCCGGACCGGATTGCGCGCGGAACTGACGCCCATATCCTCGCCCGCGCCGCGCCAGGCGATGGCGCGGACATAGGCGTCGCTGAGCCCGTTTGCGGCGAGGACGTCCGCCTTGGCGGCCTCGATCTCGTCCACGGTCCACGGGATCGGCATGTCGATGGCGGCCCCGGACGCCACCAGCCGCTCGGAATGGGCGCGGCTCTTGAAGATGGTGCCGCCGTAGGCGCGCTCCCCCTCGAAGACGGAGGAGGCGTAATGCATGGCGTGGGTCAGCAGGTGGACGTTGGCGTCGCGCCAGTCCACGAGCGTGCCGTCCATCCAGATCTTTCCATCGCGGTCATCATAGGCGCCAGCCATCCTGCCCTCCCCGGCATTTTGCATTTGTTTCAACATTATGTCCGGAGCGGACATATTCGTGCGTCGAAACCTGCAATCGGCTAACAGAGCGCCCGAGGCATGTCAACAAAGCTGACCTTCTTTTCACGCAGGGCGACTCTCGGTCCGGGCGGTATCCGGCGCGGCCGCGGCCTCGCCGCCGAGCCGGGCCACCTCCGCCTCGAGCCGGGCGATCTTCGCCTGCAGAGCGGCGTTCCGGTCGCGCGTCTTCTTGAGGGTTTCCCGGACCCCCTGTTCGATGCGGTAAGAGCGCGCCTCGCCCATGAAGTCGAGTTCGACCTCCCGGAAAAGGGCCTGGAACTCCTCCTCCGGGAGCCCGGCCAGCCCGCTCAGCTTCCAGACATGCGCCGCCACGGAGTTCCGGTAGGACCTGGCCACCTTTTCGAGAAGCCAGGGCATCTCCGACATCCGGCGGTCATCGGCCCGGAACGTGTCGTGGAGAAAGCCGTAGGCCGTGCGCGCCTCTTTCCAGCGCCGAAGGGCGGCGTCCAGACCGCCGCGCTGGGTGACGGAGTCGGCGTGCCTCCGATAGCGGTAGACGATCTCGGGCACCCGGACAAAGCTTACGCCCCGGCTCCAGAGCATGAGGCGCAGGACGGTGTCCTCCGCATAACCCACGGCGAAGTCCTGCGGGATCTCGGCATAGGTGTCCCGCAGCGCGTCGGTCCTGTAAACCGCGTCCCAGATGATGCTGCGCGAATGGTCGCGCATGAAGAGCGCCGCTTCCACGCCCTTCCCCTCCAGCGGGGCCGGCCAATCGGTGTGCTTCCGGCCCGCAACCACATTGCCGTCCGGGTGCTGGGTTTCGACATTGCCGATCACGATGTCGGCCCCGGTGCGGAGGGCCGCGCCGAGGAGGTGCTCGGCATGGCGCGGGCCGACCATGTCGTCGGCGTCGATATGGGCAATGTAGGGGGTCGTGACCGCCTCGAACCCGGCGCGGCGGGCCTTGAAGGTCGTCACGGGGCCGGGGAACGCGAGATGCGTGATCCGGGGATCGGCATGGCGCGCGAGGACCGGCGCGATCGCCTCCTCGGGGCCCTGATGGACGACGATGGCGCGCCAGTCGGGGCGGGTCTGGGCGAGGAGCGAGGCGAGACAATCGCCGATCAGGTGCTCGTAGCGGTAATTCGGGATGACGTAGGTAAGAAGCGGTGCCTTCCGGCCCCGGATCATCCGCCTGACTGCCTCGAACATGACAATCCCCGCGCGCCTGTCACTCCGGGTGGGAGGTATCCGCACACCCTTGGCCCGTCAACGATCCTGTCCTATCGTCGCCGCGGCGACGTGACCTGCAAGGACCTCCCATGCCCGACTCCGCGCACGAGGGCGAAAGCCTCCTGTTTCTCACCGACGAACAGCTGCGCAAGGGGATCGAGGCGATGTTCTTCGCCTATCGCGGCTTCACCGCCGATCCCGACCGCATTCTTGCCGAGCGCGGGCTGGGGCGGGCGCATCACCGGGCGCTGCATTTCATCCACCGGGTGCCCGGGACCACGGTGAACAACCTGCTGACCATCCTCGGCGTTACGAAACAGTCTCTCAATCGTGTGTTGCGGACGCTGATCGCGGACGGTCTCGTGACAAGCACGGTCGGAGAGCGGGACCGGCGGGAGCGCCACCTTCGGCTGACCGAGACCGGCGCCGCGCTGGAATCCGAACTGAGCCGGGTGCAGCGCGACCGGATGCGGCGGGCCTATCGCGCGGCGGGACCGGCGGCGGTGGCGGGGTTCCGGCAGGTGCTCGAGGCGATGATGGACGACGAGACCCTGCCGCAATACGAAGCCTTGCGGGACAAGGCCGACAGGGGAGGATGACACGGTGACCGACGCCCATGTCCTGATCGTGGACGACGACGAGCGCATCCGTGGTCTGTTGCAGAAGTTCCTTCTGCGCAGCGGATATCTCGTGAGTGCGGCGCGGGACGCGGCCCATGCCCGCCGGCTGCTGGCGGGGCTGGAATTCGACCTCATCGTGCTCGACGTGATGATGCCGGGCGAGGACGGGCTGTCGCTCTGTCGGGACCTGCGGGCGCGGCTCGGGACGCCGATCCTGCTGCTGACCGCGCGCGGCGAGACCGGCGACCGGATCAGCGGGCTCGAGGCCGGGGCGGACGACTACCTCGCCAAGCCCTTCGAGCCGAAGGAGCTGCTGCTGAGGATCAACGCGATCCTGCGGCGCGTTCCGGCCGCCGATCCGGTCACTGTGGCCCCCAAGATGCTGAACCTCGGCCCCTGCCGCTATGACATCGAGCGCGGCGAGATGTGGCGCGGGGAACAGATGGTCCGGCTGACGGCGACCGAAAGCCACCTGATGCGCATCTTCTCCGCCCGTCCGCGCGAACCGCTCAGCCGCATGACCTTGGTGGAGGAACTGGGTCGCGCGGGCGGCCAGGCCCAGGAGCGCGCGGTGGACGTTCAGATCACCCGGCTGCGGCGCAAGCTCGAGTCCGATCCGAAACAGCCGCGCTACCTGCAGACCGTGCGCGGCTCGGGCTACATGCTGGCTCCGGAATAGCGCGGGCGCCTCGTCGTCATCGGCCCGGACACCGTCCCGCAAGAGGCGATGGCCCCGCAGCCCCGGCTTGCGGCGGCCGCCGCCCCCATGGCACGGTCGGGACCTGTGCCACAGGGAGGGAACGCATGGCGATCGTCGAAATCAGGACGGAAGAGGCCCCGAAACCGAACTCGGCCTATGCGCAGGCCATGCAGGTGACTGCAGGGGCGCGTGTGGTCCACGTGTCGGGCCAGCTCGGGATCTCGCCGGACGGGGTGCTGGCCGAGGGAATGGAGGCGCAGCTCGAACAGGCCTGGCGCAACGTGCTGGCGATCCTGAAGGCCGCCGACATGACCCATACCGACATCGTCGACATGCGGGTGTTCCTGACCGAGCCCGAGGGCGTGCCGATCGCGCGGCAGGTCAGGGACCGCATCCTCGGCGGCCATCTCGCCGCCTCGACCCTGCTGATCTGCGGTCTCGCCAACCCGGCGTGGAAGGCCGAGATCGCAGTGACGGCGGCCACGGACCGTCCCTAGAGCGTGTCGCGTTAAATCAATTCACCGACGCGGGCGAGCGAGTCATGCGACGCAAACGCTGCCTCGCCCGCGCCAGTGAATGCCTGAATCCCGTTGAACGCGATACGCTCTGGACCGGTCTTCGGCGGCATCGGCCCTGGACGGT
>Ga0008835_101502_pt1 | contig 11686 bp, 14 predicted proteins | sample HotLakConsoUCCRE_FD_62215 | JGI IMG/M metagenome (GOLD analysis project Ga0008835, IMG submission 62215) | Hypersaline microbial mat communities from Hot Lake, Washington, USA - Hot Lake Consortium UCC-RE (Hybrid Assembly) ...
GCGGCGCAGGCCCAGAAGCATGTCACCCACAACGAGGCGCTGCGGCTGCTCGACGGGCTCGTCCAGCTCTCGGTCCTCGACCGCGATCTGGCAGCACCCCCAGCGAGCCCCGCCGACGGCGACCGATACATCGTCGGATCGGGCGCGACGGGCGACTGGGCGGGATGGGACCTGAACGTCGCGCTCTGGTCCGATGGCGCCTGGCTGCGCCTGCCGCCGCGGACCGGCTGGCGCGCGTGGGTCGAGGACGAGGGCCTGCTGCTGGTCTACGACGGGTCCGGCTGGGTCGGCACCACCCCGGCCGCGCTGCAGAACATGGCGCTTCTGGGTCTGGGCACGACGGCGGACGCCTCGAACCCGTTCTCGGCCAAGCTCAACGCCGTGCTCTGGACCGCGAAGACCGTGGCCGAAGGCGGCACCGGCGATCTCTTCTACACCATGAACAAGGAGGCCGCGGGCGACGATCTCGGGCTGACGCTGCAGACCGGCTTCGTGACCAAGGCGCTGGTGGGGCTGTTCGGCTCGGACCGCTTCCGGCTGGCAGTCTCCGCCGACGGCAGCACCTTCTTCGACGGGCTCAGCGTCGACAACGCCACCGGCATCGTCGACCAGCCCCAGCTGCCCCGCTTCAAGGCGTATACGAACTACGACAACTACGTGGGCGTCGGGACCTGGACGAAGATCGGCCTCAACAACACCGACACCAACGATCAGGGAGCCTTCGACGCCGCGAACAACCACTTCATCGCCCCCGTCGACGGCACCTACCTGTTCGGCGCGACGCTGCTCTACAAGATCAACGCCAGCGCCACGGCCCGCATGCGCGGGCGGCTGGTGCTGAACGGCACGACCGAAATCCGCGGCTCCCTCGGCGAAATCTCCGCCACCCATGTCTCGCTCGCCACCGCGATCTGGCTCCAGACTATGGTGCCGCTCTCCGCAGGCGATACCGTCGAGCTGCAGGGGTATTTCCGGGTCGCGGACGGCTACTTCGCCGCCGACCACACGTCCTTCTGGGGCTGCAAGGTCGGCTGAGCGGCGGAAGGAGGATCCTATGAACCCACCCCGATCCGAGGGCTTCGTGCGCATGCCCGACGCCGAGTTCGAGGCGATCCTGACGCGGGCTGCGGAGGAAGGTGCGAAGCGCGCGCTCGCCGATGTCGGCCTCGACGGCGACGAGGCCGCACTCGACATCCGCGATCTGCGCTCCCTGGTGGACTGCATCCGGCTGGTGCGCCGCACGGCGATGCAGACCGCCGTCCGCATGATCACCACCGGCGTCATGCTGGCGCTGCTCGCGGGCATCGCCATCAAGCTGAAGATCTTCGGCGGCGGACCGTAGCCGCGCTCCATCACCATTCATCAGTCCAACCGGACCCGCCCTTGAGGCGGGTTTTTCGTTTTGGAGGACCCCATGACCACGACCTTCCACCGCCATTGGCGAGACGTGCGGGAAAGCGCCTGGCGCTGGCCCAACTTCTCCCCCGCCGAGATCGCATGTCGGGGCACCGGCAAGCTGCTGGTCAACGAACCCGCGCTCGACAGGCTGCAGGCGCTGCGCGACCGGCTGGGAAAGCCGCTGATCGTCCGCTCCGCCTATCGAAGCCCCGAGCACAACCGCACCGTCGGCGGCGCGACCCGCTCCAAGCACCTCGACGGCGCCGCCTTCGACATCGCGATGACGAACCACGACCCTGTGGCCTTCGAGGCGGCGGCGCGCGAGGTCGGATTCCTCGGCTTCGGCTTCTATCCGCGCTCGGGGTTCATGCACGTCGATCTCGGACCGGCACGGCAGTGGGGCGAGCGCTTCCCCGTCCGGGCGACTGCCTTCGCCGAAGAAACGCCACCAGCGCGCGAGGTTTTGGCCGACAGCCGCACCATGAAAGGCGGTGGCGCGGCCGGTGTGGCGACGCTCGGCGCGGCCGGGGTAGAGGTGGCCCAGCAGGTGCTGGCGGAGACCCAGTCCGCCATCCTGCCGCTGGTGCCGTTCCTCGACACCTTGCGGTGGGTGTTTATCGCCGTGGCGCTCGGCGGGATCGCGGTCACGATCTACGCCCGTCTCGACGATTGGAAGCGGGGACGACGGTGATTGCCGGTCTGCTCACCGGGTTCGCTGCCAGCCCGTGGGTGCAGTCGGCGCTGCGCTACGGCGCCATCGTCCTCGCCGTGCTCCTGTTCCTGCTTTCGCTTCGGCGCTCCGGGGAGCGGGCGGGACGCCTCGCCGAGCGCCTTGAAACCACGGAGAAGGCCAATGACGTCCAACGCCGGATGCTGGAAGCGGCGGCTCGCCGGCCTCGCGATCGCAACGAGCTTGCTGAGCGGCTGCGCGACGGTGGGTTCTGACGCCCGCGTCGCGACCGTCTGCCCACCGGTCGTCGAGTATAGCCGTGAGTTCCAGGCCCGAGCGGCTGAGGAGCTGGCCCTGCTGCCGGAAGGATCGGCCATCGCGGAGATGACAATCGACTACGCGGTGATGCGAGAGCAGGCGAGATCGTGCGCTCGACCGCGGTGATGAGGCGCTCTCGCCCACCGTTGGCGATTGGGAAGAGGCGCCTGCAGTTTCCCGCAGGCGCCATCGGCTCATTCGCTCCGAACGACCTCGGTGTAGGCGCCCCGCAGCTGCAGTGAAACTGTCACGTCCGAGTCGTCGCGGTTGCGCCAGAACCAGCCGTGTTCGCCGGGGAACGGCGCTTCGATGCTGCCCGCGCCGTCCGTCGCTCCGCGGCCCCGGTCGTAGTCGATCGACTGGCCGTCGCCATGGGCGTGCAGGTCGAAGTTGATCCGCCCGCCTTCCGCGACCCACGCGTATTCGGCGACGTCCCCTTCCGCCATGACGAGCTTGATCTCGGCCGACGCATCCGGCGCCAGAGTGAAGGTGACCGTGTCGGTCCAAGCTTCCTGCGCATGGGCCGCGCCGACGAAGAGGCCGAGGATGTCGTCGACAAGGCTTGAGGACTGGTCACCGCCACCGTGGATCAATTCGTCCTCGGCGGCCTCGGCGGCGAGCTGCTGCTTGATTTCGCCCATTTCGGTGAGGCCGAGCACATTGCCCACACCAGTAGGGTCGATCCCGTACTCAGCCGGAAGGTAGACGCCGACCCCGATGAAGGCCGCGCCGATCACGGCCGCGAAGGTCGAGCGACGAAGCTGGCGCGGAGTCGGCAGGAGCGCAGGATCGGGCTTCTCCGCGTTCAGTTGCGCGGCTTCGCGCATTTTCTCGAAAGTGCTGCTGATCATATTCGTTTCTCCTTATGCGGCTGCAAGAAAGCCGTTGATCTGGTAGACGGTGAGCCAGATTCCGAGACCCACCATGATCACGTTCGCTACGACGGCCTGGCTCATGAACACGGGAGATCTGCGCCAGTATCCCATGACGATCAGGATCACGAAGAGGGCCAGGATCTGCCCGACTTCGACGCCGACGTTGAAGGCAAGCAGGTTCCACAAAAGGCCATAGTCCGAGATGTCGTATTCGATGATCTTCGAGGCGAGGCCGGTTCCGTGAAACAGGCCGAAGATCAGGGTCGCGGCCTTGGTATTCGGCTGAAACCCGAACCACTTCTGATAGGCGCCGAGATTGTCGAGCGCCTTGTAGACGACGCTGAGGCCGATGATCGCGTCGATAATGTAGGCGTTGATGCCCCATCCCCACCAGACGCCGGCGAGCATCGTCACCGAGTGCCCGACCGCGAAGATGCTGACATAGATGGCGACGTCCTTCATCCGGTAGAGGAAGAAGACGACGCCGAGAAGGAACAGGATGTGGTCGTAGCCCGTCACCATGTGCTTGGCGCCGAGGTAGATGAAGGAGATGACATGCACCCCCCAGATTTCCTGGATGTAGCCCGCGTCACCCGGGGTGACGTCATGGGCCAGCACCTGCGCCACGCTGGAGGCGTAGAGGGCGAGGGCTGTCAGAAGGATGGCCGTGACGCGTCGCGACGCGAGCGCGCACAGGCCCGTCGAGTTGGAACTCATGAAAAGGTCTCCGTTCGTGCGATTAGATGATCGATGAAGCCGTGCGCATGCGCGGCGCCGATCAGGCACGCGGAGGTCGTTCGATCCTGAATGTGTGGTGCCCGCCGCCCAGCGAGGCCTTCAGCCGCCACGCATCCCGGTAGGCGGAGGTCGAATGGCTCCGGTCCCCGGGCGCCAGGAACGCCTGACTGTGGTCGTGGTCGGCCACGTCATGGCTGTGACCGTGCATCGCCCAATAAAGGTCTTCCTCGAACCCGTGCGAATGCCCGTGATCCGCGATCATCTCCAGATGATCTTGGATCGTCTCGAACACGGTGGGCACATGGGTTGCAGCAGGGACGACGGACCAGACGACCAGCGACAGGCAGAGAACCGCCGCGAACGCCTGTCTTCCGAATGTCGCCAGTGGTCTCATCGAGCTTGCCTGTCTGCCCATGTACGCAGCCTCTTCTGAGGCCATCTTGTTCTATCCCCCCAGGGGGGATAACGTCTTTCTATGACAAAGCCCCATGTCCACGCAACCCATCCCGCCCTGATCGCCCGGCTGAAGCGCGCCGATGGGCATCTTCGTGCCGTGATCGACATGATCGAGGCGGGCAAACCCTGCCTCGAGATCGCGCAGCAGCTTCAGGCGGTCGAGAAGGCGGTGGTGAACGCCAAGCGTGCGCTGATCCACGATCACCTGGACCATTGCCTCGATGCTGATCACTCGCCCGCGGACCGCGATGAACTGAAAACCATCTCCCGATACCTTTGAGGTCACCCCCGTGCTGGAAGTGCTTGCCGACCGTACCTATCGCCATCTCTTCGCCGCGCAGGTCGTGGCGCTTTTGGGCACGGGGCTTGCCACGGTCGCGCTGGGGCTTCTGGCCTACGATCTGGCGGGCGACAACGCGGCGATGGTGCTGGGCACGGTCTTCACCATCAAAATGGTGGCCTATGTCGGCATCGCCCCGATCGCTGGGGCGTTCGCGAACCGCGTGAACCGCCGGGCACTTCTGGTCGCGCTGGACCTGGTGCGGGCGAGTGTCGCGCTATGTCTGCCCTTCGTCACCGAGGTCTGGCAGGTCTATGTCCTGATCTTCCTGCTGCAATCGGCATCGGCCGCCTTCACGCCGACCTTCCAGGCCACCATTCCGGACGTGCTGCCGGACGAGGCGCGCTACACAAGGGCGCTGTCGCTGTCGCGGCTCGCTTATGACCTCGAGAACATCGTCAGTCCGATGCTGGCCGGGGTCCTGCTGGCGGTGGTGAGCTACAATTCCCTCTTCCTGGGAACGGTGGTGGGGTTTGCAGCCTCCGCCGCTCTCGTCGTCTCAGTCCTGCTGCCCAGCCCGAAACCGTCCGAGCCGCGCGGCATCTACGACCGCACGACGCGCGGCATCCGCATCTACCTCGCGACACCGCGCCTGCGCGGGTTGCTGGCGCTGAACCTCGCCGCCGCCGCTGCGGGCGCGATGGTGCTGGTCAACTCGGTGGTGCTGGTGCGCAGCACGCTGGGGCTGGACGCATCCGCGCTTGCCTGGACGCTCTTCGCCTTCGGTGCCGGCTCGATGCTCGCGGCGCTTGCGCTGCCACGGCTTCTGAATCGCGTTCCGGACCGCCCCGTGATAGTCGGGGGCGCCTTGCTGATGGTTCTGACGCTTCTGGCGCTAGCCGGAGAGGTCGCCGCCCTCGGGCTCGACTGGTCGTACCTGCTCGCCGCATGGCTGCTGGTGGGTCTGGGCTATTCCGCCGTCCTCACGCCATCCGGACGCCTCCTGCGCCGGTCTGCGCACGCCGAGGACCGCCCCGCGCTCTTCGCCGCACAGTTTGCGCTCAGCCACGCCTGCTGGCTGGTGACCTATCCACTGTCGGGATGGCTGATGACGCAGTTCGGGCCGGTCGCAGCACTGGCGCTGTTGGCGGCACTGGCTGGCATCGGCGTGCTGACCGCCCTGCGCCTCTGGCCATCGGGCGATCCCGATACCTTCGAGCACACGCACGAGAACCTGCCGCTCGATCATCCCCACCTCAAGGGTGAGCGCCTCCATGCGCATCCCTTCGTGGTCGATGACCAGCATCCTCGCTGGAGCTCACAACTCTGAGGGTTGGCCGTGCACCAGCGGTAGGTGAACTGTTGCCCGCAACCCGCCCTCTGTGCGATTCGACAGGACCACGTCGCCGCCATGGGCGTGCAGGATGGCCCGCGCGATCGGCAGGCCGAGGCCGATCCCGCCCGTCTCGCGCGAGCGCGACGTCTCGAGCCGGGTGAACGGGTCGAAGACCTTGTCCAGATCCTGCTCTGGGATGCCGGGACCATCGTCTTCGATCAGCATCTCCGCGCGACCGGCACCCTGCCTGACCGACACTTGCGGTCCGCGGCCGTAGCGCTGCGCATTCTCCATCAGATTGCGCAGGGCGCGCCGGATCGCCGTGCGGCGAATCTCGGCCCTGACCGGTTCCGATGACATCACCGCGATCTGTGGACTCGTCTCGGAGAGCTCGTCCGCGAGCTCACCCACGAGAAGGGCAAGATCGCACACCTCCATCGGCTGGTCGGTTGAAACACCCCGCGCGTAGGCCAGCGTCGAGTCCACCATCTCCTGCATCTCGTCGAGCGTGGCGGCCATCCGTTCGCGCGTCTCGTCGTCGTCGACCATTTCCGCACGGACCCGTAGCGCAGTGATGGGAGACCGCAGGTCGTGGCCGAGCGCGGCGAGCATCCGGGTGCGATCCGCGATCATGCCGGTAAGGCGCGCATGCATGCGCCCCAGCGCGTCGGACAGGGCGCGCACCTCGCGCGGGCCGTGCCTCGGCATCGCCGGGGCGGGCGCATCGAGGCCGAACCCGTCCGCGGCATCGGCGAGCTGCCGGAGCGGCCTGGTGATCCGTCCTAGCCCCAACCAGAGCGCCGCCATCAAGAGCGCCAAAGAAAGGAGCGTAGCGCCCATGAGCGCGGGTGGCGCCTGGATGTTCGGCCTCTGGAACCGGGCTTGGACGTTGAGCCAGTCGCCTCCTGCAAGCGGGATCGATATCCTGAACTCCACCGGCGCGACGCCCGCCGCGCGCATCCGCTCGTGCAGCCAAGCGAAGGCGGCGGGGGGCTCTGCGGGCCGTCCGTCATGCGGCGACACGGTGATTTCGGTTGCGCGGATGTCGCTTGCGCCTTCCAGCGCGGCAAACTCCGTGTGCCCCGTCTCGACCAACGGCGCATCGCCCAAGCTGAAGCGGACAAGGCGTGAGTTCACCGCGGCGAGGATGCTCTCGCGGCTCTCGGTGGGCGCCGTCTCGAGCGCACGGGCCACCGCCTCGGCGCGTTCGACCGTCTCGAACCGTTGTGCCGCCAGGATCGCCGCGCCGCGCTCGTCCGCGAAGAGCCAGATGCTGATCGCCTGCGCGGCGAGGAAGGCTCCGAGGATCAGCAGCGCCAGTTGGCCGAGCAGGCTGCGGGGGACGAGACGCATCACGTCACCTCGCGGACGTCAGCGGCGAGGCTGTAGCCGCCCGAGCGGATCGTCGCGATGATCTGCGGATGCGTGGGGTCTTCCTCGATCTTGCGGCGCAAGCGGCTGACCTGGTTGTCGATGGTCCGGTCGAACACGTCCGCCGCGCGCCCGCTGGTGATGTCGAGGAGCTGGTCGCGCGACAGCACGAAGCGCGGCCTTTCGAGGAAGGCCGTCAGCAGCTTGAACTCCGCCGTGGTGAGCGAAACCTCACGTCTGTCCTCGTGCGTCAGCGCGCGCGTGTCGGTGTCCAGCACCCATCCCGCGAAGGTGAGCTTGCGCCCGCCAAGCGCGCCCGCCAGCGGCTCGGGCCGGTCGGACCGGCGCAGGATCGCCTTCACCCGCGCCAAAAGCTCGCGCGGGTTGAAGGGCTTCACCAGATAGTCGTCGGCGCCGACCTCGAGCCCTACGATCCGGTCGGTATCCTCGCCAAGCGCGCTCAGCATCAGCACCGGCGGGCCGCCTGCCGCAGCCAGCCGACGCGCCGCCGACAGCCCGTCTTCCCCCGGCATCATCACGTCGAGCACGACGAGATCGAATCGGCCTGCACGGAGCGCCGCGTCCATCTCGGGCACGTCCTTGGCGGCGCTCGCGCGCATGCCGTTCTTTTCCAGGTAGCGCGTCACCGCATCGCGGATTTCACGATGATCGTCGACGACAAGTATATGCGGTGCGCGGGCGGGATCGGTCATAAGTCCTTGATAGCGCGGGGCGGCGCTGTTCGGGGGATTATTCTGTCCGGATCCGTCGCAACCGGCCGGATTTGCGACAGAGCGATACAATTCGGGGGGCAGTCCGGCACTCTTCTGCGACAAGGGGCCTCCATCTTCGCCTCATCGAAACGAGAAACCCGAAGAGGTGACCCATGAAACGCAAGACCATCCTGACCCTCGGCGCAGCCGCCACCGCCGCCGTGATCGGCGCCATCGCCATCCCCGCCATCGCCGGTGGCTGGGGTCCGCATGACGGTTGGGGCCCGCGGCAGATGATGCAGATGATGCATGGCGACCAGGCCGGCTTCATGCAGGAAGGCCGCGGTCCCGGCATGATGATGCAGCGCGGAGGGCATGGACCGATGGGGATGGGCGGCATGGCCGACAACCCGGTCTACAAATCCTTCGACGCCGATGAGGACGGCACGGTGACCGCCGCCGAACTCGAGGCAGGCATCGCCGCGCTGCACACCGAGCACGATGCCGACGGGAATGGCGCGCTGTCCTCGGACGAGTTCGCGGCCCTCTTCGTTGAGGTCACCCGCGGCATGGCCGAGCGGCCCTTCACCATGCTCGATGCCAACGATGACGGCGAAATCAGCGCTGAAGAGATGGCATTCCCGGCGCAGATGATGGCCCGCATGCAGCGCATGCACGGCGCCGATACCGAACAGCAATGACACAAGCGTGCGGTCGGCGTCGCAACGGCGCCGGCCTGCCACGCACGACGAGGGACCTGATCCATGACCGCCACGACCACCGCTCCACAAGGATATTCCGCCACCCAGATCGCCTTGCACTGGGCCGTCGCCGTGCTCGTCGCCGGGCAGTACGTCTTCAAGGACGCCATCTCGGGCGCCTGGGATGCGATCCGCGCGGGCGAGACCTTTGCCTTCGATCCGCTGATCCTTGCCCATGTGGCGGGCGGCGCCCTGATCCTCGCCTTCGTCGGCTGGCGCCTCGTGCTGCGCCTGACCCGCGGCGTGCCTGCGGCCCCCGAGAACGAGCCCGCACCGCTGAAAACCCTGAGCCACATCGCGCACTGGGCCTTCTACTTGGTGCTCGCGGCGATGGCCGTTACCGGCTCGCTGGCCTGGTTCGCTGATGTGACACCCGCCGCCCAGGCGCACAACGTGCTCAAGGTCGTGCTGCTGGCCCTTATCGTGCTGCACGTGCTCGCGGTGCCGTTCCACCGGCTCGTCCTGAAGAACAACGTGATGCGGCGGATGATCCGTCCGTCTGCCTGAACGAACTGCCCGATGCGAATAACCGGATCGGGCAACCCAACGCCCAGAAAATCAAGGAATACACTCATGAAACGCTACCTCATCCCCGCCGTCCTTGTCCTCACCGCCACCGCCACCGCTGCCCTGGCCCAGACCACGCCCGGAGACCAGTTCATGCAAAGCTGGGACCTCGACGGCAACGGCACGGCCACATTGGAGGAATTGCGCGAAATGCGCGGCAATGTGTTCGCGGCCTTCGATGCAGATCAGAATGACATCCTCGACGCCGAGGAATATGTCTATTTCGACGAGGCGCGCGCCAATGACGTGGCGGGCTATGAAGCCGAACAGCGCGACCAGATGCAGGCCGTGGCTGATGGCATGAGCTTGACCGCAAGCGATACAGACGGTGATGGTGTCGTCGGGCGCGAAGAATTCCTCGCCGGCACGGACGGGTGGTTCGCCGATCTCGACAAGAATGGTGACGGCGGCATCACGCTCGCGGACTTCAATCAGTAAGCGGGAAACTGGCGAGCCGCGGGATCAGCCAGAGCGCCGACTTGTCCGGCCGCGGCAACGCCCAGAAGACGAGGGCTGGACCATGCAGGCGGCGGAGATCCCTGGTGGCGCTGCATCGATAGTGGCCGGCGCCGACTCTGACCGCATCCGAGCCCTCGGGTCATGGGCGTGATGACGGTTGGCATGCATCACCGGGCTCATTACCTCGCGCTCGCGGCCGGGCAGAATCCGCACGCGCATGGAGTCCGAGAAGGACACCAAGGGTTCAGAGTTCGCCTTGAACGGATGCGACTGCGGCGGGCGCGCCATCACAAGCGGATGAAGTGCGACGCACAATTCGAGATTAAATGAAAACAATGACTTAGGGTGGAGATGGGGTGGATGCCGCTCTCATCCTGACGGCATCGCGATGTGCCATACTCGTGGTGTCGAAGCACAAGCTGAAGGAGAGGGCATCCATGGAAGAAGTTAGCATTATCGGGGTCGATCTGGCAAAGAACGTGTTCCAGCTGCACGGGGCGGCGGCGGACGGGTCGATCGTGTTCCGCAAGAAGCTGTCGCGCCTGCAGTTTGCACGGTTTATGGCGGAACATCCTGCCTGCGAGGTGGCGATGGAGGCGTGTCCCAGCGCGCACTATTGGGCGCGGGAATTGTCCGCCTACGGGCACAGCGTCCGGCTGATTGCGCCGCATTACGTCAAGCCGTTCATCAAGCGTCAGAAAAACGACGCCGCCGACGCGGAAGCAATTGCGGAGGCGGCCACGCGTCCGACCATGCGGTTCGTCGAACCCAAGACCGAAGAACAGCAGGCCCGGGCGGTGGCGTTTCGCGCCCGCGAGCAGATCGTGAAGCAGCGGACCGAGGCGATCAATGCCCTGCGCGCGCACCTTTATGAATTCGGGCACGTCGCGCCGGAAGGGGTCGGGTATATCCCGCGGTTGGCGAAGGTGGTCGATGATCCGGGTTCGGGTCTGCCTGACCTGGCGCGAGACATCTGCCGCATGGTTCTGGAACAGATAGAATTGTTGACGTCCCGCCTCGCCGCAGTTTCGGCAAAGCTCGCCGCCGCGTCCAGGGCGGCCGCCATACCCCGGCAGTTACAGACCATGCCAGGTGTGGGACCGATCACTGCGCTCGCGGTCGAAACCTTCGCGCCGCCGATGGACCAGTTTCGGCGTGGCCGCGATTTTGCCGCCTGGCTCGGGTTGGTACCGCGGCAACATTCTTCTGGCGGAAAACAGAGGCTGGGGAAAACATCGAAGATGGGGCAGCGGGACATCCGGCGACTGCTTGTCACCGGCGCGATGGCGGTGGTCCGCTGGGCCCTGCGCCGTGGCGCACCGCAAAATCCCTGGCTTGAGCGCATGCTGGAACGCAAGCCACCGATGGTCGCGGCCTTCGCACTGGCCAACAAGATGGCGCGCAGGATCTGGGCGATGCTCACGCGCGGCGAGGACTATCGCGATCCGGTGATCGCCAGCGCTGCCTGATCCGGCAGCAAAAAGCGAAAACCGGACCGCAGAGTTGTGAGGAAGGCATGAACCGAATGGGCACATGATCGACATGATCCGGGTTGGGCAAACCAGAAACCTTCTCAGAGCTTCGAGCTCGCTGTTGGAGATTTGGCCCCGGTCCGCGCATCACCATCCCGGCCAGCGGCATCTATCGGGCCGCGCTAACAGGCCTGACAAGAGTCCGCACTCGATCACATGTCTAAGGTTCAGAAATTCCTTGCAAATGAGGGCGGCATCCACAAGAGAAGGTT